>Ga0105047_10008913_pt1 | contig 16626 bp, 12 predicted proteins | sample MAT04_FD_78384 | JGI IMG/M metagenome (GOLD analysis project Ga0105047, IMG submission 78384) | Freshwater microbial communities from Lake Fryxell liftoff mats and glacier meltwater in Antarctica - MAT-04 (megahit assembly) | ecosystem: Environmental > Aquatic > Freshwater > Ice > Liftoff...
GAAACGGATCGAGCCGGATCAAGCGGCGGTGGATGTCGACCGCCTGCGGAAACGTCGGGGCGGACTTGCCGTAGAGGCGCGCGAGCATGGTCAGCGCCTGGATGTTGGTCGAGTCGACCTCCAGCGCCGTACGCAGCTCGTTCGCCGCTTTTGCGTCGTCTCCGAGCCGGTGCTCGAACACGTCGGCCATCTTGAGCTGCAGCGGCACCGCGCGGCGCCGCTCGGCGGGCGGCAGCGCGCGCGCGAACTGCTCCGCGGCCTGGCCGAGCATGCGCCAGTTGCCGGCGCGCTCGTAAAGATCGGCGAGCTTGAGGATCGCGGTGGTGTTCTGCGGGTCGCTCTCCAGCGCCTTCTGGAGCGCGAGCGCCGCGCTGTCCAGATCGTTGAAGCCCGACTCGTAGATCTGGCTCAGCTCGATCAACGTCGCGATGCGCTGCGCTGGATCGCGCTGCACCTCGACCAGGCGCAGGAGCACGTTCACCGAAGAGCCCCAGTCCTCGGCCGACTTGTAGACGCGCGCGAGCCGCGACAGCGAGTCGGCGTCGTTTGGATCGGCCTGCACCGCGTGCTGGTAGGCCTGGACCGCCTTCACCAGGTCGTCCTTGCGCTCCTCGTAGATCGTGCCGAGCGCACGGAAGCCTTGCGCGCGCACCACCGGGTCGGTCGTGACGCTGACCAGCTTGTGGAACGCGTCGAGCGCGCCCGCCCAGTCCTCGGACTCGACGTAGAGCGGACCGATCCGCTGCAGCGCCTTGGGGTGCATCTGCTTGCGCTCCAGCACCTCCTTGTAGAGCGCGATCGCCTTGGGCCGATCGTCGAGATCGTCCTGCGCGACCTTCGCCGCCGAGAGGTAGAGATCGGCCTGCTCGTCCGCCGACTCGATCGCCTGCGCGCGCGTCACCAGCAGCTGGAGCAGCGGCACCGACGCGCGCTGGCCGGAGTAGAGCGCCTCCAGGCGATGGAACGCCTTTCCATGCCGCGGCGCGCGCACCAGCACCTGCGCGAACGCGTCGATGGCGCGCGGCAGATCGTTCATCTTGTCCTGGTAGATCTCGCCGGCCTCGACCAGGAGCTGCAGCGCGCGCTCCGGATCCGCGACCGTCGCCGACTCCAGGTGGATCATCTCCAGCATCGCCGCGCCGTCGCCGCGCTTCTCGGCGATGCGCTCGAGGCCGCGCAGCGTGGGAACGTGGCCGCTCGAGCCGGCGTCGATCGCCGCGCGATACATCGGCGCCGCGAGATCGTCGCGCTTCATCCGCTGCTCGAGCACGTCGCCCGCACGGAAGTAGAGGTTGGCGCGCCGATCGGCGTCGGTCGCGAGCATCGCCTCGCGCTGGTAGAGCGCCGCGAGGCCCTCCCACACGCCGGCCTTGCGATACGCCACTTCGAGCGCGCGGAGCGCCATCGAGTGACCCGGCACCTTCTCGAGCGCGCGCAGGTAGTGCGGCGCGCCGGGCTGCGGCGGAACGAGATCGGTCTCCTTGAGCGTGCCGAGACGGATCTGGCGCGCGGCGTACTGGCGCGGATCCGTCTCGAACTCGGTGAGCCGCTCGCTGATCGCGACCAGCTTCTCCCAGTCGCGGCGGGCCATGTACACCCGCTCCAGCTGGCGCAGCACCGGGACGTCGTCGGGCGACTGTGCGTGCGCGCGCTCGAGCTGCTCGGCGGCCTGATCCGGCTTGTCGAGGCGATCGCCCGAGACCTCGGCCATGCGCATCATGATCTGCGCCTTCATCTGCGGGTCGGTGGCGCGCGCCAGCGACGACTCGAGCAACTCGAGGAGCTGCGGCCAGAGCTGCTGCGCGGAGTAGATCCGCACCAGCGCCTCGACCGAGCCGGAGTGGTGTCCGGTGCGGAGGATCTCGCGATGGAGCTCGGCGGCGCGATCGGGGCGCCCGAGGCGGTGCTCGTTCATGTCGGCGACGGCGTAGAGCGCCTTCACCTTCTCGGCCGGGTCCGCGCTCTGATCGGCCTTCTGCAGCATCACCGCGGCCAGCCGATCGAGATCGGCGCGGCGGCGATAGACCTCCGCCAGCGCGTCGAGTGCGACCATCGACGACGGCTCGCGCGCGAGGATGGCCTCGTAGGCCCCCACCGTGCGCTCGTCGTCCTTCACCTTCTCCGCGGCGATCTCCGCGATGCGGTAGAGCAGCCCGAGGACGTGCTCGCCGGACTTCGACGCCTCGATCTCGCGCCGGTACATCCCGATCAGCGCGTCCCAGCGCCCCTCGCGGAGGTAGAGGCGGCCGAGCGACTGCAACGCCGGCAGGTAGCTCGGCGAGAGCGTCAGCACCTTGTCGTACGCCGCGATCGCCGCGGGGACGTCGGTGAGGTGCTCCTCGTGGATGCGACCTGCACGGTGCAGGATGCCGACCATCTCGTTCTGATCGCCGGTGGCCTCGACCTCGAGCTCCAGCACCTTGAGCAGCTCGGGCCAGTGGCCGCGCTTCTCGTGGAGGCGCTCGAGGGTGCGGATCGCGCCCAGGTGGCCGGGCCGGAGCGCGAGCACGGTCTCGTAGACCTGCGCGGCGCGATCGAGCGCGTCCATCTTGTGCTCGAGGATCTCGCCCACGCGATCGTGGAGGAAGATCTTGTGGTCGAGGTCCTCGGCGAGCTGGATCTCCTGCTCGTATTGCGCGACCAGCTCGGGCCACCGCTCGGCCTTGCGGTAGAGCCGCTCGAGCGACTTGAGCGCCGGCAGGTAGCCCGGCGAGAGCGCGAGCAGCTCGGTGAGCGCGCGGATCGCGTCGGCGTCGCGCGACAGGTGCGCCTCGTACACCTCGGCCAGCTTGTAGAGCCGAACCACGCGCGCGCTCGGATCGGGATCCTGCAGGCCGAGCTCGATCTCGAACAGCTTCGCGAGCGGCTCCCACTTGGCGGTGCGCTCGTAGAGGCGCCCGAGCGGGTGGAGCACCGGCCGGTGACCGGGCACCAGCTTCAGCGCCTCTTCGTACATGACGATCGCGTCGTCGGGGCTGTTGAGCCGCTCTTCGAGCAGCGTCGCGAGGTGGGCCATCAGCGCGGCGCGCTCGGCCGGCACTTCGGTCGCCTCGATCTCGAAGCGCAGGACCTTCGCGACCTCTTCGTGCTTGTCGTTGGCCTGATAGAGCCACTCGATCTCGCGGAGCAGCGCGAGGTCCTTCGGCGACTTCTCCAGCGCGCCGAGCAGCGTGAACAGCGCCTGGTCGGTGGCGCCCAGGCGATCCTGCTGGATGCGCGCGGCCTGCATCGCGAAGCTGGTCGACTCGGTCTCGGTCGCAGCGACCGCCGCCGAGCGCTGGAGCGCGGCGATGAGCTGGTCCCACTTCTCGCCGTGCGCGGCCAGGCGGCGCAGCGCCGCGAGGGCGGCGGCGTGCCGCGGGTTGATCTCCAGCACGCGCTCGTAGAGCGCCATCGCGCCGGCCGGATCCTGGAGGCGGTCCTCGGCGAGCTGCGCGGCGGCGGAGAGCAAGGTCAGGCGGCGATCGGGCGACTCGGAGGACTCGAGCGCGCGCACGTAGAGGCGATGCAGCGCCTCGTGCTCCTTGCGCTGGAGGTGGATCTGCTCGAGCGACTCGATCGCGAGCGGGTCCGCCGGCGACAGATCGAGCGCCTCGCGGAATGAGCGCTGGGCCTCCTCGTCGTTCTTCAGCTTCTGCTCGAGGATGGTGCCCTTCTCGGCGAGCAGACCGGCGCGGCGCACCGCATCGTCGGAGGCCTCGATCTCGGCCTGGATGATCTGGACGACCATTCCCCAGTTGCCGACCTCGGTGAAAAGGCGACGCGAGGCGTGCAGCACCGCGAGGTTCTTCGGCGCGAGATGGAACGCGCGCTGGTAGCACATCGCGGCGTTCCGCTGCTTGCCGAGCTGCTCCTCCCAGATGCGGCCGATCTCGAGGTACAGCGCGGCCGCGCGCGGCTCGTTGCCGAGCGCCTTGGCCTCGCGCTCGTATCCGGCGATCACCGCCTGCCAGCGCTCGACCTCTTCGGGGTTCTTGGTGACGGGCGGGTCCGAGGCCTCACCCTCGGACTTGACCGGGAGCGCGGGGAGCGCCGGGAGATCGGTGCCCGAGGGCATCGGCGCGGCGTTCGGAGCGGGTGACGCGGTGAGGTCGTTGATCGGAACGCCTTTGACGGTGACCGGCTTGGCGTCGCCAAACCACGACTGGGAGAGCCCCGTCTGCGCTTCCAGCTCGTCACTCGCGGACATGGCCGGGTCATAGCACGGGGCCCGAGATACGGTCGAGGGCCCAGCCTCGTGGATTCTCTATGTTTCTGAGCGCTGCGCGTCCTCGATGAAGCGCGCTTCGAGGCTCTTTCCGCGCTCGACGCTGCGGATGACGATCCCCGCCATGAGGAGCTGTTTGAGGAGCTCGCTCGCGACCGCGTCGGGCCCACCGGCGTGCTTGTCGTCGACCTCGACGTCCACCGCCTTGGGGTCGTCTCCGGCGGGACGCGCGCTCCGAACGCCGGGCACTCGGCGCACCTGCTCCACGACCCCGCCGAGCCCGTCCGCAGGCACCGCGCCGAGGAGAACGCGCACCAGACCGCCGGCGCTCCGGAGCTCGTCCATCGTGCCCACCGAGATGAGCTTGCCCCGCGCGATGATCGCGGCGCGATCGCAGAGCGCCTCTACCTCGGCCAGGTTGTGGCTCGAGAACACGATCGTGCGCTCGCCCGCCAGGCCCTTCACCAGCGCCCGCAGCTCGGCGGCGGCCAGCGGGTCGAGGCCGGCGGTCGGCTCGTCGAGCAGGATGATCTCGCGCTCACCGAGCAGCGTCTGGGCGATCGCCACGCGGCGCCGCTGGCCGTGCGACATCAGCCCGACCCGCTTGTGCGCGAGGTCGCGGATGCCGACCCGATCGAGCGCGCGCGTGGCGCGATCGAGGGCCGTCGCGCTGTCGAGACCGCCGAGGCGCCCCAGCACCACCAGCGCCTGCGTCGCGGTCTGTCGCCGCGGCATCTCGGCGTCTTGAGGGAGCGCGACCAGGCTGCCGGCGCGCGGGGTGCCGGCGCCCAGCACGTGGCCGTGCACGCGGATCTCGCCCGAAGTGGGCTTCAAGAAGCCGGCGATCAGGCCGAACGTGGTGGTCTTGCCGGCGCCGTTGGGGCCGATCAAACCGAAGAGCGACCCCTCCGGCACCGTCACGCTGAGGCCGTCGACGGCGGTGACGTTGCCGAAGCGTTTGGTGACCTGGACCAGCTCGAGCGCGCTCATACGTCCTTCGTCCGCACGACCAGCACCGCGAGCGCGATCAGCACGCCGGCGTGCGCCAAAAAGACGGCGATCGCGATCGGATCGAGCAGCCACAGCCGCAGATCCCACGCGCCCATCCAGATCTCGCCGATCGCCGGGACGATCAGCTTGAGCAGCCACATCCCCATCAGCCCCATGCCGCCGAACGCGAGCGCCGTGAACGGCCGCCCCGCGAGGCCGGAGAAGATCTGCACGAAGCCGACGTAGGCCAGCAGGAACATCGCCATGCCGATCCACACCAGCGGCAGCGCCCGCCACACCCCGGCAGCGTCGAACCGCGGCGACGTCAGGCTCGCGAGCGCGACCAGCAACACGTGGACAACGATGACCAGCGCGAGCACCCCGGCCCACTGCCCGAGCACCTTGCCGAGCACCCAGCTCTCGCGGCGGATGCGCTGCAGGACGAAGCGCGCGTAGCGGGTGTGGAGATCTTCGCTCAGCCGATCGTAGCCGGTGATCAGCACCAGCGCCGGCAACGCGACGCTCGAGAAGAGCAGCACCACCAGCAGGATGAGCGGCATCGATCCGTCGGCGAGCGAGTCGACCAGGCGCGTGCCGCCGATCTTCTCGAGCCACGGACCGAGCTCGTTGGTGAACTGCTCGCTCTTCATCATCTCGGCGAACATCGCCTTGCGATCCATCATCGCGATCGCCGGGTTGGCCTCGGCGATCTTCTCCTCGATTTTCCCGGTGATCAGCAGATAGGCCGACCCCACGCCAAGCACGAGGCCGCCGTACATGATGACGACCAGCAAGGCACGAACGCCTTTCAGGAGGTCGAGGACCTCCATGCTGGCGACCGTCAGGATCTCTCTTCCAACCGGGCTCGGGGAGCCCGGAGACGCCGAGCTCAAGGAGCGTCCTCGATCGGGATCTCCACCGGAATCGCCGTGCGGTAGGTGCTCTCCACGTGGGCCACGAGCTCGTAGAGGCTGTCCTGGAACTTGGGCCCGTTGCCGTCGATGCCGAGGTGGTTGGAGTTGAAGTTACCGCTCGCGCAGTCGCCCTCGCGGCAGGTCGAGTCCGGGAACACGATGATGAACTTCGCCCAGTCGCTCTCGCCGCGGCGCTGCGTCTCGAAGCGCGTCGAGCCGGCCATGAAGCCGTAGAACAGGATGCCCGAGGCCAGCAGCTGCTCCGACTCCTGGCCCTGGCCGTGGAGGAAGTACATGACCGGGTAGCGGTGATTGACGTTGGCCGGGTCGTCGTAGCCCGGGGGCAAGACGATGCCGTACTTGCGATCGCCGTTCAGCGCGGCCGAGCGGAAGGTCTTCGGCTGGATGAGGTCGCTGGTGAACTCGTCGTCGTTGCGGGTGCGATCCGCGTCGTACATGCGCGACTGGATGAAGTTCATGCCGGTGAGGAAGCGGTTGATGATCTGGGTCGGCGTCCCGACGTGGTGGCCATCGCCCTGCTGGATCTCGGTCTCGGTCGCGTCCGGGTTGCCGTAGCGCACGTACGCGTGGCGGCCGATCCCCGCGGGGCTCATGTCGACGTCGAGCACGTCGTACTCGGGCTTGCCGCCGGGCAGCGACGGGAAGTCGACGTAGTCCTTCGCGAGCGCCTTGCCGACGCGGCCCTGGAGCGCGCCGAACATCCAGTTGGTGCCGCCGACCGAGACGAGGAAGTCGCGGATGCCGGCGTCGGCGTAGATGTTCATGCGCTTGAGGTGCCCTTCGGGCATGCGCTCGATCAGGTGGCGCGGGTTGAGATCGAAGTAGTGCAGGATGTTCGGGTTCCAGTCGAACTTGCCGTTGCCCTCGCCGAAGTCGCCGGTGCCGGCGACGCCATCGAGGCCTGTGTCTTCGTACGGCTCGCCCTCTTCCCAGAGCCAGTTGCCCTTCTTGCCCTTCGGGTTGGTGCGCGAGTTGTAGACGTCGTTCGGATCGGTCCCGACGTCCTCGAAGCGCTCGCTCACCGTGGTGATGATCGGCTCGGCGAAGTCGCGGATCCCGTTGCCGTTGTAGTCGACGGCCAGCAGCATCTCGAACGCGATCTCGCTCGGCTTGGTCGGATCGAACTCACCCGAGTTGGTGCGCGTATCGCAGAACGCGATGGTGTCGTAGGTGCCGTCCGGGTTCCATTCCTTGTTCTTGAGCCCGGGGATCTTGTACGGCGTCGCGCAGCGCTCGGCATCCGGACGATCGCGGAAGTTCATCGGCACGTGCGGCGGGTAATACGGCGACTCGGGGTTGTAGTAGAGCGCGTTGCCGAACGCCAGGCTGATGTCCTGGAAGGACTCGCGCAGCTTGTTGCGACCGAAGCTGCCACCGCGGCCGGCGTCGATCCAGCGGTACCAGTGGTTGAAGTCCTGCGGGGGCTCGATGATCTTGCCGGGCACGAGCTCCTCGGTCCCCTGGAACGGGCCGCAAAACGCCGGTCCGTTGGGATCGTTGATCGAGGCCATGTTCGCCAGGATCGTCTCGCGATCGCAGAAGCCGCCCAGGTAGCCCTGCTTGATCTCGCGGAGCATGAACACCCAGTCGACCATCGGTACGCCGAGCATGCCGATGCTGTCGAAGAGCTCGGGGTGCGTGAGGCCGACCTGGCCCGCGCCGCTGGATCCCATCGAGACGCCGATGATCGAGCGGTGCGTGACGCACGTTTTGTCGGCGGTGGCCTCCGAGCAAGTGATGATGCCGAAGCTGTCCTTGTCGGTGCGTTGCACCGCGCCGGGGAGCTGCTGCGGGGTCTCGGTCGGCGCGCAAGCAAACGCGGCGCAAAGGAGGATCGGCGGGAAGAGGACCTTAGGACACATGGGATTAGACCTCCGCGAGACTTCGCATGCCGGACCAGGATTGTGTCAACAATGCGGGGGTCGGTCACACGACCGTGCGACGAGTAAGCGGGGCGGGGAGCTAGCTCTTCGGCGCGTGACGATAGAAGAACGTCAGGGTCAGGCAGTGGAACTCGTTGTCGCTCGACTGCAGCACGATGCGATCGACCATCTCGATGCCGGCGTTGTCTTTCAGCCAGTGCGTGATCAGATCGCCGATCTCCTCACGCTCACGAGCTTTCGTGGCGGAGAAAACCTTAACGCCGGAGAACTTTTCCATGGGCGGCGCAGCCTAACGACAAAGCGAGCGTCTTTGCACTATCAAAAGTGAACTGTTAAGCCTTTTGGCTTAGACGGTTCGCCTGATCTTGTTGCTGCCGGGGGTCCCAGGCGGCGGGCTCTCGTCCACGATCTCGGTCTCGAGCACCTGACGCGAGACCAGCTTGTAGCGTCGAAACGAAGGCTCCAAAAACAACCTCCTCGTCACTTTCGGCGGCTGGTGGGTGAACTCGATCTTCTGGGGCGTGAAGGTGCCGAAGATCGCGCGCCCATCCCGGGAGAGGGTCAGCTTCATGCGGGCGGTGAGCGTCCCGTCGATCTCCTCGGCGATCGCGTCCGGGAATCCTTGCGACATGATCATCGCCTTGCCGTGATCGATGCGCCCGATCGTGACGCTACGGCCGGTGAGGTACCCCGAGTACTCCTGGAAGCCGCCCTTCATCATGCGGCGCCCGCGCACGAACGGCCCGAACTGCACGAGCGTGATGCGCTCGACGCGACCTTGCTGGACGTCCTCGTCCACGCGCTCCCACGTCCCGGTGACCGGGCGCAGAAATCCCAGCATGAACCAGGCGAGGAGCAGCACCCCGACCCCGATCAGGATGAGGTGCCAGATCTCGAAATAGAAGGGTCCGAGGTACAACGTGGCTCCGTTAAAGCTTCGTGGACAGCGCGTGCCCGCCTGCTAGAGTCGCGCCGCTCATGGCCACCGAGTCCACCGCAAAAGCGAAAGAGGGGCAGAAGGCCCATTCGCGTCTTCGTCGCATCCGCAACATTGGCATCGCCGCGCACATCGACGCGGGCAAGACGACCGTCTCCGAGCGAATCCTGTTCTACACCGGACGGATCCACAAGACCGGCGAGGTGCACGACGGCGCAGCCACGATGGACTGGATGGTCCAAGAGCGGGAACGCGGCATCACCATCACCGCCGCGGTGACCACCGCGTCCTGGAACGAGCACGAGATCCACCTCATCGACACCCCGGGCCACGTCGACTTCACCGTCGAGGTGGAGCGCTCGCTGCGCGTCCTCGACGGCTGCGTCGCGGTCTTCTGCGCGGTCGGCGGCGTCGAGCCCCAGTCGGAGACCGTCTGGCGCCAGGCCAGCAAGTACGGCGTGCCTCGCATCGCGTTCGTGAACAAGATGGATCGCATCGGCGCCGACTTCGCGAAGGTCGTCGGCGAGATGAAGGAGAAGCTCCACGCGAAGCCGGTGCCCATCCAGATCCCGATCGGCGCGGAGGAGAAGTTCTCCGGCGTGATCGATCTGGTGGCCATGGAGCAGGTCACCTTCCAGGGCAAGCAGGGCGAAAATGCGGTCCGCGCCCCTATCCCCGCCGCGCTGGCGGACGACGCAAAGGCCGCGCGCGAGCAGATGATCGAGGCGCTCGCCGATCTCGACGACGGCGTGGCCGAGATCTTTCTCGGCGGCGGCGAGGTCCCGCGCGAGAAGGTCATCGAGATCCTGCGCAAGGGCTGCGTCGAGAACAAGATCCAACCGGTCGTGTGCGGCTCGGCGCTCCGCGACAAGGGCGTGGTGCTCTTGCTCGACGCGATCGTCGCGTACCTCCCCTCCCCGCTCGACATCCCGCCGATCAAAGGCTTCAAGCCCGGCACCGAGGAGCCCGACGAGCGCGCACCGGATCCCAAGGGACCGTTCTCTGCGCTGGTCTTCAAGGTGGCCATGATCCAGGGCCGCCGCCACGTGTACCTGCGCGTGTACTCCGGGTTCCTCGAGCCGGGCGACGAGGTGCGGAACACCAGCGCCGGCAAGAACGAGAAGATCACCCACCTCTTCAAGGTGCACGCGGACAAGACCGAGCGGCTCGAGAAGGCCGAGGCCGGCGATCTGGTGCTGGCGGGCGGCGTGCGGCTCGCGAAGACCGGCGACACCTTGTGCTCGCTGAAGACGCCGATCGTTTTCGAGTCGATGGCCTTCCTGAAGCCGGTCATCAACATCGCGGTCGAGCCGAAGGCGAACAAGGACATCGAGAAGCTCGACGAGGCGCTGAAGAAGCTGGTCGACGAGGACCCGACCGTCGAGCTCAAGCGCGACGAGGACACCGGCCAGACGCTGCTCGCCGGCATGGGCGAGCTGCACCTCGAGATCTTGATCGATCGACTGAAGACCGAGTTCGGCCTCGACGTGAACACCGGCAAGCCGTCGGTGGTGTACCGCGAGACGATCCGGAAGCGCGCCGAGGTGGTGGAGATCTTCGATCGGTTCAAGGACGAGGATCAGAAGGAGAAGCTCTGGGCCAAGGTCGCCCTCGCCGTCGAGCCGATGGAGCGCGGCGCCGGCTTCAAGTGGGAAGACAAGCGCAGCGACGCCGACAAGATCGCGATGCCGCTCTCACCGCGCGAGCTCGATCTCGTGCGCGAAGGCTCGACCGAGTCGGCCATCGCAGGCCCGCTCGAGGGCTATCCGATGCAGGACATCAAGGTCGAGCTGCTCGGCGTGGAGAAGCGGCCCGGCGAGACGACCGACATCGCGCTGCGCGTCGCCGCGGGCAACGCGTTCCGCGCGGCGGTGCGCGAGGCGACCCCGGTGATGCTCGCGCCGCTGATGAGCCTGGAGATCTCCGTGCCCGAGGCGGTGACCGGATCCGTGGTCGGCGATCTGTCGGCGCGCGGTGCGCGCATCGAGGGCGTTACGACCGACGCTGGCCGCGGTGTCGTTCGGGCCATCGCCCCACTCACCAAGATGTTCGGCTACTCGACGCACCTGCGATCGCTCTCCGAAGGCCGCGGCACGTTCACGATGCGCTTCGCTCGCTTCGACGCGCTCGACTGATCACGCGCCATTTCGCCCCACATGTAGCGCCGCGACGCGGCAATCCCGCGGCCCAAGTCGCATTTCTCGAATGATCTTCGCGGTTGGCCGAACCGCACCTCCTCTTGCTCAACGTCCCGGCGACTCGAGAGCACAACACTCTCGTCGGAACTTTTGGAGGAAGGACCCCATGAACATCACAAAGCACATCTTGTTTGCCACCATTGCCACTGCGGCGATCGGGCTTGGCTGCGAGGACCACAACCGCGCGACCGAGCGCCCCGCAACGGCGGCACGTCAGCCGATGGCCGCGGACAAGGCCGCAGAGCCGATGGCCAGCCCGTCACCGATGGCGTCCGCGGAGGCCACCGCGGCGGCGTCTCCGGAAGCCAGCCCAATGGCGTCGGCCGTCCCGGCCGACAACACCGGAAAGAACGAGCGGGATCGTGATCCGAACAAGCTGACCCCCATGGATCAGAAGGAGAACGAGACCGATCTCACCATCACCCAGAAGGTGCGCCAGGAGGTCGTCGGTCGCGACGCGCTCTCCATGACCGCCAAGAACGTCAAGATCATCACGGTCGACGGCGTCGTCACGCTGCGCGGCCCGGTGAACAGCGATGGCGAGAAGCGCGAGGTCGCCTCGATCGCCCAGCGCGTCATGGGTGTGAAGCGCGTCGACAACCAGCTCGAAGTCGCAAGCAAGTAATTTCCTAACAGGAAAAGAAGGAGAAAATAATCATGGCTACCAACAAGGCAGTAATCGGTCTCGTCTCTTCGTACACCCAGGCGGAGACGCTCGTCGGCCAGCTTCAGGCGGCGGGCTTCTCGAACAACGACATCTCGGCGCTCTTCCCCGACAAGAAGGGCACGCGCGACTTCGCGCACGAGAAGAACACCAAGGCGCCCGAGGGCGCGGTCGCCGGCGCTTCGGCGGGCGGCGCGATCGGCGGCACCGTCGGTCTGCTGGCGGGCATCGGCGCTCTGGCCATCCCGGGCCTCGGGCCGTTCATCGCGGCCGGTCCCATCATGGCGGCCCTCTCGGGTGCGGCGGCCGGCGCGGCGGTCGGAGGTCTCACCGGCGCGCTCATCGGCATGGGCATCCCGGAGCTCGAGGCCAAGCAGTACGAAGGCAAGATCAAGGACGGCAACATCCTGCTCTCGGTTCACGTCGAGAGCAGCGAGGAGCGGGCGCGAGCCAAGCGCATCCTCGAAGCGGGCGGCGCCCGTGACGTGACCACGACGGGCGAGGAGTCGGTGCCGTCCGCGGCGAAGACCGACCGCACCGACCTGCGCTAGGTCGTCCCGAGCCGCTCGAGCGCAGAGAAGCGCTCGAGCGGTCCGACAAATACTTCCGCCCTCGCCTCCCGGACGCTAAGTTCCGGGGGTGAAGGGCGGCTTTTTCGTTTGTACGGCGTTGTTCTTCGCGGGCTGCGCCGACAAGCCCATGGACGTCGCGGCGAAGATGCACCAGGCGGGCGACGCGAAGGGCGCGGCCGCGCTCTACAAGACGATCGCGAAGAGCGACCCCGCGAACCTCGCGGCCTGGGACCTGGCGATCGACATCGCCTGCCGCGAGCTGGCCGACGTCGGTGAGTGCCTGGGCATCCTCGACTTCGAGCTCGAGCTGCTCGGCAAGATCGATCGCCACCACGACGTGCTCGGCGAGGCGCTGGAGAAGCGGGCTCGCGCGCGCCTCGAACAGGGGATGAACGACGCGGCGCTCGCCGATCTCGAGCGCGCCGTGAAAGCCGGCGCCGAGCGACCGACGGTGTACACCGCGCTCACCGCAGTCCTTCTCGCGCGCGGCGACAAGCGTGGCGCGGCAGAAGCGCTGAAGATCGCGATCAAGCTGGATCCGAAGCTCCCGGAGATCGGCCCGCTGCACGCGCGCGTCGAGGGCAGCACGGTGACCGCGGCCGACGCGCCCTTCGGCGGACCTTAGACTTTCGTGCCGATGCGCTGGCCGAGCTTCACCGGGCTCCCGGCGAGGCTCGCGTCGAACGCCATGCCCTTCTCGACGACGACGATGACGGTCGAGCCGAGCTCGAACACGCCGAGCTCTCCGCCGCGCTCGACCGGGATGGGCGGATCATAGACGTGCTGCTTCAGCTCGCGGCCACCGGTGTTGGTGGCGATCGTCGCGTCGAACGCGGTCTTGATGTGGCCGACGCAGGTGGCGCCGACCATCACGTAGGCCACCGTTCCGAACATCGGGCTCTCGATGATGATCACCAGCCGCTCGTTGTTGGCGAACAGCGCATCCACGTTGGCGACGGCGTTGGGGTTCACCGGGAACAGCGCGCCAGGCACGTAGATCGCGCGGCTGATCAGGCCCGACACCGGGGTGTGCGTGCGGTGGTAGTCCTTCGGCGAGAGATAGAGGGTCGCGTACGATCCGCCCTCGAATCGCTGTGCCAGCGCGGCGTCGGTGATCAGCGCGGCGACCGAGTAGTCGCGGCCCTTCGCCTGCAGGATGCGATCTTTGTCGACCGGCCCGGTGGCATCGAGCACCCCGTCGACCGGCGAGACGAAGACCTTCGGATCCGGATCGATCGGCCGCAGCCCGGGCTTCAGGCGGCGGGTGAAGAACTCGAGCACCGACGGGTACGCGTCGATCGGCAGCTCGGCCTCGTCGACGGCTATGTTGTACATCGAGGCGAACTGGCGCACGGCGACCGGCGCGGGGAGCTTCGCCAGCGCGCGCACCGCTCGCGAGATGTGCTTCTCGGGCAACAGATCGATCGCGCCGAGGATGAGTCGACCTTTGAGGCTCATCCGAGGTCGCCCAGGATCTGCTCGGCGTGGGTCTCCGGCGACACCTTCGGATAGACCTTCGACACGTTACCGCTCTCGTCGACGAGCACGGTCGTGCGCAGGATGCCGTCGAATGTGCGGCCCATGAACTTCTTCTGACCCCAGCTGCCGTACTTCGCGATCATCTCGCCGGTGGGATCCGACAGGAGCCCGAAGTTGAGGTGGTACTTGTTTTTGAACTTGGTGTGCGAGGCGACCGAGTCCTTGCTCACGCCGAAGACGACCGCGTTCTTCTTGGCGAAGTCGCCGGCGATGTCGCGAAAGCCGCAGGCCTCCTTGGTGCAGCCGGGCGTGTCGTCCTTCGGATAGAAGTACAAGACGACGTTCTTGCCGCGCAGGCCGTCGAGGGTGACGGTCGCACCGTCATCGGCGAGGAGCGAGAACGCGGGAGCAGGCTTGCCGATCTCGATGGCCGACTTCGAGGTGGGGGCGACCTTGGCGGCCGTGGACTTGGGCGCGGCCTTCGCCGCGGGCGCAGCTTTTTTGGGGGCGGCCTTGGCCTTGGGCGCGGCCTTTGTAACCGGCGTGGACGCCTTGGTCTTGGCAGGAGTCTTCTTCGTCGCCATCGCTCGCTGCGCTACCGAAGGGCGCGCCGCGAGGCAAGGCTCTCAGTAACGGTAACCGAGCGAACCGTTCACGAACATGTTGCCGCCCGAGCCCGACAGGAAGTCGGGGCCGCGCTTGAACCACAGCGGATCGAGCTGCATGTCGAGGAAGAAGCCCTCGTAGTGCGCCCCGATGCCGACGAAGTAGTCGAAGAACGGCTGGTCGTCCGAGAAGTCGTTGTCCTGGTTCTGGTTGGTGTCCTGATCGTCCACCTGCTCGTGGCGGGTGTTGTCACCGCGCATGTACTTGACCACGCCACCGCGGAAGTCGAGCCACGAGAAGATCCGCGCCTCGAGGGCCAGGCGGACGTACGGGAGCGCCGTGAACGACTGGCTGTCGCGCAGGTACTCCAGCGTGTTGGCCGGCGTGTTGCGCGGGAAGCTGCCGGGGTTGTCGGCGACGCCGTGGGTGTACTGGAACGAGCGCTTCTGGAGCTGGAAGCCCATGGCGCCCCAGAACTGGACGATGTCGTTCGGCTTGAAGTGACCGGCGAGGCCCATGTCGAGCACGAAGCTCGAGGCCTTGATGTCGGTGATGTTGGTGTTCTCGCGGCCGGGCTCGCTGTTGTCGGAGATGTCGAAGTCGAGGCCGGTGGCGAAGTCGCCGAGGTCGGCCGCCGAGAGCCCGACGCTGCGGATCGAGATGGCCGGGATCAGCTCCCACCACTCGCTGATGCCGATCATCGCGCGGACGTCGGCCTGGAGCTCGAGACCACCGCCGCCCTCGAGGAGGTCGACGCGCTGGTTAGGCAGGTACGTGATGCTATCGAAGCCCATGCCAAAGGCGGCATCGATCGAGAGGGCGTCGCTGATGTCCACGCCCGCCGAGAGCAGGAAGCGGAACTCCGACGCGCCGAGGTCGTCGGGCGCGCGGCGCAGCTCGTCACGGCCACCGGGCAGGATGTTCGGGTCGCTCGCGTTCGGGTTGTAGCTGTAGTTCGACGAGCCGATCGAGAGCTGGAGGCCGACGTTGAGCAGGTCCGCCACGTTGTACGCGACGAAGACGTCGAACTTGCGGTTCGCGTCGGTGATCGGGTTCGGCATCCGGCCCGAGGCCAGCCAGCCGAACGTGTTCGGGTCTCCGGAGAAGATGTTTCCCGCGTTCACGATCTGCGCGAGGAACGCGCGGACCGTCGGGTTCTCGTAGTCCGACAGGTGGAAGCTGATGAAGAGGTCGTCGGTGAGGGCGATGATCGCGCCGCCGCCCGCGGTGCCCTGCACCGGGACGATGTCGGCGGCCGAGAGCATGCTCCCGGTGCTGTCGCGCGCGCCCCGCATCGAGGTCGGCGCGGTCGAGGCGTTCGAGTCATTGAGGCCGTAGAGCTCGATGTAGAAGAGGCTCCCGTACTTCGTGATGGTGTGCGGGAACAGCCAGCGGTTGGCGTCGTCGAGGATGAAGCGGTTCATCACGCCCAGGTTCCACGCGCGCGTTCCAGTGGCGCTGGCGGGGGCCGGCGCGAACACGGCGGCGAGGCCGATCGAGAGCAACATCGCTCCACCGATCCGTCCCAGGCCTCGTCGATTCTCAAAGCTGCAATTCATTGGTGCTCCTTGCCTTCTCGGCGCGCGCGGCCGTTACCACAGCCTTGGAGGCGGTACAACGGGGATCCCGATTCGCCTCCGAGTTCGTCACGCACGGACTACGCAGGCCGCGCGCGCACCTACCCACGAATCGAAGCGAAACGACTCGAAAAGCAGATCAGAGCCCCACGAATGACTGAGAAAAAGTGATGTACACGGCCGGGCCGACGATCGTGGGCTCGGCGCGGCGCGGAACCAGCGGGATCGCCACGTCGAGCGCCAGGACGCCCGGTCGCACGCCGAAGTAGTCGATATAGACGCGCAGGCCGTAGCCGACGTCCGCAAAAGCCGGCCCGCGGAAGGCCTCGGCGAGGTCGTCGCCGACCAGCGCGACGTCGCTGAACAGGGCGCCGTCGATGCTGCTGACCCACGCGATGTGCAAAAAATCGAGGTCCATTCCGGTGAGGAGCGGGTGCAGCCACTCTCCGGCGAGCATCCCGCGCACCCGGCCGAGCTCGTCCCCCTGGGCGTAGCCGCGGACGTTGCTGCGACCGCCCAGCGGGAACAGGAGCTGGGCCTGGGGCCGCCCGACGACGTACGCCGCCGCCGCCGCCGCC
>Ga0105047_10008914_pt1 | contig 16623 bp, 11 predicted proteins | sample MAT04_FD_78384 | JGI IMG/M metagenome (GOLD analysis project Ga0105047, IMG submission 78384) | Freshwater microbial communities from Lake Fryxell liftoff mats and glacier meltwater in Antarctica - MAT-04 (megahit assembly) | ecosystem: Environmental > Aquatic > Freshwater > Ice > Liftoff...
CCGTTTCCACAACTCGCCAATCCGCTCCAATAGCTAAGCGGCGGACCGCATTATGCCGGAACCAAAGTGGCGGGCAAGCTGTTTCGCCGCAGCTTGGGCACTGAGCAGCGCGTATTCATGAAGGGGCCTTTGCTGCCGGAGCGCGGGCGTCCCGCCCGCTGGGGACGACCGAAGTTCCAGCGGATTGCCCCTTTGCCAACGGCGGTTGACCTAGCACGACCAAAGCGGGCGTGATGCCCGCGCTCCGGGGCCTTCATGCATACGCGCTGGGCACTGAGAATGCCCCTTGTGCCGGGGCGATAAACTGCGGGGTCCGCATTCCTGGTTGCAGCCGTTGGTTCATCCCCATTCGTCCACCCCCACCACAGCCTCAAGGCATGCCGTTCCCCGGCTTTCGCTCTCACCGAGAACTGCAGGAAGCGGGGGCGGCACAGGCCAACTCTGCGGTTCCGTGCCGATGCCGCATCCGCCGCGCCTCGGCCAGAAGGAAAGACAACCGCGTTAAAGCACCTTGGCTTCGACGCTGAACGCAAGGCGGTAGCGGGCTACTGGCGTCGTCGCTTGGATGCGAGCGCAAAACTCATCACGTCCGAACCGATGCTCAACGAGTTCTACCCCTCGCACGCGATGCATTTGCTGGTGAATTGCGAGCGCGAGCCGGGCAGCCACCGTCGGTTCCCGCGGGTCGGTTCGTTTCACTACGGCAACTATGGCAACGAGGCGTGCATGATGGTGGTGGATCTGGAGCGGCGCGGTTATCATCGGGAAGCACAGGACTGTCTCGACGGCTGGCTGCGCTATCAGGGCACCGTCGAACTGCCCGGCTCGTTTGCGTCGAAGCACGGCGTGCTCTACGGCTCCGGCGGCTATGCGGCGGGCGGCTACAACCAGCATCACGGCTGGATTCTTTGGATGCTCGGCGAGCACTTCCGCTATACGCAGGATGAAGCCTGGCTCCGCGGCGCGGCGCCCGGCATGGTCAGTGTCGCCGATTGGATCATTCGCGGAACCGCGCGCACAGCCACGCGCGATAAATTGGAGCGTGGTCTGTTGCCCGCCGGCAGCCTCGAGGACATGGGTGATTGATGGACGTGGCTTTCGACCAGTTGCTACACTTGGCAAGGCCTGACCAACGCCGCGTGGGCGCTGGAGCAAATCCACCATGCCGACGCACCGCTCATTCGGCAGGCCGCCACCGATTACCACGCCGCGCTGATCGCCAAATTCACCAAAGCAATGGAGCACTCGCCGGTCGTGCGGCTGCGTGATGGGACGGCGGTGCCGAAAGTTCCCTCGCAGGTCCACCGGCGTGGGCGCAGCTTCGGGTGGATTTGCGAGACCTTGGAAGGCTCCTCGCACCTGCTGATCACCGGCGCACTTGACTCAAAGTCACGGCTCGCGGACTGGATCGTGAAGGATTACGAAGACAACCTCTACCTCTCGACCCAATACGGCTACACCATTGACGATTTCGAGGGGCGCTGGTTCAGCCGCGGCGGCATGTCCATGCAGGCGTGCCTGTTGCTGGACGTCGAGCCGTATCTTTATCGGGACGAGCCGATGCACGCCTTGCGCGCCCTCTTCAATGCCCAGTCCGTGAGTTACTTCCCCGACGTGCGCATGAACACCGAGCACGCCGCGCCTTACTTCGATGACTGGTGCGGCGACCATTTCAAGAGCAGCGACGAAGCGAACTCCTGCGGCTGGCTGCGCTACCTGTTGGTGCGCGAGCAAGACGAGCAGACGCCCCTCATCGGCCAGGCCGTGCCGCGCGCGTGGCTCAAGCCCGGCCAGCGCTGCGGTCTCGAGCGAACCGCGACCTGGTTCGGACTCGCGAGCGTGAGCTACACCGGCGGTGAAAAGGAAATCACCTGCGAGTTGCAAGGCCCGACCCGCAATCCCTCCCAAGGAAATCCGCCTCCGCTTCCGAGCGCCAAACGAACGCCCGCTCTCCGCAGTGACGGTCAATGGCAAGCCGTGGCTCAATTTCCAGAACGAGTGGGTGAACCTGCCGGGAGACATCGGATCTGTCACCGTGTCAGCCCGCTTCTGAAGTGTGAGTTGGCGGTCGGATTTGCGCCGGCCGGCTTGCCCGCCGCTGGATCCCTTCCCTTTTTGGCAGTGCATTTTTCTCCAACTTCTGCTTGCACCGGTTGGCCACCGCGCCACTCTGCCAGCGGGACAACCCGCAGGAATTGAGCGCGAGCAGATTACACCTATGAACGACCGCGATCCATGCCATGCCAAGCGCGCTGGCCGTGACCTCATTGTCGGCGGTAAGAGCGCCGCCGATTTAACCCCCGCCAGCCAAGCCGGGCAGTGCCGAGACGATCCAGCGCCTCTCGGCCTTGCCCAGATGACGGCGAAATCATCCAGCCGGCTGACTCTGGGCCTGACTCGGAGGCGTTTCCTCAAAGTGGCCAGCGCCTCGACAGCGGCATTCATGGTGGTCCCGCGCCACGTATTGGGCAGGAGCGGCCAAGTTTCCCCCAACAACAAATTGAACATCGCCGGAGTCGGCATCGGCGGTCAGGGGGCTTCGGATTTGAGTGAAGTCAGCAGCGAGAACATTGTCGCGCTTTGCGACGTGGACGCCGACTACGCGGCGAAGACTTTCAAACAGTACCCCGGAGCGAAACGGTACATAGACTTCCGGGAGATGCTCGACCAAGAGAAGGGGATCGACGCGGTGGTCGTGGCCACCCCAGACCATACCCACGCCATCGTTTCCGTGACTGCCATCAAGCTGGGCAAGCACGTCTATTGTGAGAAACCACTAACCCGCACCGTTTACGAAGCGCGTGTGGTCGCCAAAGCAGCCCGCGAGGCCAGAGTGGCGACGCAAATGGGCAACCAGGGAATGGCCTTCGAGGGCAATCGCCTACTGAACGAATGGCTGGCGGACGGCGCGATTGGCCAAGTTCGGGAAGTGCATGTTTGGTCGGATCGCCCAACCAAACGCGGAAAGATGCCGTTGTGGTGGGCGCAGGGCATCGAACGCCCCAAGGAAACCCCGCCAGTGCCTGCGTCTCTGGACTGGGATCGCTGGCTCGGCCCGGCTTCGTTTCGTCCCTATCATCCGGCCTACGCACCATTCCGCTGGCGTGGTTGGTGGGATTTCGGTTCCGGCGGTCTCGGCGACATGGGGATCCACAATTTGGCCCCCGTCTTTTCCGCGCTGAAACTCGGCGCGCCCGAGTCCGTACAGGCCAGTTCCACCCCAGTCTTCGAGCAGACGGTGCCGCTGGCAGCGATGGTCCGCTACCAGTTCCCGGCGCGTGACGGGCTGCCGCCGGTGAAATTGCATTGGTATGACGGCGGCCTGCTGCCGGAGCGCCCTGCGGAGTTGGCGGAAGACCGTCCCCTGGACCCCGAGGACGGGATCATCCTGGTGGGGGATAAGGGCAAAATCCTGGTCACCGGGTGGGGCGGTGAGCATCCGCGATTGTTGCCCGAAAACCGCAACAAGTCCTATGTGCGGCCGCCGAAGACTTTGGCGCGGTCCAAAGGACACCATCGGGAATGGATAGACGCCTGCAAAGGTGGCCCGGTCACACGCTCCAATTTCGACTTCGCGGGACCGTTGATCGAGGCGGTTCTGCTGGGCAGCGTCTGCATCCGCAATGGCGGAGACAAACTCGTCTGGGACAGCGAAAACCTGAAGATCACCAACGATCCCGACGCTAACCAACTTCTGCACTATGAGTACCGCAGCGGCTGGACTTTGTGAATTGGAGGAGGCTGGGTTCGGCGAACCGAAAGGAACAAGAATATGAAAATCGGAATGTATAGTGTCACCTACCGTGGAGTCTGGTACCAAGGCCAGGCTCTCAACCTGGATCAATTCCTTCGGCTGGCGAAAGCCCAGGGTTGGGAAGGAGTCGAGCTCGACACGGACCGCCCCCATGCCGCGCCAATGGACCTTTCGTTCGACGATCGCAAGCGACTGCGAGAGCTCGCGGGGGAACTCGGTTTGCCGATTAGTGCCGTTTCGCCGAATTGCGATCTATCCAGTCCGGTGCCGTCCAAGCGCGAGGCCATGCTCTGTTACACCCGGGAGTGCATCAAACTGGCGCGCGATTTGGGAGCGCCGATCTGCAAGGTGTTCGCAGCCTGGCGCGGGGTTACCGTGGAAAGCGGATTGGCCTCCTACGAGTTGACCTACGATTCCGATCCATATCCATTCTGCAAACATCAACAATGGGGCCTGGCCGTGGACAGCCTTCGGGAACTGAGCCGGGTGGCGCAAGATTGTGGGATCGTTTTGGCCCTTCAAAACCACGGCCCCGACGTCGTCAACAACTTCCATGAGGTGCTTGCCTTGATACACGAGGTGGGCTCGCCCGCTCTTAAGGCATGCATGGACATCAACATCGAGGAGTTTCCGGAATCGGCGGACCACGCAAGCCGGGTGGTCGCCGCCAGTGGCACCTTGCTGGTGCATTCCCATGCGAACGGTGAATTTCGCCGCGGACCTGATGGGACGGTGGAACTAGCGGGGGCAGGCTATTGGGACGCAAGCTTCTGGGGACGAAAGGTTGCCTACCCGGCATACGTTGAAGCACTGGTCGCTTCCGGATATGAGGGTTACCTGGACTGGGAGTTCTGCCATCCCGCATCGGAGAACGGGAGGCCTGCGGGGATTGACTATGTCCATCGCCAGACGGCTCTCGCCCACGAGTATCTCCTGCAGCTCAGGTCCGCTGCGCTCGCCAAAACCGGCAAGGCTTGAACCGGACTCTCCTGCCCAAGCCGGTTCGGCTGCTCCTCATCGGGTCAGCCTTCGCGGCAGCCAGCTACCTGCTGCTGCTCGGTTGCCGGCTGGCGGGCTGGATTATTCCGTTCACCGTCCTCACGGGGGCCATGTCACCGACGGTGTCCACTCGCGACCATGTGTTGTTGGAAGGCTTTACCTACTGGTTCCGCCAGCCGCACCGGGGCGACGTGGTGGTGTTGAAAACCCGGGGCGTGGCGCTGCTGCCGCCCGACCAGACCTGCGTCAAACGCCTCGTCGGCGAGCCGGGGGAACGGTTGCAAATTGTCGCCGACCCTATGCTGGTGGAGGACCAGCCGGTTTCCATCCAAAATGCCACCGGCGAACTTCACTGCGTTTCACCCCCCAACTCCGCCTTGCTGCGCTCGACCAACGACCCGACGACGGTCCCCAACGGCAGCTACTTCCTGCTCGGAGACAATTCGACCAACAGCTTCGACAGCCGGTTCTGGGGACCGCTGCCGGCGAAAAACATCCAGGGCCGAGTCGCCTTCTGCTACTGGCCCCCGGGACGGATTGGCTGGGTGAAATAGCTCCTGGCGGACACATGGCGCATCCAGCCAGGTCAAGAATCATCATCCCCAATTCAAGGATGGGTCAGGATTCACACCTGACTCAGAGGCGCGGTTTCATCACTATCTGGTAGTGCCTCTTGATTCCACTATGAAAACGCCCCTGCCTTTCTGCCTTTGCCTGGCCGGCACAGTCTTGCTGGCCGCCGCGACGCCCCGCGCCTTCGCTGCGGAGGCCGGCCCATTCCAGCCAACGATGAATTCGCTCACCAACTACCAGTGCCCCGACTGGTTCCGCGATGCCAAATTCGGTATCTGGGCCCACTGGGGGCCGCAGGCGGTGCCCATGGCGGGCGATTGGTATGCCAAGCACATGTACGTGCAAGGCAGCAAACAATACCAACATCACTTGGGAACTACGGCCATCCCTCCACCAACGGCTGGAAGGACATCGTCCCGCTCTGGCAGGCCGAGAACTGGGATCCCGACCGGCTCATGGCGCCCTACCAGAAGGCCGGCGCGCGTTACTTTGTCAGCATGGGTTCGCACCACGACAACTTCTTCCTCTGGAACTCGAAGTTGCATCCCTGGAACGCCGTCCAGGTCGGCCCGCACCGCGATGTGGTTGGCGATTGGCAGAAGGCCGCGAAGAAGCTGGGCCTGCCCTTCGGCGTGTCGGAGCATCTCGGCGCGAGCTTCAGTTGGTGGCAGGATTCCCATAAGTCCGACCCGACCGGCCCACTGGCGGGCGTGCCTTACGACGGCGCGGATGCGAAGTTCGCAGCGCTTTATCACTTCCCCGCCGAGGCCGGCGACAAAGGCTGGTATAGCACTAACCCGCGCTGGCAGCAGATGTGGTTCGACCGCATCAAGGAACTCGTGGATAACTATCATCCCGATCTGCTCTACACCGACGGCGGCGTGCCTTTTGGCAATGAGGTCGGCCTCGGTCTGATCGCGCACTATTACAACGAGTCCGCCGCTCAGCACAATGGAAAGCCGGCGGCCATTTACACCTGCAAACAGAAATCCAATGGCCGCTGGAGCGAGGACCTCGAGCGCGGCGTGATGCCCGGCATCAATCCTTATCCTTGGCAGACGGATACCTCCATTGGCGATTGGTTCTATAACAAGAATTGGAAGTTTCGACCCGTGGTCTGGACCATCCACATGTTAGTGGACATTGTCAGCAAGAACGGCAACCTCCTCTTGAACGTCGTCCAGCGCCCCGACGGCTCACTCGATCCCGAGGTGGAACAAGATCTCGCCCGCCTCGCGGATTGGATGGCCATCAACAGTGAGGCCATCTATGGCACGCGCCCCTGGCTGATCCATGGCGAAGGCCCGACCCGCGCCAAAGGCGGACACTTCAAGGAGGACTTCGCCTACTCCGCCCGCGACGTCCGGTTCACCGCGAAGGGCGACCACACGCTCTACGCCTTCGCACTGGGCTGGCCGGAGGATGGCAAGCTCCTCATCCGCGCGCTGGCGCGGGTGCCCGGCGTCGAAGCCAAGCTCAGCCGCGTGCAATTACTCGGCCACTCTGGCGATGTTAGTTGGACCGAAACACCTGAGGGTTTGCAAGTGACTTTGCCAGCTCAGAAACCCTGCGAGTATGCCATTGCCCTCAAGCTCACCGGCGAAAACCTCCGCGCCTTCAAACCCGAACCCGCCGCGCCCACGACTGTCACGGTGATGGCGGAACCCACCGGCAACTTCACCCTCGCCCCTGACGACGCCGAACTCCACGGCACGGGCATTAAGACCGAAGCCCAAGGCGGCCAGCCTAACATCGGCTTCTGGGACAGTGCGCAGGAATGGCCATCCTGGAGGGTGGATTTCAGCCGTGCCGACCGCTTCAACGTCACCGCCAGCCTCGCCACGGTGCATGACGGTGCTATCCTGGTAGCCGAAGTCACCGGGCAGCAGCTCGAAGGCAAAGTCTCGCCCGCCGGCGCATGGGACAAGTTCGCCGTGCTGAGCCTGGGCGAGGTAGAGATCAAAGAGACCGGCCTCAAGACCCTCGCCCTCAAGACGAGCGACGAGGCGTCCTGGAAAGCCGTGAACCTCCGCTGGGTCAAGCTGGAGCGCCTGCGCTGAACCGCGGGTAGGGCCGACTTTCCAGTCTGCCAGTGAACGGGACTTTCGTGTCCCGTGTTCCTATCCCCCCACGCGCACCACTTGCCGTTTGAGACTCAGAACTCCTGAGCCCTGCGCTTGGAGTGAGACTGGCCAAGGAAACGGCCTAAGTCGCATCAGAGAACGGTGTACCTGTAAAATGTCCCGTACGGGACATTTTACCCGTTTAGGTGGGAAGGCACCTGACTCGCTTCAATTCCTCGGCTCTGGAGTTCTGAGACTGGCGGACAAGAATGGCCGCCCTACGCCGGCGCGCGGGCGCACCGGGTCACGGCCAGAGCCGGGCGCGGAAGAATGCCGGCGCCGGGAGGAGCGGGCCGGAGTTGGTGAACCAAAGCGTGCCCGTGGCGTTGGACACCGTGGCCAACGACAGCCAGGAACTGTCCGCGGCCTGGGGTGCCCGCTCGAGGACATATTTGCGGCCCGCGTCGCCGGTGAGTTGGAACCGAAATGGGCCGCCGTCCGCCGCCCGTTCCGCGTGATGCAGCACCGGCTGCGCGCCGGTGCGGTGGGCGATGAGCGTCACGACCTGGGGCCCGGCGCCGGGAACCAGCGTGAAGCGCCGCCGTGTGGGCTGGCCGCCGGACGGCGTGAGCACGACCTCGTAGTCGCCATGCACGCCGCGGAAGCCCCAAGCGCCGCCGCTGTCCGCCACGCCGTTGGTTCGCGTGGTCCATTCCGCCAGCAACGCCTGATAGCGCCGCCCGGCGGCGTTCAGCGTCCAGTCCAGATTGACGATGGCGGCGTTGGAGCCGCGCCAGTGCGAGCCCGCCCAGAAGCCCCACATGAGGATGCCTGCCACCGCCGGCTTGCTGAAGGCGATGCGGTACACCTTTTCCAGATTCTCGGCGCGGACATTTTCGTCCGCGTTCTCGGAGTCATATTCGGTGATCCAGAGCGGCAGGCCGAGTTCGGCCAATCGGTCGAGTCGCTCGCTGGTGAGGGCCGGATTCACCACCGCGCCGAAATGGCCTTGCGCACCGACGCCCTGCACCGGCGTGCCGGTCGCGAGCAGGGCGAGGATCTGCGCCCGATAGGCCTCGGTTTCGTTGCCGCTGACCACGTTGTAGTCGTTGACAAACAACTTCACTTCCGGCGCGAGGGCGTGGGCGTATTGAAACATCCACGGGTTGACCCATGCGCCCAGCCGCCCGCCATAGTAATCCCCGTGGAGCATTTCATTGTTCACATCCCAGTGCGGGAAAGTGCCGCGGAAATGAGTGACCGCGCTGCGCAGACGGTTGGTGAGATGGACGCGCAAGTCGGCGTCGGAAAGACCCTTCACCCACGACTGCACGTTGGCCTCCACCGCCCAGAACAGGGTGTGCCCGCGCAGAGTGATGCCGTTGGTGAAACAGTAGTTGGTGATCGCATTGGCGGCGGTGTAAGTGACGTTGCTCCGGCTCGGCTCATTGGCATACCACTTGGACTCGTTCTCCATGACGGCCCACGGGAAATTGGTGCGAAAGAACGCGGCGTAAGTGGGATTTGATATGCGGTAATTAATCGCCGAGCCGAACGCGAACTGATGGCGCGTCTGCTGGACGGCGATGCCGGTGGCAGGGATGGGCTGCCCGGCGACGTCCACGATCCGCAACTGCACCTCGCGCTTGCGGTTCTGCTCGATGCCGGCATTGGCCTCGGCCCGCCAGTCGTAGGCCTCGACCAGGAAATCATCAGCGTAGAGGGAAACCCCGGCGGGCGGGCCTTCGAGGTAAAGGTTGAGCGCGGTGAGCGCGCCGGTGCTCGGGAGGACATAGCCACCGAACAAGCGCGTCCAATTCGTGGCGCTCGCCGTGCCGCTGGCGACCTGGTCGTACGCCGTTCCCCCGCCATCCACCTTGTGCATCGTCAGTTTGATCGGCTGTGGCCCGCCACTGACCAACCGCGCCCAGGCGCTGAGGCGATAAGTGTTGGTGGGCTGAAGCAAGCCGAGCACGGAGCGGCCAACCCCATTCCAAGTTGCGGTGCGGTTTTGCACCAGCGCGGAGCGGCTGCCGGTATGCGGCAGCGCAGTCGAGGAGGTGAGCGTCACGGCGCCCCAACCAGACCAGCCGGTCGTGCCGGACTCGAAGCCCGGATTCGACAACAAGTTCTGCGCCGTCGCCGACGTGGCGCCCGCCAGCAGGAGCAGCGCGAGCCGAACCGCGACCAGCATCGGCCCGCCCCGGCGGACCCGGATTCGGCCGGCGGGGTTGGGAATTGCAATTACCATGCGCTCCAAATACCGCAGGTGGGTTCCCGGCGCAACCCGTGGTAGCGGTGACGGCGCGCGCGGTGCGCTTCGCGCTTCCCAATTCAGCCGGCGCCCTTAGTTTCACCCGCGATGCATGTCCCGCACTGTCTCCGCCGTCTCCTGAGCCTGGTTCTGGCTTTGGGTTTCGCGGGCTGCCTCCGGGCCGCTGACCGGTTTGATTCCGCGTATCTGTCCGAGTTTCTGGCGGACAACCAGAGTGGCTTGCAAGACGATGACGGGGACCGCTCCGGCTGGATCGAACTGAACAACGGCAGCAGCGCGACGGTGAATCTTGAGGGTTGGTTCCTGACGGATAATCCCACCAACCTGACCCGGTGGCGTTTCCCCCGCGTCGCGTTGCTGGCGGACAAGTGCCTGGTGGTGTTCGCTTCCGCGAAGGCTCGCACCAACGACCTCGCGCACCTGCACACGAACTTCCGACTCGAGCGCGGCGGCAATTACCTCGCGCTCGTGAATCCGAAGACCAACGTGGTCTCCGAGTTCGCACCCGCCCCGCAAACCGCCGATGTCTCGGAGGGTCGCGTGCGCGGTGAGCCAGCCCTCCGTGGCTATTTCTCGCGCGCGACGCCCGGCCGGCCGAATGCCAGCGCCGGACCGGGCTTCGCCCCGGCGGTTTCTTTCTCGCACCCCAGCGGCAACTTCACCCGGCCCTTCCCGCTCCAGCTCGTCACTCAGCCAGCCGGCGCGGAGATTCGCTATACGCTGGATGGAACGCTGCCGACGAGCGCCTCCGCGGTGTATGGCGCACCGTTGGCCATCACCAACACAGCGCACGTCCGCGCCAGGGCCTATCAGAAAGGACTCCTCCCCAGCCCGCCGCACAGCGAGGCGTATCTCCAACTCGCTACCAACACGCTCGATTTCACCTCCAGCCTGCCACTGTTGATCCTCGAGACGCTGGGGCAGGACGTGTCGGTGTCCAGCCGCGGCTCCTTCGCCCGACTGTCCTTCCATGAGCCGGTGAATGGCCGGACTTCGCTCACCAATCCGCCGACCCTCACCACCCGCGGGGGTTTCCGCGTGCGGGGCTCCACCTCCGCCGGCATGCCGCAGCCAGGCTTTGCCGTGGAGTTCCTCGATGAGTTCAACGAGGAACAGAATCACTCCCCGCTGGGCCTGCCGGCAGACTCCGATTGGATCCTCTATGCGCCGAATGGCTTCGAGCCCGTCATGATCCACAATCCTTTCATTCACCAATTGAGCCGGGACTTGGGCCGCTATTCTCCACGCACGCGCTTCGTGGAGGTATATGTGGTCCGGAGCGCCGGGCCGGTGAAGGCAGCGCACTACCACGGCATCTATGTCCTGGAAGAGAAGATCAAGATCGGGAAGCACCGCGTGGACATTGACCGTCTCGGTGCCGGAGACTTGAAAGCGCCCGCGGTGACCGGCGGGTATCTCCTGAAGTTTGACCGCCTCGGCCCGGGCGAGAGCGGCTTCTACGCGGGCGGCGCCAGCGTCGCTTACGTGGAGCCAAAGGAGGCCGTCATCGAGTTGCCGCAACGCGCGCCGCAGCGGCAGTATCTGCAAAGTTTCTTCCACGCCTTTGACGACGCTTTGGACGGCCCCAACTGGAAGGATCCCGCCAAGGGTTACCGGGCCTATCTCGACGTCCCCGCAGCGATTGATTTCCATGTGCTCGAGGTGCTCAGCGGGAATGTGGATGCGATGGCCTTCAGCACGTATTTCCACAAGCCCCGCGACGGCGGACTCGTCTATGGCCCCCATTGGGACTTTGACCGCGCGCTGGGCTCGACGGATGGCCGCGATGAGAATCCCCGTCACTGGAACGTCGGCCCATTCTTTGGCGGTGCCTGGTGGCCGCGGCTCTTCAGCGACCCCGATTTCTGGCAACTGTGGGTGGACCGCTGGCAGGAATTGCGGCGGACGCATTTCGCGCGGACCAACCTGAATGGACTGATTGACCGCCTCACCGACGAACTGCGCGAGGCGCAACCACGCCAGGAAAAACGATGGGGCCTGCGGCCGCGCGGCGGTTCCTATCCGAGCGAGATCAATCTGATGAAGCGCTGGCTCTCCAACCGCGTGGATTTCATTGACCAGCAACTCACGCCACCGCCCCGCTTTGGCCGCGACGGCGGGCGCGTGGCTCAGGGATTCCGCCTGACCCTCACGGCCGCCACCAACGCGACCATTTACTATACCCTGGATGGCACCGACCCACGGCTTCCGCAGGGGGCAGTTTCGTCCCACGCCCTCCGCTACGGCGAACCGATTCCGCTCCTGAGCCGCACCCGCATCGTCGCCCGCGCCCACGATCCCAAGCAACGGCAGACCGGCGGCCCGCCCTCGTCCACGCCCTGGTCGGGGCCGGTCGTTGCGGGGTTCGCCGTCACGCCGCCCTAGCGCATTGTTCAATTGAGAATGTGAGGAAGGGGAGGGCAAGACTCCAAGCCCTAGCTTGGAGCATGGACATTGAAGGACATTCCTTGGCGGCGAAAGATAGGAATCGGGAATGGGCCGCGCAAAGGAGCCAGCAACAAATGGCGGCCAGTGAGAGCGCCGCCTAGTGCGTCGGCGCCACGACCGCGACTCAAGTTCGGAGGATGTAATTGCAGCTTGGGTACGCGGTGCAACCCCAGAACTGCCTGCCGGGGTTGTGGCCCTTGGTCGCTGTCCGAAGGATCAATTCACGTTCACACTTCGGACAATACTTACGTGAGTCGGTAAGGGCGTCTTGAAATTCCGGATCCGATAGTACGCCGCCCCGCTCTACAAGCTCGGCAAGGTCGGCGGCATTCACTAGGCGGATACCATGTCTGACCGCAAGCGTCGTCGCGTCGGGGGTAAAGGTTCCCAGAGCGACAAAGACGCCTTCCTGGAGCCCGGCGGCGGTGAGGGCACCGAGAAACTCACGCATAGACTTCACGCCGACCTGCCATGTCTTCCAATGTTTGCATTGCACGCCGAGGGTGGAGCCATCCCGACGCAGCAGGAGATCGATGCCGCCATCGGCGTTGGCACCGCCACGCCGCTCCACCTCATCGCCAAGCTTGCGGTAGATGAGGGCGACGATCTTCTCGAACTGAAACCAGTCGAGGTTGCGGAATTGCTCCGCGAGTTGGCCGGGTCGGCAGGGGCTTGCTACGGGCCGTTTGATTCCGTTGGGGGGCGGCTGGACGCGCAGCGCTCCGCCTCGGGGGGTGAAAGGGTCTCCGGGAACGGCAGCCAAGGGGTAAGGCTGGCGTGCCGGAGATAGGGGTCGCGGAGGCGGCACCGCCTCGCGGATTGCTTCGGCGTCAAGGACGCGTGCGACTGGCTCCGGAGCCACGCGGGATTGGGCGAGCCAAAGCGACCAAAGTGACCAGCAAAGCAATGCGAGGCCGGCCAGGCCGATCAGGACAACGATGCCGTTGAGCACCAGGGCCTCCAGAGTGGCCACCACCCCGACGGCCCCTGACCCAAAGAGAACAAAGAAGCCCACCAGCATGACTATGCCTTTGCGGAGCTCTGCGTCGCTAGATTGTCGCTGCCTTCTGCCCATGATTCGTTATTGCTCCCCTGCCGCAGGCGAGCTTGTCTGCGGGATGATTTAGAGAAGGGCTGACGCCTGGCAATAGGTGGAACGGCTAGGGAATCCGGGCGAAGGGGTGACGGAGCGCGGCAAACCAAGCCGGAAGCGAGGCGTCGGCCTTGGCCACCCCGAATTCCCGCCCGAGCAGAAGCCAGAGGGGTGGTCAGCGCGACGAGCAAATGGCCCACGGTTTGGCGTGACAACCGTCGCCGATCAAGGGAGCTTACCCGCCAATGAAAACTGTGATTCACCGACGGAACTTCCTTCGCACCTCAGCGCTGGCGGGCACTGGGCTGCTCATCTTGCGCGACAGTCGGCTGGCGTTTGCCTACGAAGCCAATGCCAAACTCAACGTAGCCGGCCTCGGGGTCAGCGGTCAGGGCCGCGGCAACCTCGACCACATCGCCAAGTTGGGGCAGAACCTGGTGGCACTTTGCGACGTGGACCAGGCGCATGCGGCCGGCACCTTCAAACAGTATCCGCAGGCCAAGTCCTACCGGGATTTCCGGCGCATGTTTGATGAGCTGGACAAGGGGATTGACGCCCTGGTGGTGTCCACGCCCGATCACACCCACGCGGTGGCCGCGGTGGCGGCGATGCAGCGCGGCAAGCACGTCTATTGCGAGAAACCCCTGACCCGCACCGTGCAGGAGGCCCGGGTGATGCGCGAGACGGCGCTCAAGCAAAAGGTGGTCACGCAGATGGGCAACCAAGGTTCCGCCTCGAACGGACTGCGTCGCGCGGTCGAGTTTGTCTGGCAGGGCACGATTGGCGAGGTCCGCGAGGCGCATGTGTGGTTCGCCGGCGGCAACGGACCGCGGACCCGCCCGACGGAGACCCCGCCCGTGCCGGCGACGCTGGATTGGGACTTATGGCTCGGCCCCGCGCCGCAGCGGCCCTACCATCCCTCTTACCTGCCGGCGAAGTGGCGTGGCTGGCGGGCGTTCGGCAGCGGCATTGTCGGCGACTTCGGCTGTCACACGGCGAATCTCATGTTCCGCGCGCTGCGGCTTGATCAGTTGTGGGTTTTCCCGGCGGGCCAGCCGCCCAAGCGCGTCATCGTCCGGGTCGAGGCGCAGCCGTCCGAGGTGAATGTGGAAGGGTATCCAACGGCTATGCGGGCCGTGGTGGACTTACCGGCGCGCGGCGAATTGCCACCCGTCAAACTGACCTTCTATGCGAAGGAGAAACCGGCGGAGGCCCTGATGCTAGGTTATCCGCGCGGCGATTGGGGCGACCTGCTCGTCGGCTCGAAGGGAACGATTTACTCCGACTGTCCGTGGAATACGCGCTATGCGTTGCTGCCGGAGGAGAGGTTCAAGGAAATCAAAGGGGGACCGCCCCAGACTCTCCCCCAAAGCACCGGCCATCACCAAGAGTGGATCGAAGCGTGCAAGGGCCAGGGCAAGGCCTTCTCTGGTTTCGAGATGGGCGGTCCTTTGACTGAGCTGATGCAACTCGTCAACCTGGCCACGCTCGTGGAAGGGCCGGTCGAATACGACACTGTCAGCGGCAAGGTGGTGAATTCCGCAGCGGCCAATGGGCTGCTCCACCGCGAATACCGGCCGGGGTGGTCGCTATAACGAAATCCGAATGACCGAGATCCGAAAGCAGCCCGAACCCCGGAGGCCGAAACGGATCGGCCCGCCGCGGCAGGAAGAGTGCGGCCCAAACGGCACTGCGTGGCGAATCTTTCGGGCTTCGGGCTTCGGATTTCTTTCGGGTCTCGGCTTTCGGGCTTCGGCGTTCGGGTTAAGCAGACTCCTGCTGGCTCTGGCGTTGTTGGCCTGTCAATTGCCGTCACTAAGTCCCGCCCAATCGCCTCCGCCGGCGCGGCTGATCGCGGCCAGCGACGCTGGCTGGCCCCAATTTCGCGGCCCTCGGCGGGACGGCATTTGCGATGAACGCGGCCTGCTCCCGGCCTGGCCGGACGGCGGCCCGCGGCTCCTCTGGACCGCGACGAACCTGGGCCAGGGTTACTCTTCTCCTATCATTGCCAAGGGACGGCTGTTCATTACTGGCGAGGCGGGCGGAGAGTTGCAGGTGTTGGCGCTGGATCTCAAGGGCAGGCGCTTATGGCAGAACACCAACGGCGCGGCTTGGACCGGCCAGTTCCCCGGTGCCCGTGCGTCGGTGAGTTACAGCGACGGGCGCATTTACCACGAGAACGCCCATGGCCGGCTCGCCTGCTTCGACGCGCGCAAGGGGCGTGAGCTGTGGGCCGTGGACCTGCTGGCGCGCTTCGGCGGGCGGAATATCACCTGGGCGTTGAGCGACTGCGTGCTCGTGGACCAGCGCGCCGTCTATGCCATGCCGGGTGGCAGCGAGAGTCTGTTAGCCGCGTTCGATAAGCAGACCGGCAAAGTGCGATGGACCAGCGGGCCGCTCTTCGACACAGGCGGCGAGGGCGGGCTGGAGAGTGCCAGTTATGCCTCACCCATCCTGGTCCAGTTTGGCAAAAAGCGTCTGCTGGTGGGCTGTTCCTTGCGCCATGTCGTGTGCGCCGACGCAGACACCGGTCGCATCCAGTGGACGCAGCGAATGCCGACCTCTTACTCCGTCCTGGCAATGATGCCGGTGTTGGTGGGCAATGCCGTCTTCGTGACAGCGCCGCACGGCAAGGGCGGCAAGCTATTCGAACTGCTGCCGCCGGCGACACCGCCGGGACTCGTCGGCGTAAAGGAACTCTGGACCACGCGGCTGGATTCCCTGCAAGGCGGAGTCGTGCATTCGCAGGGGAAACTTATCGGCGCATTCTACGCCGGTCGCAAAGGCTGGGCAGCGCTGGACGCGCGCACCGGCGAAGTGCTTTACGATCTGCCGGAGCTTGCCAAGGGATCGGTCCTGGTCGCCGAGGGGAAACTTTACGCGCTGTGCGAAGACGGCTGGATGCTGCTGCTGGAACCGGGAGAGACGTCCTTCGAGGTGCGTGGCCGTTTCCGCTTGGTGGACGCACGGCCCCGCGATGCTTGGGCGCACCCGGTCATCCACGAGCGCCGGCTCTACCTGCGTTACGGAGACACGCTGTACTGCTACGATGTGCAAGCGCGCTGAGCCGCGCCGGCCTCGTGGGACAACCAGCCCCGCTCCCTCGCGCCGCCAATTTTCCCATCGCGCCTGGCCCCGGCTTCCCTTCATGCTGTGGGTCGGAAACTTGCTATGCCAACCTATCGCCTGAGCAGTGCGCAAAGCCGGCTCAAGGGAGCCAGCTTGCACGGGCTTCTCCTGCTGCTTCTCCTGCCGTGCTTCAAAGCTCGCGCCACCTAGTATAGCGAGAATATCGGGTTCATCCGAGAAGTTTATACCTGGACTCATGTAAGCCCAGGAGCTTCAGGATGAAGAAATCTTCGTCGCGATAGCCATAAGCTTGTCGCGTGAGCGTCTTAATTTTGTTATTTGTCCCCTC
>Ga0105047_10008915_pt1 | contig 16620 bp, 16 predicted proteins | sample MAT04_FD_78384 | JGI IMG/M metagenome (GOLD analysis project Ga0105047, IMG submission 78384) | Freshwater microbial communities from Lake Fryxell liftoff mats and glacier meltwater in Antarctica - MAT-04 (megahit assembly) | ecosystem: Environmental > Aquatic > Freshwater > Ice > Liftoff...
CAAAGTTCTGGCTGGCGCGCAGCTTGAAGCCGCATCCCGCCAGCACCACGCTAGCGCATCCTGCCCAAACAATATTGCGGCGGTTCATAGGCGGATCCCTAATAGCGACATGGCCTAGATCACCACGTTGACCAAGCGGCCCGGCACCACAATCACCTTCTTGGCCGGTGCGCCAGCGGCAAAGCTGACAAAGGTTTCACACGCGAGCGCGGCGGCTTCGATCACCTCTTTGGATGCATTCGATGGCACAACCACCGAGCCGCGCAGCTTGCCGTTGATTTGCAGCATCAATTCCACCTCGTCCTGCACCAGGGCAGAGGCATCCACGACCGGCCAGGCCGCATCCAGCAGGTCACCCAGCGTGGCGGAATAACCCAGCTCGCTCCACAGGGCATGGGCGATGTGCGGCGTGGCCGGATACAGGCAGCGCAAGAGAATGGAGAAGCCTTCCATCAGCGCGACCTGGGCACCTGCCGAGTCCATCGCCTTGAAGTCGTCCAGGGCGTTGATCATCTTCATGGCGCCCGACACCACGGTGTTGTATTGCATGCGCTGGTAGTCGTAGTCCACCTGCTTGAGCACGGTGTGCATCTCGCGTCGCAGCACTTTGGCCTCTTTGCCAAACTCAAGACCTTTCAGGCTTCCAGCCCCCGTAGTACTTGCGCGGGCAGCTACGAAATCCATAGCAGACAGCTTGACGCCAAAGTTCCAGACGCGGCGCAGGAAGCGGTAGCTGCCCTCGACGCCCGCGTCGTTCCACTCCAGCGTGGCTTCAGGTGGCGCCGTGAACATGGTGTAGAGGCGGGCCGTGTCGGCACCGTATTTGCCAATCAGGTCCTGCGGATCGACTCCGTTGTTTTTGGACTTGGACATGGTGCCTACGCCCTCGTAGTCAATCGGCGTGCCCACGGGCAAATCGCCCACAGGGTTGACCAGCCGGGCCCCGGTGACCTTGCCGCTGGCATCGACGACATGCTCCACATCGTGTGGCCAGAAGTACTCTTTGCCACCCTTCTCGCTTTTGCGGGAGTAAATGTGGTTGAGCACCATGCCCTGTGTCAGTAGCTTGGTGAACGGCTCGTCCACCTTGACCAGCCCCAGGTCCCGCATGACCTTGGTCCAGAAGCGCGCATACAGCAGGTGCAGGATGGCGTGTTCAATGCCCCCGATGTACTGGTCCATCGGCATCCAGTACGCCGCACCCGCGCCCACCATCGCATCGGTCTTGTGCGGATCGCAATAGCGCATGAAATACCAGGACGAATCCACAAAGGTGTCCATGGTGTCGGTCTCACGGCGAGCCGGCACACCGCAAACGGGGCAGGTCACGCCCGCATGAAATCCTTCATGCTTGTGCAGTGGGTTGCCCGAGCCGTCGGGAATGCAATCCATGGGCAAGACCACCGGCAGGTCTTTTTCCGGGACCGGCACTGCACCGTGCTCGGGACAGTGAATGATGGGAATGGGGGTACCCCAGTAGCGCTGGCGGCTCACGCCCCAGTCGCGCAGGCGCCAAGTGGTTTTCTTCTCGCCCAGACCGAGTCTGTGCAATGCCTGCGCCACGGCGTTGACCGCGTCTGCGCAGGACAGGCCGCTGAATACGTCCGAATTGACCGTAATGCCGCGTTGCTTGTCGCCGTACCAGTCCTGCCACTGGCGGTGGTCGTATGTGAGGCCATCGACATGCACCACGTCATAGATGGGGAAATCGTACTTTTTCGCGAACGCGAAGTCGCGCTCATCGTGGGCCGGCACACCCATGACCGCGCCATCGCCATAGCTCATGAGCACGTAATTGCCGACCCATACATCGATTCGGTGCCCGGTCAGCGGGTGAACCACTTGCAGGCCTGTGGGCATGCCCAGCTTTTCCTTGACGGCCAGTTCGGCCTCGGTGGTGCCACCGGCCTTGCACTCTTCAATGAAGGCCGCCAGACGCAGGTTGGAGCGTGCTGCGTGCTGCGCAAGCGGATGCTCAGGGGCCACCGCACAAAAGGTGACGCCCATGATGGTGTCGGCCCGTGTGGTGAACACGTACATGCGGCCATCGCCGATCAGCTTGCCGTCATCCCCTTTGATGTCGTGGGTGAACGCAAAACGGACCCCGGCTGATTTTCCAATCCAGTTTTCCTGCATGAGCTTGACGCGCTCGGGCCAACCGGGAAGGCCGGTCTGCACCTGTTCCAGCAACTCTTCGGCGTAGTCGGTGATCTTGAGGTAGTAGCCCGGAATCTCGCGTTTTTCAACCGGTGCGCCGGTGCGCCAACCTTTGCCGTCAATCACCTGCTCGTTGGCCAGCACGGTCTGGTCCACCGGGTCCCAGTTCACGACCTGGGTCTTGCGGTAGGCAATGCCTTTTTCCAGCATCTTCAGAAACAGCCACTGGTTCCATTGGTAGTAGCTGGGGTCGCAGGTGGTGACCTCGCGGCTCCAGTCAATGGCCAAACCCATCGCCTGCATTTGCGTCCGCATGTACGCAATGTTCTCGTAGGTCCACTTCGCCGGCGGCACGCCGTTCTTGAGCGCCGCATTCTCGGCTGGCAGTCCAAACGCGTCCCAGCCCATGGGCATCAGGACGTTGTAGCTGTTCATGCGCAGGTAGCGCGCGAGCATGTCGTTGATGGTGTAGTTGCGTACATGGCCCATGTGCAGCTTGCCGCTGGGGTAGGGCAGCATGGAGCAGGCGTAGAACTTCTTTTTGGACGCGTCTTCGATCACACGGTAGGCGTTCTGCCCGTTCCACAGGGGTTGCGCCCAATGGTCTTGTGCCGCTTTTTCGATGTCTTGGTGCTGGTATTTGTCTTGCATAAATAAGAGCTGGGCGGAGGTGCCGCCTGATGGAGTGCTTGACAAGGATTTTAGGCGCAGCGCAGCCTACTTGGCGGTGGGTGGCGCTTCGGCGACGAAGCCAATCCGGCTGAGCCCGGATTGGTGGGCCAGCCCCATCACCTCAACCACCCGACCGTAGGGCACGGTGGCATCTGCACGGAGCCGGACTTCGGTATCCGGGTTGAGTTGCGCGGCCTTCAGCAATACCGCAGCCAGGTCTTCATTGCCCACCGGGCGGTCATCGATAAAGGCCTGACCCGCTTTGTCCAGGGCAAGGGCTACGAACCTGGGCGCTTCCAGCGCCGTCGCGCCCTGTGCCTTGGGCAGATCCACCTTCACGGCACTGACGAGCAACGGCGCCGTGATGATGAAGATGACGACCAGCACCAGCATGACGTCGACCAGCGGCGTCATATTGATTTCGCTCATGGGCTGGGGGCCCGGGGTGCGTTCAAGTCGGCCAAAAGACATGGGTACGGCCTAGCGTTTGTCAGGGGCGTGCGTGAGCAAAAGCTCGCGCAAATCACGCGCAAAACCTTCCAGATCAGCCTCAATGCGTCCGATGTAGCGACCCAGAATGTTGAAACCCAGCACGGCGGGAATAGCCACTGCCAGGCCCGCCGCCGTCATGATGAGCGCCTCGCCCACCGGACCGGCAATCTTGTCGATGCTGACCTGCCCCGCTCCCGAGATACCCATCAAGGCATGGTAGATGCCCCACACGGTGCCCAGCAAGCCGACGAACGGCGCGATGGCCCCCACCGTTGCCAACAACACTTGCCCTGACTGCAGCTTGTGCAGCACGGCATGCAAGGCATCGCGCAACACCCGCGTGAGCTGTTGCGACTTGTCTCCAGCGCCGGCCAGAGTGCCCGCGGCATTGAACTGCGTGGCCTCAACCAGCGGGCCCACCAAGGCTTCACGATCGAAAGCGCGCAGGACGCGCAAACCGTCTTGCAGCGACCCCGCCAGCCAGAACGCCGCAGTGCTGCGCGCCACATCGCTGTGCGCACGCCGCAGCAACATCGCCTTCCACAAGATCACCACCCAGCTGCTCACCGACATCGCCAGCAAAACCAGTGCCACGCCACCGGTCACGGCATCCCCCCGCAACAGCAGATCCAGTACGTTCATGCAAGCCCCAGCACGTCGAACATGTCAAACAAACCGGTCTTGTGTCCTGCGAGAAAACGCGCGGCCCGCAGGCTGCCCTGGGCATAGGTGGCACGGCTGGACGATTTGTGGCTGATTTCGATTCGCTCGCCAATGCCAGCAAACAGCACAGTATGGTCACCGACGATGTCGCCACCGCGAATCGTCGCGAAGCCGATACTGGACGGGTCGCGTTCGCCCGTCACGCCTTCGCGGGCATAGACGGCGCAGTCTTTCAGGTCACGACCCAAGGCCCCCGCGATCACTTCACCCATCTTGAGAGCCGTTCCTGACGGCGCGTCCACCTTGTGGCGGTGGTGCGCTTCAATGATCTCAATGTCGTAACCCGTGGACAGCGCCTTGGCGGCCATCTCCAGCAACTTGAGCGTCACATTGACACCCACACTCATGTTGGGTGCCATGACGATAGCCATGTCTTTCGCAATCAGGGCAATTTCAGCCTTTTGCGCATCGGTGAAACCGGTAGTGCCCACCACGGCAGCCACCCCCAACTCACGGCAGGCCTTCAGATGCTCCATCGTGCCTTCAGGCCGTGTGAAGTCGATCAGCACAGACCCCGGCTGCAAGCCCTGGCGCAAATCAGACGTGATCAGCACGCCAGTTGTCTGCCCGGAAAAGGACCCGGCATCGCGGCCAATCGCCGGGCTGCCAGCCATATCGAGCGCGCCAGAAAGGGTGCAGTCGCCGGCGGCACGCACCGCATCAATCAGCATTTGGCCCATGCGACCGGAGGCCCCGGCAATGGCGATTTTGTGGGTCATTTTGAAAATTCCGGAGGTATCGTCTTATTGCCCTGCAGGCTCAAGCGGCGGGTAGGTGGCAGGACCCGTCGCCGCCGGCAATGGCGTCTGGGCAGGCTTGGGCGCAACGGAGAACTTCTTCAGGCTTTCTTCTGACGCTTCCAGTGCCGGCTGCGGACCCGACACCGGTTTTGATTTCAGAGTCGCCACGAACTCTGCCTCGCTGGGCAACTCGTCGGCCTCTATGTGCTCCAGCACGTCGCCCTTGAAAAACACGGTGACTTTGCGCGACTGCGGCTCAGCGCCCTGGCGCTTCAGGGTGAACACATAATCCCAGCGGTCCGCATGGAACACGCTGGCCAGCAGGGGGGTACCCAGCACCTCACGAACCTGGGCCCGCGTCATCCCGGGCTTCAATACCGCAAGCTGTTCGCGGGTCACCACGTTGCCCTGAACCATATCGATCCGGTAGGGCGACACCACGCCAGCGACCTTGCTGCCTGCGCCATTGAGGCCGCTGCACGCAGCCAGCCCCATCAAGGCGAGCGCCGCCAAGGGAAATCGGATGCTTCGGCAAGTGTGATCAGACATGAGTGCTTACGGGATATATGATCGCAACATTGTAGCGGCTACCCCCTTGCCGACCCCCTGCGTGACACCGCTGGAAAAACGCCCATGACCAATATCGACGAACTGAAAAGTACCGGCCTCAAAGCGACGGTACCGCGCCTGAAAATACTCGAAGTCTTTCAACGCAGCACACAACGCCATATGACGGCTGAAGATGTCTTTCGGGTGCTGTTGCAGGAGCGCTCGGATGTGGGCTTGGCAACCGTTTACCGGGTGCTGACCCAGTTTGAACAGGCCGACATTCTGTGTCGCAGTCACTTTGAAAGCGGCAAGGCGGTTTACGAACTGAATGAGGGCCAGCACCACGACCACCTGGTGTGCCTGGACTGCGGCAAGGTGGAAGAGTTCTACGACGCCGAGATTGAAAAACGCCAGCATGCCGTGGCCAAAGCCAAGGGCTTTTCCATCACGGACCACGCTTTGAGTCTGTACGCCACCTGCACCAAAGAAAATTGCCCGAATCGCGTGACAGCACAGCGGGAACGCAGCTGAGCGTCCACAGCAGCGAAAGCGCTAGTGGTTGCCTTGCTCCATGGCCTTGCGGTGTCTTTCGACGAACTCCTGGTACGTGTCGATTCCCCGCAACTGCAAAATGGTGTTGCGAACGGCCGCCTCCACCAAGACCGCGATATTACGACCCGCGACGACTTGAATGACGACCTTGCGCACCGGGACGCCCAGCACATCCTGCGTCAGCGGTTCATACGGAATGCGCTCATATTCGCGCTCCATGGTTTCCCGCCGAACCAGGTGAACAATCAGTTTGAGCCGCATCTTGCGGCGCACGGCAGTTTCCCCAAAAATGGCGCGAATGTCGAGCAAGCCAATTCCCCGAACTTCGAGCAAATTTTGCAGCAACTCAGGGCAGCGCCCTTCAATCGTGGTCTGGTTGATACGGAACAAATCGACGGCATCGTCTGCCACCAGTCCATTGCCCCGTGAAATCAACTCAAGACCCAGTTCGCTTTTGCCAAGCCCGGACTCACCGGTAATCAGCACGCCCAGCCCCAGAATATCCATGAACACGCCATGCATGGATGACCGGTCGGCAAAGTGCTTGGACAGATAAGCCCGCAACACATCAATCACAAAAGCGGACGATTCACCCGTGGAGAACATGGGAATCTGTGCGCGCTCACACATCGACAGCAAGGCCTGGGGCGCCGTTTGGCCATCAGCCAGGATCAGCACAGGGGGCTCCAGGGTCACGATGCGTGAAATGCGTCGAGCGCAGTCTTCCGGCGTGGCATTGATCAGGTAGGCGATCTCGCGCTCACCGAGAATCTGCACGCGGTAGGGATGAATGTAGTTGAGGTAGCCGACCAAATCAGCGCCCGAGCGGGCCGCACGCACCGCCACTTCGTCGAAGCGACGCTCTGAAGCACCCAAACCCGCGACCCATTCCCAACGCAGACGGCCACGGAACTCCTCAAACAGGACGTCGGCGCTGACAACGGTGGGTTTCACAACAAAGCCGCTGAAGGGTCTGCAGGTTCAGGTGGCTTGGGCCGATGACTGCCAGCCAGCGATCAAACCATGCAATTGCAATGCATCGGTAGTACCCGTCAGTTTTTCACGCAACGACGCGTCGCTCAACAACTCCGCGATTTCAGACAGAATTTCGAGGTGCTTTTGCGTGGCGGCTTCGGGAACCAAAAGAAAAATCATCAAACTGACGGGCAGATCGTCCGGCGCATCGAAACCGATCGGCTGCGCCAACTGGAACACTGCGGCCATGGGTGCACGCAAGCCCTTGATCCGACCGTGGGGTATCGCAACACCGTGACCCAGTCCGGTCGACCCCAGGCGTTCACGGGAAAAAAGGCTGTCCGTGACCAGCGCACGGCTGAGTCCGTGCAAGTTTTCGAAAAGAAGGCCGGCTTCTTCGAATGCCCGTTTTTTGCTGGTGACGTCGACTTGCGCAAGCACTTGCGAAGGGGACAGGATACTTGCTAGTCTGTTCATGGTCTGGGGCAGATTATGCACATAAAAAAACCGCCCGTTTTGCGGGCGGTTTTCCAAAATATAGTTCAAGGTCAGGGTTACATCAAGCGCTTGGGCGCATCGTGGTGGTGATTTTGCAGGCGATCCTTGTGGCGCACCACCTGTCTGTCCAGCTTATCCACCAACTCGTCTACCGCCGCGTACAGGTCCTCGTGGGCGCTTTCGGCGAATAGGTCGCTGCCCTTGACATGGATGTTGCACTCCGCTCGTTGCCGTCGTTCCTTTTCCTTTTGGTTCTCGACGGTGAGGAGTACTTTGACATCAACCACCTGGTCAAAATGTCGCATGATTCGATCTAGCTTGGTCGTCACATAACTACGTAAGGCGGGGGTAACTTCAAGATGGTGACCGCTGATCGTCAAATTCATAAATAGCCTCCAGTTGCTCTCGGGGTTGAAAAAGCCTTCCGTGAAAAAACGGTCGGCACACAAACCAAAAAATGTTCAGAAATTCGTCCCAACTGGTTTCACTATGCACCCTAAACCCGGCAATTGCAACGCCTATTTCTAACGCACTGCAGCATCAAAGGGGCATATTCCAGCCAGGACCAAAAATGCTGAATGGGCGTTTTGAAGCCACCGCTCAGTGCGATAATTTGGCCATCACAAGCTTGGAGAGCGCTCCTTGGAAACCTACCCCAGTCGGTAGCTTTCAACTCCCATCACTGCGGCGGGGTTGAAAGCAGCTAACCGCCGCCTCAACCGATGCCATCCAAACCCGGGAGTGAGCCATGCTCAATATTTTCACGCTTGCTAACGGACGCCTCTTCCAGGAAGAGATCGAGTCCCTGGAAGAACTTTCGCAATTTCAGCCGATCTGGGTCGACCTGGAGTCCCCCACCGTAGAAGAAAAGCGCTGGATCAAGCAGTATTACGGACTGTCGATTCCTGAAGATGCGATGGACGAGGATATTGAGGAATCCGCACGTTTCTACGAAGAAGACAACGGTGAGCTCCACATCCGGAGCGATTTCCTGATCGCCGATGACGACGAGCCCCGCACGGTGCGCGTGGCCTTCATCCTGAATCTGGTCAACGACGAGCTCAAAAGCAAGGGCGTCCTCTTTTCCATTCACGACGAAGACGTACCAGTTTTCCGCCTGCTGCGCATGCGCGCGCGCCGGGCACCTGGCCTGATTGAGGACGCCAAGGAGGTACTCCTCAAGCTGTTCGATGCCGACGCCGAATACTCGGCCGACACGCTGGAAGGCATTTACGACGAGCTGGAAAAAGTGAGCAACAAAGTGCTCTCAGGCGATGTGACCGACGCCATGGCTGGCGAAGTGCTGGGTGCGATTGCGCGTCATGAGGACATGAACGGCCGCATCCGCCGCAATGTCATGGACACCCGGCGCGCCGTGAGCTTCATGATGCGCAGCAAGATGCTCAACGGCGAGCAGTTTGAAGAAGCGCGGCAAATTTTGCGTGACATCGATTCGCTGGACTCCCACACGGCGTTCCTGTTTGACAAGATCAACTTTTTGATGGATGCGACGGTCGGTTTCATCAACATCAACCAGAACAAGATCATCAAGATTTTTTCGGTGGCCAGCGTCGCCCTGCTGCCGCCCACGCTGATTGCCAGCCTCTACGGCATGAATTTCAAGTTCATGCCGGAGCTGGATTGGTCGCTGGGCTACCCCTATGCCTTGCTACTGATGTTGGCAAGCGCACTGGTGCCCATGTGGTACTTCCGAAAACGCGGCTGGCTCAAATAATCAAGGCATATTGGCCTCTAGCCCCCGCAGATACTGCGCAAGCAGCTATCTAAACTATAGCAGTCGCATGAACGCGCCAATAATGCTGCGGGCGTAGACGCTGGCAACTTCTGAGACAAATTTCGGGAAATCGACGTGCGCCTGGTCGTCCGCCCGGTCCGAGATGGTGCGCACGGCGGCAAATGGCACGCCATAGTCGGCGCACACCTGCGCCACCGCAGCGCCTTCCATTTCCACCGCCAGCGGCAGGTGACCGCAAGCCAGCAGAGCGCGGAGAATGGCGGCCGATTCGGTCACGCCGCTGACAAACTGGTCGCCGCTGGCGATCAGGCCCTGGTGAACGCGTGCCGCGCCCCTATCCTTCCCGAGAGCCGTGCCGCACGCCTGCACCAGCAGGGCGGTCAGCCAGGCATCCCCGAGGAAGACGGACTGTCCGTACAACGGAATTTCGTACCGGGGAAACAGCGGAGATGCATCCATGTCATGCTGCACGAAACCGGTGCCCACCACCACATCGCCCACCTGCACGCCGGGACCCACGCCCCCAGCGACGCCGGTGAAGACCACGCGCCCCACATCAAACGTCTCTATCAAAGCCGCGGTGGTGGTGGCGGCAGCCACTTTACCGACGCGGGAAAGCCCGAGAACCACCGGCTTGTCCGCAAGATGACCACACCAGAAATCCCGCCCGGCACGCTGGACCCGTTGCGGGTTGTGCAGCAGGGCGATGAGGCCACCCTGCTCTTCTGCCAGGGCGCTCAGGATGGCAGTCGGTTGGTTTTCGGGTGCGTTACTTGTCACGCAACTCGCGGCGCAGAATCTTGCCGACGGGCGTTTTGGGCAAATCTGCGCGGAACTCCACGACCTTGGGCTGCTTGTAGCCGGTCAGGTTTTCCTTGCAGTAGGCGCGTACGTCGGCCTCCGTCAGACCCGGGTCTTTCTTGACAATCACCAGCTTGACCGCTTCACCGGACTTTGCGTCTGCCATACCCACACAGGCACACTCCATGACGCCGGGCATTTGTGCAACCAGATCTTCCAGCTCGGTCGGAAACACGTTGAACCCGCTGACGATGATCATGTCTTTCTTGCGGTCCACGATCTTGAAGAAGCCGTTGGCATCCACCACCCCGATATCGCCCGTCTTGAAGTATCCATCGGCGGTCATGACCTTGGCGGTTTCATCCGGGCGCTGCCAGTAACCCGCCATCACCTGCGGGCCCTTGATGGCAATTTCACCTGACTGCCCGGCTGGCACTTCGTTACCGTCGTCGTCCAACAGCTTCATGTAGGTGCTGGGCAGGGGAATGCCGATGGTTCCGGTGTACTCGGTCGCCGTCACCACGTTGCAGCTCGCCGACGGCGATGTTTCGCTCAAGCCGTAGCCTTCGCAGATCGGGCAACCGGTCTTCTCAAACCACAACTTCGCCACCGCGCTTTGCACCGCCGTGCCACCGCCCACGGACACCTTGAGGTGACTCCAGTCGACTTTGTTGAAATCCGGGTGATTGGCCCAACCGTTGAACAAGGTGTTGACCGCCGGCAAACTGTGGATCGTGTGCTTGCTCAGTTCCTTGAGGACTGCAGGAATATCGCGCGGATTGGGAATCAGGATCAGCTTTCCACCGGTGCGCATCGACAGCATCATGCCCACGGTGAAAGCGAAGATATGGTACAGCGGCAAGGCGCACACCGCGGTGGGTTGTTCATTGGCTGGCACCTTGGCCATCACCGGCTGATTCCAGACCTCGGACTGCAGCACGTTGGCAATCACGTTACGGTGCAGGAGCACGGCGCCTTTGGAGACGCCCGTGGTGCCTCCGGTGTACTGCAACACCGCCACGTCATCAGCCTTGAGGTCCGGCTTCTTGAACGGCGCCTTGGTACCGACAGCGATCGCAGCATTGAAGCGCACCGCGTTGTGCAGACTGTAAGCAGGCACCATCTTCTTGACATTGCGCACCACATAGTTGATCAGTGCGCCCTTGAGCAGGCCCAGCTGATCCCCCATGGAGCACATCACCACATGCTTGATCGGCGTGGCCGCAATGCACTTCTCCAGAGTCATGGCAAAGTTTTCGATGATGACGATCGCCTTGGCGCCCGAGTCCTTCAGCTGGTGCTGCAGTTCGCGTGGTGTGTATTGCGGATTGACGTTCACCACCACATAGCCCGCACGCAAGATGCCGGCAACCGCGACTGGATACTGCGGCACGTTGGGCATCATGATGGCAATGCGATCGCCTTTGACCAGCCCCAGGGTTTGCAGGTAGCCTGCGAATGCCTGACTCAAACTGTCGGTCTGTGCATAAGAAACGTCTTTGCCCATGAAGCTGTAAGCCACTTTGCCAGCGTACTTCTTGAAGCTTTCTTCCATCAAGGCCACCAACGAGGTGTACCCGGACGTGTTGATATCGGCTGGCACCCCTTTGGGGTAGCTTTTGAGCCAGATGCGTTCTGTCATGTCGTCGTCTCCGTTTTATCCAAATGCAGGCTCGGGTATTTTCACGGCGACGTGTTGCCACCCGGGCCGTGTTTTTCCTAGTGTTTACGGGAAAATCAGGCCCTTAGCGCTGTCAAAACCTCGTCCAGCATCTTCTTGGCATCGCCAAACAACATGCGGTTGTTCTCCTTGTAGAACAGCGGGTTGTCGACCCCTGCGTAGCCGGACGCCATGCTGCGTTTCATGACCACCGAGGTTTTGGCTTTCCAGACTTCAAGCACCGGCATGCCGGCAATCGGGCTGGTCGGGTCGTCCTGGGCGGACGGGTTGACGATGTCGTTGGCGCCAATCACCATGGCCACGTCGGTGGCAGGGAAGTCATCGTTCAACTCGTCCATCTCGAACACGATGTCATACGGTACCTTGGCCTCTGCCAGCAACACGTTCATGTGGCCCGGCATGCGCCCTGCCACCGGATGGATGCCAAAGCGCACTTTGACGCCCTTTTCGCGCAGGAGCTTGGTAATTTCAAACACGGTGTGCTGGGCTTGCGCCACGGCCATGCCGTAGCCGGGAACGATGATGACGCTTTTGGCTTCACGCAAGAGTTCAGCCGTCTCGACCGCTGTCACCGCAACCACCTCACCCGCGGGCTGTGCCGCGCCGGCCACCGGCTTGGCTTTGGCGACAGTGCCAAAACCGCCCGCAATCACACTGAAGAAGCTGCGGTTCATGGCGTTGCACATGATGTAGGACAGAATCGCGCCGCTGGAGCCCACCAGGGCACCGGTCACAATCAGCAGATCGTTGGACAACATGAAGCCGGTGGCCGCTGCGGCCCAGCCCGAATAACTGTTGAGCATGGACACCACCACCGGCATGTCCGCGCCGCCAATGGCCATGACCATGTGCACCCCAAACAGCAAAGCCACCACCGTCATCACGATCAGCGGCGTCATGCCGGCGGCCAGGGTCTCGGCGTTCAAAAATTCACGCCCAAAATAGATCACCACCAACAAGCCCGCCAGATTCATGAAATGGCGACCCGGCAGCAGTACCGGGCTACCCCCGATACGGCCCGACAGCTTGCCAAAGGCGACGATAGAGCCGGCAAACGTAACCGCACCGATAAAGATGCCGATGTAGATTTCCAGTTCGTGAATCGCCTTGGCTGCACCTGCGAAGCCTTCCGTCGCCGAGGGGTCGATGAACGTTGCAAAGCCAACCAGCATGGCGGCCAGGCCGACCATACTGTGCATCAGCGCCACCAGTTCGGGCATCTGGGTCATTTGCACCGTGCGGGCGGCGTACAAACCAATACTGCCGCCCACCACCATGGCGCCAATGATCCACGGAATGCCGGCCATCGTCACGCTGGGGCCAAACACGGTGGCCAGCACGGCCAGCGCCATACCGACCATGCCGTACAGATTGCCGCGCAGCGACGTTTCCTGATTGGACAGACCGCCCAGGCTCAAGATGAAAAGAATGGTCGCGCCGATGTAGGAGACCGTTGCCAAATTTGCAGACATCAATCGTCTCCCTTATTTACGAAACATGGCCAGCATGCGCTGGGTGACGGCAAAGCCGCCAAACATATTGATGGCGGTGAGCACAATGCCCGCAGCGGCCAGCCAGGTGATCGCATCGTTGGGCCGGTTCAGGGCACCTGCGATGGGCGATATTTGCACCAGCGCACCAATCGCAATGATGCTGCTGATGGCATTGGTCACGCTCATGAGCGGCGTATGCAACGCCGGCTTGACATTCCAGACCACCATGTAGCCGACAAAGCAACCGAGCACGAACACGGTGAAATGGCCCAAAAACTCCTTGGGTGCGTTGGCGCCGATGAGCCAGAACAGCAAGGCTGCAAAACCAAAAATAACGACCGTGCGCTGCGCCGAAGCGGGCGCACTGCTTTGCCCATGCCCACCCTTCGGTTTGGCTGGCATGGCCACAACAGGCTTGGCCGCAGCGGGCGCCGCTGCTGGCTTGAGCGCGGGCGCCGGCCAGGTGATAGTGCCTTGCTCAATCACGGTCAACCCGCGGATGGCATCGTCCTGCATGTTGACGTTGATGATGCCGTCCTTGGTCTTGCACAGTTCCTCGGAGAGGCGAAACAGGTTGCTGGCGTACAGCGTTGAGGACTGCTTGGACAGGCGCGAGACCAAGTCCGTGTAACCGACAATGGTCACGCCGTGCTTGACCACCGCCTGGCCTGGCTCGGTCAGCTCGCAATTGCCACCCTGCTCGGCCGCCATGTCAACGATCACGCTGCCCGGCTTCATGCTCCTGACCATCTCGGCGGTGATGAGCTTGGGGGCCGGCTTGCCGGGGATCAACGCGGTGGTGATGATGATGTCCACCTCACGGGCCTGTTGGGCGTACATGGCGCGCTGCGCCTGCTGGAAGCCCTCAGACATCACCTTGGCGTAGCCGCCACCGCCCGAACCTTCTTCCTCGTAATCGACCTTGACGAACTCGCCACCCAAAGACACAACCTGGTCGGCCACTTCGGCGCGGGTGTCATTGGCGCGCACGATGGCACCCAGGCTCGCAGCCGTACCAATCGCGGCCAAACCGGCCACACCGGCTCCGGCGATGAAAACCTTGGCCGGGGGCACCTTGCCTGCGGCGGTGATCTGTCCATTGAAGAAACGGCCAAAAGCGTTGGCCGCCTCAATAACGGCACGGTAGCCGCTGACGCCGGCCATGGAGGTCAATGCATCCATCTTCTGGGCGCGGCTGAGGGTACGTGGCAGGCAATCGATGGCCAGTACGGTGACCTTGCGCGCGGCGAGCAGCTGCAGCAATTCCGGATTCTGTGCGGGCCAGATGAAGCCGACCAGCGTTGCACCTTCGCGCATCAGGCCAACCTCGTCAGGTGTGGGGCCACGCACCTTGAATACGATGTCAGATGCGGCCCACAGATTGGCAGCACCCGTGATCACTTCAGCGCCTGCCGCGCGGTAGGTGTCATCACTGAAATTGGCAGCATCCCCGGCGCCCGATTCCACGGCAACCTTGAACCCCAGTTTGATCAGTTTTTCGACCACCTCGGGAACCGTGGCCACGCGCTTTTCACCCGGAACGATCTCGCGTGGAACGCCGATGCGTTGCGACGTTTCAGTGGATACACCAGCCTGCATGAAGCGACTCCTAGAATTGTTATTGGAAACTGCCCGGTCAGACCCGTCAGCGGTAAGTTCCGCGAAAGGTATTTCGGCCGCAACTTTAACTGAATTTGCCCCTGCAACTGCCAAGGTCTGCCCCTGACGACACCCAAAAGGAGTCGTATCCGATAATTGGCTATGGATACACGATGGAAACCCAGTGTCACCGTTGCGACGGTCATCGAAAAAGAGGGCCGTTTACTGCTGGTGGAAGAGCACACCGCCGAAGGTCTGCGCCTGAACAACCCCGCCGGCCACCTGGACCCTGGAGAGTCGCCCGCCCAAGGCTGCGCACGCGAGACCCTGGAGGAAACCGCCTGGCAATTCACGCCCACGGCGTTGGTCGGCATTTATCTATCCCGCTTCCAGCGCGCTACCGAAGACATCACCTATTTGCGATTCGCCTTCTGCGGCGATCTGGGCGCCTTTGACCCCGATCGAACGCTGGACACCGGCATCGTGCGCGCCCTGTGGATGACGCCTGACGAGGTTCGCCAGAGCGCTGCGCGCCACCGCAGTCCGCTGGTACTGCAGTGCATGGAAGACTATCTCCGAGGCCAGCGCTACCCGATGGCGCTCATCAACACCGCCTCCAGTGTCTGGCGGGTAGACGGTTTGCTATGAAAATAGTAGCTGTTCGCGCAATATCCACGGGGGCTAGAGACCTATTTGGCACTAAAAACGGTGCCCTGCAACAAGACTCCTTAAAATCACGCCATGAGTAAGCAACGTATCGTGGTGGGCCTCAGCGGGGGCGTGGATTCCGCAGTGACGGCCTATCTGCTGAAACAACAGGGCCATGAGGTCATCGGCATCTTCATGAAGAATTGGGAAGATGACGACAGCGATGACGAGAACAATAAGTACTGCTCGTCCAACATCGATTTCGTGGACGCAGCGGCCGTGGCAGACGTCATCGGCATTGAAATTGAACACGTCAACTTTGCATCTGAGTACAAGGACCGTGTATTTGCCGAGTTTTTGCGCGAGTACCAGGCGGGGCGTACGCCCAACCCGGACATCCTGTGCAACGCCGAGATCAAGTTCAAGGCGTTTTTGGACCACGCCATGCGGCTGGGGGCGGAGAAGATTGCCACCGGGCACTATGCCCGTGTCCGGCAGAACGCCGCCACCGGCTTTCACGAGTTACTCAAAGGTCTGGACGCCGGCAAGGACCAGAGCTACTTCTTGCACCGCTTGAGCCAAGCGCAGCTTTCCAAAACGCTGTTCCCGGTGGGTGAATTACACAAGACCGAAGTGCGCCGTATTGCTGAGGAAATGAAGCTGCCCAACGCCAAAAAGAAAGACTCCACCGGCATCTGCTTCATCGGCGAGAGGCCGTTTCGCGAGTTTTTGAACCGCTATATCGCCAAGGAGCCTGGCCCCATAAAAAACCCCAAAGGCCAAACCATTGGCCAGCACGTGGGACTGAGCTTCTACACCCTGGGCCAGCGTCAGGGCTTGGGCATAGGCGGCCTCAAGGCCAAAGGCGCACAAAAGGGAGGGGGGGAGCACGCACCCTGGTTCGTTGCGCGCAAAGACATGGCGACAAACACCCTTTGGGTGGTGCAGGGGCACGACCACCCGTGGCTGCAATCATTTGAACTGCAGGCCCAGGACGTGAGTTGGGTTACCGGGGCACCGCCCCGTCCAGGCACGCTCACGGCCAAAACCCGCTACCGCCAAAACGACGCGGAGTGCCTGTTACAAGACGCAACCCAAGACCGATTCAGCCTGCATTTCACCCAGGCACAATGGGCCGTCACGCCGGGACAGTCCGCCGTGCTGTACGACGGCGAGGTTTGCCTGGGCGGAGGGGTGATTGGGAATACGGCGACACCAGCGGCCTGACGACAGGCTGCAGAATGCTCCTAAATCAAGAGCTGCTTGCGCATATTCCACGGGGGC
>Ga0105047_10008916_pt1 | contig 16618 bp, 17 predicted proteins | sample MAT04_FD_78384 | JGI IMG/M metagenome (GOLD analysis project Ga0105047, IMG submission 78384) | Freshwater microbial communities from Lake Fryxell liftoff mats and glacier meltwater in Antarctica - MAT-04 (megahit assembly) | ecosystem: Environmental > Aquatic > Freshwater > Ice > Liftoff...
ACCCCAATATATTTATTTACATGTTGTGCAATATGAAAGGCAAACCTTCCAGTGCCACAGCCAATTTCCAAGAATGTCAGATCTGAGGGATTTGTTTTTTCAGCCAACAAGAAAGGCATTACCCACTTGTAGACCCTTCCTCTTCCATCATTCAGGAATTCGTCCAATTTCCAATCAGTTCTACTTGAAGCAACATAAAACATGGCGTTTTCTTTGGCAGCATTTTCCCAATATTCTTTGTTAGAACTATTCATTATATTTTAATTTAGTGGTTTAGCACAATATTTGCTCAGTAAGACGAGGCCTAAAAAGATAACAAACAGAGAAATTTATGCTTACTGAAACTAGTAGTTTAGGTTTGTTATTATCCATCTCTAGAATCTAAATTGCAAGGGTAGCCATAACTTCTGGTGTTGAGATTATAATCCTTTTCAATTCTTTATTAATTTCATAAACTTTGAAAGTTGTTCTGACCGCACTCCGCACCATGCAAAAAGCAAAAGCAAAAAAGACTTCATCGTAAAGTGTATTTTAATCGATTGAAGCAACAATGAGTTGCTTTCAGCATAATCCGAATAATATGCTCTTTGAGCCCATGCAACGATCTTACTCTTGACGTACGTATCCACGCCTTCACTAACGCCAAGAAACTTACGGTAAGTCTTAATACGATCCTGATAAAACCTTCCCCCTATGTTTCTGGAAAGTGACTGCGCTAATATCCGGTAGCGCACCGATACAATAGCGCAGTAAGCCACTTTATAGTGCTTTAGGATTCTTAACAGCATATCGTTGTCCTGTTTTTAATCGCTCGTCATATTCTCCTACGATTTTAAAAACTTCAGATCGATAGATGATCGAAGGCGATGGAAAACGAAACTGATCTCGAAGAAGCGGTTCAAACACATCACCCTCTTTTGGCACTACGCCTTTGGATTTAAACCAGGATTCCTCAACCAGGATACCATTTTCATCCATCATAGACATATTTGAGTATACTAAACGATACTCTTTACCCAAACTATCAAAATATGCTATTTGCCTCTCAAGTCGGTCTACTTCCATTTCATCGTCAGATTCTATTAAGGCAAGGTAGCAGCCCATCTCCTTAATGAGTTGATTGCAAACATAACACACACCTCTGTTTCGCTCGTTCAGAATGAACAGAACAACAATTTCTTTTTAGCAATGCTGCAATGTTTTATGATAAACCGCTGCGTATAAAATAGCGTATCTGGAAATTAAACGATAAGGGAATTAATGCTTTCTTCATGCTAAGCTGCATTGGTGAGCCTTAGCGTATTTAAGCGTTAAACCTTTTCCTGAGTTTTGTTAATAGCTTTTGCAAAGGTTCCTTAATTTGGAAGCGGCTTACCCAATTAACATCATCTTTTAAACAATTCATATAAAAGTATGGAGCACTTGCAAGTAAAGCCTTTGCGGCTGTTGTTTTATGTTGTGTTTGGAGGTAATAAACAAATTTAAGTATATATGCCCTGAAAAGAAACTTCCTTAATAAAGGCCGATATTTTTGACTCACGGGCAGTTCGAGTAGGTGTTCTGCCAATCCGACTCTGCTGTTAAAAAAATCAGATTTTTTGAGGGTGTTGTTTATCCCCTGATTATGCACCCTGTAAACGCCCATTGACTCATTCAAAAAATATCCTTTGCCCAAAAGGGTGCAGCAACACTCAAGGGGCCAATCACCCATAGCAAGTTTTGAAATAAAATTAATTGGTATTTGCTTTATAACGTCTGTCCTGAAAAGCATGCTTAAAGAAGCTCCATGCTTACCTTGCAGTGAATCGGCAAAGCCAAATTGATAACTCTCATGAACCGCTAGATTGGCTAATGTTAAAGAAGCATTTTCCTCACCCAATACATCCACCCTGTGGTAGGCTACCATATACTCCGAATTTCCCTCCAAAAAATCTATCTGCCTTTGCAATTTGTAAGGGTCAGTCCAGTAGTCATCACCTTCAAAATAAGCTATGTAACTAGCTTGGGAATACGTGATAAGGTCAATCCAATTTTTTGCAGCCCCCACATTTTCTTTCTGAAGTATCAACTTCAGAAATTCAGGGTACCTTTCCTTATACTCAAGCAATATTTCACGGGTGCCATCTGTGGAGCAATCATCAGCGACAATTAATTCCCACGAAAAATCAACCTGTTGCATGAGTACGCTCTCAATAGCCTGTCGGATATATTTTGCATGATTATATGTAATCAGGCAAACAGACAATAATGGAGCACCCATACTATCTTCCCTTTTCACACATTAGGAAAATACTGGAGCAGAGATCAGGATAGACTTGACCTAATTGAAAACATCCCTCCAAATATTCCTTAGAAATAATATCAGTTTGTAATAAGCGGTCCCATTGAAAATTGGCTAACGCTTTAAAAAAAATGCCTGACCGATATACTACATTTAACCCGGCAGCCCTTGCATCACGTTCCAACGTATCCAAAGTATATGTTATCAGATGCCCGTGCTCAACTTCAGCAGGTGTTATTGCAGCATTATGGCTAATTAATCCCATTTTTACAGCAATTTGTCTAGAGGGAGCATTGGCATTAGGACATACCAGGAAAAAGCGCCCTGTGTCAGATAGCCATTCATTGTTTATCCTTTTCATAACAGCAACCGGATCATCAATATGCTCTAATACGTGGGTTAAAATGATATTATCATACTTTTCAGGTAACTGTACAGTTTCGAAAAGATCATTCACGAATTTTATTTTGGGGCCTAGTTTCTCCTTTGCAACATTAATTGCCTGATCCGAAGCCTCAACACATGTTATATCGTCAAAATGGTTTAGAAGTCTTTTTGTAAACTCCCCTTGAAAGCTTCCGAGTTCTAAAAGGCTACCCTCTTTAAAAAAAGGTGTAAACGATTTTAACATATACGGATGCAGCACATCGTAATCAAAGGTGTACCCATACTTATGATCTTTAGTGTCAAGAGCCTCTTTATTGTAATCCCTTTTCGTTTTCATTTTTATCGTATTTAAAATTCTTCCAGAATAGCAAGACCAAAACCGAACTTTCCGAATTCATTTCCATTATATAACAAGTAAATATTGTTATCACATTTAAAAACATGAGGATAACACATCATATCAGAATCCCAACCTTCTGTTGAAATATCGATTCCAGCTAAACTATCTTCTCTAATCCAATTTTTCAAATCATCAGAATGAGCATAACCGATTCTGTAAGCTTTATCTTTTATTTTTCTAAACCCTATTGCTGCCCGATAACAAAAAAACATATGGTATTTGTTATCGAAATCAATCACTGTTGGTAGTGCTTGACACTCGTGAGAATTCAGTTTATCAGAAATTATCTTTTTTCCTTCCTTAACCCAGGTGACACCATTATTTGATGTGGCATGAGCAATCTTATAAACTCGTTGAGGAGCATCTTCAGAAGGATGTGTGATCCACTCTGTTCCAAAGATGTACCACATATGGTATTCTTCATTGTAAACTTTTACAAAGGCGTCACCAACCAAAAATGGTTCATGAAGCGAGGAAGTCAATATAGGTCCCTTACCAAATTTTTCAAAACTTATACCACCATTATCACTAAATGCCAGTCCGATTGAAGCATCAGCAGAAATCGAAACCTTCCTGTTCCATCCTGTAGTGTATGCCATTACCCTGCCTTGGTTCTTAACAACGTTAATTGGGAAGATCCCATGCTCATCAAAGCACCCCAAATCTCCTAGTTGAATTACAGGTTTAGTTGATAAATTTATTACTTTCTTGAACTCCTTGTCCATATCAACAAATGCGATATGACTTAAGTATTTTCCGGTTTTATCTCTTTCCCGCGTAGAAAAGTAAATTCGAACAAATTCGTCAAAAACCAGTACTTGCGGTGATTGCGCAAACTCGACACAATTATTAATCAGACTATGGTCAACGGGATTGAAAATTTTACCTAATTTTTTCCACTTCATACGTTCTCAATCTTCAAGAATTGCTAATCCAAAGCCAAACTTACCAAAGTTGTTTCCTTGATAAAGCATGTACATATTACCATTTAATTCGAAAGTATGAGAGTAACTAATCATTTCCGAATCCCAGCCTTCCTCCGAAAGCGATATGCCTGCTTTTGAATCATCTCTTTTCCAGTTCAGTATATCATCTGACGAAGCATATCCAATTCTATAACCAGCTTCTTTAGCGCGATAACCTACGCTGTATCGGTAAGAAAAAAGCATGTGAAATTGATTTTTATAGAAGAATACATCAGCACTTGCCTGACATTCATTTTTCTCAAGTTTTACTGCAACCGAATTCCTTCCTTCTTTTAACCAGTGTATTCCATCTGACGAGTATGCCATTTTTATTTTGTACACAGGTTCGGGCTTCCCATTGTTTTCAAGCCAGTCACTCCCCGAAGCATACCACAAATACCAGGTATTATTGAACCATTTGATTTTTGGACTACCTAAAAGAAATGGTTCTTCAGGACTGTAAGAAAGTACAGGACCCTTGCCTAGTTTAACAAAAGTCTTACCCTCATCTCGACTTTGCGCAACACCAATAGCTGAATTAAATGGAACTGATTCACATCTTGTCCATCCACAATAATATATCCTAATTTGATCCCCAACTTTAATTACGGATGCGGGATTTGTTCCAAATTCATCAAATGTTCCTAGATCACCCAATTCAAGAATAGGTTTTTCTGATACATACAGCACCTTAGTGAGATCATTCCTATCAAGATCTACATATCCGAGATAGCTTACGTACTTTCCAGTAGAATCTGGCAGTGGCCTGCACGAGAAATAAACCCGAACACAACTTTCTAAAAGAAGAACAGATGTTGATTGAGCGTACTCTCTCATCCAATCACCACCGCTGGTCAAAGTCGGATTGAAAATCTTACCCAGTTTTTTCCACTTAAACATTCACCAAAAGTTTATAATTCTACCTTAACAACGACTCAATTGCGTCTACGTCAAAAACAGGAATTCCTAATTCTTTACTTACTTTCTCTCTATCGAAGAAATAGTTATCAATAAAAATAGCATTCAACGGATTAATAAATTTTGCTTTGTCTTGATCTGATTTCAGAAGAATGATGGAATCAAACAAGGTCTTTGAAAGGCAAAACCGATTTAAACTTTCATCTAAATCATAGATATGTTTTGTCAGAAGGTGTACTTGGACATTATAACTTTTACATTGAAATAAGTATTGTATCGCAACGGGGTTAACCTTTCCGTTTACAATAATAGTGTCATCAAAGTCGATGTATACCCTCTCATAGTGAAGACCGATTTTATATGCATTATGTAAGCATCGGTCTAATTCTATCGAATAATTGTTTTTTAAAATTTTAACGTCAATATCCATTGCATCAAATACGCTCAACAATGCAAAATTAACACCAGCCTGTCTATACAATCCCATGGTACTTGCTTGCCTAACAGCAAACTCCATGAGCTTTAATTTTCCATTTCTATCAATCTTAACTTGAAAAAACCAAGCACCTCTTAACTTAAGCTTATCATTCAGCGATTCAGCTATGTAATTAATTTCCTCATTCAATGGAACAGTTGACGTATTAAATGAAATGCCAATCTGTACGCGGCTACGAATTCTGGGTCCGACAAATAGCAGTTCATGTTTTCGGTTAGAAAAACAGTCAACACTAAATTCGTCACCAGGAAGATACTCACACGCTACAAGCTCTGAGTTTTCCTCAATTCTGTCTAACAATTCAATTTTATCGTGAACCAAAAAGGTTCCTTTTGAACCCTGACCTATATCAGGCTTTAAAAAAACAGGGAACGAAGCTTGTTCAAATGGAGAATCAAAAACCTTTGGGCAAAAATCATAGTCTTTAAAAAAACTATACGTCAACGTCTTTCTTCTCGCTATTAAGGTAGCATCATAAGATGACGTCAGTATTTTTGCCTTAAACTTATCCCGGTGTTCCGCAAGAAATAAAACAATTGTATCGTGCGTTGGAAAAACTACATCAATGCTAAATTTTTCAAGCAAGTCATTAAAGCGAGAGATAAAGTCAGGCTGATCAATATAAAAATCTCCTTCAGCGTAATGGCCTTCATCATATACAAATTTGGCATGATCCGGCTTTCCAGACGCTCCAAACAACTCTACATGAAGATTATATTTTAAGGAGTTACGAATTTCCAATCCAATTTCTGAACCGGCAGGGAAAACTAAAACATTAACTTTTTTTTCTATCACCCTAAACTAATTAGAAGTACACCCTACTTGATTTGAGCAAGCATTCCACAGGAAAGTTCCGGGTAGTCAATTGCTGCCTCGCATAGCGCATCAATGATTTTCTTATCAAAATTTAATGAAAGAATTTGTTTAGTAGTAAATGGCTTAAGATAAATTCCCTCCATGCGCTCTACTGTATATCCCGCATTTTCAATCTCCTTTGTTAGCGTTTCAACTGTGTAATACCTTTTATGCCCTAACAACAAATCATTCTCAGATAATACTGTCATATCCGGCAAAAGGCCAGCCAGGTTCCCTAGTCTTCTATTTAATACTTCAGCATTAGGAACGGAAACAAACACTTTGCCACCTGGGGCCAAAAATTTTTTGAATCGAGTTAATATTTGAAACGGGTTGTCTATATGCTCAAGAATAAAACCCAAGTTAATAACATCAAATCTCTCTTCGGTGTCGAACTCTTCAAAATAGGTTTCTACAATTTCAGCATTGCAATCCGGATAATTATTCTTGAAGTTTTGTATCACCGCGGAAGATCCATCAAGGATAATATATCTCTTAAAATGCTTTGAAAAAATATCCGCGGTAAACCCATGCCCAAGACCCAATTCAAGCATTGATGTTGAATCTTCTGAAAATTTTATAACTCTGTGCGGATACCACTTCAAAATTATTTCATTATCAAAATCATACAAATTATCTCCCTGATATGCTTTAATGTGTAAGTCAAGTTCGTTTTTCATAATTATACTAAAGTGAATGAATTCAACATTTTTTTTATTTCGTCATTTTGATTGAACATCATAACATCCAAAATTGAGAGCCACGGTACAAATTCATGATTAAACTGTTTATATAAAATAGGGTCTGATTGAATGAATATCAATTCAATATGGCAAGCTTTGAAGTTTTCTCCTGAATAAAGTTCTAGACCCCCTATCGGATTAATATAAACTCCTGCATCTAGCTCACTTGCAATAGCCAGTACTCTTTGCTCAGATTTTAAGGCATGGTCCATTTTAAGAGAAGAGGAGATGACAAACTCAGTATTTATTTCCAAAAATTTACACACCTCTACCAATGAATTATATATAAACGCATAGAGGTTTCGATTACTGTAGTTAAATAGGTCTTCAACGAAAGGAAATACCCTTTCAAAATGGGGAGCCTTTCTGTACGCTTCTTTTATTCTCCTCAGCAATTTTTGTCTGTCCTCCTCAAACGTATCTGCCAGTTGCCTTTTGTCAATATCCAAATAATCAGAATCATTTTTTAGAGGAAGCGTGATAAATTCATCTTTCCCATTTGCTAATATTCTATTTCGATTTATCCATCCCTTTTTGGTAAACTGAATATTATCATAAATCACAAATCTATCTACAGCATTAATCAACTGGAAGTAACCAATGTATGGTAAGAAATAAGGTTGCATAATGGCCAGCTTCATAATTAATAATTACAGGCCCTTAATATGATTCTACAGATAAAATCAATCTCTTCAACGGAAAGCGAATGATATAAAGGCAAACAAATAACATGGTTAGCAATAGATTCACTAACTGGCAATGTATTGCCTTTATAAATCGCTACAGTATTCAAGCTGGGGTAGAAGTATCTGCGTGGATAAATCCAATTACCTTCCAATTCCCTTATTACTTTATGAGTAAGTTCCATACTCTTTAGAATTAGCGGATAATAAGCGTAGTTAAATTGAGCATCCTTATTTATAGTTTGCTTCGGAACATTTATGGTCTGCATCCAATAATCATAGCGCAGACTCTGTTCTTTTCTAGAACGCAATAAATCAGGAATATATTTAAAATTAGCTAGGCCCATGGCCGCATGAAACTCGCTATTTTTCGCATTGATACCCACTTCCGCAAATTCATCATGACCATGGTGTCCAAAATTCCGCATGAAAGACATTCTCTTTAAGAGCTCTGGGTCATTCGTAAAAACTGCTCCCCCTTCAATGGTATGAAACAGCTTTGTAGCATGAAAGCTTGTGGTACATACATCCCCATAAGCAAAGACAGATTTTCCCTTATACATAGAGCCGAAGCAATGCGCCCCGTCATAAATTACTTTTAGGTTATGTTTTGTTGCAATTTGTTGAATCGCATCAATATCACACGGATTCCCATAAACATGAGTGGCAATAATGGCTGTGGTTTTTTCTGTTATGGCACGCTCGATTTTCTTTGGATCAAGATTTAAACTACGTGGATCGATATCAACAAAAACAGGTTTACACCCCTCCCACACAATACTGCTTGTGGTCGCCACATAACTGAATGGAGTAGTAATTACCTCACCTTTTAAATCCAGTGCTTTAATGGCTATTTGAAGTGCAATCGTACCATTATTTAGATAGAGCATGTGTGGCACCTTCAAATATTCTTTTAGTTTTAGCTCAAACTCATTCACCAACGGACCATTATTGGTGAGCCAATTGCGGTGCCAAATGCCCTCTACATATTTTAGGTATTCCTCTTGAGGTGGTAAAAAAGGCTTAGTTACGTTAATCACTATCGGGCGGTTGCAAAAAGTACGGTTTCTTCACTTTGAATAGTACAATGGGAAAGATAAAACTTATACCCTAACTCCAGGCTATCCAGGTATTGCGGAATGGTTTGAAAATCCAACGAATTGTGGTATAAGGCCACCGCAAGTTTTGGTTTAAATCGTTTTATACTTCTCGCTGCACCTTTCAGCGCCATCAACTCGGCACCTTCAATATCCAATTTAATAAAATCAAGCCGGGTGAGTTGCTGTTGATCCGCAAAATCATCAATGGATATAGTATCAACCCTTCCCGTTTGGTCAGGGAATGAATCCATACTAACCCTGCTGGCCGGGCCTTTATCTTTCATGTATAAACTTGATCCTGAATTTTCCCACAATGGATGTGGTACTATAGTAATATTGCTTTTTAAATTAGGATTGAGTGAAATATTCTTGTGCCACAGGGTAACATTAGACTGGATAAACTCAAAGGAAAATACTTTTCCTCTACCGCCCACTGCGTTCGCAAAAAAGAGAGCAGTATCCCCCCAGCACCCACCTCCATCAATCACAACATCACCTTCTTCCGCTTTAATTGAGTAATTAAGATAATGGTATTCATACTGCTTAACTACAAAATCAATCACTATACCCAAAGGAGCAAAATATAACTGAATTGGATACCCCAGTTTGTTTAAATCAAAACGAAAAAGTTTGAATCCGCTAAAATGAGAATCGATGGAATCAGTTTTATCAAACAACTCATCAACTCGCGCTATATTCTGCCAATAAGCTTGGTTGTTTAAAGGAAGTTTTACTTTTTTATGACCCAACAAACGAAATGCAAAAACCTGGACGAGCAACTCTTTTGATTGTTGATTTTCCAGGCGATCATATAAATAACTAAAGTAGGTGCCTTCTTTTTCAATTTTGGAAGTCAATTGCAATAAATCAGTTGATCGGATGATTCCAAGTTGGTTGAGTCGGGCTTTAATAAAAAGTTTGATGCTTTTAGTTTGGGTCATTGCCGGTTCTTTACCAAACCGGATATAATCCCAATTATCGCTGTAATTATTACGAAGTGATTGAATAAGCACCTTAAAGGCTTCTGTGTAAAACGTCATTATGATTTCACGTTGATATTAACTTCCATTGAAACTTAGGCCTGATCAAGCCTGGGAATTTACCCATCCAGGCATGATCCCGGGGAGGTTCAATTCCCTGTATCGTAATCACCGATTTCATATTAAAAATTGGCTTGGCACCCTCAACCACCATTACATCCAGATTGTAAAAGTCATCATTCAAAATATGAGCAGGAACAAAGCACTCGGCATTGAAATAACCTGGCAAAATTTGTTCAACCCCCGACACAGCTACAAAAATAGTAGTCCCATCAGGCGCATTGAAAAAAAGATTTACATGAAACTTCCCTGCGATACTTTTATTTTTTAGTTGAAGGCTAATCGAAAAAGGCTCTGTGATGTCAATTCGTCCATCATTCATTTTGGACGTAACAGACACACCTCTTAAAAAGATTTTTTCCGATTGCGCAGTTTCATCACGTTCCGAAAATTCAATCTGCGATTGCGGTGCGTAGGATTGCAAATAATGATTCACCACATCCCCTGAGGTTCCGCTGTGAGATATCTTCCCGTGATTTAATAAAATACCCGTTTTGCAGATACTTTTTAGAGCCATCATATTATGACTGACGAACAAAACGGTTCTTCCATTTTTAGAAACATCTTCCATTTTACCCAGGCACTTCTTCTGAAAATCAGCATCCCCTACGGAAAGCACTTCGTCTATAATTAATATCTCAGGTTCAAGGTGTGCCGCCACTGCAAAACCCAACCGAACTCGCATGCCGGAAGAATAGAATTTAACGGGGGTGTCCAGGTATTTTTCTACACCACTAAAGTCCACAATCTCATCGAGCTTGCGATTAATTTCCTTCTTGGTCATGCCGAGTATCGTTCCATTCATGTAGATATTCTCACGTCCTGTTAGTTCAGGATGAAATCCGGTACCCACTTCCAATAGCGCGGCCACCCTGCCATGTATTTTCACTTCTCCGATACTCGGCTCAGTGATTTGAGACAAAATTTTCAGTAACGTACTTTTTCCTGCCCCGTTATGCCCGATAATCCCCAACACGTCACCTTCCTGTACGTCAAAAGATATATCGCGTAGGGCCCAAAAAATGGAACTATCTTCATCATTCAACTTTGACAAATTCCGAATTCTATTTAGGTTGGTAAGTGGACTTTTTAATCCTCTAAGAATTGTTGCCACCATCGTGTCCGACTTCTTTTCAGCCAGGCCAATTCTATATTTCTTACTTACTCCTTTTACACTAATTACAGGTTCTGCCATAGTTATGCTACGTCTGCAAAAACACGCTCCATTCTTTTAAAATAAAAAACCCCAAAAACAAAAAGAATTATAGATATGATTGTTCCCATTATGACCCATTCATATGGAAAATCAATCGTCTTTAAAAAGATAGATCGAAATCCTTCTATTACACCTACCATCGGATTAAGTGCATACATCCATCTATATTGCTCGGGAACATTGGTAGTGGGATAGACCACTGGTGCCGCATACATCAGCAACTGCACAGCAAAGGTCATGGCATGTTTTACATCCCGGTATTGAACCGCCATTGCAGACAAAATCATGCCTAACCCGAGTGAAGTAAAAAGTAAAACAAGAATCAACCAAGGTAACATCACCACCTCCCAGGAAGGGGTGATCCGATAGACTATCAGAAAGATAATCAACATAACAAAGCCAATAATAAAATCCACCCCTTTTGAAAAAATGGATGACAACGGCAAAACCAGTCTAGGGAAATAAACCTTGTTAATCATTGCTGCATTAGCAATTAAACTATTCGATGAATCGGTGAGCGTATTGGCAAAAAAAGTCCAGGGCACCAGGCCGACCAGACTAAATAAAAAGTAAGGAACACCATTTGAATCAATACGTGCAACCCTCCCAAAAATAACAGTAAATACGAGTGTAGAGAATAAGGGCTGAATGACAGCCCAACCTACCCCTAAAACTGATTGGGCGTACTTTGCTTTTATTCCGCGGATTGTTAAAAACCATAGTAAATCCCGATAGTGCGCCAACTCTTTGAGATTGACAGCACGCCAACCTGTACTTGCCTTAATGATTGTTATCTGTTTATTCATTCATTTTAAGCCGGATAATTCGTTAAAATATTTGAAGAGTGGACTAAGGCTTTGTATTTCAGAGAAGATACTGGGTTGATGACAGCCCGCGCAAACTCTAAATAATCAAATAACAAAGTTTTTGATTTGATTAGATTAGATTGAATATCTACTAACATCATATAAGGATGCGTTTTCTTTAATAAATTCAACACATTTCTCTAAACCTTGTTCCAACGTATAATTGGGCTCCCAACTAAGAAGCGTTTTCGCTTTCCTGTTATCGCATATCAATTTGAAGACTTCACTTTTTTCAGGTCGCACCCGCTGCTGATCTTCCATAACCGGTTTCTCACTCCCAACTATTTTCTGAACTAAATTCACGATCTCTCCTATCGTGAATCCAACACCCGTACCCACACTTACTACTTCGCCTGCAGATTCTTTTATTAACCCGGCAAGCATAAATCCTCGAACGGTATCCTTAACAAAAAGCATGTCTCGTACCGGAGAGAGAGAACCCAATTTAATTTCTTTGGATTGCAGTGCCTGTGTGATAATAGTGGGAATCACACCGCGCATGGATTGTCTGGGTCCATAGGTATTAAATGGCCTGAATATGCACACGGGTAGATCAAAGGAAAGATAATAGCTTTCAGAAATTTTATCGGCACCAATTTTTGTAGCACTATAGGGTGACTGTCCTTGCATTGGATGTTTTTCATCAATCGGTGCATATAGAGCAGTTCCATACGTTTCAGAGGTTGAGGTAACAACAAGTTTTTCAACATTATTGATACGCGCAGCTTCCAACATATTCAATGTGCCATTAATATTTGTGGTGACATACGCTACAGGTGCCACGTACGAATACGGAATGCCTATCAACGCTGCAAGATGAAAAACTATGTCTTTATTCTTTGTCAAAGTAATCATTTGGAAGCTATCGGTAACATCTCCAAACTCAATTTGGACTTCTTTCAAGAGATCTTTACCAAGATATTGTAAATTACCAATTGAGGATGCCGAGTTATAATGAACTAAGGCAGTTACTTTAGCACCCGACTTTACTAATTTCTCAACCAGGTGACTGCCGATGAATCCTGCTGCACCTGTTACAAAGACTTTTTTATTTTTATAAAAATTGTCAATCATAATTACGTCTCCTCAAAGTGATCAAGAAAATCCAAATTTGCCTGCTTATAATCGTTCGGTAGGCCGATGTCTAACCAATACTCTCCAATTGGAAAAGTAATCAGTCGTTTTTTATTATTTAAAACTTTGCTCATTAAATCCGTAATATCAAAATACTGTCCTTTTGGAATATAATCCAGTATGGTTGGATTAACTGCATAGATCCCGGCACTAACTCTATATGAATAGCTCGGCTTTTCAGATACTGCACGAATTTCCATCCCGCTAACCTCCAAAACTCCGTAGGGTATGTTGTAAGAAAATTCTTTGCTACACACCGTTAAGTCACCGAGGTTCTGGATATGGTACTCAAGTACCCCTTTATAATTAACCAACGTAAGCAAATCTCCATTCATTACCAGAAAAGGCTTCGTTAGTTTTGACTCCAAATATTTAACAGCACCTATTGTTCCTAATTTCTCTTCCTCTTTAAAATAAGAAATCGAAAGTCCAAATTGCTCTCCATTACCACAAAATCTTTCTATTGCTTCTGCCTTGTGCATGGTGCACAGAATAACATTCTTAAAACCATTGGCGGCTAATCTTTCCATAATGATTTGAAGAATAGGTTTGCCTCCTACTTCTAACAATGGTTTCGGAACATCATTCGTTAAAGGCAATAATCTTTTACCTTCACCTCCAACCATCAATATAACATAGTTATCGATTTGCTGATTGTTTAGTCTGACTGGTGGATTCGTTATGACTGAAACTAGTCTATGATTATCGTCTGTTACCGGGATCACTTTGATCTGCTTTTCTCGCAACAGTTTTTTCACTTCTTCGAGTAAAAAATTCTCCTTTACAAAAGTCGCATTTTTGAACATCACTTTTGCAACTGAACTGTCTACATTTTCGCCACTTAAAAACCCTCTTCTTATATCTCCATCGGTTAAGGATCCCATAAGTCTTTTATCGCTATCGATAACGAACACTGTTCCAGATTTATTCTCATCAATAATCTTCATGGCATCCTTAATAGAATGCTGAGGCTGAATAATATATTTATCAAGATCTTTTTCTTCTATAATCATACACTAATCCTTGAATTTAAATAGGCTTCTAAGGAATGGCTTAATTCCACTTGAAGTTTGTTTTTAATCGCCTCATCCTGGACAATAATTGTATTATCGTATGGTTTTATCGGGTCGAAATGTTTGAGAAATTCTATTTTCGTTATCCGCTCTACAAGGTTTATCAATTCAATCACTGTATACCTATCATTACCCAACAAATTATAAACTCCTGAGATAAAGTTATTTCTATCCAAAAAAAACTTTGCAAGATTGGTTACACAGTCCTCAACATTTAAATAGTATCTAACTAATGAACCATCATTATTAAAATGCAATTCGCGATCAGATTTATACGATTTTATCAGGTAACTCAATATCCCTTTATTTTGTCCCTGTCCATACAAATTAGATAATCGCACGATTGTCAATTGATTGGGGTTCAGTTTAGAGGATAACAAATATTCGGAATATGCCTTGCAGGTAGAATAGGGTGTTTCGGGATTGAATGCTGTCTGTTCATCGGCTATACTGCAGCTTCCATAAATTGAAACAGAAGAAATATGTACAAGCTTTGTATCCGTTTGTCTTACTGAACTAATGATATTATCAATGCCTAACGAGTTTAATTTATAGCATGTATTTATAGGTGTTGTTACCTGGCCCGTACAGTTTATTATAGTATCGAACTGATTCTTTATTGAAGCACTGGATGTTGAATCCAAAATATCGATGTAGCTGAATTTTACATGAGCAATTTCCGGATCCAATACATCTCCACAAACGAGTTCAATATCTTTAAATGACTTGAGATAAGAAAACATAGTTCTTCCCAAAAAACCACCACCCCCTAATATCAATACTCTCATCAAATTGGTTGAGCGATAATTAAATCACTCATAAAATTTTTTCTGAATAATTTCTATTCCTAGCGGAACTGTTTTCAAAATGTTGACAATCTTTTCGGCAGAATTACCCTCTCCATACGGGTTTTTTATTGTTGATACATAGCCCCTAAATTCCTTATCAAACAATGCTTTTCGCAATGCTTTCTCAATTTCGACTCTATCATTCGGCACATCGATAACATTTTCTGCCCTTTCTCTTCCCATCTGTCTATTACCAATATTAATTGCAGGTATCTTAAACGTGGGCGTTTCGTGGATACCGCTACTGGAGTTTCCAATTAATGCCCATGCATTTCGATAGAGGTTTATGAATTTAATTGTTGGCAGGCTTGGTAACCACATTAACCCCGATTTTTTTATCTCATTAATAATGTCAGAGTAGCCGGCATCGTTATTAGGTAACAGCACAATTGCTTGAACGTCTACTTTTTTAATCGCTGCGATAGTTTCTTTAATTTGATCCAATGAAGACTTTGCTTCCGTGGTAACAGGATGTTGAATCATGATAACAAATGGTTTAGAGAAATCTAAACCAAATTCTTTTTCAAGCTCTTCTTTAGGATAATAATCCGTATCCACTATTACATCAATGGAAGGACATCCAACGGTGTATATATTTTCAGGATTTTCGCCTAAACGAATTAACCTATTCCTTGCATCTTCCGTGGCAGGAAAATGAATATGAGAGAATTTACTCATAGCATGCCTTATACTCTCGTCAATGCTTCCTGTAACCTCCCCGCCTTGAATATGAGCCACGGGAATATTCATATGGGCTGCTGCGATTGTTACGGCAAAATTACCACCGATATCAAAACCCGATAGTACCAAATCTGGTTTCGCCTTCTCTAACTCATCCACCACACTATCCAATACCCTGGCCATTGCTTTAACCATCCCGCCACCTGAATCAATGGTATCATTAAGAAACATTGGCAGTTTCGCCTTAATCTCAAAACCATCATCCTCAATATAGCTCACATCCTTTCCGTGAAGATCCAGCAAGCAAATGCCCGTAACGACCAAATGAATTTCAAAAAATGGATCGGCTTTCATTTTTGTTAAAATTGGCTTATACCTACTGTAATCTGCTCTTCTTTCAACAAGTACAAAAACTTTTCTCCTATTCATATTATTTAAAATCTATCCATTCCAAATGGGTATCGATTGAAATATTTCTTATTGCCATCTTTCCAATAAGCTGATCAAAATGAAGTGCTTTGATTTCGCCAGTGCCCGGTCGCTTCACCCAAATATTTTCTTTTGTTAATGCATCTCCCTTTTTTATGTCGGCAATGCTAACGACTGTTGCAAAAGCAAAATCAATCGTAACCCGTTCCTCCAGCGCGGGCTCCTTTTTGCCGCCACGCATTTGACGTATTATTTTTGAACCCTCAATTAATTCATGGGCAGCTTCTCCGTCCATGGAGCAAACGATATCCGGCCCTGTGCGATCCATACGATCTGTAAAATGCCGCTCCAGTAGGCTAGCCCCCAACGCAACTGCAGCAAAGCATGCATGATTGCTTGTTGTATGATCGGACAACCCAACTGGAATTTCAGGAAATTCATTC
>Ga0105047_10008917_pt1 | contig 16616 bp, 11 predicted proteins | sample MAT04_FD_78384 | JGI IMG/M metagenome (GOLD analysis project Ga0105047, IMG submission 78384) | Freshwater microbial communities from Lake Fryxell liftoff mats and glacier meltwater in Antarctica - MAT-04 (megahit assembly) | ecosystem: Environmental > Aquatic > Freshwater > Ice > Liftoff...
ACCGGAAATCGGACGGATTTTGGAAGAAGTTCAAACCTTGCAATTGGAAGGTAAATTGCAAGATCGCGAGCAAGCTCTCTCATGGTTGGCAGAGAAAAGTCCGGGCTGACCGCTTTTGTTGAAGCGCGAAGATCGGGAATTCGGAAGTTTAAGTCTCATAGGTCCCTCAGGCATTCGCCGTTTTCACCAGTGTACACCGGGCAGATCCTGCGCTTTTGCGTTGCGGGATGGCCGGGACTGCGGAATGATCATGCGTGATTGCGCAAGACCCGTTGTTTCCAACGGAATTTCTCTCCCGCCTCGAACGCCTGCAGCTTATGGCCCGCCGGATCGCTGTGGGCCGGGATCGTGCCGAACGCCGTTCGCGTCGCACGGGCTCCAGCCTGGAGTTTGCCGATCATCGCAATTATTCAGCTGGCGATGATCTTCGCACGATTGACTGGAATATTTACGGGCGACTCGAACGCCTTTTCATCAAGCTCTTCGAGGAAGAGGAAGATCTCCCGGTGCATCTGCTTGTGGACGCGAGCGCTTCCATGCGTTGGATGCCCGATGCGGGCGGAATCGGGCCGGCAAAATTTGATTTCGCCCGGCGGTTGGCGGCGGCGCTGGCTTATATTGGTTTGAATCATTTGGACCGCGTGGAAGTGAATTTTTTCTCTAGCCGACTCGAACGCGGCGTCGGCTTGGCAAGGGGCCGTAAACATTTTCGTCAAGTGCTGCAATATTTGGAAAATCCTCCGGCTTTAGACGAGGCGAACACCACTGATTTGGCGGCGAGTATGCTGAGTTTGCAACGTCAGGCACGTCGGCGCGGATTGGTTTTTGTGCTCAGCGATTTTTTTGATCCAGCGGGTTGGGAAACGGCGGCGGCCCGGCTGCATGCCGCGCGTTTTGATGTCGAGTTTGTGCAAATTCTGCATCCGTCGGAGGTGAATCCCGGTCTGCGGGGGGATTGTCGACTGACGGATTGTGAGACGGGGGAGACGATGGAAGTGACGGTCGATGCGGCGATTTCGGCGGCATACGCGAAGGCGCTGGAGGGGCTGACCTCGGAGTTGCGTGATTTTTGTCGAAAACATGGGCACGGATTTTTACGTGCGACAAGTGATCTGCCGTTGGAGGAATTTGTGTTGGTGATGTTGCGTGAGGGAGGCTTGGTGCGTTGAATTTTCTTTATCCAGCCGGGCTCGCATTTTTCGCGTTGATTCCTGTGGTAATCGCGCTGTTTTTGCTGAAGGTGCGGCATCGCACGGCGAGCGTATCCACGATCATGCTCTGGCGGCAGGTGCTCGGGCAGCATCGGCGGCGCACGCTGTTTCAGAAGCTGCGTCAGTGGTTGTCGCTCCTGCTGCATTTGTTGATTCTGGCCTTAATCGTGTTTGCGTTGGCGCGTCCGCAGCCGGGCGTTGGACCCTTGGCAAACGCCTCGGCGGTGGTGTTGGTGCTCGATGACCGGGTGGCTATGCAGGCGCTGGAGTCGGGTGAAAAAAGCCGCTTTGATCGCGCGAAATCCGTCGCATTGGCGGCGGTGGAATCGGCGGGAAACAATCGGGAATTTGCCGTGCTTACCACGGCTGGCGGAGGCCGCGTTGTTTCACCTTTCAGTGGTGATCCCGAGGAGTTGCGTACGCGGATCACCGCGCTGACAAATACCGATGCGGGCGGCACGATGGAAGGCGCGCTCTCGTTGGCACAGGAACTTGCGGCCAGTCGTGGCAAAGAAGGCGCGGTCTGGGTCATCGGTGCAGGACCCTCTCCGGAGGGGGATCTAACTTGGACCAACGTCGCGCAATCTTCACCGGCCAATGTGGCCATCACCCAATTTGCCGCGCGCCCGCTTCCAAACTCGCCGACAACCGCCGCCGTGCTCGTGGAGGTGGCGAACTTTTCTGATTCATCCCGTGATGGAAATGTCGCGCTCACCCTGGAGAATCGTCCACTGGAGAGCCGTCCGTTTTCCCTCGAACCTGGCGCACGCACCACGCTGGTTTTCCCGGCCCTCGACACCAGACGACAATTTGCAAATGCCCGCAGTTGGTTGCGCGCGAAACTGGATACCACAGACGCTTTGCCTGCGGACGATGTCGCTTTTGCGATTCTGCCGGAGAATCGTCCGGTGCGCGTGTTGCTGGCGGCGACGGATAATTTATTTCTCGAACGCGCACTCCAGCAAGATCCGGGAGTGCAATTGGAGGTCATGGAAAATGTCACCCCGGACCTTGCGCGCGGCTTTGATGTCGTGGTTTTTGATCGCAAGCTGCCGGAGACATGGCCCTGGCTGGAAAATACAATGCCCCCCACCCTGCTCCTCGCGGCGGCACCCGGGCAATTGTTGAAATCGCCCGATCCGATTCCGCTTCCCATGGTGAGTGCGTCGCACGCCTCCCATCCGGTGGGTTGGTTGATCGATTTGCGCGATGTGCAAGCGCCTTCGACACTGGCCCTCTCACCACCGGAAAACAGTGATTGGATCTGGACGCGCGTGGTGGAATCCGATGGCACACCGATGATTCTGGCCGGAGCAGCTGCGGGAGAAACGACGCGGATGGTGGTGACGGGTTTTGACGCGCTTCAGACGGATCTACCTTTGCGCGTGGGTTTCCCGCTGTTGATTAGTAACTCGGTGCGCTGGTTGGCAGGGCGGGATCTGATTGAAAATGTGGCGGCTCCACGTGCAGGCGAATCTTTTCCACTGCCGCCGGGCACCGAACTCGCCATCGTCCCTGAGAAGGAATTCCGGCCGGTGCCGACACGCGAAGCGGCGGACTGGCGCACAGGAGGATTTCTACCATTGAAAGCCGGATTTTACGAACTCCGCGAGAATGGAAACACCCGATGGCTGGGCGTGAGTGTCGCGGATGCAACAAGCTCGGATTTGCGGGGAAGTGCGGCGGGTCCGGCAGTGGGCGCAGCGTCACCAAAACTCGCGTCTTCTTCGTGGACCGCGTGGTTGCGTCAACCGTTCTGGGTTTGGCTCGCGCTGGCCGCGCTGGTGTTGTTCAGCCTCGAATGGTGGTGGTTTCACCGGAGGATCACGGAGTAGTCCGGAGAAACGCATGATTGAGTTTCGTCAGCCGCTTTTCCTTTTGCTATTGCTCCTGCTTCCGTTGCTGGTGCCGGTGGCGAGGCGTTCGCTCGCCGATCTGGCGCGTCCGCAGGTGTGGCTTGCCACAGGGCTTCGTGCCTTGGGACTTGCGCTGGTGGTGATCGCGCTGGCGGGTCCATCGGTTCCCGGACCGGGGCGACGTGTGGCTGCGGTATTTGTGGTGGATCATTCCGGCAGTGTGCCGGGGGAATCGCGCGAGGCGGCCACGGCGAAAATCGGCGCCCTCCTGGAGACCATGGAAGACGGTGATCGCGCGGCCGTCATTGGATTTGGTGAAGAAGCCCGTATTCTCCAGCCTTTGCAGGAACGTCCGCGTATGGAAGGGGCAAGCAGCATGGAGGAGGACGGCGCGCCGGGAACAGACATTGCCGGTGCATTGGATTTCGCCGCAGCCTTGCTGCCGATGGATGCCGAGCGGCGGATTGTGCTTTTTAGCGATGGCAACGCCACGCGAGGCGATGCGAACGCCGCAGCCGCGCGATTAGCGGCGTCGGGCGTGCGCGTGGACGTGATGCCGCTCGCCGTTTCGACCGCACCCGAAGTGGCTTTGCGCGCGGCAAGATTGCCGGCGCGACTGCAAGAGAAAGAGCCTTTTTCCATCACCGCCAACATCACCTCTAACATCGCGACTCCCGCCGTGCTGCGGCTCATGCAAAATGATTATGTGGTAGGTCGCCGAGAGCTGGAACTGGAACCGGGCGAACGCGAGGTTGTCTTCGATGGATTGCAAACGGACGCGGGATTTGCGACGTTCGAACTGGAGATCCAGCCGGTTGCCGACACGCGTGTGGAAAACAACCGCGTAGTGGCAGGGGCAGGCGTCAACGGAGCTCCACGCATCCTGGTGCTGGATGGCAATGAAGAATCCGCGCGACCATTTGCCGACGCCATGCAGCGTGCGGGTTTTGATGTCGAGATTCGCGGAACCACGGGCGCACCAGCCACGCTACAAGAATTGCAGGGCTGGGATTTGTTAATACTCAGCGATTATTCCGCGCTCAATCTGGATGCCGCGCAGATGGAGCTTTATCGCGACTGGGTCGAAACGTTTGGTGGAGCCATGCTCATGGCAGGTGGGGAAAACGCGTTCGGCGTTGGAGGCTACTTGCGCACGCCGATTGAAGAAATGCTGCCCGTTCGCATGGAACACGATGATCGACAGGAATTACCGACCGTGGCGCTGCTTGTCGTGCTGGATCGCTCCGGGTCGATGGGCGCGCAGGTGCAGGGTCAGACGAAGATGGCGCTCGCCAATCAGGGGGCCGTGCTGGCGATGAATGTGCTGAAGGACCGGGATTATTTCGGGATGTTTGCCGTGGATACCGTGGTGCACCGGACCGTGCCCCTTTCGCGCATCAGCGGTCGCGCCGCAATCGAACAACGCATTCTCAGCGTCGTGGCCGGCGGGGGCGGGATTTACATTTACACCTCCCTGGTGGAGGCGTCGCGTGCGCTGCGTGAGGTGAATGCGAAAATCAAACACATCATTCTTTTCTCTGATGCTGCCGATGCCGAAGAAAAATTCGCTGGCGAAATGCGCGATGGCACGCAGACCGGCGGCAATTCACTGGACCTCGCCGCAAGCATGGCGGCAGGCGGCATCACGACTTCCGTGGTTGCGCTGGGCTTCGAACGCGACCGGGATTATGCATTTTTACGATTACTTGCTGAACGTGGCGGCGGCCGTTTTTACCTTACCAACAACGCGCTGAATCTCCCGCAAATCTTCACGACTGAAACGATGAAGATCGCGCAGTCGAGCCTGGTGGAAGAACCATTTCAAGCCAAGCCATCCGATCGTTCGCCCATGACGCAGGGCATTGATTGGAGCGGCGCACCATTGTTGCTGGGTTACAACATGACAAAGCCCAAGCCGACTGCGAAAGTGGCCTTGACCACGGAGTTTGGTGATCCGCTGCTGGCCACCTGGCGCTACGGCCTCGGGCAGGCTGGCGCATTTACCAGCGACATCAAATCCCGATGGGCATCCGAATGGCTGGTTTGGCCGGACTACAGCCAGCTCTGGAGTCAGGTGCTGCGGGCTTTGGTTCGGCGGGATGATCTCACTGATTTTCGAATCACGACCTTTGAAAACGACGATGCGCTCCGACTCACGATGGATGTCACGCGACCCGACGGGGCTTTTTGGGATGGATTAAAGCCGACGGTGGTGGCGCTTGGTCCCGATGGAAAATCAGAAGAGACACGCGCGACACAAACGGCTCCTGGACGTTACGAAGCGCTGTTGCCCGACTCAAAAACTCCTGGTATCACCATGATCTCCATTTCCGATCCGGACGGAATGGAGCGCCCGCAACTTGTCGCGCACACGCGCAATTATCCCACCGAATTTCTCCCGCTCGCTACCAATCGTGAAGCGCTCGCAGCCATCGCCTCCGCTGGCAACGGCAGCTTGGAACCAGAAACCGCGGGTTATTTTGCCCAGCGAAATGCCGCATCACGCACGCGGCTGGATCTCAGCCGGTGGTGTTTGATTGCCGCACTGCTCCTGTTTCCCATCGACATCGCCGTTCGCCGGCTGACATGGCCGAAACAGAAAGCACGGTCAGGCATTAAATCGTGAGGCTTTCTTTCTTCAGCAGAACAATCCGTCGAGTCAGCCAGATGATGCGTTCAAACAAGCTGGTGAGTTGAAAAAGCATCCGTTGGTCTGAAGAAGTCATTTCCTGGTGTTCTAACATCATGCGCGCGCGGGTATCCTCCATTTGTCGTGAGCGATCCGCTGTGATTTTTTCCAATAGCTCGTAATCGTCCGATTCCGCGACCAAAAGTTCCGGTGTGAGCGACGCGGTGAGATGCAGGGCTTCCACCAGCAAATGCCGTAAATGAACGATGACTGGTGATTCCCCCGAGCGAACGCGCAACAGGCCCAACTCGGAATAGCTGACAAGCAACGAATGCAGAAGCTGCGCGATGGCGTCCGCGCTGGAAATTTGCACAAGCACCTCCCGTGCTGGTGCGCGCTCATGAAGATCCTCCGAAAAACTCCCGATGGCACCAAGCAAGGCATGGCAGGCTCGTGAGATTTCGTCTGGCGAAGCAACGGGTGTTTTTTCCGGCTCCGCACGCATGGGTTCCAACAAATCCGGAAATAAGCCGGCTACACGGGCGAGCTCGCAATTGACCAAATCCACAGCCGAGGCGGGATCATGAGCCGCCTGCTCGTAGATAAATTCGAGGGCAGAGAGCCGTTCTTCGTTGGTCTCAGGCGACAAACGCGCAAGCAAACGGCAAAATGGCACGTGCAAGGGAAGCAAAACCAGCACAGACACGAGTTGCATAAACAAAAAGGCGAAGGCCAGCGTTGTGCCGGGATTGCTTGTGGGGGCCTGTGCCACCCATGACGAGGTGAATGCGAAAGTGATCACAGCGATCACAGTCCCGACGAGTTTAAAAATCCCTTGGTAAATGGCGAGCTGGCGTTGGGCTCCTTTTAGCCCGCTGCCAAGAATCAGCATGCTGGCCCCTGAGCCGGCATTCGCTCCTGCCACCAACCATATTGCATCTACCAATGGGAGTAAACCGGTGAGCGTCATGGCCGCCGCAATCGCCGCCACCGTGGTGGAACTTTGCGCAACGAATGCCAGCACCGCGCCGAGTAAAAGCAAGAGCGCGGCGCTGCCGCCGAGCAAACGGATGGATTCATCCACCCAGGGCATTTCCTTGAGTGGTTCGGCAGCTATTTTTAACATTGCCACACCCAGAAAAAGGATGGCGACGCCGAGTAACCCGCCCAACACGTGCCGGTGTTTGGAGGATTTATCCAGATCAAAATAAAATCCGAGTCCGACCACGCCGATTAGATAAAAGACCGCGACTTTGATGTTCAGCGTGGCAAGAAAAACCACCAGTGTGGTTCCGGCATTTGCCCATGCCAGGAGGGGAAGCGCTTTCGAAACAGTAAGAGATTTCGCTGCGATCAGGCTCGCCATGATGAAGGTCACGGCGTTCACGCTTTGCGTGATGATGCCGGTAAGGATGCCTGCAAGGGCGGAAGTGAAGGGGTTGCCGGTGACGCCAGTCAGAAATCGCCGGAAGCGTTTGCCTGCGATTTCTTTCATGTTGGCACCAAGCTGCTTGATGCCAATGAAGAGCAAACCCAGGCCGGCCAGGAAGGTGCCGGCTAATTCCACCCCGCTGATCATAATTAGGAGGGTCTTTGTCGCATCACGACGAGCATGACCATTCCAACAAGGAGGAGTTGGATGGCGACTGCTCCAACGGCGATCCGGCGGGCTAAATCGAAGGTTTCATCCGCTTCTTTACGCGTGGCAGCGGAGCGGATATCGGCAAATTGATCAATCTGGGTTACCACCGAATCGAGTGTTTTTTGTGGTGCTCGATCAATGCGGTGTACGGCTGAGTCAATTGCCCGGGCGCTATCCACCGTCAGCGGCGGCGGATTTTTTGCGAGTTGCTCAATGTAGGCACTCGTCATCACCCCGTGTTGTTTTTGAAATTCCCTCAAGTCGCGCGAATCAAAACCGGTGCCCTCCGCACTTTCGATGGCTTCGGTGGTCAGATCGCTCACCAGCTTTGCCTGAGCCAACATGTCTTCCTGGTATTTTGTGTAGGCTTCACCGTCAAATCCGCGGAGCAGGATGTTTTTCCACTCGTGCACCTGATTTTTGTAGTGCACCTCGGTTTGTTTGCCCAATAACGCGAGTTTTTGCAGGGCATCGGTTTCCGCAATACCGCGATCGTAAACCTTATTGAGAATCCCAACCGCACCAAGTGCCGCAGCCAAAGAGACTACCGCAGCCAGAAGCAGCAAAGCGGCCAAACGCGAAACAGGCAATTTCGGGGAGGATGAAAAGTTCGCTGCCATTAGCTGTCTTTGTCGAGGGAAATACAAAATTGCAAGCACACACCATTGCGGTTCGCTTGCACCATCCAATGGCAGGACCGATCACAAATAATCCGGAGGAGGCTTCCAATTTTCTTCGCCCTCGCTCGACAGGGACCGCATTTCATGGAATAAAGCTTTCCATCATGCGAATCTCGCCAGCCACCCTCCTAGCAACCAGCGCCGTCGCATTCGCCGCAATCGCTCTCACCGCCTGTCAAAATTCCGAGCCAACACCTGTCGCAGGCGAAGGCAGACAAAAAGGTGGTGCGCGTCAGAGAATCGAAGCGGCTTTTGTTGAAATGGATAAAAATAAGGATGGCGTGATCATCCGCTCAGAGGCCACAGGCAAAGCAGCGCAGATGTTTGATAAAATGGATCTCGACGGAAACGGTGGCGTAACCCGGGCCGAGGTGCAGACGGCGGCCAAACAACGCATGGCTCAGCGACGCCAGAATGATGCAAGCGGCTCCCAAAGCTCCACCACAAGCACTGCATCCACCTCAAAACCAAAGCCGACCACCACGCAAGCGAGCAGTTCTTCAAGCACGGGTGGAGAAATTCTTTCAGAACGCGATGTGGATTATCTCTCTGATCAAATGGACAGCCGGGCACCTTCTCCGATCAATACGCTGCCCTTGGTGGAGGATAATTCAGGTTATTACAGTCCTCCGCAATAAGTGTTGCTACGATCTGCTTCGCTTTTCAAATACTGCGCATGCCATTGGACGTCCATCGTTCCACGCCGGGTAGAGTAGGGAAGGAAGCCACGGGATCAGAGGCATAAGGCCAATGACCGCTGACTTCCCCCTCATCGAACCGGACATGCAGATTTGCTGCATCCGGCTCTCGGAGTGCTGACGTCTCGCCAGCTTCCAAATAATTCCCAAATTATTGCAATTTTCGGAGATGCGTCCTTCCACGCCGCGTCCTGACTTCACTGGTTGACACATGGTAAGAGCTCTGGCATTGGTCATTGCGCCGTAGGTCAAACCCTACCTTTTCCTATCGGCATTTATTCTTACTCATGCTTCAAAAACGACTTCGATCACGGTGCCAGGCAGGATTTCTCGCTCTGGCTTTTCTCATAGGCCCGCTGCTTCCACTCGAGGCAGCTTCGGTGATCGACCCGCCATCAAAGAAAAATGCGTTTAAGGAATTTTTCGCGGCTCTCGGCCAAAAGCCTGCCGAGCACGAGAAACCCACCGTCTGCGATTTACTTTTGAAAGCGACCGAAATTGCAGAAAAAAATGCCTATGACCATACACGTCGTCGCTGTTGGCGCTATGTAAAACGGGCATTGGTTCAGGCAGAAGTTGTTGAATCCTATCCGGGCACCGTGAACGCCAAGGATGCCGGATGGGAGCTTACGGAACACCATAATTTCGTGCAGTTAACCGATATCACTCGTCCTGAAGATGCCCCCCTCGGATCCGTGCTTGTTTACGGTGGACGCGGTGCCGGGCATGTGGAGTTCCGCACGGAGGAAGGTTATGTAAGCGATTTTCATTCGACACGGCCATCGAGTCGCCCGTTGATCGGGGTTTTTGTGAAGGCACCAGAGGTCAAAGCGGGTTCTACGGACAAGTGACCGGTTGGTGGTCTCGCGAGTTTTGATTTCGCAAAGTTCTAATCTATTCGTCAATTCATCGCGATTCTAGCATGCTACAGTGTGTGGCTTGCGAAATTCAGTAATGTCCGAGGGATTGCCGCACTTCATAGGCCCACCCACCTTCGGTTACAAAGCAGAATGCATATCTCGCTTCCTTACCATATTGAGCGAAAGACAAGGCTCTTCGTTATAATCGGGGCGATCACCATGATTGCCGCGTTCGCGATTGGGGCGGTGTTTTGGAAACAGGAGCGCTACGACCTCCTTCTTTACATTGATGTTCCCCTCCATTTGTTTGGTGGTGGCAGCGCCGCGCTGGTTTTTCTTATTGCCATCGTGAGGCTCCATGGAGAAGCCCACTTTAAAGATGTGCGATATTGGCTGCGTGCGGTTTTAATATTAGGGTTCACTGCCCTTGTTACCATCGCATGGGAGTTCTTCGAATATTTTGGCGATACCTATTTGGGAACTGATCTTCAGTCCACCGTGATCGAGACACTGAAAGATATGGCGATCGGTTTAGTCGGAGCAACACCAGTGGCATTCTGGATCGCACACGAGCCATTTGACAAAATCGAAGAGTCCAGGCGCTGAAGCAAGAAAGTGTCGTTGGGCGCTCAATATTTTGCGTTGAGAGTCGAAGCTGGGAAATCGTCGGTGCGAAAGGGCGCCGCAGGCAGTCCGGCACCGTTGTATAGATTGACAGTGGGATTGTCCGCCCAAGCATAGCGCACAGCCACCGGTGCGGCGACTTTATCCGACCACACCAGCACCGCGTCGCCATCGATTTTAGCATCTGCCCAGACCCAGACTTTGTCTTCACCGCAGATTGCAAAGCCTTCGAGTTCGCTCTCGGGCGAATTTCGCGTGAGTGGCGCTGTTTTGTTGTAAAGCGTGTTGACGTCGTAGGCGATAGGCAACGGCTTCGCGACGAGGCCGCCATTGGTGTGCTGGAACCTTAGGCGCACCTGATTGCCATCAACAGTCTTGGAATCATAAACCGGGCCTGAATGAGGAACATCTTTGCCATAATCTTTTGCCAACGCAACCAGAGCGAGGCGCTCACCAACATCCGCTTTATTGCGAGGATGGATATCGTCTGATTCGCCGATATCGATCAGCACGGCCTGTCCGGTATTGGGCAGGGATAGCGTGTTGGATTGCGCATCACGGAGCTCGGCCCATGAGCTTTCAGTTGGAACGGGCTGTTTGGCACGGTAATTGGCCAATTGACAAAAATAGAACGGGAAATCGCCCTGATCCCACGCTTCCCGCCATCCACTGATCATCAGTGGAAACGTCGTCCGGTACTGCCAGGCCCTCCCGGCGTTGGATTCGCCCTGATACCAAATCACGCCGCTGATGGCGAAGGGAATGACGGGCGCAATCATCCCGTTGTAGAGATGACTCCCCAGATTGTGCGGCGCGATGGCGTTGTCTGGTGGCAGTGGTGCCTGCGCCAGTTCCTCAGGCGTCAAAGCAGGTAAGGCAAACTCCGCTTTTGCGAGCCATTCCGTCGAAATGGGAATGGCGCCCGCCAAGCGCGGGCTCAATCCAAATTTGAAAGGCGAGACTGGCGAGAATACTCGAATCGCAAGCACATTAGGACCGGCCTTAATCAGCTTTGGCGGGATGGAATACCGTCCGTAGCGTCGCTGAAATCCTTTTCCAGGAAAATCGGCGATGCTCGTGGTGGTGACCAATTCTCCGTTCCAATAGACGCTATCGAAGCCGTCAAAAGTTCCTAAATCAATGCCGACTTGCGTGTTGGCATTTTTCTCTGGAATTTCGATGGTTTGGCGCAACCAAATCGCGCCATTGACAGGAATTCCTGCCGCCTCGGGAACACCCGGAAGCTTGACGGACACCCAATCGTCGGTGGAAGCGTCGATACCCGCAAATGCCGATGGGTCAGTGGGGCGATCTGCGCGGTTTGTGGTTTTGAGCCAGGCTTCGATGGATTCTACCCAAACGCGTTTTGCCTCTGGATACACTTCGTTTCTTTTCAGCATCCGGTCTTTGCTCGCCTTCAAATCAGGAACGCCGGTGAGCGACGCATTTGAGGTCCATGATTCAACCGGAGTGCCGCCCCAGGAACTGTGAATAATGCCAACGGGAACCTGCAGTTCCACTTGCAATTTTTTTCCAAAATAATACCCGACCGCACTGAATGCACCGGTCGTCTCAGGAGAGGCGCGCATCCACGTCCCGACCAGGGTCTCCACAGGCTCGGCGCTGGGGTTGCGGGCGACGGCAAATTCACGGAGCATTGGATTGGCTGAACCGGCAATCGCGGCCTCGGAGTTTGCCGTGCCCTTCAGCGCCCATTGCATATTGGACTGACCAGAGGCGAGCCAGACTTCGCCCACCACGACATCCTTCACAGTGAGGGTGTTTTTTCCTGCAACCGTTAATTCAAACGGGCCGACGGACGAGTCCGCCAGATTCAGGATCACTTTCCATTTACCTTCGGCATCTGCAACACCGGTGACGCTTTGTTTGTCGAGCGTAACCGTCACAGATTCCCCTGGTTCCGCTTTTCCCCAGATCGGCACTTTTGCGGTTTTTTCCAGCACCATATGATCGGAGATCAACGCAGGCAAAGTGACATCCGCGAGGGCGAACGGGATGACGAATCCAATGACGGCTAAGGAAAGAAAGAACGGGGGGATTTTCATGAGGAGAATGGGCTGAAGCCGAGGGAATTAGCATCAATAGCGGTCGCAAAGAGTCAAGGCGGCAGGGCGGCTACATACAAAAGGAGGGGATTCGCGGGCTGATGATTAAAAAAAGGTTCGCGCCCGGCGCGCAGCCTTCGTTTTATGACGGTGCCCAATGAAAACGCTGTTTCTTACAAATGAATATCCTCCTCACACCTACGGCGGTGCGGGGGTGCACGTCGATTATTTGAGCCGTGAATTGGCAAAGCTGATGGAGGTGGAGGTCCGCGCTTTCGGTGATCAAAAAGCGAGTGCCGCGAATCTTCTGGTGCGTGGATTTCCAGCGCCCGATTTGACCTCGGCTCCAGCATCATTGCGGTCCATTTTTGGTGCGGTCTCGCGTTGCACCGATTTCAATATCGCAGGCATGGACGCGGATGTCGTGCACTGCCACACGTGGTATTCGCATTGGGGCGGAATTTTGGCCAAAATGAATTACGGCCTTCCGCTGGTAGTGACCATTCACTCACTCGAGCCCCTGCGTCCATGGAAACGCGAGCAACTCGGCGGCGGCTACGATTTCACCGCCTGGTTGGAACGGACCTGTATCGAAATGGCAGATGCGGTGGTGGCGGTTTCGGAGGAGACACGTGCGGATGTGCAACGCTTGTTCAATGTGCCGCCGGAGCGCATGCACATTATTTACAACGGCATTGATCCTGATGAATACCAACCAACAACCGATCCTGCTGTTTTGGATCATTATGGCATTCGAAGGGATCAACCCTACGTGCTTTTTGTGGGTCGCATTGCGCGTCAAAAAGGGATCGTTCATCTGGTGCGTGCCATCCAACATTTGGAACCTGGTTTTCAAGTGGTGCTCTGCGCGGGTGCACCGGACACCCCCGAAATTGCGGTGGAAATGAAAGCGGCCGTTGACGCCGCGCGAGGGGAGCGGGAAGGCATCGTCTGGATTGAAGAGAAAGTGGATAAAAGAAATCTCATCCCGCTCTACACCCAGGCGGCGGTTTTTTGTTGCCCCTCCATTTACGAACCCTTCGGCATTATCAATCTGGAGGCCATGGCATGTGAAACGCCCGTCGTCGCCAGCGCGGTGGGCGGAATTCCTGAAGTCGTGGATGATGGCATCACGGGAATTCTCGTTCCGCTTGATCAGCAAAAAGAGAGCCCCTTCGAACCGGTCGATCCCGAGCGGTTCGCCCGCGATTTGGCGCAGGCAATCAACCGGCTCATGGCGTCCCCGGAAAAATGTGTAGCCATGGGAAAAGCAGGCCGGGAACGCGCTATGGCTAACTTCAGCTGGCGGGCTATCGCGCAGCAAACAGCGGAGCTTTATCGCACGCTGCCGACGCACGCGAAAGGCTGAGCGACTGTTTTAAGGCAAAGTCGGCGGCAGCGAATCCAGATGTTCCTTTATCAGACGGGGCCCGGTTCTTGCCATCTCGCTGTTCGCCCCCAACTCTCCGGCGCGCTGGTATTCCGCCTGGGCCGCCACGAGTTGGCCGGTTAGATGCAGGTGGAAGGCATAGTGCGTGCGCATGATCGCGAGGTTGGGATCCAGCTCCAAGCCCTTTGCCCACACCTTGGCCGCTGCGTTATGTTGACTGGAATAATCCAGCGCCGAACCGAGGGCCATGACGAGAAAGCTGTCGTCTGGAAATAAAGCCACTGCGCGCGAATACTCCGCTGCACCTTGCGCGGTGAATGATCGCCTCAGCGCACCACCGCCAAAGACCTCCGCCTCGTGGACAAATGCATCGCCGCGGTATTTGAAGTAATAAGGATTGGTGACGGTCTCACGGTCCAACCGGGTGGAAATTTTCAAAACCGCGTCATAATTTTTCTCTCGCAACTGCACTCGCATTTCCTCCACCACACGCTCTTGCGGATACAATTTTATTCCCGCATAAGTCAGCCATCCCGCGCCGCCCAAAAGCAGCAGCACAGCGAGCCAATTCACCGCGCGGGGAGTGGAGCGCCCATTCCCGACTCCTTCACGGGAAGCGAGGATGCCCAGTTGCCAACACATTACGAGCGCGACGGCCGGCACGTGCATATTAAAATCAACCACCGAATGCGCCGTGATCGCAGCGAGACCGCAGAGGGCTCCGAATTGCAGCGCCATACTGCTGCTTAGCACGCGGCCCTTGGAAAGCATGCGCTCTCGAGCCACCGCGAGGATTTGTCGTGTTCCATTCCACGTATGGGTGATCCAGCACAGCCCCCAGAGCACCATTCCGATCCAGCCAAATTCCGCGAGCAAATGCAGATAATCGTTGTGCACATGAATGGGGTCATGCTGCACGCGCGTATCGCGCAAGCGACGGCCTTCCACCAAAAAGCTACCCGCGCCGGTCCCAAGCACGGGCGAAGTCGCGGCCTGTTCGCGTGCGGAATCCCATAAAAGAAACCGCATGTTTTCCATATTGATCAATTGATCAACCCGCTCCTCGATTTGCCAACTTTTCGCGATGGTATCTCTCACCAGCCATGTGCCGGCTGCAAACAAAGCGATGGCGATCAACAAAGCCGGAACGAACCGCGTCGGATGCGTGCGGAACAATACCCAGAGACTGATTATTGCAAACACCGTCAAGCCGCAGAGCGTGCTCAAATAGCCGCCGCGACTGATCGAAACCATGATGCCCACGGCACACAGCGCCGTGGCGTATGCCGCCAGAATGCGCCACGCCGGGCGAATCCGACCCCAAAAAACGAGGGTGAGACCCGCAAAAAAACAGAGTTCAAGCAGGCCCGCAAGATGGTTGGGACAGACAAGCATCCCGCTTCCGCGCACGCCATAATCCGGGCGCAAAAAGCCGAAGGGCATCCAATTGGGTTCCTTCACGAACTGGTAGAGCGCGATGATAGAATGGATCGCCCCAAGAGCGAGCAGCGCTCCGAGCACGGCCAAGCGGTAGCGCGGTGAGGTCAATTTGCAGGCGGCGAGCAGGTAAACCAATAGACATGCCGGAACGAGCATCAGGTGAAACCAGGCCAGATAGGTGTGCGGGGAAACAACGCTTCGCCAAATCAGATAGCCCGCAAACACAAGCGTGCTCGCGAATGCCGGCAGAGAGATTTTGCGGAGCGTGGGACTGTGCAACGCCGCTAATGCCGAAGCTGCCGCGAGAAAGAAAAGGCCGGGAATGAGGAAGACATACCTCGCGCCTCCGATCAAAGCCTGCACGACCGCGAATCCGGCAGCCAGCAGGATCACAGCGAACCAGGCAAGCCACGGGACAGGGGTGGCCGGCCGCTTGGGGGAAGGGGAAATCGCGGTCTTCAATGCATGCGATGTAACGCAAATTCATGTTTTCGCCAAGTGGCGATCTTTGGGGGCTTGACCTATTCTCCCATGGGTTCACGGATTTCTTTGGCTGCGGGCCTGAGCCGACACCCCCTCTTCCTTGTGTCAGACCTGATCAAGCGCCTTCGACCACACCAAACTTCCTGAATTTCTGATACCGTTGCTCAAGCAAATCGTCGATGGCGAGTGTCTGCAGAGAATCGAGCGCAGCGCCCACTGCTTGGCAAAAAGCGGCATAGACCGGCTCCGGATCGTGATGAGCGCCGCCCACGGGTTCGGCGATCACAGAGTCGATAATCTGAAATTTCAGCAAATCATTGGCCGTCAATTTCAAAGCCTCGGCCGCTTCGGGCGCATGGCTGCGGTGTTTCCAAAGAATCGCTGCGCAGCCTTCGGGGCTGATCACCGAATAATACGCGTTTTCGAGCATCAATACACGGTCTGCCACCCCGATCCCGAGCGCTCCGCCCGAACCACCTTCGCCAATCACAATTGCGACAATCGGCGTGCGCAACACCATCATTTCCCGGAGATTCACCGCGATGGCTTCTGCAATGTGGCGTTCTTCGGCGCCGACACCGGGATACGCGCCCGGAGTGTCGATCATGGTGACCACCGGCAGTTTAAATTTTTCAGCGAGCCGCATCAGACGCAGCGCTTTCCGGTAACCTTCAGGATGCGCACAACCAAAGTTGCGCAAAAGATTTTCCTTAGTGTTCCGCCCCTTCTGATGGCCAATTACCACGCAGGGCCGCCCTCCAAGCTTGGCGAGACCTCCGGGCATCGATTTATCGTCTCCGAAAACCCGGTCACCCGAAAGTTCAACGAAGTCGGTAAAACACTGCTTCACGTAGTCCAGCATATAGGGGCGAGCCGTGTGACGGGCGATTTGCACGCGTTGCCAAGCAGAGAGGTTACGATAAATGAAGTCCGCCGTCTCCTGGATTTTACGCTCAATTGCTTCCACCTCAGGCTGTAAGTCGACGGAATGCCCGTTGCCATGTTTGTGCAAATCTTCCAAGCGCTTGCGCAACTCG
>Ga0105047_10008919_pt1 | contig 16612 bp, 12 predicted proteins | sample MAT04_FD_78384 | JGI IMG/M metagenome (GOLD analysis project Ga0105047, IMG submission 78384) | Freshwater microbial communities from Lake Fryxell liftoff mats and glacier meltwater in Antarctica - MAT-04 (megahit assembly) | ecosystem: Environmental > Aquatic > Freshwater > Ice > Liftoff...
CCGACCGACTCGCCCTACAATCCGCGTTCGACAAATCGGACAGACTGTTGGAGTCGGCGTCCCTCGACCAGCACCGCCGAAGGGCCTTCGAGATGCTGACGTCACCGAGTTCGCGCGTCGCCTTCGACCTGAGCCAAGAGAACGAGAAAACCGTCCGCAGTTACGGCAAGACGCGCTTCGGACAGTCGTGCTTGCTCGCACGTCGGCTGGTCGAAACCGGCGTGCCCTTCGTGCAAGTGAATTGGAGCGACCACGTCGAAGCGGAAGAAGACTCCGGCGACGGCGGCTGGGATCACCACTACCGCAACTTCCAGATCATGCAGGATCGCCACGCCGCTTGGCTCGACCGCACCGTCTCGGCGTTCCTCGCCGACCTCGACGAACGCGGACTGCTGAAAACGACGCTCGTCATCGCCGTCGGCGAATTCGGCCGCACGCCGAAGATCAATGACAAAGCCGGGCGCGAGCACCACCCCGGATGCTACTCGGCCCTCGTCGCCGGGGGCGGCGTCGTCGGCGGGCGGATCGTCGGCACCAGCGACGCCCGCGCCGAGAAGCCCGCTGACACCCCGCTGACACCGGCCGACTTATGCGCCACCGTGCACCACGCCATCGGGCTGACGAGCGAACAGATCACCGGCATGGGCCTGACCCCGGCCGGTCGCCTCATCGAGGAGCTGTTTTGAACCAGCGCCTCACCACCGACGGAAGCTTCAAGCAGCACCTGCATTGGTCGCCCGACGGCAAACGATTCCTGTTCACGCGCATTCACCAAGGCAAAATGGCCCTTTGGACGATGACAGCCGAGGGGAAAGACTTCAAGCGGTTACTGCCCGACCACAAGGAGCCGCATTTCGACGGGTATTGGTCGAAGGACGGCGGGCGGGTTATCTACGTCTACGACAAGCTCGAAGGAACCGATGGGAAGCTGAGCATCCGCAGTTGCCACGCCGACGGCACCGAAGACAAGACGATCATCCCGCACAAGGCCTTTGAAGAATCACCGCGCTGGTCACCGGACGAACGGCGGATACTGTGGGTCTCGACGCGCGATGGCAACCCGGATCTGTACACCGCGACTGCCGAAGGCAAAGACATCAAACGACTGACGAACGAAATCGCGTCGGATCTGCACCCGAGTTGGTCCCCCGACGGCAAACGGATCGCTTTCACTAGCGGTCGCAACGGGACGCAAAAAGTCCACGTCATGGAAGCCGACGGATCGAAGGTGAAGCGCCTGACCGACGGCGACTACCTCGAAGCGTGGCCGGTTTGGTCGCCGGATGGCCAGCGCATCGCGTTCGTGTCGCGGAAGAGCGGCAATGGAAACATCTGGTTGATGAACTCCGACGGAAAGAGTTTGAAGAATCTGACCGACCGGGACGCCGAGGATTCGTCGCCGACGTGGTCGCCGGATGGCAAACGGATTGCGTTCGTCTCCGACGAAGATGGCGGCGCGGACGTTTGCACGATCGCTGTCGATTAATTCGATTCCACACTCAGGATCCATTCGATGTCCCGGATTGTTGTTCTCGCTTCCACCCTCCTATTTTCACTACCACTCGTCGCGGCCGAACCGCCGAAATCGTCTCGCAAGGCGGTCGTGCTGACCGAGGAAGCCCTGAAAATCCACGCCGAGATGCCGGTGTTCGACGGGCACAACGACCTGCCTTGGGCACTCCGAGCCCAAGACGGCAAGACCTTCCGTAGCCTCGACATCACCCGCGACCAACCGACGCTCCACACCGATTTGCCGCGGTTGAAGAAAGGCGGAGTCGGCGCCCAATTCTGGTCCGCGTACGTCCCCGTCGATATGGCCAAGAAGGGCGCGGCCGTCACGACGACCCTCGAACAAATCGACACGATCCACCGCCTCGTGAAGCAGTATCCAAAAGACTTGGAGATGGCGTACTCCGTCGCCGACATCGAGCGCATCCGCAAGTCCGGTAAGATCGCCTCGCTCATCGGCGTCGAAGGGGGCCACAGCATGGATGGCTCGCTCGGCACCCTGCGGATGCTCTACAAACTCGGCGTGCGTTACATGACGCTGACGCATTCGGAGTCCTTGGCTTGGGCCGATAGCGCAACCGACAAACCCAAGGCCAACGGCCTTACGAAATTCGGCGAAGAAGTCGTGCTCGAGATGAACTCGCTCGGGATGCTCGTGGATTTGTCGCACGTCTCACCGGAGACCATGAAAGCTTCGCTGAAGGTCAGCAAGGCCCCGGTGATCTTCTCGCACTCTTCGGCGCGAACCATCGCCGATCACCCGCGCAACGTGCCGGACGACGTGCTGAAACTCGTGAAGGTGAACAATAGCGTCGTCATGGTCAATTTTTTCTCGGGCTTCGTGGTGCCCGAAGGCGCCCGGGCGATGCAGAAGATGTTCGACGTCGGCCGCGAATTGAAATTGAAGTATCCGGACGACGAGGCCCAATTCAAAGAGGCGATGAAGGCGTGGCAGAAGGACAATGACTACCCCGCCGGCACGGTGCACGACGTGGTCGATCACATCGATCACATCGTGAAGTTTGCCGGCATCGATTGCGTCGGTCTGGGGTCGGACTACGACGGCATCAGTCGGACGCCGAAACAGCTCGAAGATGTTTCCACATACCCGTACATCACGCAAGAATTACTGAACCGCGGCTACACGAAGGACGACATCTTGAAGATTCTCGGCGGGAATGTCCTGCGCGTCTTCCGCGATGCCGAGAAAGTTTCCGCCGCGATGAACAAAGGCTCGAAGTGAAGCGTGTGCTTTTGGAAGTCGCGGTGGACTCGCTCGAAGATGCCATCGCTGCCGCCCACTGCGGGGCCGACCGACTCGAGCTTTGTTCGCAGCTCGATCTCGGCGGGCTGAGTCCGTCACTCGAATTGCTGCAACGGGTGCGATCGGCCGTCGCTATTCCCATCGTCGTGATGATTCGCCCGCGGGCCGGAGACTTCGCGTACACCGAGCGCGAAGTGGTTTGGATGATCGAGCGGATCGAAGCCTGTCACCCGTTGCTACCGATTGGCTTCGTCTTCGGGGCGCTGCAATCGAACGGAGCGATTGACCTAGGGGCGTGCGCCAAATTGAAAGAATGCTGCGGTTCGGTCCCCGCCGTATTCCATCGGGCTTGGGACATGATTCCGCGCTCGCCCGGAGAAATCGAATCGCTGATCGCACTCGGATTCGCGCGGCTGCTCACCAGCGGCTGTGCCGCGACGGCTCACGATGGGATTGCAGCGATCTCCGAGTTATTCACGCGAGCGGCGGGGCGAATCGAAATCCTCCCCGGTGCCGGGATCACGTCCGCCAACGTCGCGGAAATCGTCCGAAGTACGAGGTGCGACCAAGTGCACGGGACTTTCAAACGCGACTGCCGGGAAGCGCGGGCGGTTTTGGATCAACTCGCCGGCGCGTCTTGAAATGCTTCCGGGTGGTGGCGGACCATCTCGCCTTGGACGACGTAAATCACTTCTTCGGCGATACTCGTCGCGTGGTCGGCGATGCGCTCCACGTAACGGACGGCGGTGTGGAGCGCGAGGCCGGCGTCGATCTCGTCGGACGAACTTTTCATTCGGGCGATAATTTCCGCGATGATCGCGTCGTTGTCGGCATCGACTTCGTCGTCCATCAAAACCACGATACGGGCTTCGGCGGCGTCGGAATGCACGAGGGCATTCAGCGAGCGTTTCACCATGTCGATGGCGCGCAGCGACATCGGCATCAAGCGGGTCGGGAATTTCGGGAAGGGTGGGCGGGCGAGTTCGACGGCGATTTCGGACAAGCCGACGGCGAGGTCGCCCATGCGCTCGAGATCGGTCGCGATGCGCAGGAGCGCGCCGATGCGCCTCAGATCGATCGCGACGGGTTGATGGAGCGCCAAGATTTTCAAACACTCTTCTTGGACTTCGTTCTCGAATCGGTCGATGACATCGTCGCGATCGAGGACTTCCTCGGCCAATTTCGAATTCCGGGTCTCGAGTGCGAGTGTCGCATTCTGGATCGCCTCTTCAACGTTCCCGGCCATCCGCAGAACGTCGTGCAGCAAGCGATCCAAATCTTTGTGCATCTGTTTGGACATGGTCTCCTACCCCGTGAACTGTTCGGAACGCTTCTGGCTGTAAGATAGCCTCCGCCGCGTTCCATTCCCCACCGGTCTCCCGATGCACCGCATGGATCCCATCGAGTCCTTCATGGACACCGTGATCCGCAGTAGGATTATGGATCAAAACTCGCTGATGCGATTCTATGCGATGGCCGCGCTCGGCGAAAGCGGTACCGCGGAACAATTCACCAAATATTTACAATTGAATGGGCACCTCAGCCCGTTCCAAACTTCGAAGTTGCTCGCCGGGCACTGGCAAGGACTTGTCATCGGCCCGTACTCGCTGTTGTACCCCATCGGCCGGGGGGGCATGGGCATCGTCTATTTGGCCCGCCGCGCGGGCGTGGCGACCGGCGGTTCGGACCCGGCATTGGTCGCGCTGAAATTGCTGGCACCCAAGCGAGCCAAGAGCGAGCCGCGCACGCTCGCCCGCTTTCTGAGGGAAATGGAAATCGGGGCGCAGCTGCCGGTCCACCCGGCTCTGACGAGGGCCCTCGATTTCGGCGAGGCCGACGGCGTGCACTTTCTGGCGCTCGAATACGTGGCCGGGTTCACCGCCAAACAACGCGTGCTGGAGACCGGTCCGCTCTCCGTGCCCGATGCGGCGCGGTTATTCGCCGACTTGGCTGTGGGTCTACATCAGGCGCACCAAGCCGGGTTCATCCACCGCGATTTGAAACCGTCGAACATCATCGTCACGCACAACGGCCGGGCGAAGCTCCTCGATTTTGGGTTCGCCGTGCGGCGCGGGGAAAAGCCACTCGCCGATCCGACGATCCTCGGCGGCCGCGGTTACACGATGGGCACGATGGATTTTCTCCCGCCGGAGCAGGCCACCGACGCCGTTAGCGTCAGCGCCGAGACGGACATCTACTCGCTCGGCTGCAGCCTCTACTTCGCCTTGTGCGGCACCGTGCCGTTCCCGTATGGCACGGCGAAGGAAAAGATCCAACAGCACCGGGCCGTGGCGCCGACGCCTTTGGTCGAACTCAACGCGGCTGTTCCCCCCGGGCTTGCGAAGTTGGTACATTGGATGATGGCCAAGCGGCCGGAGGATCGCCCGCCGTCGTGTCTGGTCGTCGCGGCGGAACTGGAGCGTTGGACGGAGCCGGCGCCGATCGTCGCCACGCGGGCCAAGTTCGACGCGGCTTGGGAAGCCGAGGTTACCAAGGCCGTCGAGACGCGCTGGCTGGCCCACCGGACCAACGTCGCCGAGGGAGCATCGACGGAAGAACTCGCCCTACCGGACGATAAATCCTCGGTGCCGACAGACGGACCGGTGGCTCGCGTGGCGTCTCACTTCTGGCTTTGGGTGGTCCTCGCCTGTGGGGCCGGGGCCTGCTTCGGCGCGGGCCTGCTCGCCGTGATTCTTTACATCGTCCCGTATCGCTGATGGCACCGAGCCACTTCAAAAGGTATCGCATGGAGCGGCCGCTGGCGGGCCTGCCCGAGCCATCGCCGTTGACCGCCGGGTATTGGCCGACGCCTTGGCAAGAACATTTGCTGCAAATCCACGCCGACGTGAAGTTCCATTGTTTCCGGGGCGATCTCGATGGCCGACTGTTCCCCAACTTGGGGGATCGAATCGGCTGCGGAGAATTGATGGCGTCGGTGCGGTCGCGCGACGGATTTTGCCCCGCCGCGACGTGGCTCATGGCCGGGCCGGACGGCTACTGCGGAACTGTCCAAGGCGTCTTGGAAGGGCGGAGCGGAGCGATTCAAAACTTGGGCATCGTGCCCGAACAACGGGGTCGCGGCCTCGGCGCGGCACTCCTGATTCTGGCCCTGCGCGGCTTCGCGCGGGCCGGCGCCGTGCGCTGCTCGCTCGAAGTGACGGCCGACAACGCCGCCGCCATCGGGCTCTATCTGCGGTACGGTTTTCGGCGGACTCGCGTCTTTTATCGTCCGCTCCCCGCTGCGGGCTTACCTTCGGGGCTATAATCACCCAATAACCACCCGCGCCGTTCTCGGATCGGAATTCCTACGTGACGCAACAGCTCCATCAGCACGTTTTCCCCAACGGGTTGACCCTACTCTTCGAGCGCATGGATCACGTTCGATCGGCCACTTTTTACTTCATGGCGCCGGCCGGGTTCACCTACGAGCCCGCCGACCGCCTCGGCCTTTCGGGCATATTGGCGGAGCTGTTGACGCGCGGCGCTGGCGGGCGCGACAGCAAAGCCCTTTCGCTCGCGCTCGACAACCTCGGCGTCGATCGCGGCGAATCGTGCGGGGCGTTCAACGTCACGCTCTCGGCCGGTACGCTGGCCCGCAATTTGCCCGCGGCCCTCGGGCTGTACGCCGATGTCATCCGCCGGCCCTGGCTCCCGGACGATGAACTCGAGCCGGCCCAAGAATTGTCGCTCCAAGACCTCCAAGGCTTGGAAGATTCCCCATCCGAAATCTGCCTACTCGAGCTCAAGAACCGCTACTACCCGCAGCCGTACAACCGTAACCAGTACGGCACGGCCGAGGGCATCGAAGCGATCGTACCGAAGGACGTACGCGACTTTTACGCCGCGCGATTCCGCCCGTACGGTTCGATCATCTCGGTGGCCGGGAATTGCAATTGGGACGAATTGAAAGCGCTGATCGGCGAAGCCTTCGGCGATTGGGCCGGCACGCCCGAGCCGCCCGTCATACCCGGAATTCACACGCCGACATCGCACCATATTTTGAAGGAAACCCAACAGACGCAGATCGCACTGGCGTTCCCGAGCGCCAACTTCGGCACCGACGATTTTTACCCTGCCCGCGGGGCGATCAGCGTCCTCTCCGGCGGGATGGGCGCCCGGCTCTTCACCGAGGTGCGCGAAAAGCGCGGCCTCTGCTATTCCGTCAGCGCCAGTTACGACACGGTGAAAGATCGCGCCGCGGTGGTCTGTTATGCGGGCACCGGGGCCGACCGCGCCCAGCAAACGCTCGACGTGATGATCGGCGAACTCGTGCGTTTGAAGGACGGCATCGAACTCGAAGAAGTCGAGCGCGTGCGGGCCGGTTTGAAAACCTCTCTGATCATGCAGCAAGAATCGACTTCGTCGCGGGCCAGCTCCATGGCGACCGATTGGTTCTACCTCGAGCGCGTCCGGCGGATCGACGAAATCCAAGCCGCCATTGATGCCCTGACCCCGGCGGGCATCCTCGGATACCTCGAGCGCTTCCCCGCGAAGGGTTTCACCGTCGTTACGCTCGGGCCCGCGCCGCTCGTCACACCGACTTGATTTCGCCGGCTCCGCGTACTTCCATCCTCAATCTCGACCCGAACGCCCATGCCATTCCATACCCAACTGTTACCCAACGGACTCCGGCTCATCGGCGAGACGATCCCGTCGTCACGCTCCGTCTCGGTCGGCTTCTACGTGAAGACCGGCAGCCGGGATGAAACCGTACCGGAGTCGGGCGTCTCGCACTTCCTCGAACACATGATGTTCAAGGGCACTCCCCGGCGAACCGCCCTCGAAGTCAACCGCGACTTCGACCGCATCGGCGCGTCTTACAACGCCTACACCAGCGAGGAAATCACGGCGTATTACGCCTCGGTACTGCCGGAGTATCTGCCGAGCGCCGTCGATATTCTCGCGGATATTCTGCGGCCGAGCCTGCGCGATGCGGACTTCGATACCGAGAAGAACGTCATCCTCGAAGAGATCAAAATGTACGACGACCAACCGGGGTCGATGGCGTGGGATAACGCCAAACGCATCTACTACGGAGGCCACACCCTCGGCAATTCGATCTTGGGTACGAATGCGAGTGTCACCGCGCTGTCGCGCGACGCCATGCACGATTACTTCGGCCGGCGGTACGTCACCCCGAACATCCTCGTGTCGATCGCGGGGCAATTCAACTGGGTCGAATTCGTCGCGCTGGTCGAACGGACGACGGCCGCGTGGCCGGCGGGTTCGGCCGTTCGCACGGGATTGATTCCCCACATCGGCCCGGGCACCGTCCATGCGGTGACCAAGGAGGGGACTGCCCAAGAGCACGTCTTGTGTTTGGGGAATTCCGTTCCGGCGGAGTCGAAGCTTCGCTACTCGGCCTCGACGCTCGCCATCGCCATCGGAGACGATTCCGGGAGCCGACTACACTGGGAGTTGGTCGATCCGGGCCACGTCGAATCGGCGTCGTGCGGGGTCGATGCGAGCCAGGCGAGCGGGCTGCTCGGCACGAGCTTCAGTTGCGATCCCGAATCGGCCCAGGGGAATTTGGAGATCGTGCGGGCTGTGTTGGCCGATGTGCAGTCGAAGAACATCACGGCGGGGGAACTGTCGCAAGCGAAGAATAAAATCGCGTCGCGTGTGGTGCGATACAGCGAGCGGCCGTCCGGGCGAATGCGGGCGCTGGCGGGGTCTTGGCTCTACAACGCCGAGTTCTCCGACCCCGATGTGGAACTCGCCCGCTACGATGCGGTGAGTTTGGAATCGATCCGCGAATATTTGGGACAGTACCCCATCGACGCCTTGACGGTCGTGGGGTACGGGCCGGTCGCCGAACTGAATTAATCGGTTCGCTTCACTTCGCCAGCAGCGTCTTCGGCACCTCGTACTGCGCGTCCTTCGGGGTTTTCGTCCCCAAGAAGTACGCCCCGATCGACGCGGCGTGCAACGGGGTGACGGGTTCGTCCCGTTTACCGCCCGCGACACCGGGGCCGTAGATCAACAGGGGAACGTGGGTGTCGTACTCGTGCGGGCTACCGTGAGTGGTACCGGTTGCACGTTCGAGATCCGGGGACCGGGTTTCGAGCAAGTAGTGCGGCTTCAGGACGATGTAAACATCCCCGCTGCGATCCGGGTGGAAGGATCTCAGCACACGCTTCCCAATGACGTCATCGCCGACGACTTTGCCGGCCTTCAGGTCGGCGTAGGTGTAGACCCGCATTACGCCGTCTTGGCTACAAAGGTGTTCCGTCAGCGCGGTTGCCACATCATCCCGATTCAATTTCTTCGAAGCCAGCAAGCGGTGATTCAAGTAGAGGTACGGTGCCGGGGCCGCTTCGATGTAACGCGTCGGGGATTTTTCTTTCGGATCGTCCCCCACCGGTTTCTCGATGTCGCCGTACTTGTCTGCCAAGAACGATTCGCTGCTTTTGAGCAAGCCGAGGGCGGAGACGCGCTTGGCGTCTTTGCCTTGTTTCGCAGCGAACTCCGGCAACGGGCAGATGCCGTGGTCGGCCGTCAGCATAATGGCGTACTTTCCAGCGCCGACTTTCGCATCAAGGTGCTTCAACAGGCCTTCGACGATGGCATCGGAGCGCAACGTCGTGTCTAGCGCTTCTTGCGAGTCCGGCCCCCACGTGTGGCCGATGAGGTCGTTGGACGAAAAGCTGACCGTCAGCAGGTCGCTCGTTTCGCCTTGCCCGAGCTTCTCCGAATCGATGCAAACCTTGGCGAAATCGAGGAGCAGTTCGTTGCCGAAGGGGCTGTTCGCCAAGGCTTCGTAGTATTTCTTCCCCGCGGTTTTCAACCCGCCATCGGTCGGGTGCGGGAACGTCACGCCCTGCCCGTTGACCTTGGCTTCGCCTTCGCCGTCGTCCGGCCCGGCCAGTTTCCCATAGTCGAGATCGGGCTTGAACTTCGTCCAGTCTTTGCCGAACCACGCGTCGGCTTTCTTCGACTTGTTGAATTCATCGGCCCATTTGTGCGGCGTCTCGCGGTAGTACGTGCTCGTCACGAAACGGCCGTCGAACCAGTAGACGCCATCGGGCTTTTTGCCGCTCGGCAGAATCCCGGAGCGATCTTTCAGCGACAGTCCGAAGACCTTCCCCGGCTTCGCGCTGGCTTTGAGTTCATCGGCCAGGGTCGGGCTCAGCAAGCGGTCCGGCGTGCCGATGGCCTTGACCCGCTTCTTGATCGGCTCCTTGGGCTCGTCTCCCAGTACGAGCTTCTCGGGCACCGCCGGCGGAACCAAATCGTAGCGATCCGTGCCGGCGCAATAGGCTTCGAGGGCCTTCGCGCGGTCGTACCACTCGTTGTTGACGATGCCGGTTTTGCTCGGCGAGGCTCCCGTCAGCATGGCGGCGTGCCCCGGCCCCGTCGCGGTGATCGAATACGGATAGTGGCAGTTCGTGAACCACGCCCCCTTCGTTTGCAGGCGTTTGAAGCCTCCTTCGCCGAAGTGCGGTTGCCATTTGTCGATGAGGTCGGCCCGCAGTTGATCGAAGACGACCAAAACCACGAGTTTGACCTTGGGCTCGGCCGGCTTCGGTTCATCCGAAACGGCGAAGGCGGGGAAACTCGCGAGGAGCAAAAGTGAAAGCAAACGGCGCATCGGGAGTGGCTCCGAAATCGAAGTGGTTATCGATACGTTAGGCGCGGGCGGCGTTCTCGCCAGCGCCGGGATTGTGAAGTGTCCGTGAGGATTGGGCCAATACCGTATCGAGCACGTCGAGTGTTCGTTCGGTCGCGCCTTGTTGTTCGCGGACGAGTTGCCGCGCGGCGCCGCCCATGCGCAAACGCAATTCCGGGTCTTCGAGCCACGCCTTGAGCACGATGGTCATTTCTTCCGGGGTACGGATCATCGTCGCCCCGCCGGCGTCGATCAATCGCCGGGCGGCATCGCGGAAGTTCCAGATGTGCGGACCGAAGATCACCGGCACGCCGTAACCGGCGGGTTCGATCATGCTCTGCCCGCCGCGCTGGCCATCGAGGCTGCCGCCCGTAAACCCGATGTCGGCGACGCCCCACGCAGCCCCGAGTTCGCCGACGGTATCGAGCAGAATCACGGCGGGATCGGCGACGCCTTTCGGCAGGCTGCGGCGGACGAACGGCAGTCCCGATTTCTCGACGATGGCCGCGACTTCGGCGAAGCGATCCGGGTGCCGGGGTACGAGGATGAGCCGCAGTTGCGGGAACCGCGAGCGGAGTTGCGTGAGACTTCCGAGGACGAATTCCTCCTCCGGGGCGTGCGTGCTCCCGGCGACCCAGACCATACGACCCGGCGACAGATTCAGCCACTCCCGCAATTCCCGGCCCTTCGCGGTGTCGCGCTCGCCGGAGGCGCCGTCGTACTTCACCGAGCCGGTGACAACGAGCTGACACTCCGGTACACCGAGCAGGCGGAAGCGATCCGCGTACTCGCTCGATTGCGCGGCGAACATCGCGATGTGGCGGAAGAGGAATCGGTTCGCCAACGCCTTCATCCTGTTCAATCGCTTGAAACTGCGCGGGCTCATGCGGGCGTTGATGACGACGACGGGAATCGCCCGCTCGGCGGCGCACGCCAAGAAATTCGGCCAAAGTTCGCTCTCGGCGAGCACAATCAGCCGCGGGTTTACCGAGGACAACGATGCCCGACACGCCCAAGAGAAATCGAACGGGAACGGTAGAACGGTGCACTCCGGGAAACGCGCCCGCGCCTCGGCGAGGCCGGTGTCGGTGGTACTACTGACAACCACATGCCAGTGCGGGTGACGTTGGCGGAAGGCCGCGACGACGACCCCGAGCAGGTGGATCTCCCCGACGCTGACTCCGTGGAACCACACAATCGGCTTGCCGCTGGCTTCCGCAATCGGCGGACTGCCGAGCAGCTTGGCGGAGAGATCGCGGCGGTAGCGGCCTGTGCGGATGGCCCGCAGCGCGAGCCAAGGCGACAGCAGGGCGAGCAGACACAGGTAGAGGAGATCGAAGAGAAAGGGCATGAGTCAGGCGATCCGCCTGCGGACGCAGGCTTCCGAATAGCTCGCTTCGAGATTGACGGGGACGAACAGATCGCCGGTCAAGCGGAGGGGGAGCGTCGGCAGCGTGTCGCCGAGCTTCAACGGCGCAAGCCAAAGGTCGACTTCGGCAGCGTCGCCGCGCAACTGGGGTTGGAAGGCGGACGCGTACAGCTCGACCGATTTCGGGAATCGACCGTCGGCGGCGGAGGAGAATCGATCGAGCGTGTCGTTGTGCAGATTTCCGCTGCGCGACGTGACGACATCGACGAGGATCAAACTGACGCCTTGGTGCAGATAGCTCGCGGCCTTCGTAGCGAATGCTTTCCGCTCTTCGGGGCGATCTTTATTGGAAGGGCTGATCAATTCGATGACCGCCACGAGCGTCATGCCACCGCTCGTGTGGAAGATCCGGACTTCAAATGTATCCGGGAAGACCAAGGGAATCGTCGCGGTCGCGACCGATGGCGCCCACGTCTTCGGTTCCAAGAGCACGACGCCGTTCGAATGGGCGGACGGACTCGTTTCGTACGTGGCCACGTCGATTTCGAGCCGTCCCGCGTGGGTTTGTTCCTCGGCGAGAAACTCCGGCGGCAGTGCCTCATTCAACAAGTCGGCCAGCCGCGTGGCCCAGTTGGAATGGAACGATTCCCAACTGTGCTGCTGGCTGATCGGCGGTCGAAAGTGGTCGAGCAGCGGCATCGATTTCTACTTCCCGGCTTCGAACTTCATGTGGCAGTTCTTGTATTTCTTCCCGCTGCCGCAAGGACAGGGGTCGTTACGGCCGACCTTGGCCCCGACGTTGCGGATCGTTTCGATCTTCTTCGATTCGGCGCTGGCCGCGTTCGTCGACATCTGCCCGGCTTGCTCGTTCGCGGCTTGCGCGGCGCGGGCTTGGAAGGCCGATTGGGCCTGCGCTTGGCGCGATTGCTGGCCGGCCCACATCGCGGCTTCGACCTGCTCTTCGCCCACGTCCTCCATGCGGAAGACCGACTCCGAGACGCGATCCCGCACGCCGACCCACATTTCGTCGAACTGCCGCATCCCCTCGCGCTTGTAGACGATCTTCGGATCTTCTTGCCCGTAGCTGGCGAGGCCGACGACGCTGCGGAGATGGTCCATCGTCAGCAGGTGGGCCTTCCACGAGGAATCGAGTTGTTCGAGCACGAGACTGCGCTCGGTCTGGTGCATCTCCGGGCGGTACTTTTCGTCGTAGGCGTTGAGCACGACATCGAGCACCTTCGCGGGGGCGACGCCGGTGAGCTTGGAAGGTTCCAATTCCAATTTCAACTCCGCCCGGCACCAGTCGAGCACCTCCTTGGCATCGTCGGCTTCGGATTTCTTCGTGCCGCGGAGGGCGTCTGCGATCTTGGCTTCGATGTCGAAGTAGTCCGACTTCGGCAACAGCGAGCCGCTGGCCGAACCGAGGAGTTCCTTAATCTTGGCCCGCGGCTCCGTGCGCACGACTTCTTCGGAGATGCCGCTCGACCCGGCGAAGCGCGTGATCGACCAGCGGAACAGGGCCTCGCGGTCGGGGCGGCGATCCGGGCGGGTCTTCTCGGGCAGGTAAGCCGCGAGACCGACTTGCACCGGGAACTCGGCGTCTTTGCTCCGATAGTTTTCGCGGACCTTGCGTTTCAAGATCGCGAGGATATCGGACGGTTCTTTATCGGCGAGTTCGTCGAGGGCGATCCGCATGCTGAATTTCTGCCGGGCCCAATCGGCCAGCGATTCGGGACCGTAGTTGCGCTCGAGAAAGCGCCGGCCGGCGCCGAGGTCGATGGCGGCGATGGATCGCTCCGCGTCGGCGATGAGCCGCTCGGCCATTTCTTGCCGGGGGATCGCTTTCAGTTCCGCGTCGCTTACTTGCAGGCCGTAGCGGGCCGTGATTGCGCGGGTGAACTCGATCCACTTCCATTCCTTCGGATCTTCGTTCGGGTTGAGGCTCTCGTCCATCGCTTCGCCGATAAACGTCGGTGCGAATAGCGACGCTTTCTCTTGGGCGACGAGCACGGCTTCGTCGTAGTTGGCTCCGCGGAACTCGGCGGCGGTGAATTCGACGCCGAGTTCGCCGCCCGCGTATTGGGCGAAGGTCGCGGCGCCGTATTTCTCGTCGCTGTAGCGGACAACGGCGCTCTCAATTTGCTCGTCGATCATCTCGAGGATCAAGCGGCGCGGGTTCTCGCCATCGAGGACGCCTTGCCGCGAGCCGTAGGTGCGCTTGCGTTGGTAGTCCATCACCTCGTCGTACTCGAGGAGGTTCTTGCGCTGTTCGAAGTGGTGCTCTTCGACGCGGCGCTGGGCCTTCTCGATCTGCTTCGAGAGCAGGCCGGATTCGAGCGCTTCGCCGTCCTTCATGCCGATCCACGTGCTGTTCATCAGCCGGCGGAGACGCTCGCCGCCGAAGACGCGCATGAGGTTGTCTTCGAGGCTCAAGAAAAACCGACTGCTCCCGGGGTCCCCTTGGCGACCGGCGCGGCCGCGGAGTTGGTTGTCGATCCGCCGGCTTTCGTGGCGCTCGGTACCGACGATGTGCAGCCCCCCCATTTCGGCGACTTTACGCCCCTCGACCTTCATCTGCTCCTTGGCTTCGATCTCTTCGATGGTCTTGGTCCAGATGTCGTTGGGAACTTCGAGCCGCGTCGGAAACATCGGCCGGCCGTCGGCGTCTTTCACTTGCTTCAAGCGCGCCCACGCCAAGGTTTCGGCATTGCCACCGAGGATGATGTCGGTGCCCCGCCCGGCCATGTTGGTCGAGATCGTCACCGCGTTGAGCCGCCCGGCTTGAGCGACGATCTCGGCTTCACGGGCCACGTTCTCGGGCTTGGCGTTCAACAGTTCGTGCTTAACCCCGCGCCGTTTCAGCATGACCGAAAGCATCTCACTCTTGGCGACGTCGGTGGTGCCGATCAGGATCGGCCGGCCCGTTTTGGAAACCGTGGCGATCTCTTCGACGACAGAAACCCATTTTTCCTTCTCGGACTTGAACACGAGGTCGGGCGAGTTGATCCGCAGCATCGGTTTGTTGGTTGGGATCGCCACGACGTCGAGTTTGTAGATCTTCCAGAATTCGTTGGCTTCGGTCATGGCCGTACCGGTCATCCCGCTCAATTTCTTGTAGAGCCGGAAGAAGTTTTGCAGCGTCACGGTGGCGAGCGTCTGCGTTTCCTGCTTGATCTGCACGCCCTGTTTGCGGTGCTTGGCTTCGACGCTTTGGTGCAGGCCGTCGCTCCACTGCCGGCCGAACATGGCCCGGCCGGTGAAGGTGTCGATGATGATAATGCCGAGCTGGTTGTTCTCGCGCGGGTCGGCCGCGATCATGTAATCGCGGTCGATTTGGTACATGTGATGCGCCCGCAGCGAATTGTCGATGAGGTGCGGCCACTCCATGTTGCCGGCGGTGTAGAAGCTCTCGACGCCGGCCAACTTCTCGGCTTCGCGCACGCCGAGGTCGGTCAGGTGGCAAGTCTTCTCTTTCTCTTTGATCTCGAAGTAGACCCCCTTCGGCGGCGGGTTCTGCGGATCGATGGCCAGCGGATCGATCGGCACCAATACCGGCAGGTCGTCGCCTTCGAGGCCCATCAGGTTCATCTTGCCGTCGGCCTTCAACTGCTGGCGGGCCTTGCGCTCGAGTTCCGTCAGCTTGCGGGAGATTTCGTCGGTGCGTTCGTATTGGCGGATGTCGGTGAACGACGGCCCCGAGATGATCAGCGGCGTCCGGGCTTCGTCGATCAAGATGTTGTCGACTTCGTCGATGATGGCATAATTCAGAGGGATGCGCTGGCACTGGCGCTGCCACGCACTGTACTTTTGGTCGTCGTAGCGGGCCGGCTTCATGTTGTCGCGGAGGTAGTCGAAGCCGAATTCGCTGCTGGTGCCGTACGTGATGTCGCACTCGTAGGCGTGGCGTTTGGCGTCCCCTTCTTGGTCGCTCTGGATGTACGCCGCGCTCACACCGAGGGCGTTGTAGATCGGCAGCATCCACTCGCAGTCCCGGCGAGCGAGGTAATCGTTGACGGTGATGACGTGGACGCCTTCGCCGGTGAGGGCGTTTAAATACGCCGCGAGGGTGGCGACGAGCGTCTTGCCTTCGCCGGTCACCATTTCCGAGATATCGCCGCCGTGGAGGATCGCCCCGCCGACGATTTGCACGTCGTAGTGGCGCATGTTCTTGCTGCGCCGGGCGGCCTCCCGGCAGGCGGCGAACGCTTCGGGCATCAGGGCATCGAGGGTTTCCCCGGCTCGGTAGCGCTCGCGGTATTTGGTGCTGAGGCCTTTCAGTTCGTCGTCGGTCAACGCCTTCATGGCCTCTTCGAAGGAGTTCGTCTTTTCGAGGATGCTCCCGGGCAGGATGGTGTGAACGGTGGCGTTCTTAGCCCGGACGTAGCCGATGGCCTTGACGGCGCGGTCGTTGGCGGAACCGAACAGCCGGCCGACGAAGCCGAGAATCCCCTCCACCAATCCGGTGAAAATGTCGCCGAGCTTGTCCCAGATGCCGGTTTTCATCGCCGAATCGGTCGCCATAGTCGAAAGGCCTCAAATCGGGAGCGTATCGCGAACGGTCAATCTAAGAAGGCGCGGAAACGCGGTCAATACGATCCGCCCGCACGGTCGGCGCAGTCGGCACAATCCGAATAGGACGGCGCGAAGCGGAAAACTCGCCGTGGCATCGTGCACTCGACGCTACAGAGATGGGTGTAACCGCGTTTCCGGCGCGGGGTTGATGCGTTTTCAGCTGCACTTTACGAAAAGACGGCCTCTGAAGCATGCTGCTGGTGCTGAAACCCGCCGCATGGAGGCCGTTGACATGATTCTTGCACCCTGTGCTCCACCCGACAAGCCCGATCTTCTCGCGACGCTGGCC
>Ga0105047_10008920_pt1 | contig 16611 bp, 15 predicted proteins | sample MAT04_FD_78384 | JGI IMG/M metagenome (GOLD analysis project Ga0105047, IMG submission 78384) | Freshwater microbial communities from Lake Fryxell liftoff mats and glacier meltwater in Antarctica - MAT-04 (megahit assembly) | ecosystem: Environmental > Aquatic > Freshwater > Ice > Liftoff...
AACAAACCTGCTAAAATGGGACTGGGCGCAATGGGTTCGATTTCTGGTAAAAAGCGTCCGCCTTCAACTGTCGTCAGTCCAAAGTCTTGTTTGACTTTTAGTAATGTGAAATCAATATATGCCATAATTTTTAAATTTAAGCAAGAATGTGCGCATTGCGCACCCTACATTTATTGAACTATTCCTAAAATCCTATCAACAAAATCGGTAACTTTCAATGTCCTACAGTGAATTCACGCTCAAAAAAGCTAAACGAGATTTTGGCTTAACAACAGTAGAAGCAGGGCGATTTCTGCCGCCAACCGAGCCGATTGAACCTAGTTCCTATTTGAGAGAATCGCTAATCGAAGGACTGCCACTGGCTACAGCTACGGGTTCTCAAAAAGCGCGTTCTGAATTGATTATTAGTCCGATTTTAGTCGAAGTCAGAAAGATTTTGCAGCGGCAAGTTAGCTTGTTTTCGGGAGAGGATTTTACTGTAGAACCGGAATTGGGATTGAGCGGAGTTTGCGATTTTTTAATCAGTCGCTCTCCCGAACAAATATTGATTGAAGCGCCGGCAATTGTGATTGTTGAAGCGAAAAAAGCTGATTTGAAAGTGGGTTTGGGACAGTGCGCGGCCGAAATGGTGGCGGCTCAAAAGTTTAATGAAATTAATAATATCCCGATCGCCACAATTTACGGCAGCGTCAGCAGCGGTACTGTTTGGAGATTTTTGAAGTTGGAGGCAAAAACTCTGACAATTGACCTCAATGACTATGCTGTGCCTCCTGTGGAACCGCTTTTGGGGATGTTGGTTTGGATGGTGCGCGATGGTTAGGGCGATCGACCTTCAGTTAAAAATAAAAAAAACCCAACCACAGGATTTTTAGCTTGCATCAGAGGGGGAGTTTTGCAATGCGATCGACCCATTCTTCAGCACTAGATACAGCCCAAATTATTAACAATTCTTCGATGATAACTTCTATCGATAGCCTTCTTGAAACGATAATGACTCCTGCGCTTTGGCTGTTTGTTATGAATGCAGCAAACTCTGCTGGCATCGTCTTGCGATCGTGGCTAACAAGCACACGCTGCTGCTGTGCTGCAATCGCCAATACATCTGAATCTTTAACGCCTTCTAGTCCCGCTACAAAAGCGGATTGGAAGTCCACTGCGGATTCTCGCCGTAAAACTCCTGTGACGATCGCATGATTCAAATCAGCATCAGCTTGGTAACGAACATTCACGATTTCACCTGCTGTCTTGCTGTCTTTGCTGCGATTAATTTGTTGTACAAAGCAGGATCTGTAGACTGTAGCGGTTGAGACATCGCATCAAATGCGGCTTCTTCTGCCCCCAGGTAAGCATCGATTTCAGTACGATTTGCTAGATAGAATGCGATCGATCCATAAACTTGTTCGAGAGTCAGCAAGGGAAATGATTGAACAATGCTTTCAGGCGATTCCCCTTTTTGGAAAGCACAAACAACTGAGTCAATGGCAATCCGAGTCCCTTTCACCCAGTAAGTATTGTTGCGATACTCTGTATAGGATTTAGCTGCTAGAACTTGCATAAGTTTATTTTGATCTAATTATGTCTAATTATAGTCTTGTGGTCTAACATTCTATGCCTGGTTTAACAGTTGACAGTTGACAGTTGACAGTTGACAGTTGAGTGCGAAGTTTTTAGGCAGGGGATTTAAGCCCCAGCCTAAAAACAATCCACCTAAAGGTGGGGGCTTAAATCCCCTGTGCTTTGGTCAAGAGCCAGTCGATCGCCCATCCTGATAGATCCTCGCAAATCTCCCTTGCACAAAGTACCACAAACGTGATACAGTTGAAGCTTGTGTCCAAATAACACCAGTCCATGCCAAAACTCAAAACTCGCAAAGCAGCCGCAAAGCGCTTTAGAGCGACCGGCACCGGTAAAATTGTGCGCCGCAAAGCTTACAAAAGCCACTTGCTTTCACACAAAAGTTCAGCTCGCAAAAACCGTCTATCTAAGCTGGTCGTCATCGATGAGACCAACGATGCTAACGTGCGGTTAATGCTTCCATACTTGTAAAGTTTAACGGAAATTGAAAGATGACACGGGTAAAACGCGGTAATGTCGCCAGAGCGCGCCGCAAAAAAATTCTCAAATTAGCCAAGGGTTTCCGAGGCGCACAGTCGAAACAGTTCCGCACAGCTAACCAGCGGGTGATGCAGGCCCTGCGTAACAGTTATCGCGATCGCAAAAAACGCAAGCGCGATTTCCGCCGCCTGTGGATTGCTCGGATCAATGCCGCATCTCGCCTACACGGTACGAGCTACAGCAAGCTGATCGGCAACATGAGGAAGGCTAATATCGAAATTAACCGCAAAATGCTGGCACAAATGGCGATCATTGACCCGGCAACTTTCGGTAAAGTGGTAGAAATGGCCAACCGAGCCGGAGCTTGAAAGCTCGATCGGTTTTGAGCAGGAAAAAAGCAGAAGTAGGAAAGATTTAGCTATCTGCCAGAGAAGGAAAACTCCTGATAAATTTAGGAACTTGAGACTAATTTTCCTTCTTTGTTCTTACTTCTGGATTCTTGCTTTTTCCGCAATCGCGATCGCCCTCTTCGATCTCCATTGTGTTTTTTATACAACAGTTGCAGCAAATCTCAAAGATTGTTAGCAAAGTAAATAATAATAAATAAAACCTTCCACAGACCTACCTAATTAAAAAAAACATGGATAGTAATTTGCTGATTGTTTACGTGTCAGTCCTGCTGGCTATACTTGGCAGCAGTTCCTGGTTTATTGTCCGCCAGATTCTCAAAACTCGGAAGCTGGAAATGTCTCTGGAACGCTTAGAAAATAAACTGACCATCGAAAAAGGCACAGCACAGGAATACTACGAATTAGGAAGTATCTATGTAGATAAGAAGCTTTACTCCCAGGCGACGGTACTGTTTCAAAAAGCTCTGAAAGCCAAAGACTTAGAAGGCGATGAAAATCAAGCAGTTATTTACAACGCCCTCGGCTTTGCACACTTCGGCCAAGAACAGTACGACATCGCAATCCGCCAGTACAAAGAAGCCCTGAAGTTCCAGCCAGAATACGTTACATCTCTCAACAATCTGGGTCACGCCTACGAGCGCAAGAAATTAATAGCTCAAGCCTTGGAAATGTACGAACAAGCCCTCGCCTACGATCCAGAGAATGCCACGGCTAAAAAGCGAGTAGATTCCCTCCGGAAGCGTTTGGTAATCTATAATTGATCACCGGTGGGCACGGAGCAATATAGTTCCCGCAAACCTGGTTTCACTCAGAAACCAGGTTTTTTATTCCCAGAGGAAAAGATACTCAACTATTGAATACCTTAATGCGTTAGTTTTTAAGAACAGGAATTCGACCGATCGCTCGCTCGCGCGCCGTCCGTGCAGTTTAAACTACTGTCAAAATAAAAGCAGTACCTGCAACGCCAGTCAGTCCTAAACAATTGAAGGAGGAGAACGTAGTGACATCAATTCTCGTTGTCGAAGATTCGTGGTTGACTCGCAGGGTAATCTGCAAAATCCTGCGAGCAGAAGGATACGAGACTTGGGAAGCATCGAGCGGCCCGGAAGCTCTGGAACTGCTGGCGACTAAAACCCCAAACTGTATGCTCTTGGATCTGTTGATGCCGGAAATGGAAGGTAGGGAAGTCCTGCAAGCCCTGCGCTCACGAGGATATAAGATCCCAGTCATCGTCATTACCGCAGACATTCAATCCACCACCCGTTCCGAGTGCATGGAACTCGGAGCCCTAGCAGTCATACACAAAATGCCCAACTCAGACGAACTGATCGGGTGGATCAAAAAAGCTCTCAGTACCAGGGAGGAGAGCACCCAATGAAATTAAGCGATCGACAGCTCGATGCTTTGCAAGAACTGGTCAACATCGGGATCGGTCAAGCGGCAGGGATCTTGAACGACATGATCGAATCTCCCATTCGCTTGCAAATCCCCTACCTCCAAGTCTTGTCTCCTGCAGACGTACAAGCACAATTAGAGCAGCACCTCAACGGCGAACAAATCGCCGCCGTCCAGCTCAAATTTACCGGTTCCTTTGGAGGCATTGCCCAGCTAGTCTTTCCCACCAACAGCGCGGCGATGCTCGTGACGATGTTGACAGGGGAAGAAGTTGGAACTCACGACCTAGATTCAGTGAAAATTGGTACGCTGAGTGAAGTGGGAAATATTGTAATCAATGGGGTCATGGGTGCAATCAGCAACGTACTTCAGCAGCGCCTGAACTACTCAATTCCCAATTACACGGAAGGGACGATCGCTACTTTGCTAATATCTGGCGGTTTGTCTGCTGATACAGTTGTTTTATTAGCCCAGACCCGTTTCATGATTGAAAGGCTGCACATTGAAGGAGATATCATCCTGATTTTCAATGTCAGTTCCTTTGACACCTTGTTGGCTGCGATCAATCAACTTGCCGGGGGTCTATGATCGAGGAGAGCAAAACTATTGAGGAAAAGTTTGGAGTTCTCGACAGCGTACCAGTCGGCGCCTGCCTGTTGCGAGACGATTTTGTGGTGCTGTTTTGGAATGCCTGTCTCGAAGACTGGACGAAAATTCCCCGCAGCCAAATGTTGGGAACCAAGATCACAACTCATTTTCCTCACCTGAGTCAGCTCAAGTATGCAAATCGCTTCCAGCAAATCTTTGCAGGAGGCCCGCCAACAATTTTTTCTTCTCAGATTCACAAGTACCTGATTCCGGCCACTTGGCAAGACGGCCAGCAGCGCATTCAGCAAACTACTGTGACGGCTGTCCCTGCACTCTCACCGGGCGTTGCAGAACTGGATATTGCAGGCTTGGTTCGATCGACTCTTGAGTTGGAACCAGAAGGTATAGTGCGATCGGGAGAAGCTGTTGGTGCTGCAAACCCCTCAAACTTTCGGACTTCAGTTTCGCCTTACGGCTTTGTGGCATCAAACTGCCAATCGTTTTACGCCCTGTTGGTGATACAAGACGTGACAGACCTCACTCACCGCATCCAAGCTTACCGCACAATGCGGGATCAAGCTTTGGAAGAAGTGCAAGTGCGCCAGCGGGTCGAGGAAGAATTGCGCGAGAGCCAACATTTTATCCAGCAGATTGCAGACGCTGCGCCTTATTTGCTCTACATCTACGATTTGACCGAACAGCGCAACGTCTACGTCAACGGTCAGGCTTTTAAATTGCTCGGCTACCATCCCCAAGAAATTTTACAGATGGAAACGGCTTTGTTTTCCAGTTTGGTGTACCCAGAAGATTTGGAGAAGGTTTCCGCACACCTGCAAAAATTTCCCAAGGCCCAAGACGGCAGCATTTTGGAGTTGGAGTACCGACTGAAACATCGATCGAACGAATGGCGCTGGTTCCGCTGTCGCGATCAAGTGTTCGCCCGCACAGCATCAGGTGAACCCAAACAAATTTTCGGCACCGCCCAAGATATTACCGAGTACAAGCGGGCAGAAGAGGCACTGCGGCAGCAAAACGAACGCGAAAAATTAATGGGGACGATTACTCAGCACATCCGTCAGTCTCTGGATTTGGGCGAAGTGCTCAGCACGACAGTGACAGAAGTGCGCCAGTTCCTAAATGCCGATCGAGTGATGATCGTCCGCTTCAACCCCTGTATCGGCAGTCTCTGCACTGCATCCGCCACGGGGGCGGTGACAGTGGAATCTGTAGCTCCCAACTGCAAGCCGATGCTGGGAGAAACCCTGGAAAAGTTCTGTTTTGACGAGTTCTATCGCGAGGCGTACCAACATCGGGCGATCCGACCGATCGCCGATGTCTCGGCCGCCAATTTGCCCCAAAATCAAATTGACTTGCTCGCACAATTTGAGGTGAAAGCTTATTTGGTGGTACCGCTAGTGCAAGGGAAGGACTTGTGGGGGCTGCTGATGGCCCACCAGTGTACTCCCCGACAGTGGATGCAGTTGGAAGTCGAGTTACTGTCTTCTCTGGCCACCCAGTTGGCGATCGCGATCAAACAAGCAGAACTCTACCAGCAGTTGCAAGCAGCCAACCTCAAGTTAGAGCGTTTAGCAACTTTAGACGAACTCACGCAGCTAGCAAACCGCCGCCGCTTCGATCAGTATTTAGAAATGGAGTGGCGCAGACAAGCGCGGGAACAAACGCCTATGTCCCTAATTCTGTGCGATATTGATTCTTTTAAAAGTTATAACGATACCTACGGACATCCAGGGGGAGACGAATGTTTGCGGCAAGTCGCCGGGGCGATCGGCGATGCAGTCGATCGTCCCGCCGATTTAGTAGCTCGTTACGGAGGCGAAGAATTTGCCGTAATTTTGCCGAATACCGAGATTCAAGGAGCCGTGCGAGTAGCCGAACACATACAGATCAAAATCGCAGCTTTGCAGCTTCCTCACGCTGCTTCTCAGGTGAGCCAGTACGTCACCGTCAGTCTGGGTGTAGCGAGTATGGTTCCTGCATTTGAATCGGGGGCCTCGATTCTGATTGCCGCAGCCGATCGAGCGCTATATGAAGCTAAACGACTTGGGCGCGATCGCATCCAAGTGTACCAAGCAGAATCTGCGTCAGCAAAGACCAACGGCACAGCAACTCCCGCGCGATCGGTTGAGTTTTCCCGGCCCAATACTAATTTCCCGTCACCCACAAGCGCTTGACTTCTGCCACTATTTGTGCATTGGGAACAGACACTGGCAAAAATGCCGGAGTAATACCGTTTGAGATTTAAGATTTTAGATTAAAAATTAAATAATTGAATAATTGGCAATAATATTCTGGACGATCGATTGCCATCACAAAAATGGTTTGTAGTGCGGACTAAAGTCCGCTTCCGGATTGCGGACTTTAGTCCGTACTACGAACCAATCGCGAGATCGGTTAATCGACGGGAAACCATATAAGCTGTTGCGCCAGAAAGATTGTGTGTGGCGATCGAGATGGCGATCGGGAGCGGGCTTAACAATTTTTGATGAATTCCCGAAATATAGGATTTAAATGCGGTAAAGCCATTGGGGAGCATCTCAGTTTGGCATTTATAGTGCGAGCACTATAGCGAGCTCGCGTATTGTACTCGCTTGCACGGGGACGATCGCACTATCATCAAAAAATGCTTTTTGCCAAACTGAGATGCTCCCAGCCATTGATGCCTTTAGCGGTTTCCCCGTCTCCCCATCCCTAGTCTAATTTTGGGCTTTCATGTCATCCCAAGAAGTCCCCCACCCAACGAGTGTGCATCTTGAAACAGAAAAGCTTAAGGCGCCACCGCCGCCCTGCGGTTGGCTACAATCAGATTAGCCTGATACTCTGCCGCTTTTTGCTGAGCCTTTTGATAGTTCGGGCTAGTTGACGGCACGGCTCTCATCAGCCCAACCGCTTTCTGCCACTCGCTTGCTACTGCAATCCACTCATTTTGAGACTGAGCCGTCTGGGCCAACACAGCCGCCTTCTGAGCGTTGTTAACGCCTTCCCTCCAAGGATCTGACTTAGGCGCGACGGCTTTTGGTGCAGGAGAAGCTGCCTTGGGCGCTGGAGATGCAGTAGCTGGGCTGGCGGGCGCTGCTGTGGGAGAGGCTTTTGGTAGAGGAGAGGCTGGCTTTGGAGTTGCGCCAGATGCCTTTGGAGAGGGTGTGGCGGGGGCTTTTGATGCAGATGAGGCTTTGGGGGAGGGGGAAGCAGCTTCGGGAGTGCTGGGTTCTGGGTTCGAGCCGCCGAAGGGTAAATTTCCCGTGAAGTAAAGCCCTGCGATCGCCGCCAGAGGCACTAAGATACCCACAGGTATTACCCATTTGGGGAATTGTTTTTTCGGAGGCGTGGCTATATCTTCGTCTTCGTCTTCGTCTTCGTCGTCGTCATCTCGATCGAATTCTGCCTCTTGATAATAGTCTTCCTCTTCGGGTTCGACATCATCTAAACCTATAGAATCATCAGGCATTCCACTCTCGGAGGCGTAAAGTGGCTCTTCGGGCATCAAATTTATTTCATCTTCCCACGCAGCCGAGCCGTCACCTGTTCGACGCCCGTAAACTTTGACAGTATGAATTGATTCTACTCCCAAATTCGTCATCCCGCTGCGGATGAAATCGACCAATGCCGTTTGATTCGGTACTTTGCCTGACTCCAGAATGATGTGGAGGCAGCCGTTGTCCCGCGTCACGTCAGCGTGGATGCCTTTGGGTTTGAGTGTACGGTTGATGCTAGATGCGATCGTTTTTGGATCGCCCTGCTTGAGAAGTTCCTGCAGGTTTTGTTGTGTCATGGGTAGCGCTCTTTTTTTTTGGGGGGGGTGGAGAGCCGGCAAATAATAATATTATTAACCGATCGGCATTCGGCGGCGGACAATATTTATTTACCACATTAGCTTCTAGTGTGGCATTCTGAGACTATTTCTCGTATCTATTCAAAACCTTTTGACCTGCGATCTGGCATCAAGCACCTACGCGCCGGCAAAATTTGTTGTAAAACTTTACAGTCATCCCGCCCAACACGGGTATTTGCTGTCGCAGAGTCGCCATCCGCCCCAAATTTTAGTATTTCCTGCAAGCTCCGGCGATCCATCTGTCGAGTGCATTTAAAATCTAAGGAATGAAAATTTAATAACTTAAGCGATTGCTCGTTACTTTCGCTCTGCCTGGTAATGCAGATCGGCGAGGAAGAGCCTCCTTTGATCGGGTATCTTACAGGAGAGAGGACTTTAGGAGGTGTTTAAGTTATTAAGTTTTCGATCCTAAAATCTAAAATCTAAAATCTAAAATCTAAAATCTAAAATCTAAAAAAATAGACGCTTCGGGCTGCTGTGGCAGGGAAAATAAGACATCAGCGAAACAAGCTAGAAAGTTCTATCACCTTGGTTTGCAGAGTTGAGAGTTCTTCCCGGCCCCGTTTTAAAGAAGCTTCTAACTCTAGCAGCAAAGGCAAGCTTTTTTGCAGTTTTTCTAAGCTGGCGTTCTTGACTTCTTGGCGAAAATAGTATACTCGTTTCGGATTGCCGAGGTCTAGAGCTTGAGCAATTTTATCATCGCGATCGCCCGCTTGGATCATCGCCTTCACCCACAGCCAAATCCGAAACTTACCAGTCAAGCCAGCCACAATCCTCAAACCAGGCTCACTCCGGGCCGTTAAGCCCGCTAATAACTCCAAAGCAGCGGAGGTATTGCCCTCACGAATCGCATCGGCTAGCTGGAAGGTATTCTGGGCGTGACAGTGTACCAGTGCGGCGACTTCCTCCGGGTTGAGAGGTTGGCTGCGGTTGCCGGCAAACAACAGCAATTTTTCGAGTTCGCTGTATAGCTGGCGGGTATCGCTACCGATGGATTCGGCCAAAAGTTCGATCGCCGTAGCGGTCAATTTGACATTCATTTCGCCGGCGACTTGGCGGACTCGCTGGGCTAATTCCTTGTCATTCCAAGGCGGAATCGGTGAAAATTCTCGAAATTCGGCGGACTTGGCGAGTAACTTGGTAGATTTGAGCCGGCTGTCGGGTTTTTTGACGGATGTCAGCAGCAAAACTGTTGTAGCGGGAATCACCGGCAGCGTCCGTTCCAATTGGGCCAGCAGTTCCGCAGAGCACTGTTGCGTGACAGTGGTATTTGCTAGCCAGACAAAACGGCTGCCGGTACCGAAGGGTGGCGTTAAAGCTCGATCGAGTCCTTCGATCACTGCTTCGGGTCGATCGGCAATTATCTTGTCATAGTTAAAACTAACCCAGTTGGGGTCGAGGACTGTTTGGCGCAAATTTGTGACTGCTTGCGCGATCGCAAAGTCGTCTTCCCCCCAAAATAGGTAAAATTGCATACTTAACGCTCTGTACCCGGAAAAAATTTGAGTCGCGCGATCGTCGGCTTGTCCAACATATCCTGAATCCGACTGTTGGAAGCCCGCACCATAATATAAAATTTGGTGTGGGAGTATTTCACCGCGAGGAAATCAAGATTGGATGATACTTATCAAGCTTACGTAAACCGGGTGGCGCGAATGACGCTGCTGGACTCCTATAAGTCCCAGATGGAACACATCCAGGAATCTCCAAAATTTAAGCCTGATGAAGCCGGTCACAGAAAGCCTGTACCTTTTCCGGGTTATTCGGTGATTACGCCACCTGCGGGGGAAGATGCAGAAAATACTGCACTTTATAGTAATTTGCAGTCAGTCCAACAACGGCTATTGCAGGAAATCGCGGACGGTGCGATCGTAGCACTGCCTCCTGATAGCTTCCATTTAACCGTGGCAGATCTGATTTGGAGCAGCGCTTTTCAAGATGCTTCTGAGAACAATCCAGAATTTGAAGAGCAACTGCGCGATCGCCTGAAAGAGTGTTTTGCCGCCTGCAAACCCTTGGCGGGCGGCCCGGAGATTCGGTGGACTGTGCTGGGGTTGATGGTGATGACTAGGGCTGTGGGTGTTTGTTTGGCACCGACGGACGAAAACTCTTACAAGCAAATTCTGGAGTTGCGGCGATCGATCTATCAAAATCCCGATTTAATTGCTCTAGGAATTGAACAGCAATATCATTTGACGGCACACATTACTCTGGCTTATTTTGGGGACACCGGGCCGAATCTAGACCGCGCTCGTTTGGCCGCCCTGATGTCTGAGTTAAACGACCAATGGCTTGACACGCCACAAGAATTGTGCGTGCACCGGGCCGAACTGCGGAAGTTTGACGACATGACTAGCTACGTGCGGCAACCGGATTGGCCTATTTTTGAGTTTTAAACCGCCGCGGGTTCGTATTCGGCATTTGGCAAAATCAACATCAAATATTCTGCCGAATGCCAAATATCAGTCAAAAGTCAAAATTTTGCAGATTAAATGCTTTAATTATTCTGGTTTGGCAACAAAGTCAAGAGACTTAAATTGCATGAATCTTTGATTAATAGGTCAACCGCAGATGCCAGGCCGATTTACGCAGATTAACGCAGATGCATTTCAAGATCAGAAAGCGAGTGAATGCAATCTTGTCTGAGGCAAAAATTGATCGAAAACCCGGAAAAATCAGTAATTCTGATTTTTTAGTTTTGACTTAAACAGTGACTGTACACGTTGTTGGTATTGGTTTAGATGGATCTGCTGGGCTGAGTGAATCGGCGCGGCAGGTTGTAGAAATGGCCGCTCTGCTGATCGGGAGCGATCGGCATTTGAGCTATTTTCCCGATCGCGGCCGAGAGCGCTGGGTGTTGGAAGATTTAACCGAAGCAATTCTCGAAATTCGGCGCTGGTTGGCGGAACTACCGCAGTTAGAGGCGGATGCGGAAACGGTGGAAAGGGGGCAAGGGTCGATCGTCATTTTAGTAGCCGGTGACCCCCTGTTCCACGGCTGGGGAAAGTTGCTAATTGCCCAAATTCCGGCAGATAAATTGACATTTCACCCCCATGTGAGCTCAGTGCAGTTGGCTTTTAGCCGCCTGCACATCCCGTGGCAGGATGCTCATTTTGTGGCGTCCCAGGGACGTTATTTTGAGGAACTGACGGCAAAACTCAAGTTAGGTGTCGAGAAAATTGCCGTGCTCGCGGACGAAACTCTCACTCCGGCGGCTTTAGCAAATTTGGTGAAAGCTCTAGATTTGCCGGCACGCTATCAGTTTTGGGTTTGCGAAAATTTGGGTTCTCCAGAGGAGAAGGTGGGTCTGTACCCTCTAGAAGCTTTGCTGCGAGAGTCTTTTTCACTTCTGAGCGTGGTTGTGATGCGGAGGGTGTCCCCGCCGACAGAAGCTTTGGATTTGGGAAGGTTGCCTTTGTTGGGGATTCCCGATGCAGCTTTGATCGGTTGTGGCGATAGGCCTGGTTTGACAGTTGAACGGGAAGTGCGGGTGTTGGTACTGGCACAATTGGCTTTGCAACCGGAACAAGTTGTCTGGGATGTGGGTGCTGGTAACGGTTCTGTGTCGATCGAGATTGCTCGTTTATTCCCGCAGTCTGAGGTATACGCGATCGAACAAACGGTTTCTGGTACTTCTGCGATCGAACTCAATTGTAGCCGTTTTGATCTGCAAAATGTGCTTTCGATTCATGGCAGGGCCCCGGAAATTTTGCATCGCTTGCGTCCGCCGCACCGGATTTTTATTGGCTGCTGCGGTGAAGGGCTGACCAAAATTTTGGGCGTTTGCGCCCTGCGGCTGCTCGCTGGAGGCTCGATCGTGCTGGCAATGGAAGCTTTTGAGGATATTGCTACTGTTTTGAGCTGGATTGGCGATCGGGTGCGCCGGGAACCGCACTGGAGTTACCGCATCTTGCAGGTGCAGTTGTCGCGTTCTATTTCTGCAGGCAGTTTGACTCGTTTTGATGCGCTGAATCCAATTTCGATTGTGACGATCGATCGACATTTGAATTAATTTTAGACTTTTAACCGCAGATCAGACGGCGGTTGAAACCGCGCCTACACAAACAAAACCCGCCGACGCGGGTTGAAGATCAGATTAAGATCAGACGGCGGTTGAAACCGCGCCTACACAAACAAAACCCGCCGACGCGGGTTGAAGATCAGATTAAGATTAGGCGGCGGTTGAAACCGCGCCTACACAAACAAAACCCGCCGACGCGGGTTGAAGATCAGATTAAGATTAGGCGGCGGTTGAAACCGCGCCTACACAAACAAAACCCTGAAGATCAGATTAGACGGCGGTTGAAACCGCGCCTACACAAACAAAACCCGCCGACGCGGGTTGAAGATCAGATTAAGATTAGGCGGCGGTTGAAATTATGTTATTTTCTTTACACCCTCGCTCGAACTTCGTTTGACTTTTCCGCGGTTTTAAGCGCCATCTTATCCCAAGCGTATTGAATTTGAAAGGGGTTTGGGGTATGAGGTTTTAATTTTTAATTAACAAAACTACGGCTGCTGTTGCTAGCAATAACAGGATTCCGGCTGCACCGGCTAGGGGTTTTGCTGCTATTCCTGTAATCCATTCCGGTACTTTGTTGGTTTGATTAATTACTCCTTCTGTATCTACGGTAGTTATACCCCAAATCCATCCGGCGTGGAGTCCGATCGCCAATCCTAAACTGCCATTGTCGGCGATGCGGGCTAAGGTTAAAACCATGCCCATCAGCCATAATCCGGGTAGTTGCGGTAGAGTTTCTTTGGCGGCCCAAATTAGGTGGGCGATCGCGAAAATGAAACTGGCGATCGCACCTGCTGTTAATATTGAGTAATCTTGTTGGAGTAGATTTTGCAAACAGCCGCGAAATATTAACTCTTCTGTGGCGCTAATCCACACTGCTAATAACAGAGTCAGCAGAGTGGAAGGCTTCAGGATTGCAGCCCAAGGACTAATGATTGTTTCGCCTGTTTCGGTTTGAACTCTGCTACTTTGCAGTTCGATCCAACCGGCGGTTAATTGCACCCCGAACAAAATTGCTAAGCTGACTACTGCTAATGTTAATCCTAGCAGCGAGGATATCAAAGTTGCGGGTTGCCAATCCCAACCCCAGTAGGCAAAAGATGTGTCTTCGATCCAAGTTGTCGCCCACAAGATGAAGGGAACAATTAAGTAGAGGGAGGCGAGTAAAGGTAGTTTTTTGTTACCTAAAGGTTGGGGCGGATGCCATTTTAGGGCGATCGCCAGCACAATCGCTGCGGGTAGCCACAAGCAAATCCAAGTTGAGAAAAAAACAATTACTTTGACAATTGCGGGTATTGAGGGCGACAGCAGTCGCAGGTTATTTAGGCTATTCCACATTTAAGGGGTTGCAACTATAATACTGTTGACTGTTGGCTGTTAACTGTTGACTGTTGACTGTTGACTGTTGGCTGTTAACTGTTGACTGTTGGCTGTTAACTGTTGACTGTTAACTGTTGACTGTTGGCTGTTGGCTGTTGGCTGTTAACTAATGACTAAGTAGGTGGGTACAAATAAACAGTAGATGGGGAGGGCGGGTTTTGCCTTCAAAAACTGGCTGGTATCATAGATTCTTAGCTAAAAGAGCCCCTACAAAATACTATTGTTTTTTCGCAATGACCTACTTACTGCCAACTGCCAATTGACTACCGATCGATCCGGCGTTGAATTTGTCTCAGGGACTGGTACATTTCGGGTAAGCGGTTGTACACAGCAGCGGCTTTGAGAAATAGTTTATGCGGAATTGCTGGAACCCCCGTCACGATCGCACCTGCAGGCACATCGCTGTGAATTCCGGCTTTGGCTGTGGCGATCGCCCCATCTCCAATTTTAGCTTGATTAGCAATGCCCACTTGACCTGCCAAAATTACATTGTTACCAATTATTACTCCGCCCGCTAAGCCAACGTGGGCGGCAAAAACGCAATTTTTCCCGATTTGACAGCCGTGACCTACCTGTACTAAATTGTCGATTTTGGTATTGTGGCCGATGCGGGTTTCTCCGACCGCTGGCCTGTCGATCGCGCTATTGCAGCCAACCTCAACGCCCTCTTCTAATACCGTGCATCCAGACTGCTCCATTTTCACCCATCCTGTGGCTGTCGGCACGAACCCAAAACCTTCGGAACCGATCGCCGCACCGCTGTGAATCACGCAATTTGCCCCGATGCGAGTACGTTCGTGAATCACACAGTTAGCGTGTAAAACCGTACCTTCACCAATTACCGCATCTGGGTAAATTACGACATTTGGGTGAATGCAAACGTTGCTGCCAATTTTGACGTTTGCTTGAATAACGGTGTGGGGGCCGATATAGACATTTTCACCAATTTCTGCTGAGAGGTGAACGGTGGCCCAGGGATGAATTTCGGATGCTGGGCGAAAGGGTTGATAGAAAAGGGCGATGGTTTGAGCAAATAACAATCGCGGATCGGGTGCGGCAATCCAAGCAATATTGCGATCGGCACATTGAGCTTGCAGCCTTTCATCTAAGGGTAAAATTAAAGCCGAAGCATTTGTAGTGGCTGTATGAGCGGCAAATTTAGCACCTTCTATGTAACTGATTGTACCCGATGCAGCTTCATCGACTGGGGCGGGGCCTGTAATTTCTCGATCGGCAGCGCTGAAGGCTGTGAGGCTGTGGCTGTTGGTTAAATTAAGTTTTTGTACTATTTCGCTAAACTGCATAAATAAAAATTTGCTGTTAACACATATTCCTCAAGGTGAAAATCATATCATGTCCGATCGATCGACAGTCATAAAAAAAATTGTAGGAATCCAAGAAGACTAGGCGGTTAAATTACGTTTATACAAACTTTCACCCACACGCCTGCGGGTTGAAGACACTCGCGGTTAAATTACGTTATCCTCTTCAGTCGCGTCCGGCGGACATCGTTTGTGTAGACGCGGTTTCAACCGCCGTCTGATCTATTGAACGGAAACCGCATCGACATCAACGGTGTTCGCTGTACTGTCAGAAGGGCTACCAGTTGGTTCGGATGCTGATGCTGTCTCTGTTTGGCGGGATTTAAAATAGTCGATCGCCATTTGGGATACTTCGGAAATCAGCAATACTGCGATCGCCACATCGTCAATTTGTCCGACAACTGGGAGAAAATCTGGCGCAATGTCGATCGGGCTTACCAGATATGCCAGCGTTCCCAGAATAATCCACCAGCGGTATTTGGGGTTGCGGAGCGTGTCGCGGTACCAGTTGTAAACAGATTGTATAGAAAAGTTCATGGGGTTGTCCTCTCGTTATATTTTCAATCTTGACAAATTCTCGCTCGAAACGCTTGTCGAGATATCCCCCCTAGGGTTGGGAAGAGAATTCTACTCCGGGATATTTGGAATTGGGTACTGTTGAATTGAGAGTTGAGACAGTGTTTGTGCACGCGCGGGTTCACAAACCGGGTTTTTTTGCTGAATCAGCAGGCTGCAACGAAGGATTCTCTGGAAAAAACCCGGTTTCTTGCGTTTGATGCGACTGTCTAAGTAGGTAGGCGGAAATAAACCTTGATGTGTAATAGAATAGACATCATGACATACATAGATATTTTGCCACTCATCTACTTAGGAGAGTAGCGATTTCTAGGGCCGTAACTTTGGTTAGGGGTTGCCCTTTTTGAAGAAACAAAACTGTTCTGTAAGGAACAGTTTTTTGGTATAAGTTGACACCTACATTTTTTGATAATTATGATGCGGTCAATCGCCCAAATTACTGACATTTTCATGTCCAAAAGTCAGTCAAAAGGAACATTCATTCTGTAATTGATTTCTACAAACCTTTGCCATTACTGGATTACAGCCTCTTAGCACTTTCGATATGGGTATCAGCATCCGATTTTAACAGCGACCATTTGCACCGATCGCCCTACAATCAACCTAAGTACACAAAAACAATTTTAGTATTATAAAATACCCGTAGTCGCAACTTTGTCAGGTCGTTAGGTTCAATGGAAAAAAGGGCACTTTTCACCCGTCTTGAAAGACCCATTTTTGGTCGCCGATCGCAATTTCGCAACCATTCGCCAACCAAAAAGGTTCGTTAGCAGCCAGTCTCTGTCCTCCCACAAAAGTGCCGTTGGAACTACCGCTATCGACAAGTTGATATCGCTGTTTGCCAACTTCATCATTAGCCCGGCGGATCTGGGCGTGGTAGCGCGAACTTTGCGGATCTTGCAATACTAAAGTGTTAGTCGGTTCCCGTCCAATTGTAAAAGGATTCGCCGTTAAACCGATCGCCTGTCCAGAAAACTTGTAGATTAAATGTGCGGTTGTTTTGCGATCGCTACT
>Ga0105047_10008921_pt1 | contig 16610 bp, 14 predicted proteins | sample MAT04_FD_78384 | JGI IMG/M metagenome (GOLD analysis project Ga0105047, IMG submission 78384) | Freshwater microbial communities from Lake Fryxell liftoff mats and glacier meltwater in Antarctica - MAT-04 (megahit assembly) | ecosystem: Environmental > Aquatic > Freshwater > Ice > Liftoff...
CCGACAACGGCGGGCAGTTCCTTGCCGACGAGCCGATCACGCTGGAGGACGGCGCGGGTTCCGCGTTCGTCCGGCGGTGCGGCCTCGGGGTGCTGCTCGGGATCATGCCGTGGAACTTCCCCTACTACCAGGTGGCACGGTTCGCGGGACCGAACATCGTGGCGGGCAACTCGGTGCTGCTGAAGCACGCGTCGCAGTGCCCGGAGTCGTCGGCAGCGGTCGCGGAGATCTTCGACGTCGCCGAGGCCGAGCTGGGCGCGCACGACCACGTGTACGTGAACATCTACGCGACGGCGGACCAGATCGAGACGGTGATCGCCGACCCTCGGGTGCAGGGCATCTCGGTGACCGGCTCCGAGCGGGCCGGCGCCGCAGTGGCCGCGACCGCCGGTAAGCACCTGAAGAAGGTCGTGCTCGAGCTCGGCGGCTCCGACCCGTTCATCCTGCTCTCGACGGACGACATGGACGCGGCGGTGCAGGACGCGGTGAACGCGCGTCTGGACAACAACGGGCAGTCCTGCAACGCGGCCAAGCGGTTCATCGTGATCGACTCCCTCTACGACGAGTTCGCCGAGAAGTTCACGGAGCTGTTCTCCAAGGCGCAGCCGGCCGACCCGATGGCCGACGGCACGCTGCTGGGTCCGCTGTCCTCCGCTGGTGCGACGGCGACCCTTGACGGGCAGCTGCGGCGAGCCGTCGAGCAGGGTGCGACGGTGCTCGCGTCGGGCACCACGTCCGGCAACTTCTTCCCGCCGGCGGTGCTCGCGGACGTCACCCCCGCGATGGACGCGCACCACGAGGAGTTCTTCGGGCCTGTCGCGTCGCTGTATCGCGCCTCGTCGGAGGAAGAGGCGGTACGGCTGGCGAACGACACCCCGTTCGGGCTCGGCTCGTACGTCTACACCACCGACCCGGAGCAGGCACTGCGCGTCGCTGACGCGATCGACGCCGGCATGGTGTGGGTCAACCTGGTGCTCGGCGACGCCGCGGACCTGCCCTTCGGCGGCGTGAAGCGCTCCGGCTCCGGCCGGGAGCTGGGCCGCTTCGCAATCGAGGAGTTCGTGAACAAGAAGCTCATCCGCATCGCCTGAGGCGGCTGAGCACGCTCACCACCCGAGGGGAGCCCCGCGACAATGCCCGCGAGTTCCTCAGCCAGCCGACGGGCTCGAGGCGGCGGCGCGTGGGCTTGGCCGGCTTCCACTGCTCGTTGCCGCACAAGGTCGCTGTGGTCCGGCATCTCGACGAGCTCGCCGAGTCGGCCGCGCTGATCGGAGCAGTCAACTGCGTCGTGATCCGTGACGGCCGGCTGATTTCGGCGACCTGCGTGAGCGCACGTCGACCCCCGTCTCGGGGCATCCCTGGGAGGGCACGTTTCCGGTCCCCGCCAAGACCGGGATCCTCGTCAACGCGACCTCGGTCGGACTCCGCCCCGACGTGGGGGCGAAGCTCGACATCGACGACGACACGCTCTCGCCCGGGTTGGTCGTCGCTGACGTGATCCCGAACCCGCCGCGCACCGCTCCTCGCCGAGGCCCGTGGCTGCACAGTGATCGACGGGCTCGGGATGCTGGTGGACCAGGCAGTGATCGGGATCCGCCTGTGGACCGGGCTCGACGCTGACCCGGACGTGATGCGGGACGCCCTGACGGAGCTCTTCGGGTGACCGGTCGAAGGCCCTTGCCCGGCGCGAGGCCGGCATCGTCCACCACGCCCCTGTCATCTCTCGTTGACACCGCAGCCCGCGTCAACGTACGTTGACGTCGCGCCTTGTTGCGCTGAGGGAGGTGGCGCAGGTGGGTGAGCACGCGATGATGCGCCGAACCCGTGGACCCGCGATCCTGTACCCGTGACTGCGCTCCTGCTGGTGGGAGGTCTGGCCCTGCTGGTGGTCGGCGGGGAGGTCCTCGTCCGCGGGGCGAGCGGTCTGGCAAGGTCCTTCGGCCTGTCGCCGCTGGTGGTGGGCCTGACGGTCGTCGCGTTTGCGACCTCGACCCCCGAGCTCGCCGTCACGGCGCAGGCGAGCCTGGCCGGCAGCGCCGGCCTGGCGGTCGGCAACGTGGTCGGCTCGAACATCGCGAACATCCTGCTCGTCACCGGGATCGCTGGGCTGATCCTGCCCCTGGCGGTGCAGCTGCCGGTCGTGCGACGCGACGTCCCGGTGATGATCGGCATGTCCCTGCTGCTCTGGGTCCTGAGCCTGGACGGCGGGGTCTCGCGGATCGACGGGCTGGTGCTGCTCGTGCTCCTGGTCGCCTATGCAGCGTGGGCGGTGCTGCGCAGCCGGCAGCCCCCGCCGGCCACCGCCCTTGCCGACCAGGAGTCGCCGTCGTCGGCCTCGTCCGGTCGCAGGCCGGTCGTGGTCGCGCTGGCCCTCGTGGTGGTCGGCGTGGTGATGCTCGTGATCGGGGCCCGCTGGCTGGTGGACGCGGCCACCGACGTCGCCCTGGCGCTGGGGATGAGCGAGCTGGTCGTGGGGCTGACGATCGTGGCCGTCGGCACCTCGCTGCCCGAGCTCGCCACATCGGTGATCGCGGCGATCCGCGGCGACGTGCAGATGGCCGTCGGCAACGTCGTCGGGAGCAACATCTTCAACATCGGTGCGGTCATGGGGATCAGCGCCCTCATCTCGCCCGACGGCGTCCCGGTGGAGGCCGGTGCGCTGCGCTTCGACCTCCCGGTGATGATCGCCGTCGCGGCCGCGCTGCTCCCGATCGCCTTCACGGGCTTCATCGTCAAGCGCTGGGAGGCTGGCCTCTTCGTCGCCTACTACGCCGTCTACGTCGTCTACCTGCTGCTCAACTCGGCTGGGCACGAGGCGCTGGACCAGTTCAGCACCGTGATGCTGCTCTTCGTCCTGCCCCTCACCGGCCTGACCATCGTGCTGCTCACCACCTACGAGATCGTCCTGCGGCGCGGCCGCGGGCAACCGCTGATGGACGACGGCACGGGGAGCTGACCGCCGCCCCGCCCGTCGCCGTCGAGGGCGGGCGCGCCTAGGCTCGGTCGTCGTGAGCAGCACCGCGCCCGGCGCCATCAGCACGACAGCCGTCGGGGACAGCGGGGTGCCGGTCGTCTTCCTGCACGGCCTGTTCGGGCAGGGGCGCAACTTCACGCAGATCGCCAAGGGGCTGCAGCCCGACGCCCGGTCGCTGCTCGTCGACCTGCCCAACCACGGCCGGTCGGCGTGGACGGACCGGTTCGACTACCTCGAGGCCGCCGACCTCCTCGCGCAGACGCTGGCCGACGGGTTCGCCGCCCAGCGCCCCGTGCACGTGGTCGGGCACTCCATGGGCGGCAAGGTGGCGATGGTCCTCGCCCTGCGCCACCCGGAGCTCGTGGACCGCCTCGTCGTCGTGGACATCGCCCCGGCGTCGGGCGGCTCCCTTGGCGAGTTCGCGCACCTGCTCGACAGCCTGGCCGCGATCGACCTCACGACCCTGGCCCGGCGGGGGGAGGCGGACGAGCGACTGGCCGAGCGTGTCGACGACGCACGGGTGCGCGGGTTCCTCTTGCAGAACCTGCGCGCGGACGGGGCCGGGTTCCGGTGGCAGGCGAACCTCGACCTCCTGCGCCGCGAGCTGCCGGCGATCGGCGGCTTTCCCGAGATCGGCGGGCTCGTGTTCGACCACCCCGTGCTGTGGGTCGCCGGTGAGCGGTCGGACTACGTCCGTCCGGAGCACGGTCCCACCATGCGCCGGCTCTTCCCCCGCACGACCCTCGTGACAGTTCGCGGCGCCGGGCACTGGGTCCACTCCGAGCAGCCGGAGGTGTTCGTCTCCGTGCTGCGGACGTTCCTCGCCGGCAAGGACGGCCCGCCTCAGGGGTAGGGCGCGCCCGGTCCCCTCGTGGCGCGGCGGTGAAGGCTGCGGAAGTCACGGCGCCGTCCGCGACGCGCACGAGCAGGCCCGTCGCCCTACCCTGGGCCGCGAGGCGAGCAGAACGGTGTTCGCCGGACGGCTCACCCGGGCCCACAGCCGGGCTGACGAGGGAGACACCTGATGGCTGGCGGTCTGGCAGCTCTCCTGGACGACATCGCCGCGTTGGCGAAGCTCGCGGCGGCGTCGGTGGACGACGTCGGCGCCGCGGCCGGCCGAGCCAGCGCCAAGGCCGCCGGCGTCGTCATCGACGACACCGCCGTGACCCCGCGCTACGTCCACGGCTTCGCCGCCGAGCGCGAGCTGCCGATCGTCCGGAAGATCGCCGTCGGCTCGCTGCGCAACAAGCTGCTGTTCATCCTGCCCGCCGCCTTGCTGCTCAGCCAGCTCCTGCCCTGGCTGCTGACCCCGATCCTCATGGTCGGTGGAACCTACCTGGCCTATGAGGGTGCCGAGAAGGTCTACGAGCTGGTCACCGGGCGCTCCAAGGCGAAGACCGCGCTGCCGGTGGCCGCCCAGGGTGAGGGCACCGAGAAGACCATGGTGGCCGGAGCGATCCGGACCGACTTCATCCTTTCGGCCGAGATCATGGTCATCGCCCTGAACGAGGTGGCTGACGAGCCGCTGGTCTCCCGCGCGGTCATCCTCGCCGTGGTCGCCCTGGGCATCACGCTGCTGGTGTACGGCACCGTCGCCCTCATCGTGAAGATGGACGACATCGGGCTGCACCTGGCCGCGACGCGCAGTGGTGTCATGGCGGCGACCGGGCGGGTCCTGGTCCGCGGGATGCCGAAGGTGCTCGCCGTCTTGTCCGCCGTCGGGATCGTCGCGATGCTGTGGGTGGGGGGCCACATCCTGCTCGTGGGCGTCGACGAGCTCGGCTGGCACGCCCTGTACGACATGGTGCACCGTGGCGAGGAGGCGGTCCTGGGCGTCGACCGGGTCGGCGGGTTCCTGGCCTGGCTCGTGAACACCCTGGCCTCGGCCGTGATCGGCCTCGCCGTCGGTGCCGTGGTCGTCGCCGTGATGCACCTGGTCCCGCGGCGGAAGAACGCCGCCGCGCACTGAGTCAGAGGACTGTCCAGATGGAGCTCTCCGACCGGGCTCGAGCACCTGGCCCCGGTCCGGGCCTCGCTCGCCGCGGAGAGCTTCCCGGAGTCTTCCGCCACGCGTCTGTCATCTCTTGTTGACACCGCCGTCGCGTCAACGTACGTTGACGTCGCGCATCTTGCGCTGAGGGAGGTGGCGCAGGTGGGTGAGCACACGATGAGTGCCCTGGTGATCCAGGCGGGCGACGACGAGCCGCTGCGTGCCCTGGCCGCGGTGGCGGAGCTGCAGCGCGAGGTGAACCGGACCGAAGCGGTGCTGGTCCGTCGGGCGCGGGTCGGCGGCGCCTCATGGGAGCAGATCGCCAGGGTCCTGGGCGTGAGCCGGCAGGCCGTGCACAAGAAGTTCGGCGGAGCGAGGTTCAGCTGTGACTGAGGGCCCGGCTCCCGAGCCGCCGAAGGCACGCCTGAGGGACCTGTTGTACTACCTGGCCGAGCACCGCGGCGTGCTGGGCGTCGTCCTGGTCATCTCCTTGCTCGGAGCCGGGCTGAGCCTCGCCCAGCCGGTGATGGTCAACCGGGTCATCACCGCGGTGGGTGCCGGGAGCCCCATCGGGGGAGCGGTCGCGACGCTGGTGGCGCTCGTCGTGGGCGCCGGCCTGCTCGGCGCCGTCCAGCAGTACCTCCTCGAGCGGACGGCTGAGGGTGTGGTGCTCAGTGCCCGACGCCGGCTCCTGCGCAGCCTGCTGCGCCTGCCGGTCCACGAGTACGACGTGCGCCGCACCGGCGACCTCGTCTCCCGCGTCGGGTCAGACACCACCATGGTGCGCGCCGCGCTGACCGGCGGACTCGTCGACGCCCTCGGCGGTGCGCTGGTCTTCGTCGGGGCCCTGATCGCGATGGCTGTCCTCGACGTCACCCTGCTGGGCATCACGCTGGCCGTGATCGTCGTGGCCGTGGTCAGCGTCGTGGTCGCCAGCGCGCGGATCCAGGCCCTGACCCGCGCCTCCCAGGAGGCGGTCGGCCGGGTCGCCGCCGGCGTCGAGCGAGCCCTCTCGGGCATCCGCACCATCCGGGCCGCGGGGGCCACCGAGCGTGAGGGTCGCCGCCTCGAGGCCGACGCCGAGCAGGCTTACGGGCTCGGCGTCCAGGTGGCCCGCATCGGCGCCGTCCTGTGGCCGGTCAGCGGCCTCGCCATCCAGGGCGCGTTCCTGGCGGTGCTCGGGGTCGGCGGCTACCGGGTGGCGGCGGGCACCCTCTCGGTCGCGGACCTGGTCACCTTCATCCTGTTCCTCTTCATGATGCTCATGCCGCTGGGCACCGCCTTCAGCGCGATCATCACGGTGCGCAGCGCTCTAGGCGCTCTGGCCCGGATCCAGGAGATCCTCGACCTGCCCACCGAGGACTCGGACGACGTCGTCGCGCCGGCCGAGCCCGATCAGGCGCGCCTGTCCGCCCAGGAGATGAGCGCCGGTCGGGTCGCGGCCATGGTGGAGTTCGACGGAGTCTGCTTCGCCTACCGCGGCGGCGAGCCGGTCCTGGGGGATGTCAGCTTCACCGTGCCCCGTGGCTCCACCACCGCGCTCGTCGGCCCCTCGGGCGCGGGCAAGACGACCCTGCTGGCCCTCATCGAGCGCTTCTACGAGCCGGATGCCGGGACCATCCGGGTCGACGGGGCCGATGTCCGGGCCGTCTCGCGGATCGACCTGCGGGCCCGGATGGGCTACGTCGAGCAGAACGCCCCGGCGCTGGCCGGCACCATCCGGGACAACCTCCTCCTGGCCGCCCCCGACGCCGACGACGCTGCGTGCCGGGAAGCGCTCGCCGCCGTCAACCTCCTCGAGCGGATCGACCAGGACGCGGACGGCCTGGACACCGTCCTCGGTGACGACGGCGTGGGCCTGTCCGGCGGGGAGCGTCAGCGCCTGGCCATCGCCCGCGCGCTGATCAGCGACGCCCCGCTGCTCCTGCTCGATGAGCCCACCTCGAGCCTGGACGGACGCAACGAGCGCGCGATGCGTGAGGCGATCCGGACCGCCGCCGTGGGTCGCACCGTCCTGATCGTCGCGCACCGGCTGGCGACCGTGGCCGATGCGGACCAGATCGTGGTGCTCGACGCCGGACGGGTCGTCGCGACCGGCACCCACGGCATGCTGCTGGACACCAGCGCGCTCTACCACGAGCTCGCCCGGCACCAGCTGCTCGTCTAGCTGTTGATCTCCAAGTCTCCGGCCGCGGGCCCGCGTCGCGCTGCGCCGTCGGCGAGGTCGGTCCTGCCCATCAGCACGTCCTCCCGCAGGATCCGCAGCACGGCCTCCGGCTCTTCGAGGAAGGGGCTGTGGGCGGAGCGCGGGAACGTGTAGAAGGCCTTGACGGGGGCCGTGACCGTCTCGAGGTACTCGCGCGCCAGGGCGTAGCTGCAGGTCTGGTCGTGGATGCCGTGGAAGAGGTAGAGGGGGAGGTCCACCTCCGGGACCTTCACGGCGAGGTCGGTGGCGAGGGTCTCCTCCCACAACGAGCTCACGCCGGAGGCGATCTTGCCGCGCCACGTCCGCACCTTCTCGGCAGGCGTGTACTGCGGGCTGCGCAGCGATGGCCAGAAGACGCCGGGCAGCACGGAACGCATGTCCCGGGTCGTCCCGACGCCGAGGCGGTGCATCGCGGTGTCGCGGACCCGCAGGTATGCGGGCGGCGTCCCGTCCGCCACGGTCGCCGGCGCACTGCGGAGACGGCGCACCATCCGCGTGTCCCCGAGCTCCTGGAACCGCCGGAGCATGTACTGGTAGGCCTCCGCCTCGGACCGCCGCTGGTCGACGATCTGCGCGATCCCGATGTACGCGTGGTATCGCTCCGGCGCCTGCGCCGCCACCTGCAGGCCGAAGAACGTGCCACCGGAGTGGGCCATCAGGTAGATCTTCTCGACGCCGAACCGCTCCCGCAGGTAGTCGGTCACGACGAGGGCGTCGGCGATGAGCTGGGCTGACGTCAGGGTCTCGCGGGGGAGGTCGGGCGTGTAGGAGAGCCCCGCGCCGCGCTGCTCCCACCAGGCCACGGTGAAGGCGTTCTCAAGGCCCGTGGGGTACCGCTCGGTGAGGACGTACTCCGGCATGCCGCCGTGCAGGAAGAGGAGCACCGGCTGCGAGCCGTCCCGGCTCTGCAGGATCATGCCCTGCCGCGTCCCGTGGACGTCCAGGACGACCTTCTCGGAGATGCTGCCTGCCACCGGTCGGCCGTCGGCCCCGCGGATCGGGAGGGGCCGGCCGTCGCTCCACAGGTGGGTCCGGCGCAGCGCGACCCCGACGGCCAGGGCGGCGGCTACGGCCGCTGCGGTGACGGGCAGGCTGCGCAGCCGCGGTGCCATGGTCTCTCCTCGGGGACGACGTTGAGCGCCGGACGGGACCAAGGACGCCGGTCGCTGCTCCCCTCGAGGCTGTCACTGTGCAGAAGGTAGGCCAAGGTACTTGGTCCCGTGGCCGGCCGCCGGAACGAGGCCGTCAGCGCCACGGGTGGTTGGGACGCACAGCTGGGCTGGCAGGTCGCGATCGTGCGCCTCACCGGTGGACTGCTCGCCCTGCGCCCCGGGCCGCTCGAGCAGGACCACCGCCGGTACGCCGGGGGATCCAGCGCAGCTTCGACGGTCCCCAGGCGGTCGTGCCCGACGACGCGTCGTTGGTCGTCGGGAGCTCGCAGCCAGTCCTCGAGGACCACGTCGGCCATCCTCCGTGCGGACGACGGGAGCATCTGTTCGCGGGGGACAGGTCGGGCTCACGAGCGATGTGGGGTATGCCGGCGTCCGTCGCTAGCATCCTGATCATGTCGATCGACCAGCCAGGCCTGCCGTCCACCGAGGCCTCCACGAACCCACCCGATCCCGGGGGAGCGCCAGCCACCTCGATGACCACCGCGCGATCCCTGGCACCCGACCTGGCCCGCGGGGCGATGCTGCTGCTGATCGCTGTTGCGAACGCGTGGGGGCATCTCTACGGGCGCGCCGTCGGTCTCGGCTACCGGCCGCTCGCCGGGACCTCGCTCGACAGCATCGTCGACACGGTGGTCGCCTTCGCCGTCGACGACAGGTCTCGCCCGATGTTCGCGATCCTCTACGGCTACGGGATCGCGACGATGGCGGCGCGGATGGCCGCCCGAGGTGCCGACCGCCGCCAGGTCCGTTCGGTGCTGCGCCGGCGGAGCCTCGGCCTGCTGGCGCTCGGCGCGCTCCACGCGGCGCTGCTGTTCAGCGGGGACATCCTCGGCATCTACGGTGCGATCGGCCTCGTCGCCCTCCTGCTGGTCGATCGACGGCGAGCGACGCTGGTGCGCTGGGGATGGGTCTCGTTCGGGCTCATGCTCGCCGGCTCCACCGGGCTCACCCTGCTCGCGCTCGCCGGTCCGTCCGAGCCCGTCGTGACGGCTGACACCTACCTGGCGTCCGTGCCGGAGCGCCTCGTGGAGTGGTCGGTGACACTCATGCTGTCAACGATGGTGCTGTTCGTGCTCAACCAGGTGGTCCTGGGGATCCTCCTGGCCCGCTCGGGGTGGATCGACCGGCCCGTCGAGCACCGCACCCAGCTGGCCCGGGTAGGGGTTGGCGCGCTGGTGGTGAACCTGTTGGCCAACCTGCCGTGGGCGCTTGCCGTCGGCGGGGTGTGGCGGCCTGAGGGTGCGATGGTCGTGGTGCTCGACGTCCTGCACGTGGCATCTGGCGTGATGATGGGGCTCGGCTACATCTGCCTCATCGCATGGGCGGCAGCGCGACTCACGGTCCGGCGGGCAGCCACGGGCTCAGCCACGACGCGCGTCACGGGTTGGGTGGCCGCCGTCGGGCGCCGGTCCCTGACGTGCTACCTCCTCCAGTCCGCGCTGATGGCGCCCGTCCTGGCGGCGTGGGGCCTGGGGTACGGGGGGACCTGGGGCACTGCGACGGCCACCGGTTTCGCCGTCGGCGTGTGGGCGGTGACGGTGCTGGTCGCCGTCGCGCTCGAGCGGGCAGGGCGCCGCGGACCGTTCGAGGTCGTGCTCCGGCGGATCACCTACGGCCGCCCCCGGGCCATGGTCCCCGCCGCCCCATCGGTCACCGCCGCCCAGCCGGTCCCACAGGCCCAGGCGGGACTCAGCTGACCGCAACCCAGGCGCCGACGGCACCACAGCAACGAGTGCACGGGCGTCGTCGGCGGATCAGCCTGTCAAGGGACCCTCAGGCTCCGAACCACTGATGGACGCGGTTCGCGACCCCTTTCTCGGCAGCCATTGCCCGCGACTACAAGCTGTGAGGACGCCGTCAGCGGCGATCAGGGCCTCCTCCCGGCCGAAGGTCGCTGGTGGAGGCTCCTCCACAGCGACGCCCGCAGTCAGCGGGCGGTGATGTCGACCAGGTCTTCGTGGGGGACCGGGTGCGACTCCATCGGGCGCTGCTGGATGAAGTAGGCCAGCACCGACCCGGCCAGGACGATGGGGATCCCCCAGGCGAAGATCGGCGGCAACGCTGCGCTGTAGACGGCCGCGATCGCGTCCTGCACCTGCGGGGGCAGGCCGGCGAGGATCGCAGGGGTCAGTGAGCTCACTCCGCCCCCCGACGTGGCGAGGTCGCTGGAACCCAGGACGGCCGAGGCGGCGATCTCGGTCGTGAGCCGGCTGGCGAACATCGCGCCGAAGACCGCGATCCCGAGCGACGCGCCGATCTGGCGGACGTAGTTCTGCGCCGAGGTGGCGGTCCCGAGCACCGCGGGTGGCACGGAGTTCTGCACGATCAGGGTGAGGTTCTGCATGGAGCACCCCACACCCAACCCGACGACGGTCATCCCCAGTGCGGTGAACCAGTAGGAGGATGAGGCGGTGAGCTGGGACAGCAGGAGCAGCCCGGTCGCTGCGATCACCCCGCCGAGGATCGGGTAGATCCGATAGTTGCCGGTGGCCGAGATGAGCCGTCCGGTCAGGACCGAGGTCACCAGCAGGCCGATCGTCATCGGGATCATCATGAGACCGGACTGGGTGGCGCTGACACCTCGGACCAGCTGGAGGAACGTCGGCAGGAACACGACAGTCGCGAACATCGCGATACCGATGGTCAGACCGACGACCGACGGCAGTGCGAAGTTGCGGTCGCGGAACAGCCCGAGCGGGATGATCGGGTCGGCCGCTCGGCGCTCGGCGAGCACGAACAGGACTGCGCCGAGCACACTGCCGCCGCCGAGCAGCAGGATCGTCGGGCTCCCCCAGGCGTACGTCGTCCCGCCCCAGCTGCTGAACAGGACCAGCGCTGTGGACGTACCCGCCAGTGTCAGGATGCCGAAGAAGTCGATCGGCTTGCGCGCGGCGGTCGGCTTGTGGGCGTGCAGGGCGAAGATCACGGTCGCCAGCGCGAGGATGCCGAGCGGCAGGTTGATGTAGAAGACCCAGCGCCAGGAGAGGTTGTCGGTGAAGTACCCGCCGATCAGCGGCCCGCCGACGGACGCGATGCCGAAGACGCCACCGATCAACCCCATGTACTTGCCGCGCTCACGGGGCGCGACGATGTCCGCGAGGATCGCCTGGGCGCCGATCATCAGGCCGCCACCGCCGATGCCCTGCAGTGCTCGGAACGCGATCAGCTCGGTCATCGTCTGGGCGAGACCGGCAAGGATCGAGCCCACGAGGAAGACGACGATCGCGAAGATGAAGACCGGCTTACGCCCGATGACGTCGCCGGCCTTGCCGTACAACGGCAGACTGATGGTCGCGGCGAGCATGTAGGCCGTGACGACCCAGGAGATGTGCTCGAGGCCGTTGAGGTCACCCACGATGGTCGGTAGAGCGGTGGTGACGATCGTCTGGTCGAGCGCGGCCAGGAGCATCGCGAGCAGAAGGCCCGTGAACGTCCAGACGAACTGGCGCCGGGTCACACCGACAACGCCTGTGGCGCTGGTGTTGGTCATGGTGTCTCCTCCAGGTGTGTGCCACCCACAGCGACCCGAGGGCCGACGAGCGTGGAAGCAATCCGTGCGATCGGGGGACTGACTGTGTGGTGGTCGGCCACCGGGTCGTTCTCGGACGGCCAGGTATTGCGTGCCTGATGGGCCAGAACGATCCGTGACAGCACGGCGCGCAGCGCTTCTCGTTCGACGTCCGGGATGTCGGCGACGAGCTCCTCGATCCCCTCGGCGACGGTGTCCCGGTAGGCCTGGCCCACCTGGGCGCCACGGTCGGTGAGCACGACGAGCTGGGACCGTCGATCGTCCAGATCGGCGCTGCGACGCACCAGGCCCCCTTCCTCGGCGCGGTCCACCAACCCCGATGTGCTCGACTTCGTGATGCGCAGGGCCGTGCCGAGCTGGGCCATCGACATCGGCCTCCAGACGACGATGCACAACATCTGAGCGTGCTGCGTCGTCACCTCGTGCTGAGCGGCCGCCCGCGCCCCGATGTCCAGCACGAGGCCAGCCGTTCGAACCAGCGCGGCCGTCAAAGACAGCTCCTGGCACATCGGCCGACCCCCTCGATGACTCGCGCAACGGATGGTTCGTGGTGCGTACTAAACCCTAACATAGTGCGTGTCACGAACCAACTGCACCCAGATCCGCGGGCGGGGACCTGGGGATGGGTGGGTCGCACTGTTGGCCAGCCGAGGTGCCACCCTCGGGGCCAGATCGGGTCTCTCAGCCAGGGCTGGCGCGCCTGAGACGTTGAGGTGACGCTCCAGGGACCCGCTCGATGAGTCTGCGTGCCTCGAGATCGACCTTCGTGTAGGTCGTGTAGTTCCTCAGTCGTCGGCCGGGGAATGCCGGGTGGGAGCCAAGGCGATCCTGAACGATGTCGACCATGTCCCGGAGCAGCACGGTCCCATCGTCGTCTGCATAGTTCTCGATGATCTCGAGGATCAACTCCCTGACCGGCTCGTACTGCGCGAGCGACATGGTCCAGTCCCCCATGCCCCCCCTCGAGCGCGCCGTTGAGCATCCGCACCCGGCCCCGCTCTCGGTCCTGCGCGTCCTGGTCGAACGCTTCGGCCGGCACGTGCCAGCCACCGTCGGTTCGTCGTCTGGCCACGATTGCTCTCAGGGCAGCGGCGTACGTTGCAGGTCGCCGGACTCGACGTAGTGCTTGAGCATCTGCAGGTCGTTGACATGCAGCCGACGCACCCACCGCCCCATGCCCAGGTCGACGACATGACGTAGCCCGAACGGGAGCGGAGCCGCTGCGTTGAACACCAAGGACACACGACTGCGTTCGTCGCTGACGGGGTCGACGACGAAGTCGACCTCGGGACGCATGGTCCGCCCGAACGGTCCCTGGTTCTCCAGCCGGTGGGCGATCCGTCGCTCGCCCACTGCGACGATCTCCTGCCTACCGCGCACCGTGCCGCCGTTGTCTCGAAAGACGATCTCCGAGCCTGACGCCGCGTCGAGGTCGCGCTCACGACGGCCACCTACCAGGCGTTCGCCAAGGTCTACCGCCCCTGCGGCCAAGACGTGATGGACAGCATCGCGACCCTCGATGCTGCCGGCGTTCGCGACGCAGCGACTGCGCTCGAACGGGCCGGCGGAGCCATTCTTGGGGCAGCGGGCCGCATCGAGGCCTGAGCTGGAGCGGGACTCGGTGCAAGAGACGAGACGAATCAGAACCTCGGACCCATTGCGGTCTCCCACGGCCGGGTGGCGAGCTGAGTGCCAGGAGCGCGGCGCCGATCGCACCGTCGTCGGATGGCCGCCCCGGTACTTGACTAAGCCGGGTACTGGGTTTAATGTAGTCGCATGACCCCGACTCACGACCCGCAGCTGCTCAAGGGCGTGCTGTCGTTGCTGTTGCTGCGGCTGCTCGCCGAGCGCGAGTCCTACGGCTATGAGCTCGTGCAGCGACTGCACGAGATCGGGCTCTTCGCCATCGCCGATGGCACCGTCTACCCGGCGCTCGCCCGCCTCGAACGCGAGGCCCGGGTCGAGGCCCGCCTCGTGACCTCACGCTCGGGCCCTGCCCGCAAGTACTACCGCCCGACGGGTAGCGGCTATGAGGCGCTGGCCGATGGATCGGCCAGCTGGCAAGCCTTGGCCGACGTGGTCAACCCCGTCCTGGCCAGCCCTGTGCCCGAGCAACCCGCCCAACCTCGCGAGGACTCCTGAGATGACCCCGACCCTGACCCGCCTCGACCGGTTGCGCATCGAGCGTGCCGTGTGGAGCATCGACGGCCGCCTGCAAGACCTTCCTCGCCCCTCCCGGGTGGCCAAGCGCCGCGAGCTGCGGGCGAACCTGAGCGCAGCCGCAGCCGACGTCGGCAGCGCCGAAGCGGTGCGCCGGCTAGGTCATCCGCGAAAGCTCGCAGCGGAGTTCTTGGCCGCCGAGTACGGTCCGTGGCGTCCCCACCCGTCGTGGACCAGCGCACTGGTCTTCCTGGTCGTCGCCCAGGTGGTCCTGCGCCTCGTGCTGGACACCGCGACCTCGGCCTTCGCGGCCGGCGCCCTGGCAGGGGACCCGCAGCTGACCGGCACCGTCGGGTGGCACGGCCTGGCGCTGATCTTCGACCAGGTGACCTTCACCTTCCAGGACGGCGCACTCGCCTCGGCCGGCGCGGTGACCGGCGGCGCCTGGACACCCGCCGTCTACGTGGGCTACCTCGCCGGCGTCGTGCTCGCGGGCAGGCTCTGGCGCCTGGTCCCGGCCTGGCGCCGCCGCCCAGGCGCCACCACGCACGACGAGTGAGCCCGCAAGCCCACCACCACCCGAACCGCCTCGATCCCCCCACGCCCGACCCCACCCCGCTACCCGGAGGTCACGATGAACACGCAGCAGCCGCGGCCCGCCGCCCCCCGAGCGCCGGCAAGACGAGTCGGCCCAGCGACGACGCCGAGCCAACGGGTAGCTGGACCAGTCAGGCAACGCGCGATGGTTCTCGTCGCGGTCGCGCTCCTGATCTCGTCGTCCGCTCTCAGCGCACCACCCGCCTCCGCCTCGCCGACGACAGTCGCCCGCCCCACGCCAGCCGCGAGTCCTGCCGGCGAGACTCTCCAGACCCTGCTCGCTGACGTCGTGACGGCAGGTGTCCCGGGCGTGGTCGTGCGCGTCCAGGGTGGAACCCGGATCTCTCAGGGCGCGGCTGGGACCGCTGACCTCGCCACGGGCGCAGCCCTGCGGCCCGATGCACGGTTCCGGGTGGGCAGCATCACCAAGACCTTCGTCGCCGCTGTCGTGCTCCAGCTCGTCGGGGAGCGGCGGCTCTCGCTGGACCGGCCGGTAGCACGGTGGCTGCCCGGCATCCTCTCCGACGGGGCTCACATCACCGTCCGCCAGCTGCTCAACCACACGAGTGGCCTCTACGACTACGCCGCCGACCCGAGCCTCTTCGCGGACGTCGCAGCGAACCGCGTCTTCGAGCCGAGCGAACTGGTAGCCCTCGCGCAGACCCACCCCAGCGTGTTCCCGCCCGGAACGGCGTGGTCCTACTCCAACACGAACTACATCGTTGCCGGGCTGCTCATCGAAGCCGTCACTCACCACCGGCTCGGCCACGAGCTGCAGCAACGCATCTTCGAACCTCTTCGCCTCGACCACACCACATTCCCAGGTGCCACGTCGGCCATACCCGGGCATCACGCTCACGGCTACGTCCCAGCCCCTGACGGCACCCCCTACGACGTGACCGGGATCAACCCCTCACACGCCTGGGCGGCGGGTGCGATCGTGTCCAACGCCGCCGACCTCGCCCGCTTCTACCAGTCCCTGATGAGCGGAAGGTTGCTGCCAGCACTCCTGCTGCGGGAGATGAAGACGACAGTCGCGCAGGATCCAGCGGACCCGACCCAGCGGTACGGACTGGGCATCGAGCGGATCGACGACCCGTGCGGAGTGCTCTGGGGCCACACCGGCGCGATCTACGGATACCAGGACATGGCCTTCTGGAACGAGCGCACGGGCAACGCCGTCGTCATGGCCAGCACCATCTACCCAGCACCCGCAGCCGCTCAGGCACCCCTCGACGCCGCAGCCGGCGTCGCCTTGTGCACAAGGCTCTCAGGCAGAGACAACGCGCACCGATAGCCGCTGACTCCCCACCTGCACACCTTGCAGCGCATGGATGAGCTGGCGGTCAGCACGGTGACGGGGTGTGACTACGCCGCGGTGTCTCTTTTTGCGCCGGACCGGATCTACACACCTGCGGCATCGCACGACGTGGCTCTGCAGGTCGACCTGCTCCAGTACGAGACCGATCAGGGACCGTGCCTGTCGGCGATCCGTGACCAGGACATGTACGTCACGGGCGATCTGCGGACCGAGGAGCGCTGGCCGGCGTTCGCCACCCGCGCGGCCGCGGCGAGCGGCGTGCGGTCGATGCTCTCCCTGCGCCTCTTCGTCGAGGGTGACAACCTCGGTGCTCTGAACATGTACTCCCGCAAACCGGACGCGTTCGATGACGGCAGCATTGAAGTCGGGCGTCTCTTCGTCGCCCACGCCGCGATCGCCTTGTCGTCGGTGACCGAGAACGAACGCTCCGAGGACCGCGCCGACCGGTTCCAAGCCCAGGCGGGCATCGCCGTCATCCTCCAACGCAGCATGCTCACCGAGCTGCCTGACATGGCACCCTTCACCGCGGTTGCCAGGTATGTGCCGGCGGTCGCTGACGCCGAGGTCGGCGGCGACTGGTACGACGCGCTGGTCCTGCCCTCCGGCGACTTCCTGCTCGTGGTGGGAGATGTCACCGGGCACGACATCGCTGCTGCCACGG
>Ga0105047_10008923_pt1 | contig 16610 bp, 17 predicted proteins | sample MAT04_FD_78384 | JGI IMG/M metagenome (GOLD analysis project Ga0105047, IMG submission 78384) | Freshwater microbial communities from Lake Fryxell liftoff mats and glacier meltwater in Antarctica - MAT-04 (megahit assembly) | ecosystem: Environmental > Aquatic > Freshwater > Ice > Liftoff...
CGGAGGGCACGGGTGCGGCCGAACCACGCACCGATAGCAGCGGCAAACCTCGCGACCCGCGCGGGTCCGACAGCGGGGCCGGCGGCGGCGGCCCGAGCGGCAGCAACGGCCCCGGGGGCGACGGGCGTCCACCGCGCGACCCCGCAGACGAAGCACGCCGACTTGCCGAGGCCTTCGAGATGCTCAACCGTCTGCTGCAGCAGCTCGCTGGCGGTGGTGGCGGCGGCGGGGGTGACGAGTGAGGGTGGCCCGCGGCTACGCGCTGGTGCTGGTGCTGATGCTGGCGCTGTTCGCCGCGGCGCTTGTCACGATCTTGCTGACGCGACGCGGGACTTCAACGGTGGCGGTTCGCGAGCAGTCCGACGCGTACGTGAGCCACCACATCCAGGCCGGGCTGCGCGAGTTCATCCCGATCTTTTTGCAGACCAGCCAGCGCAGCGATAAAGCGACGCTCGCTGGCGGGGTCATCGGCTTTGACCTTGAGTTTGACCAGGACTTGAAGATGGAGGTCCGCCTGAAAGACCTGGGCGGCGCGGTGCTGATGAGCCCCGACGCCGTCACCAGCGTGCGTCTGGGCGTTATGGCCCGTGCGGGGCTTGACCTGCAGGGGCAGGGCCTGGCGAGCCTGGACCATTTGCGCGTCTTTGGCCCGCCGCGCGTCAGCCTGCACGGTGCGCCCGCGGCGGTGCTGGCGGCGGTGGCGCGCGGGGTTGATGAGAACGCCGACGGAGCGGCCTTCGCCCGAGCCGTGATCGACGCGCGCTCGGAGAAGAACATCGGCCAGGCCGACGTGCGGACGCTGGCGAGCAAGGCCAAGGTCGCCGGTGCGCGCCTTGAGCTGCTCGAGGCGGTCGTCGCCGCGGAGCCGAGTTATTGGTGGATCGAGGCGCGGGTGCTCAGCGGCCAGGGCAAAGAGATCATGCGTCAGGGCGGGTTCGCCAGCGGCGCGCTGTCGCCCGGGTTTGGCGTCTCCAGCGGGGCGTGGGTGATTGAGTTCTGGACCGACCTGCCGCGCGGGCGCCCGTTCGCCTCTGCGCTTGAGTCCAACGCCCAGCGGGCGTCGCGGCCGCCGGCGGCCAACTGAATCCGGCTTGCGGCGGCGCGGGGCACGCAGCGGGGCCGGCCCGTCCCGGTACACGCTCTGCCGGGACGATTGACGCGACTCGCGGGCTCAAGCGGCGAACAATGCCAGCACAGGGCGTACGCTGCGCGTGCGGGCATCGTTGATTCGAGTCTTGATCGCAGTCTTGATCGCGGTGTTGAGCGCAGGGGCTTTGAGTGTTGGGCTGTTTAAGCGCGGAGTGTGTCAAATGCACCGAGACCAAGCCAAACGATTGATTCTCCGGGTGCAGGCCGTCGCCGGCGTGATCGGCATCGGCGCCGTCGCCGCGGCGGTGGTGCCCGTGGCGGCACCGGGCTTTGAGCCCGCGCGCGTGCCCGAGCCGAAGGTCAAGGCCGCGGTCGAGCGTGCCGCGAGCGTGGAGCTAGACGTTTCGCGTCTGGGTGGCGTGCTGGAATCGATCGCCCCGCCGGTGACGGTGGTGGTGAAGAAGGATGAGCCGAAGATCGATGTGCCGCCGCCCCCGCCGCCGCCGCCGGTGTGGAAGTATCTCGGCGGGCTGTTCATGCCCGAGCGATCGCTGGCGATCGTGGTGGTCAACGACAAGCAGCGGATGCTGCGCGTGGGCGACAAGGTCGATCAGACCGAGCTGCTGGCCATCAGTGAGAAGCAGATCACGATCCGCGAGGGCGACAGCGAGAAACGCATCGACCTTGCGCCGCGGCAGTCCGGCGCGCTGCGGATTGTCACCGGCGCGTCAGCGAGTGCGGCGGGCGTGAGCCCGCAGATGCAGGCCGAGATGGCCGCGCAGATGGCGACGCAGGCAGCCAACCAGCGGGCCATGCAGGGTCGTGGGGGCCTGACGCCCGAGCAGGCCGCGGCGCGTCTAAAGCACTTCAACCGCTCGCCCGAGGAGTCGGGGAGGTCTGACGACAAGATGGCCCGCATCGAGCGCGTGGACATGATGCTCAAGAACGGGCGGGTCAACGACGATCAGGCCGCCAAGATGCGCGACATGATCGAGAGCGGTGCGGGCCAGGGCGAGGTCGAGGGCGTCATTGGCCCCGACGGCGCCAAGGGCCTCCAGCAGGAGGACCAGCCCAAGTGACCGTCGCGGCCTGCTTCATCCAGCGCGACGCCGGCGGCGCGGCGCTGCGCGCGGCGCGGTTTGTTGATCTGCGCGGCGAGCGCACGTGGGACGCGCCGAGCCTGGCGCGGACCCTTGATCAGCCCCGCGAAGTCATCGTTGCTCTGGCGCGCTGGATCAGCGAGCGCGTGAGCGCCTCACCGGGCAAGCCCGATGTGCTGATGGTGCTCGACGCCGACGGGTCTGCCTGCGGGTGGCTGAGCACTGACAGCAGCGAGCAGCGCGTGGTGCGGGCCGCCGTGCGCGACGCGCTGAGCACCGACGAAGACGACTCGGCATCGAGCCTGGGCTGGATGAGCGGGCTGACCCCCGGCAGCGATACCAGCGTGCAAGCGCTGGTTGACGTGGCACAGCCCGCCCGGGGCGTGCGCGACGATTCGTCAGCGGGCAAACGCCAGCGCCTGGGGCTGCTGGCAGTAAGTGATCTGACCGTCCGCCTGCTGCTGGATGAGCTCGACGGTTTGGGCGTGCAGGTGCGGCGTGTGACCAGCGTTTGGCACGCGATGGCGGCGGTCAACGCGCCGGCATCAGCGGGCGACCGCGCTGAGGGTGCAGGCGTGGTGGCTGAGGACACGGTGCCCGCCAGCGCCAGTGTGATGCTCTTGGAACCGCAGGGCCGTCTGCTGTGGGCCTGGGCCAGCGGGCCAGGGCTGCTGTGCGCCGGGTCTATTCAGCTGCGGGAGTCGATCGATCAGGGCGGTGCCGAAGAGCGCGATGCCGCGGCCAGCGCGCGCGGGCTGCGACTCTCTGGCGCGCCCGACGGCGACCCCGACAGGTCGGAGGATGGTCATGACGGCGGCGGTCGTGCCAGCTCTGGCCGTGATGGCGGTCGTGACGGCAATCGCGCGGCAGCGCCATCCAGCGTGCTCGAGGTGACCCGCAGTGATGTGGGCCGCCTGGTCGCTGACTGGATGGGCTGGTCAATGCAACTGGGCGTCAGCCCGCAGCGCATCAGTGTCGTCGGCACGCCGACCGTCACGTGCAGCGGGCTTGAGTTTGATCTGCCCGAGATGGCGGGGGTCGCGGCGGTGGCCGCTGGGCTGGGCAAGGCCTGGCCCGGCGCGTCGGTGCAGGCCGGCCTGAGCGCTGACCCGCTCGGTGACATGCTGCGCGTGCTGGTGAGCGCCGAGACCGAGGCCGAGCGTCTACCCGGGGCGGCGATGGCCGTCGACCCGCGCCTGAGCGTGGTAGATCTTTCAGCCCGGCCCGGGCGGTCTTCTCGTGCGCTGCACCTTTGGGGCGGGCTGGCACTGCTGGCGGCGGCCGTAGGCGTGGGCGTGCTGGGCTGGCGCATCGGTCGCAGCGGCGGTGATCTTCGCTTGGGCCTGAAGCTGGCGGGCGAGAACCGCGTAGATCTGATGAGCAAGGCCGGCGCGCTGGGGGCCAAGGTCCCGGCTGATAGCCCGGACCCGGTGGCGGTGATCACCAGCCGGATCATCGCGATCCAGAACGAGCGCAAGGAGATGCGCGAGGAAGACCCGCTGCTGGCCGAGGCCGTGCGGTTCCTCAAGGCCGCTGAGGGTGTGCCGGACGTTCAGCTTCGCTCATTGAGCCTGAGCAGCCAGAACCTGGCGACCGCCGAGCTCATGGTCCCCGGCGGCGGCGACCAGGGGCCGACGATCCTTGACCGCCTGCGCGCATCTAGCACCGGGCTGGCCCGTCAAGCAAGGTGGGACGGGCGGACGCTGCGCGTTGAAGGGACACGCCGACAGTTCAATGTCATGGGCAAGTTTGAAGACGCGACGCCGGCGCAGCGCAAGGTGTTGGAGGTCGCGCCGCTGACCACGCCGGATGGGCCTTCTGGCCCTGGGCCCGCAGGTGATCCGTCCGCTGGCTTCGCGACAGGTGTGCCGTCGGGTCCGCCGCCCAGCGCCCCAACCGACGCCCCAAATGGCACCCCGACTGGCACGCCGACGTCGCCGACCCCGGAGCCCCGGCCATGATCGAGCGACCGCCGATGCTTGGCGACGACGTGCGTGAGGAGCTGGTTGCGTCGGCGGCCTCGGCACAGCGGGCCAACCGCCCGCGCTACTTGGTGTACGCCGGGGCGTTGGCGCTGGTGCTCGCCTCGGGCTTCGCGCTGGCGCGGCTGTGGGAGCGGAGCGTGCTCGCTGGCGAGCTTGACACGACGATGGCCCTCAACACGCAGCTGGCGGCAAAGGTCGGCGAGCTTGGCGAGGCGCAGTCGATTGAGGCGATGCTCGGCGGTGCTGAGCGTCTCGCCCCCGACCCGCGCTTGCTTGGCAAGCTCAGCCAGTTGGCCAAAGACGCGGGCCTGACGGTGAACCAAGAGGCCGAGAGCGACGACTCGCGCCCGAGCCCCAAGGGCGTGGGCCGCAAGACGTACACCTTCATGCTGGCCAACCAGCCGGCGGAAAGTGTGCTGGGCTGGCTCAAGAAGGTCGGCGCAGAGCACCCGGGCGTGCAGGTTCGCAGGTTTGAGATGCGGCCCGACCAGGGCACGCCCGAGGGCAAGCCCGCGTGGAAGGTCGATGTGGTGTTTACTCGATGGGAGCGCAAGCTATGACGCACGCCAGAGTTTCAGCGGCGGTTGTCGGTGCCCTGATCGCCCTCGCGGGCTCCACGCTGGGGGGCCTTGGCGCGTGCGCCGGCCCGCCCGCGCGCGGTGAGGACGCGTCCGCGCGGCTGATGCGCGGGCTCGAGGTCGGCGCCAAGGCGCAGGAGCTGGCCCGCAAGGGCCGCACTGACGAAGCGATCGCTTCGTATCAGGAGTCAATTACGGCCTATGACCAGTACGCGCCGACGTGGTACAACATGGGCCTGCTGCTGATGAAGCAGGGCCGCAACGCCGAGGCCGCCACCGCCCTCGCGACCGCCGCGGAGCTTGACCTGACCGACCCGCGCGCGCACACGGCCCTGGGCCTGCTTGCCCAGGACCTGCTGCACTACGCCGAGGCGGGCGACTATTACCGCATGGCGCTGGACCGCAAGCAGACGTACCTGCCCGCGCTGCGCAAGAGCGTGGAGGTTGACCAGCTTCTGGACCGCTACAGCGACACAACGCTGCAGAACATCCGCCGGGCGCTGTACGCCGAGACTGACCCGCAGTGGAAGGACTTTCTGCTGCGTCAGAAGCTCAAGGCCGAGGAACGCCTGGCCCGCGCCAGCGGCTCACGATGAGCACGACCAATGCCTGGCGAAAAGCGCAGATCTGTGGCTGGCGGTAAGAACGCCCGGAAGAGCGTTCTAAACTCGCGTGAGCTTCGTGCGAGCACGCACACTCGCCAGCTCAGCGGGCGGATATCAACGCTGGTTTCAACTTCTTAGGGCGGTTAGCGCCGCTCAATGACTACCGGGACGCCAACGCGCGGGCCCCAGGTTGCCACGGGCTGCTCCCACCACAGCACGCTCATCAGGTCTGCTGGTGCGGGCACCGTCACCGGGCCGTCGGCCTCGACCAGCTCGAGCTTGACCCCGTCGATCGCCAAACGCCGCTTGATGATCTCGATCCAATCACCCTCGCTGGGTACGGCGACAATCAGCACCTCACGAGAGGTCGGCTCGCCCACCGCGCCAGCACTCGGCAAAGCTGAGCCGATCGTCGGCATGACGCCCTTGGGCTGCGCTGTCGAAGGGGTGCCCGAGGCGTCCGCCGCGCCCTGCTGGGTGCCTGAGCGCTGTTGAGAGCCGTGCGTGCCAGAGCCCCCGCGGGCCATGGCTGAACCTGGGATGGGTGCGCGGGCCACATCCAGCGCGTGCACCGCCGCCAGCGCGGTGCGGACCTGCGTAAGCACGCCCTCGCGGGCCGCGTCGGCGTCGGCAAAGGGCATGATGCCGGGCCGTGGGGCGACGCCTGCGTTGGCGTCAACACGCAGCGCCACCAACGAGCCGTTCTGCCCGTCGAAACGCTCGAGGGCCGCCAAAATTCGCTCGGTCGGAAGAGAGGTCGTCACCCGAATGACGGTTCGGGCTCGGCGCTGCGCGCGGGTCACGCCCGCGGCGTCTGCCAGATCCCCACGCATTGTGCCAGAGTTGCCCGCTACGCCCGCAGCGCCGCTCGCCGCGCCGTGCTGCGCGGGCATGACCAGCACCCCGCCTACGCGCCCGTCACCTTCAGCCAGCATCGGCGGAACGGTCGTGCGGGCAAGCTGCAACGCGACGATCGTCCCGCCCATGGCGAAGGCCACGCCCGCGGCAATCGACGCGAACCGGAACCATGGGCTTGCGAGCACGCCCGGCTTGCGCCCCGGGCGCTCGTAGGTCCGCAGTTCATCAGCGGTTGGTGCGCCGGCGGGCACCAGGCCCAGCAGTGCTTCACGCTCAACCTGCGCCTCAACGCGCTCAAGCAAGTCAGCCGGTGCGCGGAGGCTCGCGTCAGCGCTACCAAGGCTCTGCAAACCCTTGCGGTCGTCGGTCAGAATCTCAACCCACATGCGAAGCCGCGCGTCGTTGGCCAGCGCCGTGGCGACAATCTGAGCCCGCTCCGGGGCCAGGGCCTCTCCTTCGACCAGCGCCAACAGCTCGTCACCGGTCGGCGGGCCACCCGCATGCGTCTCGCGGCGGTGGGCGTGATTCGGGTTGGTCGGGCCATCGGGCATGTTCGTGTACAGCTTCGGGTCGTCGAGATCTTGTGACTTCAGGGCTTGTTCGCTGGAGGCTTGGTGAGATCGGGCTTGGTCGTGTTGGGCTTGGTTGTGCTGGGCTTGGTCAGATTCTCAAAGGCCTCGCGCAGGTTGATGCGGGCGCGGAACAGGCGGCTCTTGATCGTGCCCACCGGCACGCCCACCACGTGGGCGATCTGGGCGTAATCCAGGCCTCGGACGTCCCTCAACACCAGCAGAGCCCGTTGCTCGGGCTCGACCTGCGACAAGGCCTCGGCGACCGTGGCCCGAAGCTCCATTGATTGGACGCGGCGGTCAGCCGTCAGTTCCCGATCTGGCAACAGTTCGGCGTGTGATCGGGTCTCAGAAGCGCTTCCGGGCCCACCGCCGGCCCCGCCGGGATGTCCAGCGACGGGCGCGTCGAGCGAAGCGTGTTGGCGCAGGCGCTGACCGCGCTGCCAGCTCAGCACCACGTTCATGGTCACGCGGATCATCCAGGTGCTGACCTTGGCCTGCCCGTCAAAGGTGTGCAGGCCTTGGATGATCTTGACGAACGCGTCCTGGGCTAAATCCGTCGCCAGCTCGCGCCCGCGCGGGGTCGGCCCAACCATCCGGACGCAGACGCCATAGAGCCTGTCCTGATGCCGGGCCAGCAGCTCTTGCCAGGCCCCCGCCTCGCCGGCGCGCGTGCGGGCCACGAGCCGCTGATCGATCAGATCATCCGGGCCGCCGCCGCCATGGTTCTCGCCCGTCAGGCTCATGCAGACGCATCTTACCAAGCGGGCAGCCGCCGCGCGTGGGGCCGGCCTTTGTAGCCTGTGCTACAAGCGGCCTATGCTGATCGGTCCTTCAAACACCCGCCAGGAGCCAGCCACGATGCACCCGTCAGGGCCCACCACCGTTACCGACCTAGGCGTGCGCCGCCGGTTTCTCGCTGGCGTTGTGCTGCTGCTGTTTGCGTGCTTGCCGATCTTCGCGTGCGAGCGCGCGGCACCAAACTCATCGCGCGGGCCGAGCGCTGCGCGCGCTAGCGGCACTGGCAACACTGGCGGCACTGGCGGCCCACTGAAAATCGTCGCGACCACCGCGCACATGGGTGAGCTGGTGCGCCATGCCGCCGGGGCGCTGATGGACGCGCCGCACGCCAGCGCAGGCCCGCGCCTTGAGCTGCGCGTGCTGATGGGTGAGGGCGTCGATCCGCACGGGTATAAGCTGACCCGCTCCGACGCCGTGCTGCTTGACAACGCCGACTTGATCCTGGTCTCAGGCCTGCGGCTAGAAGGCAAGCTTGGCGCGTCTCTCGCGCAGCTCCGCACGTCGGGCAAGAACGTGCTGCAAGTCGGCGATGAGCTCCCGCGAGACAGGGTCATCATCGTCAGCGACGCTGGCGCAACCGAAGAGGGCGCGCCGAAAGTGGGTACTCCCGGAGAGGACGCCGCCGGCGCGGCCCAGCACCTCGCCGCGGCTGGTGAGCTTGAGGCCGACCCACATTTTTGGATGGATCCAGAGCTCTTCGCCCTTGCCGCGGTGCGCGTCGGAGGCTGGCTCGCGGACGCCGATTCGAAGAACGCCGACGCTTACGACAGCAACGCCGCGGCGTATGCGCAAGAGATCAAGAATCTCGACGCTTACGCGCGTGGCGTGCTCGCCAGCGTGCCCGAGCAGCGCCGCGTGCTGGTGACCTCACACGACGCTTTCGGCTACCTCTCGCGGCGATTCGGCATAACCGTCAGGTCGGTCCAAGGCCTTAGCACCGAGAGCGAGGCCGGCGTCCGTGATGTGCAAGACCTGGTTGAGCTCATCGCCTCGCGCGGGGTCCCGGCGGTCTTTGTTGAGACCAGCGTCAGCCCACGGACCATCGAGGCCGTCGTCGCTGGCGTCCGCGCTAAAGGCAAGGCCGTGATCGTCGGCGGCGCGCTGTTCTCTGACGCGCTGGGCGCGCCCGGCACGTACGAGGGCACTTATCTGGGGATGATGGACCACAACGTCACGACCATCGCCATCGCGCTGGGTGGGCAGGCCCCGCCGCGCGGCATGGCCGGCAAGCTCACTCAGAAGCCGGAGCGCGTGCGATGATGACGCCCACGCCCAACACCACCTCCAAGACCACGCCCAACACCACGCCCAACACCACCGCCAATCTCAACCCCGGCCCGAGCGCGGCCCCGCCACTAAGTGTGCGTGACGTCACCGTCGCCTACCAGCGCCGCCCCGTGCTGTGGGACGTGGATTACGACGCGCCCAGCAGCAGCACCGGCAAGGGCAGCCTCGTGGCGATCGTCGGGCCCAACGGCGCGGGCAAGAGCACGCTGATCAAGGCCTGCCTGGGCTTGGTGCCGCTGGCGACGGGGCGCGTGGAGTTTTTCGGGCGTCCGCTCAAGGCCGCGCGGCGATTGATCGGTTACGTTCCGCAGCGTGAGAGCGTGGACTGGGAGTTCCCCGTGAGCGCCGCCGATGTGGTGGCGATGGGGCGCTACGGACGCCTTGGCTGGTTTACGCCCGTTGGCCGGGCCGACAAGCTCGCGGCGCTGGCCTGTCTTGAGAAGGTCGGGATCGCCGACCTTGCCGACCGGCAGATCGGCCAGCTCTCAGGCGGGCAGCAGCAGCGAGTGTTCATCGCCCGCGCGCTGGCGCAAGAGGCGCGGCTGTACTTCATGGACGAGCCATTCGCGGGCGTTGACGCCGCCACCGAGGCCACGATCGTCGCGGTGCTGCGGTCGCTGGCTGATGCGGGCGTCACCGTCATGTGCGTGCATCACGACCTGCAGAGCGTCCCGCGCTGGTTTGACCATGTGGTGCTGCTGAACACGCGTGTGATCGCCGCCGGGCCCGTCGCGCAGGTCTTCACGCCAGAGAACTTGCATTTGACCTACGGCCCGCGCCTGACGCTGCTAGAGCAGGCGGGCACTGCGCTGGCGGGCGTTGAGGGCGCTGGCGTGAGCGTCGGCCTGCGCTCCGCGCCTGCGCCAACCACTGGCCGCCCAACTCGCTCGGGCGAACCCGCACGCACGCGGGAGCCGACGCCTTGACCCTCCAGCAAAGCGCGGCTCAGCTGCTGGACGTCTGGCTGCTGCGCGGCGGGCACACCGCCACCGCCGTCAGCCTCGGCTCAGCTCTGCTTGGCGCTTCCGCCGGCGCAATCGGTGCCTTCGCGTTGCTGCGCCGAAGGGCACTGATCGCTGACGCGATCGCCCATGCCACACTCCCGGGCGTTGCCGCGGCGTTCATCGTCGCCGCGTGGCTGGGTGCTGACGGTCGCAGCCTGCCCGTGCTGCTTACTGGCGCGCTGATCGCCGGCGTGCTCGGTGGGATCACCGTCCAGGCCCTCAGCCGCGTCAGGCTACTGAGTGAAGATGGCGCGATGGCCAGCGTGCTGGCGGTCTTCTTCGGTGCGGGCGTGGTGCTGATGAGCGTGGTGCAGACGCTGCCCGGGGGCGGGCAGGCGGGGCTCAAGAACTTCATCTTTGGGCAGGCCGCGGCCATTAGTACCGGCGAGGTCATACTCGCGGGGGCCTGCGCGATCACGGTGCTGCTGGGCATCGCGCTGCTGTTCAAAGAGCTGGGCCTGGTCTGCTTTGATCCCGGCTTTGCGCGGGCCGCGGGCCGTCCTGCCCTGCTGGCCGACGGCGCGATCGTCGCAATGCTGCTGCTCGTGAGCGTGGTGGGCCTGCAGATGGTCGGGCTGGTGATGATCGTCGCGCTGCAGATCATCCCCGCCGCCGCCGCGCGGTTCTGGACCGACCGGCTCTGGCTCACAGTCGTGATCTCAGCCGTGATCGGCGCGGCGTCGTGCTACGTGGGCGCGGGCATCAGCGCCGTGCTCCCTCGCACGCCCACGGGGGCGACAATCGTCCTCTGCGCGGGGGCCGTGCTCGCGCTGAGCCTGCTGGCCGCGCCGCGCTACGGCGTGCTGGCGATGGGCGTCCGCCGCGCGCTTTGGGGCCTGCGTGTCGCCCGCTCTCACGCGCTGCGCCGCGTCGCTGAGTGTGCCGAGGGCCTTGGTGCTGACGCCCAGAGCCCCGAGGCCTTCGCCGCCGCCGGGCTCACGCGCCCGCACCGCCTGGTGCTGCGCCTGTTCGGTGATATCCGCCTGACGCCCAGCGCCTTGCCCGTGCTGCGCCGCGTCGCCGCACGCCGAGCGTTGGCCCTGACCCGCGCGCACCGCTGGTGGGAGCAGTACCTTGTCAGCCACGCCCGGCATGACCCGGCCCACGCAGACCTGATCGCCGATGTGCTCGAGCACGCGGACAATGAAGAGTTCATGGAGCAGTTGCAGGCTGAGCTGGGTTTGCAAGGGGCGGGGCCGATGCCCGCCAGCCCGCACCCGCTGGGTGTAGTAGCCCCGAAGTTCAACGCCGTTGCCGAGGCCGCGCGGGCCGATCGCACCTAGCTGCGCAGCGACTGAAAGAACGCCCTGAGCTGCGCCGAACATTCATCACCCAACACACCCGTGATGGGCGTGACGCGGTGGTTCAGCCGCGCGTCCTCGGTCAATCGCAGCAGTGACCCGCACGCCCCGGCCTTGGGGTCGTGCGCGCCAAAGACCACCCGTGGCAAGCGCGCCAGCACGATCGCCCCCGCACACATCGCGCACGGCTCCAGCGTTACGCAGAGGCACAGCCCCTCCAGGCGCCAGCTTCCTATCGCGCGGGCCGCGCCGCGAATGGCCAGCACCTCGGCGTGACCGGTCGGGTCGTGATCCAGCTCGCGCCGGTTGTGGGCCTCAAACACGACCCGCCCCGTCGCGTCGTAGACCACTGCTGCGATCGGGACCTCGCCTAACCGCTGCGCGTGCGCGGCAAGCGCCAGCGCGCGGGCCATCATCGCGCGGTCTAGCTCAGGCGTGAACGTGCCGTTGGTGTTGATTGGTGAAGCGTTGGAAGTGGGCCCCGAAGCGCCGGTCATCGCGCTTCCGCCAGCGTCGGGTCATTCGCCAAGAGACGCTTAATAATCAGGATGAACACGCCGGTGAGCATCAGGTTGAGCGCCAGGCTCAGCATCGCCACTACCAGGATCGGCCCGCCGATCCCGTAGCCGATCGAGACCGCCAGAACGCCTGCGCCAACCTCGCCGCGTGGCCACATCCCAATGGCCACCGCCAGGCGCTGCCGCCAGCTCGCCTCACGCCGGTAGCAAAACGCCGGGAACATTTTGCCCAGGTTTGAGAGCACCGTGATCGCCAGCACATGCAGCGCGATCTCGCCCCAGCCCATCGGTGGCGTGAGGGCCTTGAGGTACTGCCCGATCTCCAGCTTTGATACGTCTACCGCCGCCGCTGCGGCGGCCGCACCACCACTCGCGGCACCGCCGACCTGATTGATGAACATCGGCATCGAGAGCCCGACCATGACCATGAAGAACGCCGACATGGTCGTGCCCGCCTTCTTCTCCGCCGGCGTCTCCAGGATGTCATCGTGGTGCTCGGCGCTAGTCTGCGTGCCTTGGTCGTTGGCCGTGTCGCCCGCCTTCACGTAGGCCCCGCTGGCCCGCTGCCGCGCAATCATGCACCCGAGCACAAACGCCGGTAGGAGCACCTCAATGTGCACCGGCACCTTCGGGTCAATGCCCTTGCTGAGGTGGTAGATGATCTCGGCCCCACCGGCGATCACCCCCGAGTACAACAGCACCCACCCCCAGCTCACCGGGATGCGGACACGGTGCAGGTAGTGCCACGCCAGCCAGAGCTGGGCCGCCATGAGCAGCACGATGACCCCCAGCTGCCACTTGAGCCCGACCATTGCCATCTTCAGCGGGATCATCAGCAGCACGGTGTCCAGGTCGTCAAAGATCGCCAGAATTCGCGCCTTTTTGAAGACCCACGTGCTCGCCAGCCCGGCCGCCGCCAACATGCTAAAGAGCACGCCCGCGCTGGTTGGCGCGGTAAAGCGCGAGGCCAGCAGGCTCTCCTTCCACACGCCCGCCAACGACCATCCGCTGCTGGGCATTAGCACAAAGACGAAGTAGAGGCAGCAGAGGATCCAAGGAAAGGTCGCCGCCGTCGCCGCGACCAGGTAGTCCCACCCGTACTTCCGCACATTGGACTTATCGATGTCGAACTCGTACCCCACGTGGACCATGATGTACGAGAGGCCCAGCATCACCAAGACCCGCACGATCGTCCCGTACGCCTCGGCCTGGCCGCTCCACATGCCGGGCAGCACCTGTGACAGCACCAGCCCCGCGAGCAGCAATCCTGAGTACAGAGCGACCTTCTTCATGCCGTCAGCATAAGCCCTCTTTGGCCCCACGCCCAGATTCCCCACCGGCCCCGCGCCCGGGCGGGCTAAGAATGACCCGATGAAGACCATCATCGAGCCGTTCCGGATCAAGGTCGTCGAGCCCATCAAGATGACCACCGCCGCCCAGCGCGACGCGCTGCTGCGCCGCGCACACTTCAACACCTTCCTGCTGGCCGCCCAGGACGTGCTGATCGACCTGCTGACCGACAGCGGCACCGGCGCGATGAGCGCCGAGCAGTGGGCCGGGATCATGCGCGCTGACGAGAGCTACGCCGGCGCCGTCAGCTTCTTCCGCTTCCGTGACAGCGTCAAGGACATCACCGGCTTCGCCAACCCCCTGCCCACGCACCAGGGCCGCGCCAGTGAGCGCATCCTCTTTGAGCTTGTCGGCGGGACCGGCAAGGTCGTCCCCGCCAACGCCCACTTTGATACCACCCGCGCCAACTGCGAGCACAGCGGCGCGCAGGCCGTCAACCTGCCCATCCCCGAGGCACGCGACCCACGCTCACGCCATCCCTTCAAGGGCAACCTCGATATCGCCGCCCTCGAAGCGCTGCTCGCCGAGGTCGGCCCAGAGAACGTCCCGCTGGTGATTGTGACCGTTACCAACAACACCGGCGGCGGGCAGCCGGTGAGCCTGGAAAATATCCGCGCCGTCCGCGCCGTCTGCGACCGCTACAAGCTCCCGCTCTTCCTTGACGCCTGCCGCTTCGCCGAGAACGCCTGGTTCATCAAGCAGCGCGAGCCCGGGATGAGCAACCGCTCCGTCCGCTCCATCGTCCGCGAGATGTTCGACCTCGCCGACGGCGCGACCATCTCTGCCAAAAAAGACGGCATGGTCAACATCGGGGGCGTGCTGCTCCTGCGAGACCCCTCCCTCCTCCAGCGCGCCAGCGAGCTGCTCATCCTTACCGAGGGCTATGTGACCTACGGCGGGCTCGCCGGGCGCGACCTTGAAGCCATGGCCCAAGGCTTCCAAGAAGTCGTCGAAGAAGACTACCTCGAATATCGCGTTCGTACCGCTGAGTACCTTGGCGAACGCCTCCTCCAGGCCGGCATCCAGATCATCGAGCCGCCCGGTGGGCACGCGATCTACATCGACGCCCGTCACCTTTGCCCACACATCCCGCCCCACCAGTTCCCGGGCCAGGCCGTCGTCGCCGCCCTCTACCGCTCCGGCGGCATCCGCTCGTGCGAGATCGGCAGCGTGATGTTCGGCGGCACCATGCCCGACGGCTCGCCGCGCCCCGCCCCCGCGATGGAGCTCGTACGCCTGGCTTTCCCGCGCCGCGTCTACACCCAGAGCCACTTTGACTACGTGATCGAGGCCGCGCAAGAGGTCTTCGCCATTCGCCACGGCCTCAAAGGCCTGCGCATTGTCGAGGCACCCCCGGTCCTGCGGCACTTCACCGCGCAGTTCGAAGAACTCGCGTAACCGCCTACAGTACATATAATAATTTCCGCTGTTTACGTGCGCCCACCGTCCTGTTATGTCCGCTGTTCACCTGCGTCTGCAGTCCAGCTGAATCCACCGTCCTGCTATGTCCACCGTCCTGCTTAATGGCGAGTTCCTCGACCTCTCCAGCGCACGCGTCAGCGCGCTGGACGCCTCCGTGCAGCACGCCGTGGGCCTCTTTGAGACCATGCTCGCCGGCGTTGGTCCCGCAACCCTCGCGTCAGACGGTCCCCGCCCAAACGGGCCCGACGCAGACCGGCAGCCCTGGGTCATCGACCTTGACCAGCACATCGAGCGTCTGTGCACCTCCGCCGCAGAGCTAGGACTCTCTACTGACCTGCGCCCGCTGGCCTTGCAAGAGGCCGTGCTCGCCACCGTCGCTCGCAGCGCCCTGCCGCGCGCCCGCGTTCGTCTGACGATCACCGGCGGCGACCTCAACATGCTCTCGCAGGCTCGCGCCGCCGCGCGTGATCCCAACCGCGCCGGCCAGCCCGCCGTCCCGCTCGCGCACCCCACCGTCCTGTGCGTTGCTCAGCCCGCGACGGTCTACCCGCAGCCGATGCTCGACCACGGCGTCATGGTCACACTGGCCGACGCCAAGGCCAACCCCTTTGATCCCACCGCCGCGCACAAGACGCTCAACTACTGGTGGCGCCTGCGCGAGCTGCAGGCCGCCGGCGCCAAGGCCGCCGCGGAAGCCCTCGTCTTTGACGTCACCAACCACCTCGCTGGCGGGTGCGTCAGCAACGCCATCATCATCAAGGGCAACACGCTGCTCACGCCCTTCGCCCGCGGCGAAGAAGGCTTCGGCCCATCAGGCCCCGAGGCCGATCAAGACGCCGCCCCGCGCCGCGCCGCCGGGCACTACCTGCCCAGCGCGGTGCTGCCCGGTGTGACCCGCGCCCGCGTGCTGGCCTGGGCCGAGCTCGGCAGCGCCGTCCACCCCGCACTCGCAGGCCTCCGCGTTCAGCGCCGCATGCTGACTATCAACGACGTGCTGACCGCCGATGAGCTGCTGCTGACCAACAGCAGTTGGGGCGTGCTGCCCGTCACGCGCGTCGAGGGCCGCACAATCGCCGCTGGCATCCCCGGCCCGATCTCACACGCGCTCGTAGAACTCTGGGCCCGCTGGTCCAATCCGCAAGACTGAAGCGCTCAGCCGCCATTCATCCAGCGCAGCGCGGCCTGCGCCACGCGCTCGACAAGCAGCTCCGCTGTCCGCAGGTCACCGGGCGAGGGCTGCGTCGAGCCGTGTGACGACTGCGCCATCGCCCCGATTTACCCGCCCAGGCGGTTGATGTCCTGGGGGGTCTGCCCGACGGTCATCTGCCCCAGACTGCCCCAGATCATTGAGTCCTGCGCCGCGAACGCCGTCAGATAGCTCAGCGTCATCTGCTTGTCGCCCGAGAGCCCGCCGCGCCCTTGAGCACGTCCTCCGCCTGCACCTTGGTGTGCCCGAACCCCGAGTGACAAACGACAATTACGCTGGCCATGCTCCGCTCCTGACGGGCTCTGGCCTTACCCGCAAGCACACGTCTGTGCCGGCAAAACGCCCGGCACAACACTATCGCCACACCGCGCCGCGCGCGTCGCGACGCCACCCAACATCAGCTCACCCCGCGCGAACACCTCGCCGCGATCAAACGCCAGCATCATGACCTGACTGGTTCTTGGAAACCCCGGCAGCGGCTTCCACGGCGTGCCCGTCCAGCGCGCCACATCCATCACCCCACCAGCCACGTCGGCACGCCGATGACCTGCGTGAAGTTCCCGCCGATGACCAGGCGTCGCTTGATGGTCACGATACGCGCATTAGCAGTGCCCTTTGCCGCCCTCGCCAGCGGCAGCATCGCCAACAGTGTCAGGGTCAACGCGCCAATGACGCCGCACGCCAGCGTGCGCCCCGCGCCCGCGATCACAGACCGCTCAAAGCGTGCGCACAAGCACCGCCGCGTGGACTGAAGAAGTATCGAGTTCATGCCAAGTACCCCGTCGGTACAGAATTGCACGCAACGCAAGACCACTTGCAAACCGCGCAGGGCCGCAAGCCAATCGTTGTGACACTTTACAGCGCGCCTACACCACCCGTGCGGGCACGCCCACCACCATTGCGCCCTCACGCACCGCCTCAAGCACCACCGCCCCC
>Ga0105047_10008924_pt1 | contig 16605 bp, 14 predicted proteins | sample MAT04_FD_78384 | JGI IMG/M metagenome (GOLD analysis project Ga0105047, IMG submission 78384) | Freshwater microbial communities from Lake Fryxell liftoff mats and glacier meltwater in Antarctica - MAT-04 (megahit assembly) | ecosystem: Environmental > Aquatic > Freshwater > Ice > Liftoff...
GACGGCCGCGACGGCGAGGGCCACAACCGCTCGTGGAACTGCGGCGAGGAGGGCCCGACCGACGACCCGCAGGTCAGCGCGCTCCGGCTGCGCCAGCAGCGCAACTTCCTCACCACCTTGCTGTTGAGCCAGGGGGTGCCGATGATCGCCCACGGCGACGAGATCGGCCGCACCCAGCAGGGCAACAACAACGTCTACTGCCAGGACAACGAGCTGGCGTGGGTCGACTGGAACCTGGACGACGACCAGAAGCAGCTCCTCGCCTTCACCTCGGCGCTGTCCCGGCTGCGTCGCGACCACCCCGTGTTCCGGCGCCGGCGCTTCTTCGCCGGCAGCGCCGACCACGGTGGTCAGTCCGAGCTGGGCGACATCGCCTGGTTCCAGCCCTCCGGCGAGCGGATGGGCGATTCGGCGTGGAGCGACGGTGAGGCCCGCACGGTCATGGTCTTCCTCAACGGCCAGGCCATCCCGAGCCCCGACACCCGGGGTCGCCCGGTGCTCGACGACGACTTCCTCGTCGTCTTCAACGCCCACCACCAGGAAGACGTCTTCGTGCTGCCCGGCAACGAGTGGGGTGAGCGGTGGGGCGCCGAGATCGACACCGGCGCCGACATCGTCGACACGCGGTGGCACGAGGCCGGCAGCGAGCTGAAGGTGCAGCCGCGCTCGGTGATCGTCCTGCGCAGCCCGCGCGAGACGCTGCCCCAGCCTTCCGGAGCCGCAACGACCCGTCGGACGTGACGATGCCCAGCACGCACCGCCCCGACCCCGGCCGCATCGTCCCCACGTCCACCTACCGCCTGCAGGTGCATGCGGGATTCGGCTTCGATGCGGCCGCCGAGCACGTCGCCTACCTGGCGGCGCTCGGCGTCTCGCACCTGTACCTCTCGCCGGTGCTCCAGGCCGCGCCGGGCTCGATGCACGGCTACGACGTGCTCGACCACACCCGGATCTCCGAGGAGGCCGGTGGCCGGGAGGCGCTGCAGCGCCTCGTGACGGCGTGCCGTGGGGCCGGGCTCGGCATCGTCGTCGACGTCGTGCCCAACCACATGACGGTGCCCGAGCCGACGCACCTGAACGCGCCGTTCTGGTCGCTGCTGCGCGACGGGCGGCGCTCCCCGTACGCCGGCTGGTTCGACGTCGACTGGGTCGCCGAGGGCGAGCGCATCCTGATGCCGGTGCTCGGTGGCACGGTCGAGCAGGCGATCGAGCGCGGCGACGTCACGCTCGCCGACGACGGTGGCCCGACCGGCCACGAGTGGGTGCTGCGGCACTACGGCGACGAGCTCCCGGTCGCGCCCGGCACGCAGACCCTGCCGCTTCGCGAGCTCGTCGACGCGCAGGCCTACCGCCTGTCGAGCTGGCGCGAGGCGGGGGAGGCGCTGAACTACCGCCGCTTCTTCGACGTCACCTCGCTCGTCGCGGTGCGGGTCGAGGACCCCGTGGTGTTCATGGCCACCCACGCCCTGTTGCTCGCCCTGCACGGTCACGGTGAGGTCGACGGCTTCCGCATCGACCACCCGGACGGCCTCGCCGACCCCGGTGGTTACCTCGAGCGGCTGGCCGACGCCACCGGTGACGCCTGGGTCGTGGTGGAGAAGATCCTCGAGGGCGACGAGCGCCTGCCCGACAGCTGGCGCTGCGCCGGCACCACGGGCTACGACGCGTTGCTGCGGGTGCAGCAGGTGCTCACGTCGACGGCCGGGGTCGAGGAGCTCGACCGGTTGTGGGCCGCTGCCGCGCCCGACCGGGCCTGCCTCGACGACGTGGTCGCCGAGGCCAAGCGGCTCGTCGTCGACGACGTGCAGGCCGCCGAGGTCGACCGGCTGATGCGGCTCGCCCGGCATGTGCTCGTCGACGTCGACCTCGCCGCGGTCCGCCGCGCGCTCGAGGCCCTCCTGGTCGCGATGGACCGCTACCGCGCGTACGTCGTCCCCGGGCGCGGACTGGACCCCGAGCAGGCCGCCGTCGTCGACGGTGCGGCGGAGCGCGCGCGGGGGCTCCTGGCACCCAGCGACTCCGAGGCGCTCGACGTCGTCGTGGCCCTCGTGCTCGGGCGCGACCTGCCGGGGGTGCAGCTCGACAGCGAAGCGCTCGCCGACGACTTCCGGGTGCGCTTCCAGCAGACCTGCGGACCGGTCATGGCCAAGGGCATCGAGGACACCGCCTTCTACCGCTGGTTCCGCCTCGCCGGGGCCAACGAGGTCGGCGGCCACCCCGACCACCTGTCGATCTCGGCCGACGAGTTCCACCAGTGGTGCGAGACGCTCGCCACCACGTGGCCGACGTCGATGACCACGCTCACGACCCACGACACCAAGCGGTCCGAGGACGTCCGGGCCCGGCTCATGGTGCTCGCCGAGGACGGCGCGGGCTGGGGTGCCTGGCTCGAGGTGGCCCGTGAGCTCACGGCCGGTCACCGCACCGAGCGGCTCGACGCGCCCACCGAGTACCTCATCTGGCAGACCCTGGTGGGCACCTGGCCGATCACCGGGGCGCGACTCGAGGAGTACCTCGTCAAGGCGGTGCGCGAGGCCAAGGTGCACACCGCGTGGATCGACGGTGACTCGGGGTACGAGGACGACGTGCTCGCCTTCGCCAAGTCCGTCGCCCGCGATCCCGGCGTGAAGCGCCAGCTCGACGAGTGGACGACCCGCCACGAGCCGTCGGTGCGCGCGAACGTGCTGTCGCAGAAGCTCGTCCAGCTGACCATGCCCGGCGTGCCCGACGTGTACCAAGGGTGCGAGATCGTCATGCTCTCGCTCGTCGACCCCGACAACCGCCGCCCGGTCGACTGGACCGACCGTGGCGAGCGGCTCGACCGGGTGCTCTCCGACGAGCCGGCCTTCGACCTCGACGACGAGAAGCTGCGAGTGACCGCCCGCGCCCTGGGCGTGCGTCGTGACCTCCCCGGCGTCTTCGTGGGGGAGGGCACGACGTACGCCGGCCTTCCCACCACGAGCGAGCACGCGCTCGCCTTCGCCCGGGGGGACTCCGGCGGCCCGCGGGTCGTCACCGTGGCCACCCGGGCCGCTGGGCTGCTGGTCGCAGCCGGCGGCTTCGCCGACGCGACGGTGACCCTGCCCGCCGGCACCTGGACCGACGTGCTCTCCGACGACGAAGCGGTCCTCGACGGCGGGGAGGTGCTCCTCACCCGCGTGCTGGCCTCCCGCCCGGTGGCCCTGCTCGTGAGGCAGTCATGACGGCACCGATCACGGTGTGGGCGCCGCTGGCGGAGCGGGTCGACATCGAGTGGACCGTCGTCCCCACATCGACCGACGGCCCACCCCCGGCACAGCCACGGCGCGAGCCGATGGCCGCGGTGGGCGACGGGTGGTGGCGCTGGGAGCCGGGCCCGGAGGCGAGGGGTGACGACACGGCATCCGGGCCGATCGTGCTCGACTACGCGTTCCTGCTCGACGGCGAGGGGCCGGCCCTGCCCGACCCGCGCAGCCCCTGGCAGCCGCACGGCGTGCACGCGCCGAGCCGCACGTTCGATGCGGCAGCCTTCCGCTGGACCGACGACGACTGGCGCGGACCGCGTTCCGGGGCAGGGGTGCTCGGCTCGGTGGTCTACGAGCTGCACCTCGGTACATTCACCCCGGAGGGCACCCTCGATGCCGCCCTGACCCGGCTGGACCACCTCGTCGCCCTCGGCGTCGACGTCGTCGAGCTGATGCCGGTCGCGGCCTTCCCGGGCCGCTGGGGCTGGGGCTACGACGGTGTCGGCCTCTGGGCCGTGCACGACGGCTACGGCGGCCCGGCCGCGCTGCAGCGTTTCGTCGACGCCTGCCACGCCCGCGGGCTCGGCGTCGCGCTCGACGTGGTGCACAACCACCTCGGCGCGAGCGGCAACTACCTCGCGCGTTTCGGCCACTACTTCACGCAGGCGCACCACACGCCGTGGGGTCCGGCCGTCAACCTCGACCAGGCCGGCTGTGAACCGGTGCGGCAGTTCCTGGTCGAGAGCACGCTGCGCTGGTTTCGCGACTTCCACGTCGACGCGCTGCGGTTGGATGCCGTCCACGAGCTCAAGGACGACTCGCAGCCGCACTACCTGGTCGAGCTCTCCGACGCCGTGGGCGCGCTCGCCTCGCAGCTCGGCCGCCCCCTCGACCTCGTCGCCGAGAGCGATCTCAACGACACGGTGATGGTCACCCCGACGGCAGAGGGCGGGCGGGGCATGACGGCGCAGTGGGACGACGACGTGCACCACGCGCTGCACGTCGCCCTGACCGGTGAGTCGCGCGGCTACTACGCGGACTTCGCCGGCGGCGGCGGGACCGACGAGGCCGGCCCGCTGGGCGTTCTCGCCAAGGTGCTCACCCGCGGGTTCCTGCACGACGGCACGATGTCGACCTTCCGGGAGAGGTCCTGGGGAAGCCCGGTCGACGTCGAGCACCTCGACGCCCGCCGCCTGCTGGGCTACCTGCAGACCCACGACCAGGTCGGCAACCGGATGACAGGAGACCGGGTCTCGCGCGCCATCGCGCCGGGTGTGCAGGCCGCCGGCGCCGCGCTCTACCTGCTCGGCCCCACCACGCCGATGATCTTCATGGGCGAGGAGTGGGCGGCGTCGACACCGTGGCAGTTCTTCACCAGCTTCGACGACGAGGTGCTCGCCGACGCGATCCGGCAGGGGCGGCGCGCGGAGTTCGGGGCGCACGGCTGGTCCGAGGACGCCGTGCCCGACCCGCAGGACCCCGCCACCCGCGACGCCTCGGTGCTCGACTGGGCCGAGGTCGACAGGGGCGAGCACACGCGGATGCTGCACTGGTACGCCGCGTGCACTGCGCTGCGCCGCGACCTCCTCGGCTCCGGGCCGACCAGGTTCGCCGATGTGGCCGTGACGTTCGACGAGGGCGCTCGCTGGCTGGTCATGACGCACGCCTCGGCCGGCCGCCCGGCCTACGCGGTGGCGGTCAACCTCTCGGGAACGACGCAGAACGTGCCGGCTCCTGCGGGCGCGGCCCGCCTGCTCGTGGGCTGGGACCTCGCGGCCACCGAGCTGCGTGGCGGTGCCGTGCGGATGCCGGGCGGCTCGGTTGCCGTCCTCGACCTCACCTGAGCGGTCCGGCCGACCGCGTCGAGCACGGTCAGGCGTCCGGGATGCGCAGCATCCCCTCCTGGGCCACCGTGGCGACGAGGGTGCCGTCCGCGGCGAACATCCGGCCGATGCCCAGCCCACGACCGCCCTGGGCCGAGGGGGAGTGCTGGGCGTAGAGCAGCCACTCGTCGGCCCGGGCCGGGCGGTGGAACCACATGGCGTGGTCGAGGCTGGCCGCTCGCAGGCCCGGTGCGCGCCAACCCTTTCCGTGGCGTCGCAGGATCGACTCGAGCAACGAGTAGTCGGACGCGTAGGCCATCACGGCCTCGTGGACCAGCGGGTCGTCGGGCAGCTCGCCGATGGCGCGCATCCACACCCGCTGGTCTGCGACCTGATCGGCGGCGGGCGTGACGAACAGGTTGCCCTCGACGTGCCGCTGCTCGATGGCTCGCTCCTGCGCGATGTGCCGCGCACCGGGGTGGTCGACGCCGGCGAACACGTCGGCGAGGGACGGCACCGTCATCGGGTCTGGTGCGTCCGGCATCGGGTCCTGGTGGTCCAGGCCGGTGTCGGGAGTCTGGAACGACGCGCTCATCGACAGGATCGGCTTGCCGCGCTGGATGGCGTGCACCCGCCGGGTCGAGAACGACCGGCCGTCGCGCATCCGCTCGACGCTGAACGTGATCGGCTGGGTGTCGTCGCCGGGGCGCATGAAGTAGGCGTGGATCGAGTGCAGCCGCCGGTCGCCGCCACCCTCGATCTCGAGCACCGTGCGGCCGCACGCGATCACGCCCTGGGCGAGCACCTGGCCACCGAACACCCGCCCGTGGGGCTGCTTCTGGCTCTGCCCGCGAAAGAGCGTGATGTCCTCGGCAAAGGTCTCGGGCAACGGCACCGGGGCCTCGCCCGCGAGGGCGCCCGCCGTCGACATCGGCTGCACGCTCATCTGTGCGGACCCCAGCTCCTCGAGGTCGAGGGTTGCGAGGAGGTCGAGGAAGGGCGCCGGCTGGTCGGTGGTCACCGGGGCAACGATAGTCAGGCGACGAGGGGTCGTCGGCCGGGCTGCCCGGTGGCCTTGCGACGGCCCCGACGGGAAGGAGACGTGCCGGCGGCGCGGACGGCGTCGACGGCGCGCGCCAACCGCTCGACGGCCTCGGTCATTGCGTCGGGCGCCAGCACGTAGGGCAGGCGCACCCAGCGCTCCAGGCCGCCGACCAGCGCGAAGCGCGGTCCGGCGGCGAGAAGGAGACCCTCGTCCTCGGCGGCCACCGTGACCCCGGTCGCCTCGACGCCGTCGGGCAGCTCGCACCACAGGACGAGCCCGCCGCGGGGCACCCGGAACCGCACCTCGGGCAGCCGGGCGCCCAGGGCGCTGACCAGGGCGTCTCGTGACCTGCACAGGTCCTCGCGGCGGGCCGGGGTCAGGCCGGGTGCCACGCGCATCAGCTCGAGCAGCACCAGCTGCTCGAGCACCGGGGCCCCCAGGTCGCTGGTGACCCGCGACTCGACCAAGGGAGCCAGCGAGGGGCGCGCGGCCCGCACCCAGCCGGTGCGCAGGCCGCCCCAGTGCGACTTGGACGCACTGCCGACCGTGACCGCCCGGGGGTCGTACGCGGCGAACGGCAACGGCATCGAACCTCCGTCGAGGTCGACCTCGGCAATGGTCTCGTCGATGACCGGTACCGTGTGGGCCCGTCGGAGGGCGGCGGCGAGGACCGCCCGGTCGTCGTCGGTCATGAGCGCACCGGTCGGGTTGTGGAAGTCGGGGATCAGCAGGGCTGCCGTGGCAGCGGCGGCTCGCACCGTGCGGACGCACTCGGCGACGTCCCACCCGTCGGGGTCCATCGCGAGCGGCACGAGCCGGGCGCCGCCCCGCCGGGCGGCGTCGATGGTGTTCGGGTAGCCGGGGGTCTCGACGACGACCCGGTCGCCGTGCGTGACGAGTGCGTGCAGGACGATGCCGATGCCGGCGACGGCGCCCGAGGTCACCAGCACCTCGTCGGCGGAGGTCGGCAGGCCACGAGCCGTGTAGCGCTCGGCGATCACCTCGCGCAGCTCCGGGACGCCGTAGGTGAGGTACCCGGCGCCGGCGAGGTACCGGGGCAGCTGTCCGACCGCCCGCTCGTAGGCCTCGAGCACCCCGGCGGGAGCCCGGGTGGCGGCGCAGGTCAGGTCGATGACGCCCTCGCCGACGTCGGCCGGGAAGAGCGAGCCGGCAAGGCGCTGCCGGCTGCTCGACGGCAGGGTCGCCACCGAGCCGGACCCCCGTCTGGAGGTGAGGTAGCCGCTGTCGCGGAGCACGGCATACGCCCTGGTGACGGTGGTGCGGCTGACGTCGAGGGCGGCGGTGAGCTCGCGCTCGCTCGGCAGCCGGGTGCCGGCAGCGATCCGGCCATCGGCGACCGCCAGTCGTAGCGCGTCGGCGAGGGCGCGGTAGGCCGGGCGGCCGGGCACCAGCGCGCCGACGAGGCGGGCGGTGCGGGCCGCTGACACCGTGGGCGTGGTCATGTGGCCACTCTGTCAGGATTGGCCATCGAAGGAAAGGCCACTTTGCGCGAGGATGGAGCGCATGACCCCGATTCAGGCCCTGCGACGAGGCGCGAGCCGCCGCGTCGAGCTGGTGACGATGAACCCGGTCGAGCAGCTGCGCGCGGGCCGGCTGGTGCACCGGGTGTCCCAGCTTCTGGTCGGGCTCGTGCTCTTCGGCGCCTCGATGGCGCTGCTGTTGAGGGCCGACCTCGGTCTGGAGCCGTGGGGTGTGCTGCACTACGGCCTCATCCAGCACGTGCCCATGTCCTACGGTGCGATGAGCATCGTCGTGTCGTTCATCGTGCTGCTGCTCTGGATCCCGCTGCGGCAGTGGCCGGGGGTGGGCACGGTGCTCAACGCCGTGGTCATCGGCGTCGCCATCGACGCCACCCTCGCGGTGGTGCCGGCCATCGAGGGGCTCGGTTGGCGAATCGGCGCGATGCTGCTGGCCATCGTGGGCAACGGGGTGGCCGGCGCGATGTACATCGGCAGCCAGCTCGGCCCGGGCCCGCGCGACGGGCTGATGACCGGTCTGGCCCGGCGCACTGGTCGCTCGATCCGGCTGGTGCGCACCTCGCTCGAGGTCACCGTGGTCGTGCTCGGGTTCGCCCTGGGCGGCATCGTCGGCGTGGGAACGGTGCTCTACGCGCTGCTGATCGGCCCGGTCGTGCAGCTCTTCCTGCCGATGCTCACCGTGCGGGTCGAGCGCCCGGCGGCCCGCGAGGCGCAGCCGGTTCCCACCGTCACAGGGCCTGCTGCAGGGTGACGAACACGTAGCCCCTGGCCCGCAGGCCGTCGAGAATCGCGGGAAGTGCCGCAGCATCGAGCGTGGTGCCGTCGTCGGGGTTGGCGCCGACGTGCATGAGCACGATCATCCCCGGGCGCGCAGCGGCCAGCACCCGGTCGCGGACTCTGGCCGCCGTCATGCCGCCGCTCGTGCCCTTCCACCCGAGGCTGTCGACGGTCCAGCGCACCGCCACGTAGCACTCGTCGTTGACCAGGGCGATCGTGCGGGCGTCCCGCGCGCCGTACGGAAAGCGGAACCACGGCCCGGGCGGACGCCCTGTCCCGGCCCGGATCGCCGCTGCACCCGAGCGAACCTGGTCCACGACGGCCGACGACGACAAGGTCGTGAGGTCGGGGTGGGTCCTGGTGTGGTTGCCGACGGGGTGGGCGGTGGCGATCGCCGCCGTCGCCTCGGGACTGGAGCGGGTGAAGTCGCCGGTGAGGAAGAAGGTCGCTGCCGCGTGCTTGGCCGCCAAGGTCGACAGGATCGACATGACGCCGGTGCTGCTCGAACCCCCGTCGAACGTCAACGCAGCGATCTTCGACGTCCCGGGGAAGACCTCGAGGTCCTTGCCGAGGTACGTCGCGGTGACGGCGCAGGCGTTGGGGGTGGGGTGCACCACTGTGCTCGTGCTCGGGGTGGGTGAGACGCGCGGCGTCGGCGAGACACGAGGCGTGGGGCGCGGCGCGGGCCCGGACGTGCGTGTGGGCGTGGGCGTCGGGGTTCGGGTGGGCGTCGTGACCGCCGTGGGCGATGGTGTGGCGCCCTTCGGGCCGGCCGTCGTCGCCGCCGGGGAGGCCACCGGCGCGCTCGTCCGATCCGGAGCCGAGGGCGACCCACACGCGGCCAGTCCTGCGACGAGGGCTGCTGCCACGAACCGGATGAGAGCTCGGCCGGCCATCGCTGCCTCCACCACCAGTGTCGTGCGCCCCGACGGGAGCGACGCCCGGGTGTGGCCGACGGATCACCGGCCGCGCCCCCAGTGGGCTCAGCCGTCGACGGCGAGCGCGAAGGGCAGGACGCCACCAGCCCCGGCCAGGCGTAGCGCCCGCCCGGCCACGGTCAGGGTCCACCGCGACGAGACGAGGTCGTCGACGAGCAGCACCGGGCCGTCGACCGCGGTCAGGGCCGCGGCCAGCTCGGGCCCGACGACGAGCCGCTCCCACACCCCGGCCAACCGAAACGCGCTGTTGCCGCCCGGCTCGCCCGTGGGGCCGCCATGGGCGAGGTCGAGCGACCCGAGCAGCGGGAGCCGCCCCATCTCGGACAGCCCGGCCGCGAGCGACCCGACCAGTGCGGGGCGCGAGCGCGACGGCACCGCCACGACGCCGACGGGCCGCTGGGCCCAACCCCACTCGGCGAGCACCGGGACGCAGGCGCGCAGCAGGTCGGAGTGCGCCGCGGCATCCGCGCGCAGCACCTCGCGCAGCCGCTGCCCCCAGCCCAGGTCGGACAACCGGGCCAGCGCGCGACCGGGCAGCAGCGCCTCGTCGGGCCCGATCCTGCCCTTGACCGGCACGCCGAGCCGATCCATGCCCGTGGGCCACTGCACCCGTGGGTCGAGGTCGACCCCGACCCGGGCCAGGCGTTCCCGGGCGGCGCCGACGACGCGGTCGGGCACCTCGGTGGGGTACCAGGGGCCGGCGCACCCGTCGCACCGCCCGCACGGCACGGCGCTCGCGTCGTCCAGGCACTCCTGCAGGAAGGCCATGCGGCACGCGTCGGACCGCTCGTAGTCGAGCATCAGCTGCTGCTCGGTCTGCCGGGCCGCCGCCACCCGCTCGTAACGCTCGCCGTCGTAGGCCCACGGGACCCCGGTCGACCTCCAGCCGCCGGACACCCGCTGCACGGCGCCGTCGACGTCGAGCACCTTGAGCAGCAGCTCGAGGCGGGTGCGCCGCACGTCGACGGCCGTCTCGAGCGTCGCCGTCGACAACGGCCGCCCGGCCTCGGCGAGGGTGCGCAGCACGGACTCGGCCTGCTCCTGGCGCGGCATCGACACCGACGCGAAGTAGGACCAGATGTCCTTGTCCTCGGGCCCGGGCAGCAGCAGCACGTCGGCGCGCTCGGTGGCGCGACCGGCACGACCCACCTGCTGGTAGTAGGCGACCGGCGAGCTCGGCGCCCCGAGGTGCACGACGAACCCGAGGTCGGGCTTGTCGAACCCCATGCCCAGCGCGGAGGTGGCCACCAGTGCCTTGACCTCGTTGCGGCGCAGGGCACCCTCGAGCCGCTCCCGGTCGGCCGGGTCGGTGCGCCCGGTGTACGACGCGACGCTCGACCCGGCCGCCGACAGGGCGGCGGCGACGTCCTCGGCCGCGGACACGGTGAGCGTGTAGACGATGCCGCTGCCGGGCAGCTCGTCGAGGTGTGCCACCAGCCAGCCGAGGCGCTGTTCGGGCGACATGGAGCGCAGCACGCCGAGCCGCAGTGACTCGCGGGCGAGCCCACCGCGCACGGTGAGCACCGACCGGCCACCCACCTCGAGCTGCTCGACGACGTCGGTGACCACCCGGGCGTTGGCCGTGGCGGTGGTCGCGAGCACCGGGGTGTCGGTCGGCAGGCCGGAGAGCAGGTCGCGGATGCGGCGGTAGTCGGGCCGGAAGTCGTGCCCCCAGTCGCTCACGCAGTGCGCCTCGTCGACGACGAGCAGGCCGCACCGCCGGGCCAGGTCCGGAAGCTGCTCGTCGCGAAAGCGCGGGTTGTTCAGCCGCTCGGGGCTGACGAGCAGCACGTCGACGGCATCCGTGGCCAGCGCCTCGCGCACGACGTCCCAGTCCTGGGCGTTGGCCGAGTTCATCGTCACGGCTCGGATGCCGGCCCGCTCGGCGGCCGCGATCTGGTCGCGCATCAGCGCCAGCAGCGGGCTGATGATGACCGTCGGGCCGGCCCCCTCGGCCCGCCGCAGGGCCGTGGCGACGAAGTAGACCGCTGACTTGCCCCAGCCGGTGCGCTGGACGACGAGCACCCGCGAGCGGTCGGCGACCAGGGCCGAGATCGCCTCGAGCTGCCCGTCGCGGAAGTCGGCGTCGTCGCGCCCGACCAGCCGCCGCAGGGCCGCGCGAGCCTCGGTGGCGAGTGCCGGGGCGGGGGGCGTGGGGGAGGAGGGCGCGGGAGGTGCGGTCACGGCATCCGTCGGGTTCGTCATGATGGCCCCACCGTATGCCGGGTGGCCGACAGCACCGTCCGTGTCGTCCACAGGCCGGGTTCGGTGGGGGAGGATGGGCAGATGGACACGTCGGCACTCCCCGAGGTCAGCGCCACCCTGCTCGACGAGGCCCGGGCGCAGCCGGCACACCGAGCAGCGCTCACCGTGTGCGGCGGCAGCGGCCACACCCTGCGGCAGACCGTCATCGCCCTGCTCGCCGAGTCCTCGTTGTCGGACCACGAGAACCCGGGCGAGGCGACCCTCCAGGTGCTGGTCGGTCGGGTGCGACTGTCGTGGGGCGGCGGCGCTGTCGACCTCGACGTGGGGGAGCACGTCGTCATCCCGCAGGAACGACACGGCCTGCTCGCCCTGACCGACGCCGTCGTCCTCCTCACCGCAGCCACGATGTGAGTCGCGGCGGTGGTGCTGGCCCGCTGTCCGGCTCGAGCGCCATACTGCTACTCGGAGTGGAGGTGGTGCCCGTGTCGCACCAAGACGTCGACGACTATCTCGCGGCCGTGCCGGAGCCGCAGAAGTCCACGCTCGAGCAGCTGCGGGCCGAGCTGACCGCCCTGCTCCCGGAGGCGGTGCAGGGCATCACCTACGGAGTGCCGTGCTTCAAGGAGGGCGGCAAGGGGGTCGCCGGGTTCGGCGTCTCCAAGAACCACTGCACCTACTTCCCGATGAGCGGGGCCGTCACCACCGAGCTGGCCGACCGGCTGCAGGGGTACGTGACCGCCAAGGGGTCGATCCGCTTCCCGAACGACGCGCCGCTGCCCCCCGAGCTCGTGGCACGACTGGTGGAGGCCCGACGCCGCGAGATCGAGCGCTCCGCCACGTAGTCGCGCCCGTGGGCACGTTTCTCGAGACGGGTTCGACGCGGGGTACCGCGCAGGAACCGCTGGGTTCACAACCACGTCGGCGATGTAGGCCGCGTCGAGGTGTCCATCCAGCTAGAGCCACCCCATCCGCCGGGCCTGCAGCGCAGCCTCGACCTTGTTGCGCGTGCCGGTCTTGCCGATCGCGCTCGACAGGTAGTTGCGCACGGTGCTGACCGACAGGTGCAGCCGCCCGGCGATGTCGGCGATCGCGGCGCCCCCCTCCGCCTCGGCAAGCACGGCGCGCTCCCGGTCGGTGAGGGGCGACGGCGCATGGCGCAGCGCGCTGCGGGCCAGCGCGGGGTCGACGACCGTGCCGCCCGCGGCGACCTCCCGCACCGCCTCGGCGAGCTGCTCCGCGGGGCCGTCCTTGACGAGGAACCCGCGGGCGCCGGCCGCCATCGCCCGCTGCACGTAGCCCGGTCGCGCAAAGGTCGTCACCATCACCACGGCGCACCCGGGCAGCTCGCGGGCGAGGTCGGCCGCGGCCTCGAGCCCGGTGCGGCCGGGCAGCTCGATGTCGAGCAGGGCGACGTCCGGGCGGGTCTCGAGGGCTCGCGGCACGATCTCGGTGCCGGTCGACACCTCGGCGACGACCTCGATGTCGGGCTCGAGCCCGAGCAGCACGGCGAGTGCGCCGCGCATCATCCCCTGGTCCTCGGCCAGCAGCACCCGGATCACGGGGCACCCACCGAGTCGGGCACCCATGCGGTGATCGAGAACCCCGTGTCCCCGGGTGCGACGTCGAGCCCGCCGCCGGCGGCGCGGAGCCGGTCGCGCAGGCCGTCCAGGCCGCCGCGCCGGTCGTGGTGTCCGGCCACGACTCCGACACCGTCGTCGACGACCGTCAGCCGGAACCGCCCTTGGTCGTGCCGCACCTCCACCTCGCACCGTGTCGCACCGGAGTGCCGGAGCACGTTGGTGAGGCCCTCGCGCAGGGCCCAGGCCAACGGGCCGGCGGCGGCGGGCGGTACCGGTGGCCCCGACCGCAAGGTCGCCCGGATGCCGGCCGCGGCCAGTGTCGTGCGCGCGTCCCGCAGCTCCTCGGGCAGGCTGGGCACGACGGCTCCGTCGACTGTCTCGCGCAGCTGGGCCAGCGCCCGTCGGCCGACGTCCTCGATGTCGGCGGCGTGCTCGGCCGCGCCCGCCGGGTCGGTGGCCACCAGCTTCCGCACCACGGCCGCCTTGACGACCATCACCGACAGCGTGTGCCCGAGGGTGTCGTGCAGGTCGCGCGAGAACCGCTCACGCTCGCGGGCGACGGCGGCGTCAGCAAGCTCCTCGCGGGTGCGGCGCAGCTCGTCGGCCGTGGAGACCAGGCGAGCGAAGGCCGCCGCCGCAACACCGGCGAGCAGCACCACGAAGGCCTGGGAAGCGAGCTCGTCGCGGGTCGCCCCGGTGCGCGAGAGCGTCCACGCCGAGACCACGGCGGACGCCGGGACGGCGCCAGCACGAAGGGCGTCCGCAGTGCGACCGCGGCGCACATCGCGAGCAGCAGCCACGCCGCCGACCACCCCGTCCACACCACGGAGCCCGTCGTCACGGCCACCGCGAGGGCCACCACCGCGACGGTCGAGGCCGCCGTCGGGCGAGGCCAGCTCGCGAGAACCGCGACGACCGACGCGACCGCCGTCAGCGTGAGCAGGGCGAGGCCGGCCGCGACGCCGGCCGTCCCCGCCGGCAGGTCGAGGAGCACGCCCCCGAGAACGACCGGCACCCAGACGAGCACGGCGGCGTGCCGCTGCACGGCGTGCCGGTCCGGCGGCCACTGGACGACGGTCGCGAGCACGGCGACGACGCTACCGTCCCCGAGCCGTGCCGCAGGGTGCTCGCCAGGCGTCATCCGCGCGTCCGGTACCCGGCGGCCATGACGACCGCGGTGACGACGGCGTGCAGCGCGACCAGGGCCAAGGTCGCGGTGGTGGTCACGGCCCCGAGCGGTCCGAGCACCGACACGAGGGCCACGACGACCACCAGCACGGTCCACGTGCCGGGGGCTCGTCGGGTGAAGCGCTCCAGCACGCGCAGGGCCACCATGGCGACGAAGGCGGACGCGGCGGCGCTGAGTGCGACCGCCGCCCCGCCCACGGTCTGCAGGCCGGTACCGGTGCGAACCTCGAGCTCGACGCCGGGCAGTACCGCCAGGAAGAGCCAGGCGACGAGTGCGGACACCGCCGCGGCGGCCGCGGTGACGAGGTCGACACGGCGCGGCACGCGCCGGGCCGTGGTGGTGTTCTTCAGGTCGGTCGTGGTGGTCATCGCAGACTCTCCCTCGTGGCGTCGGAATCGGTGCTCCCGACGCTACGAGCGCACCCCCACCGCCCCACAGGTGCCGAGGTCCTGACCTCGGCAGGACATCCGTCCTGTGCGACGGCCCGGCGAAACCAGTTGCCCCGCAGCCCCGGACCCGGCACCGTGACCGGGTGACCGACATCCGATCCCTCCTGGCCGTCTACGACGAGCAGCTGCGCACGGATGCCGAGACGCCCAGTGCGCTGTCGGTCACCGAGCACGGGCCGCTCCGGCTGGTCACCTTTGCGCGGGGACGCGGCTTCGTCACCTACCGCGACCTGGGCGGGGCGGACTCGGACGGCATCCGGACCCTCGTCGCCGCTGCCGTCGACCACTTCACGGCGGACCGCGAGGTCACCCGGGTCGAGTGGAAGACCCGAGGTCACGACCACGCACCCGGGCTGCACGAGGCCCTCGTCGCCGCCGGGTTCGTCCCCGACGAGGCGGAGTCGATCATGCTGGGCGAGGCTCGGCTCCTCGCGGTCGACGTCGACCTGCCGCAGGGGGTCACCCTGCGCACCGTCACCGACGAGGCCGACGTGCGCGCGATGAGCGCCATGGCCGACGAGGCGTTCGGCGACCCGGTCTCCGACGAGCGGGCCGAGAGCCTGCTGCACCGGCTCGCCCTTCGCGACGGCATGGAGCTGTGGGTCGCGGAGGCGGACGGGCGGATGGTGAGCGCGGGTCGGCTCGAGCCCGTGCCACACACCGAGGTCGCCGGCATCTGGGGCGGCTCCACCCTCGCTGCGTGGCGGGGCCGCGGCATCTACCGGGCCCTGACCGCGGCTCGCGCACGATCGGCGTTGCAGCTGGGGAAGGCGATCATCCACAGCGACTCCACCGAGTTCTCGCGCCCCATCCTCGAGCGTTCCGGCTTCCTGCGGGTGTCGACGACCACGCCCTACACGTGGCGCCGCTGACCGGGCTACGGTGGGCCGATCCAACGGGAGGGAGTGACTGATGGACGCCGAGATCCGCACCCTGAGCACCCCGGACGTCGACCTCGTGCACGAGGTGCGACCGCCCACGACGGCCGAGGCCGGTCGTCGGACGCTGCTGATGGCGGGCCACCCCTTGGACGCCCGCGGCTTCGACACCCTCGCCTCGCACTTCCTCGACCGCGTCGTCGTGACCTACGACCCGCGGGGCATCGGGCGCAGCGTGCGCAGCGTGCGCAAGGACGGCACCGACCAGTGCACCCCGCAGATGCACGCTGCCGACCTGCACGCCCTCATCGCCGCACTGGGTTCCGGCCCGGTGGACCTGTTCGCCAGCAGTGGCGGTGCCGTCAACGCGCTGGCGCTCGTCGCCGCCCACCCCGACGACGTCGCCACCCTCGTCGCCCACGAGCCACCGCTGCTCACGCTCCTGCCGGATGCCGAGGCGGCCCTCGCCGCCGAGCGTGCCGTGCAGGCCGCCTACCACGCACGGGGGTTCGGGGCCGGGGTGGCCGCGTTCATCGGGCTGACCTCCTGGCAGGGCGATTTCACCACGGCCTACCTCGAACAGCCGGCACCCGACCCGGCGCAGTTCGGCCTGCCCACCGACGACGACGGCCGGCGTGACGACGCCCTGCTGTCGGGCACGTTCAACGCGATCACGAGCTACCGTCCCGACCTCGATGCCCTGCGGGCCTCGCTGACCCGAGTGGTCGTGGGTGTCGGGCTGGAGTCCGACGGGCTGCTCACGGGGAGGGCCGCCGTGGCACTCGGACAGGCGCTGGGCCGGCCAATCACCGAGTTCCCGAGCCACCACGCGGGCTTCCTGGGCGAGGGCAGCGGCTACGGGGGCGACCCGGAGGCCTTCGCGGCGCGGCTGCACGACGTGCTCGATGCGGGCGCGGAGTGACCCTTCGTGGGGCAACATCGACCAACAGGTGCACGTCGCCCCGGGGCAACATCGACCAACAGGTCAACGTCGCCCC
>Ga0105047_10008925_pt1 | contig 16603 bp, 17 predicted proteins | sample MAT04_FD_78384 | JGI IMG/M metagenome (GOLD analysis project Ga0105047, IMG submission 78384) | Freshwater microbial communities from Lake Fryxell liftoff mats and glacier meltwater in Antarctica - MAT-04 (megahit assembly) | ecosystem: Environmental > Aquatic > Freshwater > Ice > Liftoff...
CGACATGATCACCACCGGCATCGCCCCCGCCGCCACATCCAGTTCGCTCAACGTGGGCCACCGCGCTTCGGGCCAACCCTGCACCCGCGCCGAATGCAGGCGCACAAAAGGGCTCGCCCCTGGACCCGCTGTTTGCGCCGCTTGTCGCACCACGCCCAGGCACTCCGCCAGCGACGCGCACGCCGCCAGCGAGACCAACTCCAATGATTCTCCCAACGCCGCCAGATGGGCGTGCGCCTCGCGGATCGGCCCCGGCGGACGCCGCGGGCTGTTTGGCGTTGAGTCGCCGGCGCGGGATGACGTGCTCATGGACATCGCCGGATCATTGCGCGCTCGACGCGAGCGGAGCGGATCGAGCGCTCAAGAAGCGATCGTGACGCCCAGCGTGATCGACATGGCCCCCGCCGCATCCGCCTGATCCGCCACCATCCGCCCGAAGTCGGCCCGTACCAGCGTCGCACTCGTCCGCAGATCGATCCCAAACTGATCGACGCCCACCACCAGCACCTCGCTCACCTCTGTTCCCCTGGAGCGGCGAATAAAATTGATCAGCGCCGGCTTGAGCGCGTTGGCCGCCCGGCACAGCCGCGCTTCGGGCAGGCCCGTCAGCGTGTTGGGGATGATGAGGTCTCCCAGTCGGATCATCGTCCCACCCCAGCGAGCCGAGTGGACCTTGAGCCTCGCCCAACGCGAGTAGCCGGGTCGGCCAAAGTGACCCTGCCATCGATCACATGTCTCGCAGCCGCGATAATCGGCGATCTCGTCGATCTCGCAGTGCAGGTGCAACGCCTCGGGCGCCTCGTCCGGGCAGCACAGCGTGACCTGCCCCGACTCCAGCTCCGCCGAAGACACCGGAAGCACCGGCAATCCCGACCGTCCATCGAACACGAACAGCACCGGCCGCGCGTGCTCGCCCGCCACCAGCACCCCGTGGTGCTGGGCTCGGAACGCGGAAGCGGGGATAGATGCGGTCATGGTGAAATGCTAGAGCCCAAAAACAACCGCGGGGCCAGCCTTGGCTGACCCCGCGATCGTTCGTTCGGCTGAACAAGGTGACGGCCGTCTCCGACGCGTCACACCCGATCAACCGCGGTCCCGGCGTTTCCACGCCGGGAGGGCAAGGGCTTCGGTGGAGAGGTGGTCATCGCGGCGACAAGCGCCGGCGAGCCCTCACACCCGGGCCTTGGCCCGGCCTTACTTGGCCTTCTTCTTGGCGGCCTTCTTCTTGCCCTTCTTCTTGGCTGCTTTCTTCGCCATCGCAATGCTCCCTCGGACTAAGTCCGAAGCTTCAGTATGTCCGCGGTTGGTTGCTGCGACATCGCAGCACCCCGCGAACTGATTGGACATCAATGTATCGGACGGTATCGTCCTTGCGCTTGAGCAAGATGTGCGCGAACACTTCTTGATCGCCAAGGTCCATCGCACCATCAGATCGAAGAGAGCCCATCATGTCAAGTACTCACATCGTGTTGATCGGCGCATCGGGTCGAATGGGTCGACGCATCGGCGCACTCGCGCAGCTCGACGCGCGCGTCAGCATCACCGCCGCCATCGCGCGCGATGGCTCCAGCGCCATCGGACAGCGCCTCAGCGATGCGCCCGACGCGCTCATCATCAGCGCCTCCACCGACATCAACACCCCCACCGATGTCGTTATCGACTTCTCCTCACCCACCGGTCACGCCCTCGCGCGACACATCGCGCTCAAGCAACGATCGGCGCTGTTGGTGGGGACAACGGGGCTTGATCCCAGCACGATCGCGGAACTTCGCCAAGCCTCCAAGCTCATCCCCGTCCTCCTAGCACCCAACACCAGCCTGGGCGTCGCCGCGCTCTCAAGCGCCGCCGCCTCACTCGCCTCCATGCTCGGCTCCGCCTTCACCTGCTCCATCGTCGAAGCCCACCACAGCGCCAAGAAGGATGCACCATCAGGCACCGCGCTGCGACTCGCCGACGCCGTTCGTCGCGGCGGTGGACAACTTGATCACAGCCACATCCTCAGCATCCGCGGCGGCGACACCGTCGGCGAGCACTTCATCCGCTTCGATGGACCCGGAGAATCCATCGAACTCACCCACCGCGCGGTCTCGCGCGACCTTTTTGCGCGCGGAGCCATCACCGCCGCCCTCTGGCTCAAGGGCCGTCAGCCCGGTTGGTACACCATCGATGACGTCGTCGGCATCCCTACCGCCCAAGGGCGAGGCGGTTCAGTCACACCCGACCAGTGCTAAGGCCCATCCACCGCCGCAGCCGCATTCGCATCGCCATTGGCCGGACGTACCAGCCCCGGACTGCCCTTTTCAATCTCAAAAATCGAGCGGAGCGACGTCCCATTCACCTGGTTATACAGCTCCGCCGACCGCTCATCGCTCACCTGCACCGGCACCCGCGCCCTCAAGACGCCCCGATACGGGTTGTACCAGAAGCCCGCCAGGCTCGGCTGCACCGCCAACCGGATCTCAGGGTGCCACAACTCGGCCTGCTCACGCGAGGCGATCTCCAACCACGGATGCACCAACGCGACCATCTCGTTGCGTGGCGGGTCGCCGCCAAACCACTTCGGGTCGATGCTCACGGCGTTGCCGCGAAGGTTGAGCTCGGTCCCGGGCATCGTCGCCCGCAGCCGCACCGTCTGCTCGATCTCGCGCAGCGCGTTACGCGTCTGAGCCGCCAGCGAGTCCTCCTCGCTGCGACGCTCCAGCACAAAGGTCACCACCAACGCGCCGACCACAGCGAGGAGCAGGCCGACCAAGTTGACGATCATCCTCATAATGGTGCTCAACGTGGGGCGATCCAGTCATCATCGGCCGAGAACGCCCGTCGATCTTGCGGGCACGCGATCTCCCCTCACCTCCCGCGCGGAGCCTTGACGTCCATGTCGAACGGGTGATTCACCCGCCTTGCCCCAAGCTGGCCGACCGAGAATCAACCCCGCCACACGATCCCGCGTGTCGGCCACACTCAGCTTCGCACCTAGACTGCCGCCTTCTCGGACCGGCCGTCGGCCACTGTCCCCGCATGCGTCACCTTCAGGAGCAGCCATGAGCGACGCCATTTTCTCGACGACCCTCTCCTGCGGGTTGCCCCTGGTCGCCGAACGTGTCCCCGGCGTGCGTTCGGTGGCCGTCTGCTGGCTCCTCCCCGTTGGCTGCGGCTACGACCGCGCCGACCGCGAAGGCGTCTCCACCATGCTTTCCGAGATGGTCTTCCGCGGAGCCGGAAGCCTCGATTCTCGCGCCCAAGCCGACGCCCTCGACCACCTGGGCCTCGCCCGCGGGGCCGACGTGGGCGGGCACTACCTCCGATTCTCCGCCACCATGCTCGCCGACCGCCTCGAACCCGCCTGGCCGCTCTTTGTCGACATCGTCCGCAGCCCCACGCTCGACGCCGCCGCCATGGAACCAGTCCGCGAGCTCTCCCTTCAGGCTCTCGCGGGACTTGCCGACGAGCCCCAAGAGAAAGCCGCCCTCGTCCTCTCCGATCGCCACAACGACCTCCCCCTCAACCGCACCGGCATGGGCACCGAGGCCGGCTTGACGGCCATCACCCGCGAAGATCTCCAATCAGCCTGGCGCGCCAACGTCAACCCCCAGAGCTCAATCCTCGCCGTCGCCGGCGCGATCGACCCCGACGCCATTGCTGCCCGGCTCGAAAAACTCCTGTCCGGCTGGAATGGTGCCACGCCCGCCCTCAAGACCTCGCCCTCGCCCACGCGCGGGACGTATCACCATGTTCAAGACGACTCCGCAAGTCAGGTCCATATCTTTCTAGCCCACGAAGCCCCGCGCGAGGCGCACCCCCACAGTCTGATGGAGCGCGTCGCCCTCGCCATCCTCTCCGGCGGGACCTCGGCCCGGCTTTTCACCGAGGTTCGCGAGAAGCGCGGGCTCTGCTACTCGGTCTCAGCCGGCTATTCCGCCGAACGCGATCACGGGCGGGTCACCGGCTATGTCGGGACGACCCCGGACAAGGCCCAGGAGTCGCTCGATGTGTTCCGCGCGGAACTCTCGCGCATCCAGACCCCCCAAGGCGCCGTGACGGCCAACGAGTTCAATCGCGCCGTGGTCCGTTTCAAGACCAGTCTGGTCTTCAGCGGCGAGTCCACCGGTTCGAGGGCTGGGGCGCTGGCGTCGGACATGCACCGCATCGGGCGACCGCGTTCTCTTGCCGAGCTTGCCGCGGCGGTCGATCGGCTGACGCTCACCGACCTCAATGACTACCTCCGGACGCGCCAGACGGGCCCGATGACGATCGTGACCCTCGGGCCCAAGCCGCTCGAGGTGAGTTGAGGGTTTTCCGCTCGAGGGCCGATCGGCATTACACTCTGCGTATGCACTTGCCGCGCAATCTGGCCAACTACGCGCTGATGTTCGCCCTCTTCGCGATCCTCGGGGCGTTCCTGCTCTATCCGATCTACCTCACCACCCGCGGGGCGTTCTTTGCCAACCCCGCCCAGGGCGGCGGTTTCACGTGGAACAATCTGATCTTGGTCTTCGAGGATCCGAGCCTGCGCGAGGGGCTGTTCAACGCGTTCCGTATCGCGGTGGCGACCACGATTCTGTCAACGCTGCTGGCACTGCCGTTGGCGGTGCTATCAGCCAAGTACCGCTTCCCGCTCAAGGGGCTGTTCAGCGCGTTGATCCTGGTGCCGCTGATTTTGCCCCCGTTTGTGGGCGCGATCGGGCTGAAGCTGATGCTGGGGCCCAAGGGGGCGATCAACACGTTCTTCGGGACGGATTTCGATGTGCTGGCCCAGGCGCGGTTCTGGGGTGTGGTGGCGGTGCAGGCGTTGTCGCTCTATCCGATCATCTATCTCAACGCGACGGCGGCGCTGGCAAACCTGGACCCGGCGCTCGACGAGGCGGGAGAGAACATGGGTGCGGGGTTCTGGCGTCGCTTCTTCAAGATCACGCTCCCGTTGATCCGCCCGGGCTTGTTCGCGGGTGGCACGATCGTTTTCATCTGGTCGTTTACGGAACTGGGGACGCCGCTGGTATTTGACTACAACCGCGTGACGGCGGTGCAGATCTTCAACGGGCTCAAAGAAGTGGAGTCGTCGGCGCAGCCCTACGCCCTGACGCTGGTGATGCTGGTCGCGGCGGTGCTCGCCTACACGCTGGGCAAACTGGTCTTCGGCGGGAAGGCCTACGCCATGTACGCCAAGGCTTCGCGGGCGGGGGGCGAGGCGGTTCTGACGGGCGTAGCCGGCTGGGCGGCTACGGGGGCGTTCGCGCTGGTATGCGGGCTGGCGCTGCTCCCGCACGCGGGCGTGGTCCTGACGGCCATCGCCGTGCCCGGCTCGTGGTACGAATCGGTCTTGCCAGCGTCGTTCACCCTGGATCACTTCGGGCAGGCGCTGGGGTCGGACCTGGCCACTTCTTCGATCAACAACTCGCTCCTGCTCGCCTCGGCGGCGGTGGGGCTCGATCTGTTCCTGGGCGTGCTCATCGGGTACATCATCGTGCGGACCAATATCAAAGGTCGGGCGGTGCTCGATTCGCTCTGCATGTTGCCCCTGGCCGTGCCGGGGCTGGTGATGGCCTTCGGCTACGTCGCCATGACGCTCCGCTGGCCTTTCGGCAAGGGCGATCCGCTTGAGGGCGTGGTCTCGGTGGTCGGGGCAAATCCCAACCCGATCCCGCTGCTCATCATCGCCTACGCGGTGCGGCGACTGCCGTACATCGTGCGGGCGACGGTGGCGGGGCTGGAGCAGACCAGCGGGCAACTCGAAGAAGCAGCCATGAACCTGGGTGCGTCGCGCTTTACGGCCGTGCGCCGCGTGATCGTCCCGCTGATCGCGGCCAACCTGATCGCCGGTTCTCTCCTGGTCTTCTCGTTCTCCATGCTGGAGGTGAGCGACTCGCTGCTGCTGGCGCAGCAAGAGGCCAACTACCCGATCACCAAAGCGATCTTCGCATTCTCCAACCGCCTGGTCGACGGCCCGTACATCGCGGCGGCGATGGGCGTCTGGGGCATGGCGCTTTTGACGGTGACGCTGGTGGGCGCGAGCGTGCTATTGGGTCGCAAGCTCGGCGCGATATTCCGCGTCTAGAAGCCACTCACGTTGACGACCGCGCGGAGCAAGAGGCGGCTTCGCCGATCGCGAAGTTCGCGAAGGGCCTGAAGAAACGTGGAAGTGCGGGGGCATGGATGGGCTACGGCGTTCACCCCACCGCGCTGGTCTTCTTCGTGTTCTTGGTGAGCTTCGCGCTCAATTCAGCGCTCCGGAGCTCCGGCTCGTCCAAATGCGCGGGGAGCTATGGGAGTTCGTATAGAGCGGGGCGCATAAAAAAGCCCCGGGGTTTGGACCTCGGGGCTCTTTGAGTTCTTCCAGAGTCTGGAGCGGGTGCTGCTTAACGACCGGGCAGGTTGCGGAGCGCGACCAACTCGAGCTCGATCACGAGGGTCTCGTTGGTGGGGCGGGACGGCGTGGGGAGGCCCTGGGGGGTGATGGCCATCTTGGCGGGAACGGTGAGCTTGCGCTTGCCGCCGACCTTCATGCCGGTGATGCCAAAGTCGATGCCCATCAGCTCGCCGGGGATCCAGATGTAGGGGGCGTCATTGGTGTTCTCGACTTCCTTGCCGTCCAAGGTGGCGATCTTGTGCTTGGTGACGGCGACGAAGCGCGGTCCGGCGACTTCGCCGGTGCCTTCGGAGAGGTCTTCGGTCCCGATGGCGTCAACGAGTTCGATGACGAAGACGAGGTCGGCGCTGGGCGGGATCTGGGGCGGGCGGCCCTGCTCGCCATAGGCGAGGGCGAAGGGGATGGTAAGGCGGCGGAGCCCGCCGACCTTCATGCCCGGGACACCCTTCTGCCAACCTTCGATGACGCCGGCGAGGGGGAACGCGATCGGCTCGCCCTTCTGGAAGGAGGAGTCGAAGACGGTGCCGGTGGTCTTGAGGGTGCCGTGGTAGTTGGCGACGACGGCGCTGCCGGCCTTGACCTCGGTGCCCGAGCCGACAACGAAGTCTTCGAGGATCAAGCCGCCTTCGAGTTCCTTGCGCTCGACCGGCTTGGCATCAGCGGCGATTTCCCACTTCTTGGGCTCGGTGCTGGCCGCGGCGGGCGCGGGGGTGGTGGCAGCGGGCTGAGACATGGGCTCTTCCTTGGGGGCCTGGGCAAAGGTCGAACCGGCCAGGCCGGCAAGAGCGATGATCGCGAAAAGACCGTGACGCATGGGTGTGTTCCTTAGATTGGGAAGGCCGAGTTTAGGACGGCCGTCTGTGCCATTCGACCCGAGGGGTTGAATAGATGCATCGCTGCGTGAGGCCGCGCCCGGACATGCTCCGTACAGTGATGACCGATGACCGACCGCCCGACCATCGCGATCTCGATCGGCGACCCGCAGGGGATCGGCCCGGAGATCACCCGCGCGGCGCTGGCCGATCCGGCCGTCCGGGCGGCGGCGCGAGTCCTGCTGTTTGCGCACTTAAGTAGTAGCGATTCGGCGCACCCCCAATTGGAGGGTGAGGATATCGAGTTCGTGTCGGTTTCGGGCGATGTCGAACGCGGCGGTGCGCCGCCGACGGCGTGGGCGGGGCGAGCTTCGTTCGCGTGCGTCGAGGCGGCGATCGCGGCGGCCAAACTCGATGCCGGCGCACCGGGGCACGTTGATGCCATCGTCACGGCTCCGATCGCCAAAGAGGCGTGGCATCTTGCGGGTGTGCCGTTCCCGGGGCATACCGAGCTGCTGGCGGAGCGGTTTGAATCGCCGCGGTCGGCGATGCTATTTGTGGGGCCGAGGTTGAAGGTGATCCTGGCGACGATCCATGTGGCGCTGTCGCGGGTGCCAACATTGCTGACGGCGGACAAGATCTTCGACTGCATCGAGCTAGGGGCCAAGGCGTGCCGGGAGCTGGGGACACCGATGCCGCGGGTAGCGGTGTGCGGCTTGAACCCGCACGCGGGTGAGCACGGGATGTTCGGGGACGAGGACGCGCGGGTGATCGCGCCGGCGATCGAGCGGGCGCGGGCTGCGGGGATCGACGCTACGGGGCCTTGGCCGGGCGACACGATTTTTCTGGCCGCGGCCAACGGCGGATACGACCTGGTGGTCGCGATGTACCATGATCAGGGATTAATCCCCGTTAAGCTGTTGGACCAGAAATTCGCGGTGAACGTGACGGTCGGGTTGTCGTGGAAGGGTCGGCGGATCATCCGCACGTCGCCGGCGCACGGGACGGCGTTCGACATCGCAGGGCGCGGGAAAGCCGATCCGTCGTCGATGATCTCCGCGATCCTGCTGGCGGCCCGCATGGCGGGAACGCGCGATTGAGCGAGCCGCCCGGTGTGAGTAGAGGACACGAACCATGCCCAAACCAAGCCGAGCACCTCAGGCCTCCAATCGCGCGCCGCTGGTCATCGCCACGGTGATCGCGGTGGTTTTGTTGTCGCTGACGGGCGTGTATGTGGCGCTGTTCGCATCGGGTGCCGCGAAGCGCGCGGTGGCGGTGCCCGTGGCGGGGCAGATCGAGGCCTCGGTGGAAGCCAGCCAGCAGCTGGCGGTGTTCGCGCAGGCGGCTTACGCAGTGATCTCGTACGGAAACCAGCCGATGACGATCGAACAGATCGTGGCCAGCGGGCAGGGTGGCTCGGGGTTGGACCCATGGGGCAAGCTGTATCGGTTCAACCGCGACCCGGCGACGAAGCGCGTGTGGTACTCGTCGGATGGGCCGGACATGGTCGAGGGGACGGTTGACGATATCGAGAGCTCGAAGGTGCCATGAGCTTGTGCGAGCCCGTATCATCGGGCGAAGCGCGGGTGAGGCCGCGTTTGGGAGCCGACGATGACGATGCACTCGACTGTTCGCTTGATGTTGGCTGCGGCTTTGGCGTCGGTGGCGTTAGCGGGCGGTTGTGCGAGCCCTAAGTCGGAGTGCGCGTGCTGCGCTGATGACGCGGTGGCGGAAGGGCTGGAGTCAAAGGCCGAGGCCGGCGGAACGATGAACAACCCGCCGTTGCAAACGGCTACACGGATGGCCGATCCGGGCGTGGATCGATTGACGGCGTTCTTGGCGGGTGATTTTTCGAGTGCCGAGCAGGCGAAGATGGACCCGGACTATCGGCCGATCACGCTGCACACGCGGCGGATCTGGTCGGAGCGAACCGACGGCGTGTGGCTGTATGTGGAGCAGGCCATGGCGACGGCGGCCGACAAGCCGTATCGCCAGCGGGTGTATCACCTGACGGGCGACGGTGGGATGAGCGTGCGGAGCGATGTGTACACGTTGCCGGGCGACGCGCTGTCGTACGCGGGGGCATGGCGCGAGCCGGCCAAGCTGTGGGGCGTGACGCCCGAGCGGTTAACGCTGCGAGATGGGTGCTCGATCTCGCTGAAGGTGTTGCCGGACGGGACGTTCCTGGGCGGGACGAGCGGCACGGGCTGCGGCAGCGATCTGCGCGGCGCGAGCTATGCGACGAGCGAGGCGCACATCTTCGCCGACCGCATGGTGACGTGGGATCGCGGATTCGACGCGGAGGCCAAGCAGGTGTGGGGAGCGGAAAAGGGTGGTTACATCTTTGTGAAGGCCAAGCCCTCGGTGTGGTGATCGGGTGGGTGTGGGAGGCGGGGGGGCGGAGACGAACGCGCATGCCACGGCGATTGACGCCCGAGCACATGGACCGGGTTGACGCGTCGCCAGCCGAGCTGCGGTCGGCGCTGGCATATCTGCGCGGCGTGAACCGTTGGCTGGGGGGAAGCTGGGCGCTGATCGGGCAACTCGAGGCGTGGTCGCGGAACGAGCGGGCATCCTGGCCCAAGGACAGGCCGCTGACACTCTTGGATATCGGCACGGGTTCGGCGGACATCCCGGTGGCGGCGGTGCGGTGGGCGCGGCGGCGCGGCTTCGAGCTGCGCGTGACCGCGGTTGACATGCACCCGGTGACGCTGGATCTCGCCCGTGAATATGTCGCGGCACAGGGGATGAGCGGGGAGATCACGCTGGTGCAGGCCGACGCGACACGGTTGATGGACCTGTACAAGGTGGGGTCGTTCGATTTCACGCACGCGGCGTTGTTTATCCATCACTTGCCGGAGATCCCGGCGCTGACGGTGCTGCGGATCATGGATCGGTTGGCGAGCCGCGGGCTAGTGTGGAGCGACCTGCACCGCTCGTGGTTCCAGCGGGCGGTGGTGCCGATTGCGTTGCTCGCGGGAGACCGCATGGTTCGGCACGACGGCAAAGTGAGCGTCGAAGCGGGGTTCACGCGTGCGGAGGCGCTGGAGATGGCGCGGCGCGTGGGGGTCGAGCGGGCGGAGTATCGCCGGTTGCCGCTGTGGTATCGCTTCACGCTGGCGGCACACAAGGCGATGTAGCGGGTGGGCTCAGCGGGTGCGGAGGAAAAAGGCGACGAAGCCGATCTCCTCGGACTGGATGCGGACAGGCACCCAGGCGAAGCTGCGCTGCGAGTACCAGCCGGGCAGGTCGCCGTCGCGGCGATTGAGGAACGGATCGTTGATGGTCTCGACGCTCACGGGCTCGCGGACGATCTTGTCGGCCTTGCCGAGTGGGCGGGAGGAGTACATGACGGTGTCGGCACCGATCTTGCGAGCGAAGGTGGAGAGCTGGGCGGCTCCTTCGTCGGTCTCGGGGCGGACGCTGTCGGTGGTGCGGAAATCGCTGCGGCCGAGGATCTCGACGCGGGCGGGGTCGGTGGTGACCTGGAGGCCGCGGAGGAGCTTGACCTTGACCTCGTCTTTTTGGGCTTGGGTCCAGTCGTCGGGGTGGATGTCGCTGACGTTGGCTTGAGTGTTAAGTTCGCCCAAGGTGCGTTGGACGCGGTCCCAGGTGACTACGCGGATGCGGACGGGGGTGTTGGCGCGGGTGAGCTGCTTGCCAGCGGCGTCGTCGCGGGTGCCGACGTAGCTGGATTCCCAACTGGAGGTGGTGCAGCCAGCGGAGCCCAGGATGGTGGACGCCGCGAGAGCGGCCAGCAGGGCGGGGAACAGTCTGCGAGGGGTGAGCATGTACGAGCTCCTGGGCCGGGGGGCCTGGGTGTTGCGGGGCGATCAAGGAAGTCTTCCCGCCGCAATAAGGATACAGCCGCTAGGCTTGTGGGTTGACATGAATCGGCGGAGCGAGGCGAATCGCGTGGATTTGATCGTCTCCGCTGTTTCTTTGGAAGGATGACCATGAACGGATCGAAGCTGGCGATGGTTTTGACGATCGTCTCGGCGGTGGGCGCGATCGTGCTGGGTGGTTGCGAGGAGCAGAAGAAGGACGCCGCCAAGGCGATCAAGGACGCGGCCGCTGCGGCCAAGACGGCTGTGACCGACACGGCGACCAAGGCCGTGGAGGGTGCGAAGGTTGAGGCCGGGAAGATGATGGAGGCGGCCAAGGAGAAGGTGGCCGAGTTGACCGGCGGCGCGAACAAGTCCGTCGAGGCATACATCAGCGATTTGGGCAGGGCGAACGGCATTCTGGGCGGGATCAACTCGCCCATGGACGCGACCCAGTCGCTGCCGGACCTCAAGTTGATCTCCGAGAAGCTGAACTCGGCCAGCGACGCCCTTCATGCGATGGGCACCGACGTGAAGGATCAGATCAAGAAGACCTTCGGCCCGCAGATCGAGCCGCTCGTGGCGACGTTCAAGGGTCACATCGAGCGCCTCTCGAAGGACTCGATGATCGGGCCCGTGCTGGGCGACACGCTCAAAAGCGTCGAGCTATTCGAGTGAGTTCGATGTTGCTTGGTTCAGTTGTCAGGCCCGGGCCGCGAAGGTCCGGGCCTGTTTGTTTCTAGCGGCCGTCGTTGGGCATCACGATCCAGAGGATGACGTAGACCAGGATGCCGGGGAATGCGGCGGAGAGAATCGACGCGAGGACAAAGATCACGCGGACGAGTGTGGGATCCCACCCCAGCCAATCGGCGATCCCGCCACAGACGCCGGCGAGCATGCGTTGGTTTCGGGATCGGTACAAGCCCATGGTCGTCTCCATGCCGGGTTTAGTCGGCTTTCGGCCCCGCCGGTTTCATCGCGGCTTCAACCCGCCTTCATCTGCTCGATGAACGCGTTGGACTCGGCGATGGCTTTCTCCATGTCGCCGACGAGGGCCGCGATCTCGCTTTGCATGCGGGCCGATTGGCCTTGGAGGCTGGCGATGGCGCGGGCGTTGAGGTTGTGCTTGAGGGCGAGGGTTTGGTCCTTGAAGGCGGCGAGGACGGGGTCCATCTTGGCGGCGGCCTGCTTCATGACCCCGACGAGCCGGTCGTATTGAGCACGGGTCTCGTTGAGCTGCCGCTCGGACGCGCGGCGCATCTCGGCGCTGGCGTACTGCGACAGCTCGGTGTTCCACTCGCTGAAGAGGGCTTCACCCACGGCCTCGACCTGCGCGATCTCGGTCCGCACGGCCTTGGCGCGGGTGTCGGAGCGGTCGTACTCCTTCTGCACCTGGCGGTACTTGGCCTCCAGCTCGCTGCCGGTCGAGCCGGTGAGGGCGAGGAACTGATCGAGGGCGGTGGAGAACTGTTCCTTGGCCTTCTGCTGCGAGTCGCGGGCCCCTTCGACCTTGTCGACGAGCTGGGCCCGTTTGGCGTAGCCGAGGTACTCCTTGACGGCGATCGAGGTCGATGTGCAGCCGGAGTTGAGAATGGCGACGGACAGGGAAGCAGCAACCAACGCGGCCGACGGTGTAATTCGCATGAGAGGCCCCTTCTGAGTGCTCCAGAGCATAATCAGCCGACGGGCTCGATGTCGATCCAATCGAGCAGGTCGGCGGCGAGCATTTTTTCGGGGAGGCTTTCGACGGTGCGGGCCTGGTCGATGGTGAAGCGCCCGACGCGGATTCGGCGGAGGCCCGAGAGCATGCCGCCGGTGCCGAGTGCGCCGCCCAGGTCGCGGGCGAGGGAGCGGATGTAGGTGCCCTTGCCGCAGTCGACCGTGATTCGGAGATGTGGGAAGGCGTAGGCCTCGACGACGATGGCGTCGATGCGGACGGGGCGGGGGGCGAGGCGAACTTCCTCCCCACGGCGAGCCATGTCGTAGGCCCGCCGGCCGTTGATCTTCATGGCGGAGTACGGCGGAGGCGTCTGCTGGATCACCCCGACGAAGCGGGCGCAGGCGGTGGCGACGGCCTCCGGGCTGGGCGGCTGGGCGATAGTCACGATCGTGCGTTCGCCCTCGGCGTCGTCGGTGGTGGAGAAGGCCGAAAGGTCGATGTCGGCGAGGTAGGACTTGGCCCCGATCATGACCTGCTCGCAGAGGCGCGTAGCTTTGCCGACCATGATGACGAGGACGCCGGTGGCCAGAGGGTCGAGCGTTCCGCCGTGACCGACCTTGACGCGCTTGGGGGCCCCGGCGTTGACGAGCCGACGGCGGACGATGCGGCAGATGTCCATCGAGGTGCGGCGCAGCGGCTTGTCCATCACGAGCAGGCCAGCGGGAGTGGGGAGAGGGTTCGCGTCTTCGCTCATGGCGTGTCTCCGGCCGAAGGGGCGAACTCGATGACGAGGACATCGACGGCTTGGCCATTGGCGTAGTTGTGGCCTTCCGCGCGGCCCAGCACGGTGTGCGCGGGCCAGGCGGAGCGGTCGGCGTCGGCGGCGACGATGGCGCGGCGCAGAGCGCCGGGCCGTGCGGCGAAGGCCGGGATGTCGGCGATGGTCAGCCGCTCGGCCCGGCCGCGGGTCGCGAAGATGAGGCTGTCTTCCGCGAAGCCAACGGCGGCCAGAGGGCCAAAATCGCCAGCGATCTTCGCGAGGCGCGGGGTGACCCAGATCGGCGACCAGCCGGGGAGCGCGATGCTGAGGCCCAGGGCGACGGTGCCGATCCACGCGGCCGAGGCGAGCAGCGTGGCGCGGATGGGGAGCCAGCGGCGCGTCAGGAACCACGCGGCACCGGCCATGAGGCCGCTGGCGATGATGATCCACGCGACGGGCCACAAGTTCGCCGGACCGCTGTCGGCCCAAGTCGCCCGCGTCACGACCGCGAGCGACACGACGGCGAGCGTGACGCCGATGAGCCACCAGATCCCCGCGCCGAGACGCTGGCCCAGGTCGGGAAGGCGGCCGCCGAGTTCGAGGAGCGTCCGCGCCGAGAGCAGGGCGACGGCGGGATAGAGGGGCAAGGTGTAATGGGGGAGCTTCGCAAGGCTGAGCTCGAAGAGGATCCACGACGGGACGATCCACGCGAGCAAGAAGAGTTCGGCATCGCGGCCACGCCACGGATCGCGCCATCGCCCCGGCCCGCGGGCCCGGCCCACGGCGCGGATGACGGCGGCGAGCGTGAAAATGCTCCCGGGCCAGAAGAGGGCGGCGAGCAAGAGGATGTGCGTTCCAGGCGGGGCGAAGTGGCCTTCGTTGGAGCCGCGGAGGCCGCGGGCGAAGAACTCGTTGAAGACTGTCTGAGCGTAGAGGCCGAGCCCGCCGACGTGCTGGGCGACGGCGTAGACCCACGGGCCGATGGTGATGGTGAGGATCGCCAGGCCTAGGCCCGGGCGGAGGTGCCAGAGGAAGCGCCAGCGGCGCGTCAGGGCGGCCAGCGAAATCGCGGCGAGCGCGACGACCATCAACGTCACCGGCCCCTTGGCGAGCACGCCCGCGGCGATGGCGAGCCAGAGCAAGAGCGGGGCGAGCCAGCCGCGGGGTCGCGCGTCGTCAGCGGCCGCGTCACGCCAGATCGGCCACAGCGCGGCCATGGCGGCGGTGGTACAGAGCAAGAGCAACTGATCGGCCCGAGCCTGGTGCGCGTCCCAGACGACCATCGGCGCGATAGCGAGCAGCGCCGCCGCGGCGAGGCCGACGCGGGGGTCGAACAGCCGCCGGCCCAGCCGCCAGGTGACGAGCACGGCGGCGGTGGCGCAGAGCGCACTGGGCAGGCGGTACATCCACATCGCGTCGAGCGCCGGCCGACCAGAGGTGAAGACCCACGCGGACGCGACTTGCAGCCAGTAAATCAGAGGCGGTTTGTTGAGACGGTCGCGGTCTTGGTGCTTGGGGATGGCCCAGCCGCCGGTGTAGAAGTCGGGGTGAAGGGCGCGTTCGGGGGCGTCGGCGGGCAGGGCGGCGGCTTGGAACATCTGCCGACTGGCCTGCGCGAAGCGGCTCTCGTCGCGGTCGACGGGCGGAATCTGGGCGAGCCCGGGGAGGTACACTGCCAGGCAAAGCAACACCAACGCCAAGCCGCCCGGCAGAGCCAGGCCGCCCGGAGCGCCCGAGAACATGTTGAGCAGCCGAATCCGCAACGCCCGCGACTATAACCGCTCGCTGCCCGCGCCGGTTCGTTGGCTGCACATCGCGCTGGCGTTCCCCGCAGCGGCCTTAGGGTGGGGCCGAACGCCGGAATGCCGCTGGGCGGTGCCGACGGTGGGGGCGGCGGCGGCAATCTGGCTGCTCTGGCCCCTCGACGGCCCCATCAGCGAGTGGGCCCGCTCGATAGCCCTTCGCGGCGACCCGCGCCGCGAGCTCGAGGCGATTCAGCAGTTCGGCCAAGGGACGGTGAGCGTTTTGATCGGGGTGGCGATCGTGCTGGCGCAGCCGGCGCGGGCTCGGCGATTGTTGGACTGGGTCGCTAGCGCGGTCGTGGTGGGTGTCGCGGTGAACCTGATCAAGCCCATCCTCGCGCGGCCGCGTCCCAACGTCGGCGATCCCGAGACGCTCGTCGGCCCCTTCGGCAAGCTGCCGATCCCCAGCGGGCCGGAGTCGTACAAGCTCGTTTCGGGCTGGACGGCCAACTACGACCTCGGCTCCATGCCCTCGCGGCACGCCGCGTTCGCGGTCGTGGCGGCGGTGTTTCTTGCGGCCATGTACCCGCGCCTCAAGCCGCTGTTCTGGCTGCTGGCCGCGATCGTGTGCGTCGCCCGCGTCGTGCTCGGGGCTCACTGGCCGACGGACGTCATACTCGGCGCGGCCATCGCCTTCGTGCTCAGCGACACGATCGTCCGCGGCTACCTCGGCGTGCGCACGCTCGATTGGTTGTGGGTGCGGCTCGTCGACCGCCAAGCGCGGCCCGCGCTGCCGGCGCTACTGGCGGCGGAGCGCGGCCGGATGGCTTGAGCGCGCCAGGGACCAAAGCCCGCCGATAACGCGATTCACGCCGTGCAAGACACTTTTCTTGGGCGGCCAAGCGCTGCCCGCCTAGGGAGGCCATGCCGCCGTCGCGGTGACGAGCCGCAGGTGCGGACCGTGACTGCCCGTGACCGGTCCCTGTGGCGCGCGTACCCTTTCCGCCCAAGTTCGGTAGTTGCCGGAGAGGTGTCCGAGTGGCCGAAGGAGCACGATTGGAAATCGTGTAAACGGGCAACCGTTTCGGGAGTTCGAATCTCCCCCTCTCCGCTTTTGCGGGAGACCCGGCTTTGTTCGGGTCTCCCGTTTTCTTTTGTGGTCGTAAACCGCGTGATTCTTGGGGATTGTTGAAGTGTTGCGAGAGTTCGAACCCGAATGCCTTCGTAGAGACCGTTTGGGCAACATTTTACGAACAGGTTCTCTGGCGCGCGATTTGGGTGGCGTGGAACTGCTCAGCGCTGCATCCTGGCTTCGGGCCCTGTTGGAGAGTTGCTGGCGCGCGCCGCGAGGCCGAGCAACTGATCGACCCCCGGCCCGGACCGTGACGCTCAACCCACCGGCCATCACGCCGGCGCACGCACCTCCGTGATCCGCTGCCGC
>Ga0105047_10008927_pt1 | contig 16599 bp, 11 predicted proteins | sample MAT04_FD_78384 | JGI IMG/M metagenome (GOLD analysis project Ga0105047, IMG submission 78384) | Freshwater microbial communities from Lake Fryxell liftoff mats and glacier meltwater in Antarctica - MAT-04 (megahit assembly) | ecosystem: Environmental > Aquatic > Freshwater > Ice > Liftoff...
AGACCCGGCTGATGATTCTGGCCCCCATCGCCCGGGAGAAAAAGGGCGAGTTTCTGGACGTGTTCGCCGACATGCAGGCCCAGGGCTATGTGCGCTTTCGGGTGAACGGGGTGGCCTATGAGTTTGACGATCTGCCCAAGCTGAAGAAAACCGAGAAGCACGACATTGACGTGGTGATCGACCGCATCAAGGTGCGCCCCGAAATGCAGCAGCGCCTGGCTGAAAGCTTTGAAGCCGCCTTGCGGCTGGCCAATGGCCGCGCTATTGCGATGGAGATGGACGACAGCAGCCCCATCAAAAATGATAGCACCTCCCGCAGTGAGGACGGGGGCTACAGCCCGAAAGAACATTTATTCAACGCCAAATTCTCGTGCCCGGTGTGCAGCTACTCGATCAGCGAACTGGAGCCACGCCTGTTCTCGTTCAACTCGCCCATGGGCGCCTGCACCAGCTGCGACGGCCTGGGGGTGCAAGAGTTTTTTGACCCGGCGCGGGTGGTGGCGTTTCCGTCGCTAAGCCTGGCCAGTGGCGCCATCAAGGGCTGGGACCGGCGCAACGGCTACTACTTCTCCATGCTGGAGAGCTTGGCCAAGCACTACCGGTTTGATATTGACCAGGCGTTTGAGTCACTGCCGGAGGCCGTGCGCCACGCCATTTTGCAGGGTTCGGGCGAAGAAGAGATCAAGTTCAGCTACGTCATGGATTCGGGCGCCTCGCAGGGCAAGAAGATGAGCAAGAAGCACCCCTTCGAGGGCATCATCCCCAACATGGCACGGCGCTACCGCGAAACCGACTCGGCGGTGGTGCGCGAAGACCTGTCCCGCCTGCGCAGCACCCAGCACTGCCCGGCCTGCGATGGCTCGCGCCTGCGCCTCGAAGCGCGCCATGTCAAGATTGGCGAAGGCAGCCAGGCCCGCGCCATTTATGAAATCAGCCGCTCCACACTGCGTGAGAGCTACGCCTATTTTCAAACTCTGACGATGCACGGTGCCAAGGGCGACATTGCCGCCAAGGTGGTGCGTGAGATTGGCCTGCGCCTCAAGTTTTTGAATGACGTGGGCCTGAACTACCTGAGCCTGGACCGCAGTGCCGAGACCCTGAGTGGTGGCGAGTCGCAACGCATCCGGCTGGCAAGCCAGATTGGCTCGGGCCTGACCGGTGTGATGTATGTGCTGGACGAACCGAGTATCGGCCTGCACCAGCGCGACAACGACCGCCTGATCGAAACATTGAAACACCTGCGCGACATTGGCAACAGCGTACTGGTGGTGGAACACGACGAAGACATGATGCGCGCCGCCGACCACATCATTGACATGGGTCTCGGTGCGGGCATCCACGGCGGGCGGGTGATTGCGCAGGGCAACTTTGAGCAGGTGAAAGCCAACCCCGAATCGCTGACTGGCCAGTACCTGGCCCACACATTGAAAATTGCCGTGCCCACGCACCGCACCGCCTGGCTACCCACCGTGCACGGCAGCAGCTACAAAGGCCCGGACAAAGACAAACCGCAGCGCTACGCACCCAGCGCCGCCGCCGAGCGCCGCGCCGCGCGCGAAGCACACCACCAGGCGACACTGGGCAACCTGCAAGCGCTGCGCGTAGTGGGCGCCACCGGCCACAACCTCAAGAACGTGAGTGTGGACTTTCCGGTAGGCCTGTTCACCTGCGTGACCGGCGTGTCGGGCTCCGGCAAATCCACGCTGGTCAACGACACCCTGTATGCCGCCGTGGCCCGCACCATCTACCGTGCCCACGACGAACCCGCACCGCACCAGGCCATTGAAGGCATTGAGCATTTCGACAAAGTCATCAACGTCGACCAGTCGCCCATTGGCCGCACCCCACGCAGCAACCCGGCGACCTACACCGGCCTGTTCACCCCCATTCGCGAACTGATGGCCGAAGTGCCCATGGCGCGCGAACGCGGCTATGGCCCGGGGCGTTTCAGTTTCAACGTGGCTGGTGGCCGCTGCGAGGCCTGCCAGGGCGACGGCATGGTGAAGGTGGAAATGCACTTTTTGCCCGATGTGTACGTGCCCTGCGACGTGTGCGCGGGTATGCGCTACAACCGCGAGACGCTGGAAGTGCTCTACAAGGGCAAAAACATTGCGCAGATTCTGAATCTGACCGTGGAGGCCGCTTTCGACTTTTTGAAAGCTGTTCCCACCATCTCGCGCAAGCTGCAAACGCTGCTGGATGTGGGGCTGAGCTATATCAAACTGGGGCAAGCAGCCACTACCCTGTCAGGCGGCGAAGCCCAGCGCGTGAAACTGGCGCTGGAGCTGAGCAAACGCGATACCGGCCGCACACTCTACATTCTGGATGAGCCCACGACGGGCCTGCACTTTGCCGACATCGATTTGTTGCTGAAAGTGCTGCACCAGCTGCGCGATGCGGGCAACACTATTGTGGTAATCGAGCACAACCTGGACGTCATCAAGACCGCCGACTGGCTGATCGACATGGGGCCTGAAGGCGGCTCGGGCGGCGGCACGGTGCTGGGTGTGGGCACGCCCGAGGACATAGCCGCCAACCCGGACAGCCATACCGGGAAGTACCTTCAGCGGCTGCTGTAGCGGTCCTGCACGAAGGCTTCAAAGCTTTCGACAGATAGCGGCTTGCTGAAAAAATACCCCTGCACCTCATCACACCCTTGCTCGCGCAAAAACTCCAGCTGGCCCGGCGTCTCCACGCCTTCGGCAATGGTCTGAAAACCCAGGCTGCGGGCCAGGCCAATGATGGCGCCCACGATGGCCTTGTCGTCCGGGTCATCGGTAATGTCATGCACAAACGACTGGTCAATCTTGAGCTTGTAGACCTGGAATCGTTTGAGGTAGCTCAGCGAGGAGTAGCCCGTGCCGAAATCGTCAATCGACATGCGCACGCCACGCCGGTGCAGTTCATCCATGATGGTGATGGCACCCACCGGGTCTCCCATTGCCACGCTCTCTGTCAACTCAAGCTCCAGGCACTGGGGTGGCAGCCCGACTTCATCCAGAATGGTGGATACCAAATCCGGCAAATTGGCATGGCGGAACTGCACCGCCGAGAGATTGACCGCAACCAGCCGCACCGACAGGCCAGCGGCCTGCCACGCCTGCAGTTGGCGGACTGCGGTGCGCAACACCCATTCCCCAATGGGCAGAATCAGCCCGCTGTCTTCTGCCACCGGAATGAACTCGGCCGGCGACACATGGCCCAGGACAGGGTGCGTCCAGCGCAGCAAGGCCTCGGCGCCAACCATGCGCCCATCGCGCAACGACACTTGTGGCTGGTAGACCAGATGCAGCTGGTTGTGCTCCAGCGCACGGCTCAAGGCGTTTTCAAGCTGCAGGGCGCGGGTACTCTGGGCCTGCATCTCTGTTGTGAAAAAGCGGTAGGCATTGCGCCCGGTTTTCTTGGCCCGGTACATGGCGGTATCGGCTCGCATGGACAGCTCCTCGAACGTGTCGCCATCGGCCGGAAAAAGCGCAATCCCGATCGAAAACGTGATGGCCAGCTCCTGCTGTTGAATCAGGTAGCGAGGGGACGTCGCCTCCATCAGCTTGCCTGCAACATGGGCCGCACCTCCGGCATCCGTATCGGAGCACAAAATCACGAACTCATCGCCGCCCAGGCGGCAAACCGTGTCCTGCTCCCGCAGAACCGCCTTCAGGCGCTGTGCGACCTGGACCAGCAATTCGTCGCCCACGTGGTGGCCCAATGAATCGTTCACATTTTTGAACCGGTCCAGGTCCAGAAACATGAGGGCCAGTGATTCATGGTTGCGCTGCGCGTGGCTGAGCGCGGTCTGGACCCGGTCCTGCAGCAAGCGCCGATTGGGCAGCCCGGTGAGGGGATCGAAGTCCGCGAGCTGCCGAATGTGCGCCTCATCTTCCTTGCCCTTGCTGATGTCCGTGGCAATAGCGATGTAATTGGTTACGGCGCCGCTGCCGTCGCGCAGCGTGCTAATGGAGAGCCACTCCGGGTACAGCGACCCATCCTTGCGGCGGTTCCAGATCTCACCCTGCCAGTGCCCTTGATTCAGGAGTTCGTCCCACATGGTGCGGTAAAAATCCTTGTCTTGGCGCCCGGACGACAGCATGCTCGGACTGCGCCCCAGCGCCTCTGCTTCGGTGTAGCCGGTGGTCTGCAGAAAGGCATCGTTCACACGCATCAGGTGGCCACGGCTGTCCGTGATCATGATGACCTCGTTGCCCTGCTCAAACACTTTGGCTACCAGTTGCAGTTGCAGCTCGGCATTTTTCCGCTCAATTGCAATAGCAGTCAGATTCGCGGCCATCTCAATGAGGCCGATCTCGTACGCATCCGGTAAACAGGGCGCACGGTGGTAGATGGCAAAGGTGCCCAGTACACGGGCACTGCCGGACAGAATCGGCTCGGACCAGCAGGCGGCCAATCCGGCCTGCGCAGCGACCTCCCTGAACGCGACCCAGTTGGGGTCGCTGGCAATATCACCGGCGATCACGCGGCGGCCTGTGAATGCGGCGGTTCCGCAGGAGCCCACCTGCGCACCAATCTGCGTGCCGTCGATCGCCTGGTTATAAAAATCCGGCAAGCTGGGCGCGGCACCCAGTTGGAGACGCAGGCCTTCGCCATCCAGCAGCAAGATCGTGCACAAAACGCCCGGCAGCACGTCCTCAAGCCGAAACACAAAATTCCGCATTACCTGGGCCAGCGGCAAGCTGCTGGTCAACTGCTCCAGCATGAAGCTGCGCAATGCATCCATTTGCTGGGTTCGCACCCGCTCTGTCAGGTCCATATTGGTACCCGATACCCGCACGGCCTGTCCTGCCGCATCCCGCGTGATCAGGCCACGCACCAGCACCGGGATGTAATGCCCGTCGTGGTGCTGCAATCGGCATTCGGTCGAAAAACTGTCGCCGCCCCCGCGCAGGTAATCATGCAGCAGGCCCTCCACACGAGGAACATCGTCAGGATGCATGAACCGCCGCCACAACCCGGAATCCACCGGGAACTGGTCAACCGCGTATCCCAGCATGTGCCACCAGCGTGGCGAGTAGTACAGACGCTGATGCGGCAGGTCCCAGTCCCACAAAGCATCCTGCGACCCTTCCAGAGCCCGCGCCAGTCGGGCTTCCGATTCTGCCGTGCGGGCTTCGGCAAGGGCCCGGGCAGTCTCCCGGTCCATATTCTTGAGCGCAAAGTCGATGTCCGAAGCCATTTCCAGCAAGAGCGACTGCACCGTCTTGTCGAATGCGCCTGCCAGTTCTGCATACACATTGAACGTGCCCACAACCTGGCCATTGCGGTGCAGAGGCAATGCCGCTGACGCCCCCCAACCATGGCGGACACCCTGCGCATGCCATGGGGACGTGACCGGATCGCTCTGGTAGTTCTGACACCAGTACGGCGCATTGGACACAATAGCCACAGCGGTGGGTCCGCGGCCAAAGGCGCTGCCATCGTCCAGAACCACATGCAGATCCGCCACCGTGTCGGCACCCTCACCGTAGGTAACCGCCTCCTCCACCTCGCGCTTCTCCAGATCCAGAAGTCCGATCCACGCCATTTTCATGCCGCCATGATCGACTGCGCTGCGACAAACCAGCTCAAAAAGCTGTCGCTCGCTGGTGCTGCGCACGATCGCCTGATTGCAGTCGCTCAGCGCCGCATAGAGACGGGACGACTGGCTGAGCCGGGCTTGCGAATCCCGGTGCGCCTGCACCATGTCATTGAGGCGGCGCTGCGTCTGGGCCAGCCATCCCAGCACGCTGTTCTCCGAGCCGGCTTTCAGGGTGATGGCATCGGTGAAATGCCCCTGACCAATGCGGGTAATGTGTTCGTGTATGGCATCGACGGGGCCGCCCATTGTCGTATCCAGCACTTTGAAGGAGCGACGAAGCGCCCAGAGCAGCCCCAGTGCCAGCACGACGAAGGCCGTGCGCAGCAAGGTGGCATGGTCCTTGGCCTGGCGAACCGCGGTGAGCGTACGTTGATCGGACAGTTGATAAAACGCATCAATCGGAGCCATGATGCCGGCCTTGGCGCGGTGATAGGCCTCATCATGGAGCCACTGTCCGGCCTTCAGCTGACGCGCTGCAAGGTCAGACCCAGGAGACGCAACCAGCGCCATGGCTTCGCGTTCAATCGAAGTCAGAGCGTCCGAATTCTTCTTGGCCAATGTGAGTTGCTTCAACTCCTCCAGACCAAATCCTGCCAGCTCCAGTCTCCGCACCAACGGAACACCGCTTCCACCCTCGCTGCCCGCAGTCTTGCCCTGAACGTCAACCACATCCCAGTAGATTCCTGCGTAATTTCCTGGACGCGGTTTGCGGCCGTCCCGAATATCCAGAATGTCCAAGTAATGCTGCCGGTAAACGGGGTCGCCGGTCAGCACATAGGTGCGAACCATGCGGGTCAGGTCATCCGAAGACTGGCGCAGCTCATCTGCGAGCAAGTAGGACTGGTAGCGCTGCTCGTTGGCGTCGTCAATCCGCTTTTCCGACAGCACATACGCAGCAAAAACGGCGATCAGGGCGAGCGCAAGCACTGCGGCAATGCGCAGGCGGGACGAAAATGTGGCAGTCTTGGTAGTGGTTTTCAATGGGGGCGCACCCACGTTGATACCGCAGTATGGTGAGTCGACCCATTATGCCCAGCCACCCTGACGCGGGCAATGGCGGAGGTTACCGGCAAGGCACTGGTTCCCCCGGCGCCTTTACAGACATCGGCCGTTCAGACAAGGTCGAAACCACTCGACTCAGGAACAGGCCGCCTTCAACTGGTCCCGTGTCAGGACCGCAGCACTGCGCGCCGCCTGCGCATAGTCTTGCGCACTGGACGCATACAGAATGGCGCGCGAGGAGTTCACCACGATGGGTGCGGTGGTTTCACCGTTGACGCTGCGCCAGCCGGCCTTCACCGTGGCGACCGCGTCCCCGCCCTGGGCGCCCACGCCAGGAATCAGCAGTGGGAGCGTGGGCGCCACGGCGCGCACACGCTCGATTTCCGCAGGATACGTGGCACCGACCACCAGCCCCAATTGGCCATTTAGGTTCCAGGAACCCTGCGCCAGGTGGGCGATGTGTTCATACAAAAGAGGCGAGCCATCCACCGTGGACAGGCGCTGGTTTTGCAGGTCGTCGCCGCCGGGGTTGGAGGTGCGGCACAGCAGGAATGCACCCTTGCCGTGGTACTTGAGGTAGGGTTGCACCGAATCAAATCCCATGAAGGGCGACAAGGTGACCGCATCCGCGCCATAGCGCTCGAATGCTTCAATGGCGTATTGCTCGGCGGTGCTGCCGATGTCGCCGCGCTTGGCATCCAGAATGATGGGCACCTGCGGCGCCGTACTGCGCATGTGCGCCATCAGTTGCTCCAGCTGGGCCTCGGCCCGGTGGGCTGCAAAGTAGGCGATTTGTGGCTTGAATGCAATGACCAGGTCAGCCGTCGCGTCCACAATCGATGCGCAAAAGTCGTAAATCTTGCTGGCATCGCCACGGTACCGGTCAGGGAACTTGGCAGGATCGGGGTCCAGCCCCACGCACAACAAGGAACCGTTTTGGCGCTCGGCGGTGCGCAACTGGTCTAGAAAAGTCATGGCCCCTATTGTAGGGAGCGCATGGCGCTTATGCAGCGCCCATTGCCTCAAAAGCCAGGCACAGATCGGCCCAGGCCTTCGCTTTGTCCGCGCTGGCGCGCAACAGCACCTTGGGGTGGTAAGTCACTACCACCGGAATACCGCGGTAACGGTAGACCATGCCCCGTTGCTTGCCCAGCGGCAAAGCCGCTTGTTCCGGGTGTTCAGACAGCAGCAGCTGGGTGGCAAACCGGCCCATGGCCAGAATCACTTTGGGCTGCACCAAGGCCACTTCGCGCTGCAAATAGGCCGCACACTGCGCCAGGTCGGCCGCTTGGGGTAACTGCCCCTGCGGGGGGCGGCACTTCACCACATTGGTCAGGTAGGCGCCCTGTCGGCCCGCACCCGTGCGGCTGGCGCCCACGGCTTTGAGCATGTTGTCCAGCAACAGGCCGGCCTGCTCCACAAAGGGCTGGGCGAGACGGTCTTCGTCTTCATCCGGCGGGTCACCCACCACCAGCCAGTCGGCTTGCGCTGCGAGAGGCGGATGGAGTGTGGCGTGTTTGCGCCCGGCGCACAAGCTGCAGGCCTGGCAGGTAGCCGCCGCTTGCTGCAGCGCGGGCCAGCCGGTGGATGGCAACACCACGGTCTCAACCGGCGGGGCTGCCACGGCAATCCGCGGAGTCACTACCGGCGCGTGCCGCGCTGGCGCAACCGGTGTTTGCAGCACAGGCCCGGAAATGGGCAAAGGCAACCAGACGTGCACACCCATCTCCTGCAGCATGGCACGTTGGCGTTCGTCCAGTTCAAGTTCCATGGTCTTTTCCAGATTCACAGTTGCAGGCTCATGACCACCGCGTCTTCGCGCTGGCCGTGACCCGCTGGATAGTAATCCTTGCGCTGGCCTACACGGCGGTAACCGTGGCTTTCGTACACCTGCATGGCGCGCGCATTGCCCACGCGCACCTCCAGCCACAACCATTGAGCCGACTGGCCACGCGACCACAAAGTCAGCGCATCGAGCATGACCCGCGCCCAACCCTGGCCCTGGTATTCCGGTGCTACGGTGATGTTGAGCAGATGCACTTCATCCACGCCTTTCATGGCAACAAAATAGCCCAGAATTGTTTCGTCCGCCATCAAAATCTCCGCCTGATAACCGGAGTGCAGGGCGTCCAGAAAATTGGCGCGACTCCAGGGTTGGGCATAGGCGCACTGCTCCACCCGGACCACCTCGTCCAGCCGAGGGGCCAGCAGGGGTTCAAACCGCACTTCAACGGCTAGTTTTTGATCGCGCATGATCAAGCAGTCACGGCAGCCACAGCAGCCAGGGCAGCCGCCTTTTCAGTGGCGCGCTCTTGCGTGGTTTTGGCTACCTTGTCGCGGATATAGCTGGGCAAGGCGTGCTCGGCACTGACCGCCTTGCCGGCGGCGAGCAACTGGGGCGCCAGGCGCAACATGGCCGTCGCCGTGGGCAGGGCGGAGAGCCGCAAAGCCAAGGCCGCACCCGGAGCCTTTGCTGCCACGCGCTCGCCGTAGACGGCAAACACATTGCCCGCCATCACCCACGGAGCATCCGTCGCCGACTGCGCAGGATCGATGGGAGACAACGCTTCGGGTCGCACCAGGCGGCTGGCCTGCAACTCGGTCCACTGGTCCCCCTCAAAGGCGTAGGTGGCGGCATATATCTCGTCCATGCGGGCGTCGAGCAGTGCCGTGATCTGCCCACGCGGCGGAGTACCCAAAGAAGCAAACCGTGCGTCTTCCGCCACCGCCAGCAGCGAATCCACCGGCAGCACTGGCACACACGCGCCAAAAGCCAGCCCCTGCGCCACGGAGCACGCAGTGCGCAAACCGGTAAACGAGCCCGGCCCGCAGCCAAAGCAGATGGCATCCAGTGCGTCCAGCCGCAAATCAGCTTGCCGCATCAAGTCCAGAATCGTGGCGATCAGACTCGTAGAGGCTTGCGCGCCGCCCGCGCTGGTGTGCTGCCACTGCTGCACGCGCCCGTCCACCGTGCGCGCCACGGCAATGGACATCATCTCGGTACCCGTATCAAAAGCCAGCAGGTTCATAAATTCAAGCCAAAAAGACCTCAAGCCCCCGTCTTGATTGCGGAAGCAGCTATCGGTTTGATAGCAACTGTTGCACCCTTGCGCACCCCGAACACAATACCCGCCGTCACCAGCGCCAGCCCGGCCAGCAGATTCCAGACCAGCGGCTCACCCAGAAAGATGGCGGCGGAGATGGCCGACAAGCCCGGCACCACCGCGGTGATCATGGTGGAGCGCACCGGGCCATAGTGCTGAATCATCTTGGTGAAGGCAATACCCGAAAGCACCACCGAGCCCACGCCCTGAAACAGCATCTGGAACGCCACATCGTGCAGCGGCGCTACCAACACCTGGCCCGGCACCCATTGCAGCAGCAACAGCGCGGTGTACACCGGCACGTAAGTCACAAAAGCCAGTGCGGTGATGGCGATGGTGGCACGCACGGCATCGAGCGCAAAGCGGCGCACCAGCACGCTGTAGGTGGACCACACCATGGACGACAGGATGAACAGCACATCGCCGCGCCAGATGCCACTGCCGTCGAGCGCATGCAGCAAGCTGCTGCCACCGACCAGCAAATCGCCGCCCACAATACACACCAGCCCCAGCGCGCGGGTGGGCGTGATGCGCTCACCCAGCACCACCACCGCCAGGAGCGCCGTCCACAAGGGCAGGCTGCCCGGCATCAGCACCGAGGCATGGGCGGCGGGCGCAAACACAAAGCCGCTGTAAGCCAGCATGGCGTACAGCAAGCCACCAAACACCCCAATTTGCAGCGTGCGCCGCAAGGGCAGAGGCGACAGGCCGCCCAGCGACGAACCGGTGCCCGCCGCTTGCGGCACACCGGATTCCTGCGCGCGAAGACGGTCCCGCCAGGTCAGCCACAGGCCCCAGGGCAACAGAATCAGGCTGGCACCCCAAATGCGGCTGTAAACGATGTCAAACGGGTTCAGCACACCGCCGCGCGCCGGGTCGGCCGAGGCGCGGGCAATCACGATGAACGAGGTCCAGATCACCACCGTGACCACTGCGGCTATCAGGCCCACGGCTTTGGGAGACAGGGTGCCGAATGGGGTTTTGAGTGAAGAAGACATCCAGGGATTATCGGGGAACCCATCGCCACCCCAAGCTGGCGGGATAATCGCACCCATGCCCATTCGTGTTTTATTGCTGGCGGTCCCATGGGCCCTTCTGTGTGGCCTGGTTGCCACCGTTCCTGCGCAAAATTTGCCGCCAGAGATGGAAGCTGCACTGGCCCGCGCCAAAGTGCCGCGCGGTGCGGTGGCCGTGCTGCTGACCGACGCCCAGGGCCAGAGCGCCCCGCGCCTGAGCCACCGTGTCGACGTGCCCATGAACCCCGCCTCGGTGATGAAACTGGTAACCACTTTTGCGGCGCTGGAGCTGCTGGGCCCGGCCTACACCTGGAGCACCCCCGTGTATGTGGAAGGTGCGGTGCGCGAGGGCACACTGTTTGGCAACCTCTACATTCAAGGTCAGGGCGACCCCAAACTGGTGCTGGAGCGCCTGTGGCTGCTGTTGCGCCGGGTACAGGGCCTGGGCATTCAGACTATTGCAGGCGACGTGGTGCTGGACCGCAGCGCCTTCGACGTGATGCAGACCGACCCATCAAGCTTTGATGGTGAACCCTTGCGCCCCTACAACGCGGCCCCTGACGCCCTGCTGATCAACTACAAATCGGTGGTGATGACGCTGGTGCCCGAGCTCAGCAACAACACGGCCCGCATCCAGTTTGACCCGCCGCTGGCCGGCGTACAGATGCAGGCCACCGTGCCACTGCTGGCCGGAGACTGCAATGACTACCGCGGCGCGCTCAAGGCTGATTTCAGCGACCCCACCCGCATCCGCTTTGCCGGCGGTTACCCCGCGAGTTGCGGCGAAAAGGTATGGCCTGTGGCCTACGCGGACCCCTCAAGCTACGCGATCCGTGCGGTGCAGGGCCTGTGGCAGGACATGGGTGGCAAGTTGCAGGGCACCGTTCGCATCGGACAGGTTCCACCGGCACTGATCGCGGGCAAACCGGCTTTTGAAGTCCGCTCGGCCCCCTTGGCCGAAGTGATCCGCGACATCAACAAATACAGCAACAACGTGATGGCCCAGCAGGTATTTTTGACGTTGGGCGCTGGCAACTTCGACACGAGCCGCAGCGTGGTGCAGAACTGGTGGAAGGAGCGCATCGGCCCGCAAGATGTGCCCCTGCTGGACAATGGCTCGGGCCTTTCGCGCACCGAGCGCATCAGCGCACAGGCGCTGGGTCGACTGCTGCAAAGCGCATATGCCTCACCGCTGATGCCCGAGCTGATGGCCTCGCTGCCCATCACCGGGGTGGACGGCACCCTGCGCCGGGTCCAGTCCCGTGCGGCCGGCAGCGCCCACCTGAAAACCGGCTCGTTGAGCGATGTCGTGGCCGTAGCCGGCTATGTGCACGCCGCAGGTGGCAAGCGCTATGTGCTGGTCGCCCTCATCAACCACCCCAATGCCAAAGCCGCCCGCCCCGCCATCGATGCGTTGGTGGAATGGGCGGCGAGAGAACGCTAAGGACACACCATGCAACTATCCGATTGGGTCGGCTTCGCCGCCGCGACCCTGACCACCGCCAGCTTTGTACCGCAAGCCTGGCACACCTTTCAGACCAAAGACGTGCGCGGTATCTCGCTGACCATGTACGGCGCCTTCACGGCGGGCGTCGCCCTGTGGCTGGTCTATGGATTGCTGCTGGGCGCGTGGCCCGTGGTGATTGCCAATGTGATCACCTTGTCGCTGGCATCGGCCATTCTGCTGATGAAACTGAAGTACCACGAAGACGCCCCGCAGAATTAGCGGATCCGGGTGGCCACGTCCGTCAGGCCGACGCCCGCTGCAACCGGTCCCGCACGCCTTCCCACTCCAGGGTATCGGGCGGAGTTTCCACCCAGATCAACTTGACGCCGGTAGCATCGAGCTCGCGCAGCACGGAAAACAGCTCGTGCGCCGTGACAGACGCCGCCTGCGGCATGGTGCGCAGCAGAATCTGGCGTGGCACTTTTTTCAGGGGCGTTCGGGCGTAGACGGCAATGGAGGCATTCGTTGCCTGGTCAATGGCGCCATCCAGCAAGTCGAGTGCGGTGCGCAGGGCCTTGGCATCCATGAGCCGCACTGTGGCGTTGGGTGCGTAGTGCGACTCCAGCGTTCCTGGTGCTCTGGGGGCCTCCAGCCCCCGTCCAGCTTGCGCGTCCAGCTCTTCTTTTGATAGCAATTTCCGGCCACAGGCCTCTTCCACCTGCGTGCGGCTGATGGAGCCCGGGCGCAGCAGCACCGGGGCGCCACGCGTGCAGTCGATGATGGTGGACTCAATGCCCAGATCGCAGGGGCCGCCGTCGAGAATCAGCAGGTCGGTGCCCAGTTCGCTTTCCACATGCGCCGCCGTGGTGGGGCTCACGCGGCCAAAGCGGTTGGCGCTGGGTGCGGCCAGTCCCCACACGGGCTCTTGCCCTGCAGATGCATCGCGCAGGGCGCGCAGCACGGCTTGCGCGGCGGGGTGCGCCGGGCAACGCAGGCCAATCGAGTTTTGCCCACCGGCAGCCGCCGTGCCCACACCTCCGCGGCGCGGCAGGATCAGCGTCAACGGGCCGGGCCAGAACGCCGACATGAGCTGCTGCGCAAACGAGGGCACCTGGGCCGCGAAATGCGCCACGCCCGACATGCCGCCGTCCTGCGAGGACACGTGCACGATCAGCGGGTGGTCAGCCGGGCGGCCTTTGGCAGCAAAAATTTTGGCGACCGCAGCATCGCTTCCGGCATCAGCCCCCAGGCCGTACACGGTCTCGGTTGGCAAGCCAATCAGGCCGCCAGCCCTTATGTTTGCTGCGCAAGCAGCTATGGATTCAGGAGCAGAGGCAGACAGGATCATGACTGGAACGCTTCTATGCCGAGCAGGCTCGCGGCCTGTAGTGCCGTGGCGCGCACTTGCTCCACACTGGCGCCCGTCACCGTCAGGTGGCCCATCTTGCGACCCTTGCTGGCTGTGGCCTTGCCGTACAGGTGCAGATGGACTCCAGGCAGCGCCAACACCTGCGCCCACGGCGGCTCGCCCGTAGTTTGAACGTTTTGGCCTCCAAGGCCGACGCCGGGCCAGATGTCGCCCAGCAGGTTGAGCATGATGCTGGGGCTGTGCTGGCGCGGCTGGGTCAGCGGCAGGCCCGCCAGCGTGCGCACCTGCAGCTCGAACTGCGACACGTCGCAGGCGTCCATGCTGTAGTGGCCGCTGTTGTGGGGGCGTGGAGCCATCTCGTTGACCACCAGACCGCCCAGCGCCTGGGCGGCGGGTGAAGCGGGGTCGAGCACAAAAAATTCCACGCACAAAACGCCCACGTAGTGCAGGCCGCTTGCTATCGATTTTGCAGCAGCTACCGCACGTTCCACGAGGGCTACAGGCAGATTTCCTTCATAAACTTCGGTCACCGCCAGAATGCCGCCCTGGTGCAGGTTGCGCTGCACCGGCAGGTTCACGCAGGTACCGTCTGCGCCGCGCGCCACGATCACCGAGCACTCCAGCTGCAGGGGCAGCATTTTCTCCAGCACGCAGGGCACGTTTTTCAGTTCCGCCCAAGCCGCTTCCAGCGCGGCACGGCTGGCGACGCGAATCTGGCCTTTGCCGTCGTAGCCCATGCGCGCGGTCTTGAGAATGCCGGGCAACAGATCGGCATCTACGGCCGCCAGCTGCACGGGCGTCTCGATCACCGCATACGGAGCAACCGGCACGCCGCAGTCTTCAAAATGGGCTTTTTCGCGCACGCGGTCCTGTGCAATGCCTACGGCATGGGCGCTCGGCGACACCGGCAGCGTCTGGGCCAGCTGCGCCAGTGCAGGGGCTGGCACGTTCTCGAATTCGGTGGTCACCGCCCTGCACAACTGTGCCAGCTGCTGCAAACCGGCCGGGTCGGTGTAGGCGGTCTGAATGTGGTGGTGGCTCACGCGCCCGGCGGGGCTCAGCGGGTCCGGGTCCAGCACGGCGGTGAAATAGCCCATGCGCTGGGCGGCGTGCACAAACATGCGGCCCAGCTGCCCGCCGCCCATCACGCCGAGCGTGATCTCGTTGGCTGCGCTCATAAAGCAGGCGGCACCGTCATGCCGCGGGCTACTTCGGTCTGGTGCGCGCGGTATTCGTCGAGCTTCTTCAGCAGGGCCGGGTTGTCCGCCGCCAGCATGGCCACCGCAAACAGCGCCGCGTTGGCCGCGCCCGCAGCGCCTATGGCAAACGTGGCAACCGGCACACCCTTGGGCATTTGCACGATGCTGTGCAGCGAGTCGACGCCCGACAAGTGCTTACTGGGCACCGGCACGCCCAGCACGGGCACCGTGGTTTTGGCCGCCAGCATGCCCGGCAAATGGGCGGCGCCGCCCGCTCCGGCGATGATGGCGCGCAGGCCACGGCCCACAGCGGCCTCGGCGTAGGCAAACATATCGTCGGGCATGCGGTGGGCGGATACCACCCGCGCTTCATGTTTGATGCCAAAGTGTTGGAGAATCTGGACTGCATGTTGCATGGTGTCCCAGTCGGAGCTGGAACCCATGACGACGCCGATTTGGATGTTTGTCATCCTTGAATTTTACTTTTTCGCCTTGAGCTATCCAAAATGATTAACGTCACTATCGAAAACTTCGACGCCGAAGTGGTTGCCGCCTCTGCCACCGTCCCGGTTCTGGTCGATTTCTGGGCCCCCTGGTGCGGCCCCTGCAAGGTCATCGGACCGGTGCTGGAAAAGGTGGAAACCGAATACGAAGGGCGCTTCAAGCTCGTCAAGATTGACTCTGACGAACAGCAGGAACTCGGCCAGGCTTTTGGCATTCGCAGCATTCCCACCTGCGTGTTGCTGATCGACGGCAAGCCGGTTGACGGCTTCATGGGCGCCAAGACCGAGGGTGAAATCAAGGCGTTTCTCGACAAGCACGTGCCATCGCCCGAGGCACTGGAAGCCCAAAGCGAAGCCGAAGACGCGCAGGCCCTGATTGCCGCAGGCGACCCGCAAGCCGCGCTGCACAAGCTGCACGAAGCCCTGAGCATCAACCCCGGCAACGACGATGCGCGCTACGACTACGTGAAGCTTTTGATCGAGAGCGACATGCTGGAAGACGCTGAAGCCGCACTGGCCCCGGCACTGGCCGAAATCCCGCGCCAATTGCGCTTTGAAGCACTCGGACAATTTTTAAATGCTATCAATTTTGTAACTGCCGACGCAAGGGGAGCGTGGGCTCCCGAGCAATTTGACGCATTGATAGCCGCCAACAAGCGCGATTTCGACGCCCGCCTGGCCAAAGCCCGGGTGCTGATGGTGGGCGGCGACTGGACTGGCGCCATGGACGAGTTGCTGGAAATCATCATGCGCGACAAGGCCTGGGGCGACGCCGTGCCACGCAAGATGTATGTGGCCATTCTGGAACTGCTGACTCCGCCCAAACCCAAGGCAAATCCGGCGGACGCCGGCAAGACCGCTGGCAGCATCGAAATTGCCGGCAAGGCGGTTACCACACTGGACCCGCAAGCCCAGCTGGTTGCCACTTACCGGCGCAAGCTCAGCATGGCGCTGAACTGAGACCAGCTGCTCGGGAGGCCCCCCGCGAACGCTGCACATGTTGGTAGCGTCTGTGCGAACCCCGGTGTCGGTTTATTAGCCCGTATTGGAGGCGGTGGGCAGTGGCCTGCGCCGCATGGAGGCATGGGCGCGCGCGCAGGGCATCCCGGACGCGCAGCTGAAGGTTCTCAGCGACACGATTGAGGCTCTGGTTCAGCGGGGCACGCTGGATCAGCTGATCGTCTGGGTAGTCGGGTGGTGATTGGTTTGCCAGATCCCAGTCCGGCTCAGCCTCCACACCCTCGCCCTGTTCCTGTGATTCCGAAGCACCTTCACCTTCCCACAGCGGTGGCCCGCGTGCTGGCGTGATGCGCGGCACATCGGGGTCGACCCCGATGTGCTCCAGAATCTTGTGGATGTCGGCACTGAA
>Ga0105047_10008929_pt1 | contig 16597 bp, 11 predicted proteins | sample MAT04_FD_78384 | JGI IMG/M metagenome (GOLD analysis project Ga0105047, IMG submission 78384) | Freshwater microbial communities from Lake Fryxell liftoff mats and glacier meltwater in Antarctica - MAT-04 (megahit assembly) | ecosystem: Environmental > Aquatic > Freshwater > Ice > Liftoff...
CCCGTAACCCCCTTAACTCCTAACTCTAAAACTTTATCTTATGAAACACTTTATTTACAGCTTACTAATACTAAGCATTACGCTCCTCGGAGGATGTTGTAACCCCGAAATAATTGGGAATGTACCAAACAATTTAGCACCGCAGCAAACCAATAATTGGTGCTGGGCAGCCACTACTCAAATGCTCGCAAAGCACGTCGGAATCACTGTTAGTCAGTGCGATCTGGCCAACCATCGTCTAGGAAAAAACAATTGCTGCAATTTTCAGAATGAAGGCAGCAGTTGCCCTAAGACAAACGTCTGCAATAAACCCGGATGGCTGGAACTTGATTTTGCAGGACTCACTTTCGAAGAGGATCCAATTGCCCTCAGTTGGGAACGTATCAGGTCTCAGATATTCTGTTCCAAAAAGCCAATGGGGTATGCCTATGGCCAAAAAGATGTCGTGGGGCATGTTCTTGTTATCAAAGGATATGTCACATTAAATGGAACCAACTATGTGGTTTTGAATGATCCATGGAGCCCTTGTATGGGTGCCGAACGTCTCATTACGTATGATGAATATAGAGATCCTGCCGGTGCTAAAACACATTGGAATACATGGTATAATATCGCGAAGAAATAATTTTTACTAACTTTAAAATACATACACATGAAAACGGTACTTAGTTATAGGAATGTTCTGTCAGTTCTTTTGGCCCTTACATTCTTTGCCTGCCAATCTAAAAAAGATGGTAGCGAATCAACCAACACGCAACAACAAACACCTCAATTCTCTACTTCGTCCGAAGCAGTGACACAAGGTAAAAAAGATCTGCTCGAACTTCTCAGGACCAATCCAGCCAATGGCATGAACCTGAATCTACAACTGGTGGAAAAAGCTCAGCCGGAAGAATCAATCACCGCGGTAGACATAGATTTTCAGCAATTTCTAAAAGCAGATTCGCTACAAAGTTTCAGAAGTCTTATCACGGTAGAAAAGGGCAAGATCACCCCTTTGTATGCAGACGGACAAATGGTAACCAGCATCAATACCCGGATCGATAATGGTTCATGGTCTGTATCCGGAATCAAAGATCTGGTAATAGAAAGTGAGCTGAGTGAAATGAGAAATAATATTCAGGAATATCGCAATGCAGAGATCATTTTTTTCGAGATTCCGAATATTGATGCCCATGTCTTTTCTGTGAATAATAACGGACAGGAAGCATACTATTCAAATTATAACGGAATGTCATTATCAAAGGCACTAGCCCCTAACGAGTTGCTACAGATACTCAAGAATGAAGCCTTGGCTTTTGAACGTGAATACGGCGATCAGCTAAAGAAAGGAAAGCTGACAAAATAAAGTAACCTCCAATGTAAGTTGCATATTGAGATTTCTTTCCATTTCCAAATTTGATGTAACCACAGAATAAAACTATCACCAGTTGGTTTTATTATATATGGAAGAGAGACTGCTTTAAGTGGTCTCTCTTCTTAAGTGTCTTTAAAATATGGTATTCTAAATGTGATGGATTAACTAGAGTACTCTAACTCATCGAATCAGAACCTATTCAGCTTAAATACTTGTTGCCCCTTGTCAGTTTCTACAAGAAGAAAATACATCCCTGTCTTTAATAATGAAGGTGATAAGATCAATTTCTGTTCATGACTAATATCCTGTTCTATGATCTTTCTTCCCGAAATATCATAGATTATATAACGTCCTGATATTGATTCCGGGAAGTGTAGTGTCGCATTTCCTAAGCCTGATGCAAAGCCTTGTGTGTTGATAAGACTGAGTTCATGGCGTTGTGTCGTTTCAGCGATGCCTACCGGTTTACAATTTGCATCGAGGATGTTTTTATTCTTGAAATGATTGCAGATGGTCGATGAATGAACGCCTCCAAACAAGATCGTATCAGATTGTAATACATAGATAGCGGCTTCTGATAAGGTGGTATTATTTGTGAAAAAATGAAGGGATTCGAGCATCAGTTTATCTGTCACAATATTTCCAAGATCGGTCCAGATAGCACTCATAGCCGTATTCCAAATCTCGCCAACTGCATAAAAATTTGGGCCGGTATAAGGATAATTAAGGGTCGTAGTTGCTGTTCGCCCTGCCCAGAATTCATTATGTCCATCCCAGCTAAACATGTCAGCCCAATTAAACGAAGAAATACTTCTTGAATAGGAGGTGGCAAAATAATCGGCAAGCCCTTCGTCAAGACCTGAACGCTCGAAGGAGAAAGACGAATTGTTATTGGCACTCCAACTCACACCATGACTATATTCATGAATTATAACATCGGCATCTTCGGCATCATCTACACCACCTGTTCCGAACATGATATTCGGGTTCCCGCCATTCCGGTTGAACACAGAGTTGTCAAAACCGTTTTGCGCATGTGGGTCTACAACCAACTGAAGATCCATTAATGTGTCATATCCGATTGAGGATATATAATTATGAAAATTGGTGATATGATAGAGAGCATTCACATCTTCAAATCCGCTCATGCTTCTGTTATAGAGGAAGGATGGCAAAGTTGAAGTGAGCGGTGCCACAACCGGCGATTCCAGATCGCTGATCACGACATACTGATTCTCGAGATAGAATGTATTGGTGCCGGTATCAAACGTTGCATCTACAGTAGTTTGCAGGTAGAGCGGATCCATCCATGGAGAATTTGCATCACCCAGATCTTTATAAATACCTCCATAAACCTGCCCCGAGGCGGTCAGTGGATCTGGATTAAAAATACGTACATTGATCAGCGTATCGATATTGATATGCCGGGTCTGATCGCATTCAAAAAGCAAGTTTCCGGAGATATCCAGAACGAGCGTATTATCATGCGTGGCATTCCATGAATTCAATTCAGCCACTACAACAGGTCGGTTTTGATAGGCTGTTATATTGAAAGATGTTGAAGAAAGAAGATGATCTGCAGGCCAGAAGTTGCCTGCATATTCCTGAAGAGCTACAGAGTTCCATTGCTGAAGTTCATTCTCCGGCGAATAGTTTATGAGCAATGAAAGATCCATTACTTCTTTTTTAATGGAGAAAATACGGCCCTTGTTATCTGTATTCACTTTGATGGTGGAATGAAGCAAAGGAATCTGCCTGTATAAAACCGAAAATGTATAATGATGGGAGGCATTGGTGTTACGTTCAAATTCAAGATCAAGATCAATATCGGGATTGGCCAGTTCGGGAAAATATTTCTTCAGATAATTTTTTACCGAATGCTCATTCAATTGAACCAATGTTTGATCAGGAAAGTAAAGACTGTCTGTCCCAAGGGCAGAAAAAGAATACATACAACTGAGGAGAATTATGACAAGGATATTTTTCATACACAAAAAAGTAAGCTAAAGTAGAGATTATTTTTATCAAAAGACGAAATGAAACTCAGATCTGTGAATCCGGACTTTCTGTTTTTTGCTGTCGCCTGATCTCTAACGCTTCTATTAAAAGGTACTCATCATCGCTTAGTTCTTTTGCATCAATTTCCGCATCTTCATTCAATACGATATAGGTTTCGCTTACCAGTTTAAGATGAGAGGGTAGTGCCGCATTCATCACTTCGCCTTCTGTACACATATAATAAGAAGCCAGCCATTCCCAGAATTTTATTTGGGTTTCTGTAACAATTGGTTCTTCATCGAGTAAGGTACGGATGGGTTTTACCACATACTGTTCAGGCTTGTGGCTATGAAGTTTTTTCACGATGCCGCTGTATATTTTTCGTTGCCCGAATTGTACTTCTACACGGCAACCCGGTTTAATACTTTCCTGTAATTCAAGCGGAACCCCAAACGTATAGGTTCGTTCGAGTGTAAGTGGCAATATGACATCGGCGAATAACATCAGTTCAACGGATTATTTTTTTGCCAAAGTAAGGCAAATTCCCAAACACCATGAACTCCTTTTTCACGGGAATAATCAAGACAAGCCTGCATATAATTTTGTGTCAATTGTTTCAAGGGTGCGACCATTTTTTTATCAAGACCAATACAAGCTACCGGAGGCAGATACACCGTACGGTTCCATCCCGGCGTACACTGATAGAATTTCGAAGGATGCATACGTTTCGAAGTATCCAAAAAAAGTACTGGTAATATATCAACTTGTTGCATTATGGCCAATGAAAAACATCCATCCTGAAAAGGTAATAAATCGTTGATCACAGTATTGGAGAAAGTTCCTTCAGGAAAGATCACAAGCGAATTTCCGTGATCGAGTGCTGTTTTCATTTTTCGGAAACTCGCCGCTCGAGCTGTCATCGAGCTTCTGTCTACGGTAATGACAACGGCTTTGTAGATAATGCCATAGATTGGGGCTTTCCTGAGTTCTATTTTACCTAGCGTTTTAAAAACCCGTGGAATACTAGTATAAATAACTGCGGCATCGAGCAATGATTGATGATTGGGTGTGATGATATAGCTTCTTGAGAAATCGACCTTACGCTTGTTATAATTCCGTGGTATCATACCAATCAATACAAACCAGCTATTACTGATGATTTTCATTAACCAGAACATACAAGGATCGGTAATAGAAGACGGAAACAACAGAAGGATCAGAGTTATCGGAAATACGCTTATTATTAAAAGGATAAACAGCAACGCGACATACACAAAATAGGGCAGGTATAAAATATTCTTCAGCAACACATGACAGGTTTATTGTAAAAGAGTATCTTCTGAAGGCACCACAGGTGTCTTACGGTCATTCATACGTTTGGCTTTCATACCAAGATCGAGGAATTGAAGCAAGGCATTTTCTTCCTTGTTGGAAAGAACTAGAGCACCTTCGAGATGAACCGCATTGTTTTTCATCGTTCCACCATGTAGTTCAATATACGTAAAGAATTTTTTCACCTCGTTGATAAAAGCTTCATCCTCTTTAGAATCTGTTTTTACAGGAATGGATTGCATAATCTTATTCAGGTCTGCATAAAAAACCAGTGGATTGGAAGCGATATGTTTCCACACATCAGGAGGCAAAGATTTCTTACTATCTCCTTTTCCTTCGATATAGGCAGCGGCCATTCCGGCATCCGACGAATAAATCAGTTGTTTATTAGTATACAGCAATGAGGCTGTTGAATTCATTTCCGGAAGCGTGTAGCTGTTCCCATTCTTTACGAGGAGTTGATTTTTTACGCCAATCTTAAATAAACTTTCCAATTCCTTCTCATCCTTTACTGCCATGGCTAACGTCATTTTCATATCCGGAGCCATATCGCTTGCAAAACTATCGGTCTTGTAGGTGTTTGTATTAATTTTCATATCAGTGATTGAGAAAATAAGATCACCCTTAAAAGCATTCGCGATCTGGTCCATAGTGGTTCCCGCCATTCCAAGTCCGAGATTAAGCAAACCATCAAGTCCGAATTTTTTAAGATATTCCTGCATCATTAATGGGTTAAGGTTGTAGGCCCCGATTATATCAATATCATTCGAGGGAATATGCCTTACCATTTCCTGATTAATATTCCCAGGTTGAAATTTTTTATAGATGGCGGCCATCTCCTTGTTCATGTAATAATCCATTTCTGCATGGGCCTTTCCCTTTTCAAAGTCAATACCTGTGGCTAATGCAGCTTCTTTAAAATAATCCTGTTTGATAAATGGATTGGATGAAGCAGTTGCATTATTCAAATACGCCTCTTCGTAGTTTAACCAGAAACTGATATCATGGCCTGCCTTTTGCAACGTTTTAAAATGAGGATTGGAAACAATAGAATTCTCTTTGGAGATTGAAAAATTCTCGTTCAGCGATGATTTGATATTGGTAATATTATTCAGTTGAAACGAAACGCTGCTACTGTCTCCCTCATAGCTTGTATGCATCGGGTAGAAGAAAGCAACTTCGTTATTCCAGGCCGCAAACAGATTAGGTTCGAGCTGCATAGAGGAATAACCTTCTCCTTTTTCAGGATTCATTTGCGGATAGGTCTGTTTCAGAAAAACTTCGTATTTGTTTTGATCTTCCATGCCGACCACGATGCAGGAATATCCTTCAACGGCCCGTTTTCCATTCAGGTAGAAATAAACACTTGATTGCTGTTTAAGCCCGATATTAGAAATGTCTTTCATCGCTTTTTTGGACTCTTCGCTATTCAATTCTTTTTGCATCTCCCTAAACAGATCACTGCCGGTAAGTGCATTCCAGATCAATTTCTTACCCATTTGTTTCATATCGATGGCACCCACTAACTGTGCGTTTTTCGGGATATACTTCGCATGATCCGGAAGTTTACGACATGAAGCAAGAAAAATGAACATTAAAAAAGAGAGTGGTATGTACGTAAATTTCATTGTGGTAATTTTCGTCAAAAATATACTAATTCCCACGTTTATTAAAAAAAGCTTAGAATATCTTGCGTAATTCGATCGTTTGTCTACATTTGCCTCAAACTTAAACTTTTTTTTATGAAAAAAATCATGACCCTTGCCATTATTCTTGGCGCATTCTCAATGACATCCTGCAAGAAGGAATACACATGTGTATGTACTGTTAGCGGAACTTCAACAGAAGTTAAATCAGGATCTAAATTGACAAAATCTCAGGCTAAAACCTGGTGCGAAACAAGCTCTTCACTTGCTGGAGTTAGTTGTTCCCTGAAGTAATGGAAAAACATTGTTTAAAGAAGCCATCCTATCGGGTGGCTTTTTTATTCAAACAAACGAATAATCTCTTCCAAACGCATTTTATCCTGTTGGCCTGTCGTAAAATTCTTCAAGGTGATGATATCTTCTTTCATTTCTTCTTCACCTATAATGGCCACATACTGAACACCACGTTTGTTGGCGTATTTTAATTGTTTATCAAACTTAACGGCATCCGGGTATAATTCACAGGAAATACCGGAAGCCCTGAGTGAGGAAAGAACTTCCATGTTTCGTTGTTCATAAGCAGGCCCGAAATTTACCAACATCACTTTTACGGTTGAATTTACTTCTTCAGGAAATAATTTTAATTCGTCCATCACATCATAGATCCTGTCTACGCCAAACGAAATGCCAACACCGGGAATGCCGGATACTCCAAACAAGCCGGTCAGGTCATCATATCGTCCGCCGCCGCCAATACTGCCCATCTGAATGCCAAGCGGTTTTACTTCGAGAATAGTTCCAGTGTAATAATTCAATCCGCGGGCAAGTGTGACATCGAGCTTAACAGTAGAAAAAATCCCTGCAAGATATTCCAGCTCCGAAACCCCTTCCAATCCTATAGGCGTTTGTAGAAACATAGTTTTCAACCTAGCCAGAATGTCTTCATTAGAACCAGCCTCTTTTGCAATTTCAAGATAACTGTTAATGATACCGATTGCATCTTCGTTAATTCCGTTGGTTCGTAATTCTTCATTCACTTTTTCAAGAGCTATTTTATCTAATTTATCGATAGCTATCGTGATAGTTGTCATTCGTTCTGTACCACCACATAATTCAGCAAGACCGGCCAGCACTTTCCTGTTATTCAGGCAGACATCCACACTAATCTTCAGTTTCTGAAACACATCCTGGTAAATACGTATCAACTCTGTTTCATTAAATAAGGAAGAACTTCCCACCACATCGGCATCACATTGGGTAAATTCTCTATAACGCCCACGTTGAGGGCGGTCTGCCCGCCACACCGGTTGTATCTGGTAACGTTTGAATGGGAATATGAGCTGCCCGTGATTCATGGCCACATACCGCGCAAAGGGAATGGTGAGATCATATTTCAAGGCCCTTTCGGTAAGTCCTTTTACATTTTTTCCTTCGAGAATTTTCTTGAAATCCTCGTTGGCATTCGCATGTTTTTCAGAACGTTCGAGTCCATTATTCAAAATTTTGAAGATCAGCTTATCTCCTTCTTCACCATATTTTCCCATCAGGGTCTCAAGATTTTCGAAGGCCGGTGTCTCTAATGGTTGAAAGCCATAAAGCTCAAACACAGATTGTATAATATCTAGTATAAACTGTCTTTTTCGGACGATCTCCGGCCCGAAGTCGCGGGTGCCCTGAGGCAATGATGGCTTCATTTCTTAAGTTTCTTGCGGCAAAAATAATCAAATGATGTTTACATTGTAGGATGTATATTTACCGCTTATAAATTTTGTATGAAGAAGTTTGTCGGCATCCTGTTTTTTTTACATTTATCCGTTTTTTCATTTGCGCAAATAGGCACTGTGAAAGGTTTCGTGTACGATAAAACGAATGGCGAACCAATGCCGGGCGTTTCTGTGTCCATTAAAGCTATCAAAAAAGGAGCTCAGACAGATGTCAATGGCTTTTTTAATATCCCTAAAATTGCAGTAGGAAAATATACCGCAACAGTCAGTTTTATTGGTTACGAAATAAATGAAAACGAGGTTGAGATCCTGGAGGATGAGATCATCTCTATAAAGATCTATCTGGTTAAGAAAACAAGGGAATTAAAGGGTGTCAATATTTCGGCAAAGCGCGAAGAAAAGATATTCGATACCAAGGTGGGAATGACACGAATTACACCGAAGGAATTGAAGTTGATGCCATCAATCGGAGGAGAACCAGATATTGCTCAGTTCCTGCAAGTTATGCCGGGTGTGATCTCTACCGGTGATCAAGGCGGACAATTATATATCCGTGGCGGATCGCCGATACAGAATAAAATTTTATTGGATGGTATGACGATCTATAATCCCTTTCACTCTATTGGTTTATATTCTGTATTTGAAACAGATGCTATCAGAAACGCAGATGTCATGTCGGGTGGTTTTGGTGTGGAATATGGAGATCGTACCTCGGCTATTGTCAGCGTAACCACAAAGGACGGGAATAAAAACCGTCACTCAGGAAAAGTGGCTATCAATCCAATTCTCGCGAAAATATTTTTAGAAGGTCCTTTCGTCAAATTAAAAGGAGATACATCTACCACACTGACCTATATCGCTTCGCTGAAACATAGTTATCTGAAATCTACCTCCAATGCCTTGTATGGAATGTTGGGCGAACCGTATAAAACAAAATTGCCATATACATTTACAGATGCCTACGGAAAGATCAACGTGAGTACAAGCAATGGCAGCAAGATCAGCCTCTTCGGATTTAATTTTAACGATCGTGTTCTTTACCAGGGAATCTCTGACCTTAAATGGAACAGTTATGGCGGCGGAACCAACTTTGTTCTGACTCCAGGTAGTTCTCCTTCCCTTGTTTCCGGTGGTTTTTATTATTCAGATTACACCATCAGCCTCGACGAATCAAACAACAAACCCCGCGAAAGTGCGATCGGTGGTTTTGATGCAAATATTGCAGTAACCACCTACCTTCCGAATCATAATGAAGTAAAATATGGACTCGAGTTTATCGGTTTTAAGACCGCATATAGCTTTTATAACTATGTAGGAATTGCGCTTCGACAAAATGATTATACGACCCAGCTCGGAGCATTCCTGAAAGTAAAGAAAAACTTTGGCGATAAACTAATCATAGAACCTGGTATCCGTTTGCAATATTATGCGTCGTTGAATGTGGCCAGTCTTGAACCACGAATAGCCATGAAATATAATGCATCCCAAAATTTACGCTTCAAAGCATCGGCGGGTATCTATTCGCAGAATATTATCTCTTCTAAATCTGATAGAGATATCGTGAACTTCTTTACAGGGTTTTTGACCGCACCTGATTTTGAGATTAAACGAATTGACGGAACGATTGCGCCAAACAATATCCAGAAATCCTATCATCTTATCGGTGGTATAGAAGCTGATATCAAAGATTTTGATTTTTCTGTCGAGCCTTGGTTTAAATATTTCGGACAAATTATTGCACTCAACAGATATAAACTGGTGGCATCGGATCCTGATTTTATTATTGAATCAGGGAAGGCCTATGGTCTTGATATTACTTGTAAATATACAAAGGGGAGAAAGTACTTCTGGGCCGTGTATTCCTATGGTTATGTAGATCGTTACGATGGGCGGCAAACCTATCCAACACCCTTCGACCGACGACATAATGTGAATCTCCTGGCCTCGTATGTGGCAGGTAAAAAATCAGATTGGGAATTATCCGCCCGTTTCAATTACGGATCGGCGTTTCCATTTACACAAACACAATCCTTTATCGAGAAAGTGGATTTCGGAACAACAGGGATCAGTACCAATTACCTGTCACAGAATGGAAATTTTGAGATTGTCTATGCAGATAAAATCAATGGCGGTCGTTTATCAGATTATCATCGTCTGGATCTTTCTGTGAAGAAGAGATTTAAAACAGGGAAGTATAGTTCGCTTGAAGCCTCCGGCAGTATAAGCAATGCCTACAACAGGGATAATATTTTTTATATCGACCGTGTCACCAATAAACGCGAAAACCAATTGCCGATCTTTCCTAGCCTGGGCCTTTCCTGGACCTTTTAATTTTAATTACATACAATGAATTTAAATAAGAAACTTGCATTTGTTAGCCTCTTATTATGGTTCCCTGTTTCTGCTGTGTATGCGCAACGAACAACGCGTTTTACAGAACCTCAGTTTCCACTAAAGAAAGCGCAGCAATTCATGGATATGCAACATTATGAACAAGCGTATGTGTTGCTGAATAATTACCTGACTCACTTTCGCCAGAAACCTGAGCATATACAGGAGTCAGATCTTCAACAGGCAACGTATGCAAAAAATCTATGCGCGCTCAAGATCGGCAAACCATTGGCGAAGGAACATTTTGTAGGTTTTGTAAAGGAAACACCCTTCAGGCAGTTGCAACAAATCGGGAATTTCGAACTCGGTAAATATTATTTCGAACACAATCAGTTCGAGGCGGCCATTGCCTCTTATGAACTCGTCAGTATTGGTATCCTCACCAACCAGGAATTGACCGAACGGAATTTTCAATTGGGTTATTCCTATCTCGTTACTGGAAAGCTCGACAAAGTGGAACCATATTTCCAATCCGCTAAAAGTATACCGGGCGCGTATTTTACACCGGGGAATTATTACCACGGATTACTCTCTTATTATAAGAAAGATTATCCTGCTGCCATAGCCAGTTTTAACGCCGTGAAGGAAGATCCTCGGTATAAAAAAATAATTCCTTTTTATTTAACTGAGATCGACTATGTAACAGGCAAAAAAGAGAAAGCTCTCTCGGACGCATTGCAATATCTAAAGTCTGCAGATAAACTATATTACAATAATGAACTGAACCAGATGGTGGCCCAGATCTATTGTGAACAAGGCGAATACAGTAAGGCTGAATTTTATTATAAAACATTTGTCGGTCAATCAAAATCGGTGAGAGAAGAAGACTATTTTAAACTCGGCTATTGTCAATATGTGCAAAGCAAGATCGACGATGCGATTCCGAATTTCGAAAAATCGGTAGGCGATGCCGATGAATTGATTGCTGTTTACAGTGCCTATTTACTTGCAAAATGTTACTTGATTAAAGGTGAAAAGATGAAAGCGTATGACATATTATCGAAGAACAAAAGTGCAGTTACTTCGTCTCGTTCGGAACTGATAGAATTTACCCTGGCTACATTAAGTTATGACCTGAATGACAACTCCGCATTTGCAAAACTCAATGGCTTTATTACAAGTCACCCGAATTCTGAATTGATTGAAGAGGCTAACAGGCTGATCGTTTATCAACATATAAAGAACGAAGCATACAAGGAAGCGATCGATGTGTTGAAAGGGATGAAGAAGATGAACTACGACATGCAGAAGGTTTACCAGAAGGTAAGTTATGCAAGAGGGGTTGAATTATTCCGTAATGCAGAAACTGAAAATGCCATTGCATCGTTTATGGATGTAAAGAAATTTCCCGCAGATAAAACGTTGGCTTCTCTGGCAGATTTCTGGTTGGCGGAATTGAATTACCAATCAGAAAAATACGAAGAGGCGTTTACCAATCAGGATCTTTTTCTGAATCTTGCAGATACAACATCATTACCCGCCTATACAAAAAAAATTCATCTGAGCAAAGCGTATACTTACCTGAGAATACAAGATACAATCTCCGCCGTGCAGGAATATTTAATGGCTACCGGTGACACGCCGATCGCCGAACTCTTTACACGGATGGATTCTATTAAGCCAATTTACACACCTGAAAAAGCTTCGCGTGTGACGTTTGATTCAGTGGTTCTTATCTACAATATGCCGGAGGAAAAAATCGACTTTATCTACAAACCAATTCCATTGAAACCCCTTGCATTAAACACCAACACAAAACGTGAAGACAGATCTAACTTTGCAAAATTGGCGGTTGGTAATCTCTCCTCTATTGATATGGAAGCAGGTTATCTATTCGATCCTTTTCATTCTCCGCTTTATGTCAATGTTCAACATTCTTCCTCAACAGGAACGATTAGTCACCAGAATGTAAATCAGACCCATGTAGGCATGTACACTGATATTGAAGTAAAAGGACATACCATAGAAGGCGCATTCGAAGTAGATAGAAATAAGCAATCCTATTATGGTTATGATCATACAATGTATAATTATGAAGGAAGTGATCTGACGCAGATCTATCAGAATATTGGCTTGTCGGCCACCTTTACGCCAATGACTGCGAATGATCATGAGATCGATTATAAGGACGATTTCTACATGGGACTATATACGGCAAAATCCGGTGCTGCAGAATTTACAGTGAAGACAGATTTGCAGGCATCGAAACAATTAAAAAACGATCTCCTCGCCAAATCAGATATCGTACTGGATCTGAATGTGTATGGGAAAAGTGGCGTACGTACACAGAATAATTCCATCCTCTTCTGGAGGCCTTCGCTTACAAAACAGCTTGGCGACATAAAGATCAAAGCGGGTTTGTATCCTGCAATCGGGAAGAAATTTTATCTTCTTCCTGATGTCTCGGTACAATATCCTGTGATTAAAGAGATGTTGAATGTAGAGCTTGGCGTACAAAGTTCTATTCGTTTAAATACCTATAAACAACTGACAGAATTGAATCCATTTCTGTTTGATAGGTATCCTGTGAAGCAATCCAGAAATACAGACTTTTTTGCTTCTCTAACAGGAAATATCACTGCGAATTTCTGTTATGCACTTCGTTCGGGTGTAGCGGTTTATAATAATCTGCCTCTTTTTATAAATGATACCTTCTATGATGCAAAACAGTTTGATATCATCTACGAAACACAGGCAACTGCTTTCATGTTAGATGCCAGCGCGAAATATATGCTAAGTGCTAATCTACAGTTTGGAGCCGGAATGCGTCTTCGACCTATCGTTGATCTCACTACCAATAAACAGGCCTGGCATTTTATTCCTTCTACGATCAATGCCTATGCCAATGTGAAACCAATTAATAAACTAAGTCTGCAGGCAGAACTTTTTCTCATGGCAGGGGCACGTGTTCCGGTATCTGGAAATTCAGGTTATAAGACCTTAGCTTCCGGCCTGGATCTGAACTTCTCCGGCAGGTATTCTATTTATAAAAGATGGAATGCGACATTGGATGTCAATAATATTTTTGGGTCAAACTATCAACGCTGGAATGGATATCCTATGTATGGCATCAACGCGTTGGCCGGTGTGATGTATTCGTTTGGACGATTGGTGGGAAAGTAATTCCATTTGGCAGTATCCATTTGGCAGTAAGCAGTTCGCATCTACAACGTCGTTGCGAGGAACGAAGCAACGAGGAACGAAGCAACGAGGAACGAAGCAACGAGGAACGAAGCAAAGTCATTGCGAGGAACGAAGCAAAATTCCCTACTTTTGCACTCCTTATGATCTGGTTCTATTTACTTTTATTGTTTCTTCTTACGGCCATTGGTGGCGCCATCCCATTATTCCTCAAAGAATTCAGAGCATCCTGGATGACCATGATACTTGCGTTCTCGGGATCATTTTTATTAAGTATCACATTCCTTCATTTGTTACCGGAAGCCTTTCATGATCTGGGCCAAAAAGCAGGTTTGTTTATTTTGCTGGGCTTCCTGATTCAACTGGTTTTGCAACGTTTATCGCATGGTGTGGAACATGGACATGTACATATTTCAAGCGACCATCATCATTCTATCCTGCCCATCTTCATCGGACTTTCAATCCATGCATTTATGGAAGGGATACCACTTGGTTTCAACTATAACAGCGGGGCCACATTGCCTTCGATATTCCTGGGAGTGGCGGCACATAAACTTCCGGAAGCCATTACCCTTTGTTCTCTGTTGCTGCTTTCAGGAACCAAGGTAAACAAATGGCTCATCCTCGTATTATTCGCATTGATGTCCCCGGTTTCGGCCATGCTGGCAATGTATTACGGACAAAAGTTTCACTTCATTTCAAATTTACTGATCTATATCATCCCTTTGGTAATAGGTTCTTTCCTTCATATTTCTACAACTGTTTTATACGAAAGCGGTACCCAGCATCATGAGCTTAGCAGACAAAAAGTCATAGCCGTCTTGCTTGGCGTAGGTTTTGCAATGTGCACATTATTATTTCACACTCATTAAATGTCGTTTATGCAAAAGAAAATTATGATCTGCCTGAGTTTCATAGCCCAACTTATTGGTATACAAACCTTTGCCCAGGATCATGCCACAGCAAAGAGCTTGCTCTGGAGGATATCCGGGAAAGATCTTGAAAAGCCTTCCTATGTTTTTGGAACCATCCATGCGATCTGTTCGGAGGATTATTTTTTTACGGAGAAAATGAGCAAGGCATTTCACGAATGCAATCAGCTTATCCTTGAAGTGAATTTAAAGGACCCTGATATGAGTGCGCAACTTCAGGAACAGATGTTATTACCCGAAGGGAAAAATCTAAGTGATTATTTTTCGAATCAAGATCGTTACCAGCTTTTCGCAACAAAACTAAAAGAGAGCGCTGATATTGATATTGATGCCTTCAGCAAGTTTAAACCATTTGTACTAATCTCTGCCATGTCTTTGCAAGGATTTTCTTGTCCTACCACAGTTTCCTATGAAGTAAACCTGATGGAGATGGTCAAAGAAAGTGATATAAAGATTGGAGGACTTGAAACTGCTACTTCGCAAATGGAAATTTTTGATAAACTTTCGAATGAAGATATTGAGGGCCTTCTTTTTGAAGCCATCGGCGTGGAAACTCCGAAACGAGAAATGGATGAACAACTAATAGCCCTTTACAAAGAACAGGATCTTCAGGGAATTTACAAACTGATGAGTACATCGACAGAATTGAAAGGTCATGAAGCGGAATTTCTGACAGATAGAAATAAGAACTGGGTAAAATTACTTCCGGCCATGATACAAAAAACTCCGGGCTTTGTAGCCGTAGGCGCTGCCCATTTACCCGGCGAGAACGGCGTTTTGAATTTATTGAAAAAAGCAGGCTACAAAGTAGAACCTGTAAATTGATAACAAAAAGAACGAATCCCTTTTTCATTAAAAAAATAGAATACATTTGCTGGCTGTTACTTTGTATTCCTGACAACTAACAACTGTCAACTGACATCTGTTACTTTGTATTCCTGACAACTAACAACTGTCAACTGACAACTGTTACTTTGTATTCCTAACAACTAACAACTGTCAACTGACAACTCTAATGGGGCCGACCGGTTTTGACAGCATAGATCTTTGAGAGTGTAAGCATGTCGTGCGTTGGATTATTAGCACGTTAATCTGAAGATTCAAAAATCAAAAGGCGAAACATCTTTCGCAATGGCTGCTTAATTTAAGTACCCATTTACAGGTCGTGCATTTCGGGTAGTTTCATAACCTACGTTGCACCGCCTTCACCAGAGAATATGAGATGCTGACAGAGTAGGCTGTGCCTCTGTCTTAAGACTTATCCAGCTAAGGAATAGATTGGTTTGTTTTGCTCCGGTCTATGCACAAAAACCAATGCAGAAATAAGCATGTAGAAAGCTTTTACGGAATATGTTTGGACAGGGGTTCGACTCCCCTCGGTTCCACCAAACAGAAAGAGAATGAAAAACAGAATGAGAATGAATATATACCAAATTCATTCTCATTTTCCTACTCATTCTCTTTCTTGGTTTTTATCAACAAACAAGAAGGCCAATATCTTACTGCTGATATTTTCGCCCAGTTCAAAGTCTTCTTTGATACTGATTATACCGTTAGCGTATATGTAATACTCCATGAGACATGAACTAAACATCTACTGCAACGGCATGTCAAAGGATTTCCATAACCTCAAACAAACTTCTACCTAAACGGCTTAACTCGCTGATTAAAAGTAAATCATCTTTTTGCAGTTGCTCTGCCAACTCACCCAACTTTCTTTCCCCGTCTGACCATCAAGAACTCGCAGGCTTGTAACTCTTTGTACCGCATTCCGTTTCTGGTAGCCGATTAATATTCGTGTTGCTTCGTTCTTTCTTTTTAATGCAATCCGCAATTGATAATTTTTGTCCCGAAAGCTTTAGGGACCATCGTTTGCTTGTCTGTCGACAGACAGGCTTGTCTGTCGATACCCTGATCCCGACTGTAAACGCATGGATACAATAGGTTACAAAGTAAACCTGTACAGAGCCTGTCGAGGTAACTGCCTGTCCCGCTTATTGCGGTGGTTGCAGTTATACCCATTCAGAATATTAATTCAACAGTTTTTATATGTTTAATCGTATTGCGAAGGGATAC
>Ga0105047_10008930_pt1 | contig 16596 bp, 17 predicted proteins | sample MAT04_FD_78384 | JGI IMG/M metagenome (GOLD analysis project Ga0105047, IMG submission 78384) | Freshwater microbial communities from Lake Fryxell liftoff mats and glacier meltwater in Antarctica - MAT-04 (megahit assembly) | ecosystem: Environmental > Aquatic > Freshwater > Ice > Liftoff...
CGATGACCTGGGGCCGTGGAAGCCGGTGTTGGAAGGCGACCGCCTGTACGGACGCGGTGGCGCCGACGACGGATATGCCGCGTTCGCCTCACTCCTTGCCATCGAAGCCGCTCAGCTGGCCGGCACTCCGCATTCACGACTGATCGTGCTCATCGAAGGCAGCGAGGAGAGCGGCAGCCCCGACCTTCCCGCGTACCTTGAGGCACTGGCTGATCGCATCGGTTCGCCGACGCTCGTGCTCTGCCTGGATTCCGGCTGCCTCGACCACGAGCGGATGTGGATCACCACCTCGCTGCGTGGCCTCGTCGGTGGCGACCTGCGAGTCGACATCCTCACCGAAGGAGTGCACAGCGGTGAGGCCAGCGGCGTGGTGCCATCGTCGTTCAGGATTCTGCGCGTCCTGCTCGACCGCGTCGAGGACAGCACGACCGGCGAGATTCTGCTGCCCGAATTGCACGCCGAAATCCCGGCGGACCGCATTCAGCAAGCACGGGACACGTCGGCCGAGTTTCCCATCGGCGGCCACTTTCCGTTCGTCGACGACGCCCAGCCGATGGTGCACGATCCAGCCGAACAACTCTTGGCCCGCACCTGGAAGCCCTCACTCAGCATCACCGGCGTCGACGGCATTCCGCCCGTGGAGGTTGCGGGCAACGTGTTGCGGCCGCACACCACGCTGCACCTCAGCATCCGGCTGCCACCGACGTGCGACGGTGAGCGGGCCTTGTCTGCTCTGGAAGCCGTCCTCACCACCGATCCTCCGTACGGCGCGCGGGTGCAGTTCAGCGGCGGCCATAGCGGCCCGGGGTGGAACGCCCCGACCTTTGCACCCTGGCTGCAGACGGCGTTGGACGAAGCGAGCACTCTCGCGTTCGGCCAGCCCGCGCGGGCGTTCGGCGAAGGCGGCTCGATTCCGTTCATGGGCATGCTTGGCAGGATGTTCCCCGACGCGCAGTTCGTCATCACGGGCGCACTCGGGCCGGGGTCGAACGCACATGGGCCGAACGAGTTTCTGCACGTCCCCACGGCGGTCAAGCTGACGGGGTGCCTCGCGCACCTGTTACGCGCGCACGCAACCCGATGACCACCGCGTTCGCATGATCAAGCTGTTGCGCGCCAACCGCGACCTGCGCTGGCTGTTCATCGCTCAAGTCATCTCGTTCATGGGTGACTGGTTTTCCTTCGTCGCGGTCACCGGAATGATCAAGGACGCAACTGACAGCGAGTTCTTGGTCTCCTTGGCGTTTGTCTCCTTCTCGCTGCCGTCGTTCCTTGCGTCTCCGATCGCCGGCGTCACTGCCGACCGCTTCGACCGTCGCAAGCTGCTCCTGGTTGTCTCCCTGCTCCAGACGTTCGCTGCGCTCGGATTGTTCACCGCCACCGAAAGCAGCGTGTGGCCGCTGTTCATTTTTCAGGGCATCATCAGTGCGTTCGCTGCGTTCGTGAAGCCAGCTATCGATGCGGGCGTGCCGAACCTGGCTCGCGACCCGGAGGAACTGCGGGTCGCCAACGCACTGTTCGGCAGCACGTGGGGCGTGATGCTAGCGGTCGGCGCAGCTGTTGGCGGCGTCTTCAGCCAGGCCTTCGGTCGCCATGCCGCATTCGCCGCCAACGCAGTCTCGTTCTTCATTGCAATGGGATTGTTCGCACTGATTCGCCGGCCGATGCAAGAGCCGCATCATGAGAATCGCCCTGCCATGAGACCGCTGGCCGACATCTCCGAGGCCGTCAGCTACGCCCGCAAGGACCATGTGGTGCTCGCGCTGATTGCGAGTAAGTCGACATTCGCCATCGGGGCAGGCACAGTCAGCCAGCTGCCGGTGTTGGCGACCTCGGTGTTCGGATGGGGCGACGGCGGCACCGGCATGTTGCTCGCAGCCCGCGGCGTCGGCGCCGGTCTCGGGCCGCTGATCGCGTCGCGCTTCGCCAACGGCAGCGTGGCCAAGGTGCTGCAGATTTGCGGTCTGGCCGGCATCGGTTTCAGCGCGTCGTACCTCGCCGCTGGCTGGGCACCGGTGATCTGGGTCGCAGCGATCTTCATCGCCATCGGCCACCTCGGTGGCGGCTCACAGTGGACGCTCAGCACCTACGGGCTGCAGATGCGCACGCCCGATCACATTCGCGGCCGCGTGATGGCCGGTGACTTCGCCATCGTCACGCTGATCATGAGCGTCGCCGGCCTCGGTGCCGGTCTGCTCTCCGAAGCGGTCGGCGTGCGCTGGACGATCACTGCATTCGCGAGCGCGGCGGGTATCGCGGGAATGGCCTACATCACATTGACACGACCGATCATGTTGCAGCTGAGGGCCGACGAGCTCGCCGCAGTGGCCTTGCCACACCGTCAGGCGAACGACCCCGAAGCAGCCGGCTCAGCCTGAACCGCCTCGGCGGCTTGCTGGGCGTGGTAGCTGCTGCGAGTGAGCGGACTGGCCTCGACATGGCCGATACCCAACGATTCGCCCACCACCTTCCAGTGGGTGAACTCAGCTGGCTCGGCCCAGCGGGCCACAGGAAGGTGGTTCGTCGTCGGCCGCAGGTATTGGCCGATGGTGACAATGTCGACGCCTATAGCGGCGAGGTCGTGTAGCAGGCCGGCAACTTCGTCGGGCGTCTCACCGAGGCCGAGCATGAACCCGGTCTTGGTGGTCATGCCTGCGGCCTTCGCTCGCGCCAGCACAGCCAAGCTGCGGGCGTAGCCAGCGCTGGGGCGAACCGCCCGCTGCAGTCGGGCGACCGTCTCGACGTTGTGGTTGAACACGTCTGGGCGGCCGGGGCCAGGCGCGAGCAACAATCCGAGTGACGCGTCGTCGCCCTTGGCATCGCTGACCAGCGTCTCGATCATCGTGCCCGGCCGGGCCCCACGGATTGCCGCAACACAGGCCGCAACATGGGCAAAGCCACCGTCGATCAGGTCGTCACGCGCCACCATCGTGAGCACGGCGTGGGCAAGGTTCATTTCACGGATGGCGGCTGCCACGCGCTGTGGTTCGTCGACGGAGGGCGGCATCGGCTTCTGTGTGTCCACGAGGCAGAAGCCGCAGGCGCGTGTGCACCGCTCGCCGAGCACCATGAACGTCGCCGTACCGTCGGCCCAGCAGTCGCTGAGGTTGGGGCAACCGGCTTCTTCGCAGACGGTGACCAGGCCGTGATCGCGCACCGTCTTCTTCAGCGCCAACACTTCCGCCCCGATGGTCACCTTGGGCCGCAGCCACTCCGGCTTGCGAGTACCGATGATGAGACCATCGGTGACCCCTGCCTGCTCGAGCCGGGCTGCGGCACGCTGGCCGGTGACGGGCACCACGCCGTGGTCGGCCGCCTGACGCACGATGCCACCGGGGCCTTCCCCGCGCGAGAATGCCGAGAGATCGGCTGGCCGAGCCTTCCACGCGACGTCCTGCCGCTCGACCATTCCGCTCCCCCACAGCTCGCCGGCGCGGCGCGCGATGATGTCTGCAACTGCGGCCAGGTCGACGTCGATGCCCTCCTCGACCAGCGATGTCACCGGCTTGTCGCCGATGCCGCACGGCACGATGTAGTCACGCAGGTACGCCATGTCGGTGCGCACGTTGAGCGCAAACCCATGCATGGTGCGCCCACGGGCGAGCCGTACACCAATGGCACAGATCTTGCGTGGGTTGGGTCCGCTGACCCCCACCCACACTCCCGGATACTCGGGCAGGCACCCCACATCGGCGACACCCAACTCGGTGAGCGTGCCGACGATCAGCCGCTGAATCACACCCACGTGGTCGCTTGCACCCAACGCGTTGGGCACGTTGACGATTGGGTAGCCGACCAACTGTCCGGGGCCGTGATAGGTCACGTCTCCCCCGCGTCGCACGCTGACCAGCTCGGCTGCGACAGCCGACGGCGCCACCTTCATGTTGGCTGCCAGGTCGGCGCGCGGGCCATAGGTGAAGACGTGCGGGTGCTCAATCAGCAGCAGATGGTCGCCCGATCCGTGCTCGAAGATGGCCTGCTGGAGGGCCAGCGCTTCGCGGTAGGGCACTCTGCCGAGCCAACGCACATGCAGTGTCACGTCGTTGGGCTCCACGGTGGTTGTCAGAGCTCCTGCGACCAGTCGCGGGTCTCGAGCACTTGCTTCACCTTCACCAGGAAGCCTGCTGCGTAGGCGCCATCGAATGCACGGTGGTCCCAGCTCATGGCGAGGTTGCCGACGGGGTGAATGACGATTGCTTCGCCGCCGTCGGCCAACTGGGTGACGACTGGCTTACGAACGATCGCATCGGTCGACAAAATGGCCACCTGTGGCTGGTTGATGATCGGCATCGTCAGCACGCTGCCCGCAGAGCCGTTGTTGCTGATGGTGAAGGTGCCACCGCTGATCTCGTCGGGGCTGAGCTTTCGGGTGCGGGCACGATTGGCAAGGTCGTTGATCTCACGGGCGATTGCACGGATGCGCTTCGTGTCGGCGCTGCGCACCACGGGAACGAGCAAACCCTGGAAGTCGAGATCGACAGCGATGCCGATGTCGATGAAGTTGTGAACGATCAGCTCGTTTTCGCCGACGCTGGCATTGAGATACGGGAAGTCGGCCAGCGCGTCGACGATTGCACGGGTGATGAAGGGCAGGTACGTGAGGCCGAAGCCTTCTGTCGCCTTCCATTGGGCCTTGACCTTGCTGCGGGTGGCGTCAACGTTTGCGAAGTCAACCTCGACCACGCTGAACGCGTGCGGGCTGACCCCCTTGCTCATCACCATGTGGCTGCCGGTGAGCTTGCGAATCTTGCTGAGAGAGACCGTGGTGTCGCGCTCGCCCGACACGACAGTCGGCGCCGGCGCGGCTGGCGTGGCGACCTGGGCAGCCGCTGGGATTGCGGCCGGAGCGGGTGCGGCTGTCGGCGGGGCCGGGACGGCTGCCGGCGGGGCCGGGACGGCTGCCGGCTGGGCCGGGACGGCTGCCTGCAGTGCAGGCGTGGCGGCAGGTGCAGGCTGCTTCCTATCGATGAAGTCCAACACGTCGTCGCGCGTGATACGGCCGCCAGGGCCGGTGCCGGTGACGTCGTCGGGGTTGATGCCGTGCTCGGAGACGAGGCGGCGCACCACAGGCGACAGCAAACGGTTGTCGCGACCCAGAGCCTCATTGTCAACCGACGCGACCGCCGCTGTTGTCTCGTCGACCGCCGCTGTTGTCTCGTCGACGGGTGCAGGAGCCTCGTCGACGGGTGCAGGAGCCTCGTCGACGGGTGCAGGAGCCTCGACGACGGGTGCAGGAGCGTCGATGACCGGCGCAGGTGCAGTGGGTTCGACAACGGGGACCGGCGCTGCAATGACGGGGGCCGCAAGAGGAACCGGCTCTGCGGTCGGAGCTGCATCAGCGGAACCAACGACGGCAATGACGGCACCCACGGGCACTGTGTCGCCTTCGGCTGCTCGGATCTCAGTCACGACACCGGCAATCGGTGACGGCACCTCCGTGTCGACCTTGTCCGTGCTGACCTCGAACAACGGCTCGTCGGCCGCGATGGTGTCGCCGACCTTCTTGAACCAGCGTGTGATCGTGCCTTCGGTGACTGTCTCGCCCAGTTGCGGGAGGGTGACGTCGGCCATGATGGGTTGCTCCTCGTGTGCGAATGCTGTTGCGGCGTGATGTGATGCGAATGGTGTGATCAGTTGTCGTCGTGAAGTGTTGTCGTGAAGTGTTGTCGTGAAGAGTCGTCGTCAAGCGTTCAGGCTGCGGCCTGTGAGCGAGAGCACGGTCTCACCGAAAAGCTCGGTGAGGCTTGGGTGTGGCTGGATGAACTCGGCGATCTCGGCAACCGTCGCTTCCCAGTTCACGGCAAGGTAGCCGCCACTGAGCTGCTCGGTGACCCACGGCCCGACCATGTGCACGCCAAGCACCTGGCCGGCGGTGCCGTCGGCGTTCTTCTTGGCGATCACTTTGACCAGACCGTCGAGCTCGCCGAGGATCTGAGCACGAGCGTTGGATCGGTACAGGTGCTTCGCAACCACCACATCGAAACCGGCCTCGCGGGCCGCCTCTTCGCTGGGGCCGGAGAACGCAACTTCGGGATGGCAGTAGATGGCCCACGGCACTCGGTCGTAGCGAATCGGGTTGGGCGACTCGTCGAGAATGTGCTTCACGACCAGGATCGCCTCGGCGTAGCCAACGTGGGCAAGTGCGGGAGTATTGATGAGGTCGCCGACGGCGTAGACGCCCGGCTCGGATGTGCGGCAGTACTGGTCGACCTCGACGAAACCACGGTCGCTCACCGAGACGGCAGTGCCCTGCAGGCCCAGGTCGTCGGCGTAAGGGCGCCGACCAATGCTGACCACCACCGCGTCGACCTCCAAATTCTGCGCGTCGCCGTCGGGCGCGCCGAAGTGAACGGTCGTGCCACCCTGACCATTCGGTGTGTGGCCGAGCACTTTGACACCCGTGTTGATGTCGATGTTCTTCTTTTTGAAGCTGCGCACAACGACGTTGGCGACATCGGAGTCAAGGCCGGGAAGGATCTTCGGCAACCCCTCCAAGATGGTGACCTGCGCGCCGAGATCGGCGAATGTACTGGCGAACTCGCAGCCGATGGCGCCACCTCCGATGACCGCCACACGAGCCGGCACGTAGTCGAGCAGCAACACTTCGTCGCTGGTCATGACCGGGCCCGACGGCTCGAAGCCGGGTATGGTGCGCGGCACGCTGCCCGACGCGAGCACGACGTTGGTGCCGGTGATGATGCTGCTGCTGCCGTCGGGGTGAACAACGGTCACGGCGCGGTCGGCACCGAGTGTGCCGATGCCGTCGAGCACTGTGATCTTCTTCGACTTCATGAACGACGCGAGACCCTTGACGATGCCGTCGACAATTTTCTGTTTGCGTGCCTGAGCCACTGCGAAGTTGACTACCGGTGAGCTGCTCTCGATGCCGAACTCGCCAGCGTGCTGTACATGCCGGTTGACCGCAGCTGTCTCGAGGAATGCCTTGGCAGGAATGCAGCCACGGTTGAGGCAAGTGCCGCCCAGGACACCCTTCTCCACCAGCGCCACGTTCAGCCCAGCCGACGTCGCGTACAGCGCTGCACCGTAGCCCCCGGGGCCGCCACCGATCACCACGAGGTCGAACTGCTGCTGGTCCATGGTTGTAAGAGCTCCACTCTGGTTGGGCGTGGCTGAAGTCTGCGCCGGCAACGGTACCGGCTGGGCGTGGGCCTCGCGGTGGCTGGTATCGATTACACCAGCTTCCAACGCACCTGGTCCTCGGCGCGGATGAGCAACAGTTGACGATCCGTTCCGGTGAGGCTGCTGGTTGGAAAGCTGAGCGTGCACGTGACCTCGGCGACGGTGAACCCGGTGCAGCCCATGTCGCTTGCAGCCGGTACATCGGGAGCGACGCGTGTGTTGGGCGCGACGAGCGAGAAGCCGCCCAGACCGCCAGCGTCGTCCACGCCTCCCAGCGTGACCGTCACCACGAGCGCCGAATCGGTGCTGTCCACATCCTCCACCGTCACCGTCGCGTCTCCAGCCGACCCCGTTGCCCCGACGGCCAGCGGCGGAGCCGGCGTCTCCTGGTTGGACAGGCGGAGCAATTGAATGCCACCGGCGAGCAAGATCGCAAGACCGCACGTCACGGCAAGCAGGAGCAAAGTACGGGTGCGCATGACGCCGATCAGGATACGGGCGTGGGCCGCCCTGTCAGCTGGCGCGAGCGACCTTGACCCGTCGCAACGGAGGCAGCGTCGGCGGCGGTTGCTTGCGCGGTGGCAGATCCTCAAGGAGGTGTGCGGTGATGTGGGCGATCTCGGTAACAGCCGCCTCAAACACAGCCTCGGTCGCAGGCGACGTCTTTTGGACGCCACTGATCTTGCGCACGTATTGCCGAGCAGCGGCCTCGATCTCGACTGGCGTGGCGGTTGGCTCAAGCCCACGAAGGGTGGTGATGTTGCGGCACATGGGCGGAAGCGTATGCCACTCACCAAACCGTCAGGTCATACTGCGCCATCGTCCGTGCGGGCAGCCTCCTGCGATACGCAAGGGGTGCGCGACAGTTGGTGCGTCCGTCAACGAAAGCCGGGTCTTGCTCGCGTGTACCGCGGGCCTAGCCTTCCGGCATGGGCCTTCGCGACCTCACCAAACGACTCCGCACGTCCGTCGACGAACTCGACGACCGCCGGCTGCAAGATCGGTTCTCAGGGCTTGGGCTGACGGGTATCGGCAGCATGACCGCACGCACACCCGTGCGCGTCGGCGGCGAGATCACTCGCATGAAGGTTGCGCCGCGATCTGGCGTCAACACGTTCGAGATCACGGTGGATGACGGCACCGGCACGGTGGTCGCGGTGTTCACCGGCCGTCGCCACCTCGCCGGTGTCGACCACAACCGCGCGCTCGTGCTGGAAGGCGTCGCGCGTGCCGAGCGAAACCGCCTCGTCATGCTCAACCCGGCGTACACGCTGCTGCCGCAACACTGAACGGCAACATTGAACGGCAACACTGCAGGGCAACACTGCATGGCAACACTGGACGGCAACACTGCAGGGCGACGAAAGGACTGCGCCGTCAGCCGATGAGCAGGGCTCGGGTCGCATCCTCGCTCTCGGCCGTGACCAGGACCAGCACTTCGTCACCGACGCGTAGAATCGTGTCGCCGCGCGGCACCACGATTTTCTCGTCACGCAGGACCGCTACAACTGTTGCGTCGCGCGGGAAGCCGACTTCGGCGATCTCGCGTCCGGCGGCCGGGGAGTTTTCAGCCAGCGTGACCTCGGCCAGCTTGGCCTTGCCCCCCTCGAATGACAACAGGCGGACGAAGGAACCAACCGACACCGCTTCTTGCACGAGGCCGGTGATGAGGTGCGGCGTGCTGACCGAAACGTCGACGCCCCAGGTTTCGTTGAACATCCATTCGTTCTTCGGGTTGTTCACTCGCGCAACAACGCGAGGCACAGCGAACTCTTGCTTGGCGAGCAAGGAGATGACGAGGTTGTCTTCATCGTCGCCGGTCACCGACGCGATGACATCGGCACGCTCGAGGCCTGCAGCCGTCAACGCACCGAAGTCGCAGCCGTCACCCTTGAGCCAATGCACGCCTTCGATGCTTCCTTCGTACTGCGCCACCACGCGAGCCTCGTTGTCCACGATGGTCACATGATGCCCACCGCTGACCAGCTGCTCGGCGATGAACCGACCAACACTTCCCCCACCTGCAATCACGACATTCATCAAAGGCTCCTAGTGCGCCGCGGGCGGGCTGAGGGTCAGGTCGGTCATCTGGGCGATGGCGTCGTGCGCAACGGCGAGGTAGACAACATCGCCCTCTTGCACCACGAGGTCTGCCGTCGGCAACATTGCGGAACCCAGACGGCTGACGGCCATCACACGGATGCCCGGGCCTTCGGCCTCCAGCACTCGGTGGCCCGCCCAGGCGCTTCCGAACGAACGCTCGATGAGCGAAATCTTGGCCGAGGGGTCGACCCATTCGACAGCCAGCACGTCGGGTACCAGCCTGCGCAACACGCGCTCGGTGGTCCACAGCGCCGGCGCCACGGTGGCGATACCCAAGCGCTGGTACACGGCCGCACGCTGGGGGTCGTAGATGCGAGCAACGACGCGTTCGATACCGAACGTCTCGCGCGCAACCCGGGCCACGAGAATGTTGGAGTTATCGCCATTGGTGACGGCTGCCAACGCTTCGGCCTTCTCGATGCCGGCCTTGACCAGCAGGTCGCGGTCGAAACCAATGCCGACGAACTTTTCGCCGGTGAAGTCATCACCAAGGCGTTCGAACGCTGCCGGTTTGCGATCGATGACGGCAACGGTGTGCCCCTCACCGATCAGGTTGTGAGCCAACGACGACCCGACACGGCCGCAACCCACGATCACTACATGCACGACTTTGGCCCTCCTTGTCGCCCGGGGCCCTCACGGCCTCACGACGACGGCATTGCAGTTGAGCACTGTAACCCGACATAGGCTCCGTGGCGCCTATGCTCAATTCACTCAAGCGCCTGGTCATCGGCACCCCGATCGCCAGCGCCGATGAAGGCCATCAACGCCTCAGCAAGAAGATCGCTCTCCCGGTCTTTGCCAGCGACGCCATCTCCTCCACCGCGTACGCGACGGACGAAATCCTCATCGTGCTGCTCGGCGCGGGTGCCGGTTACGCAGCCTTCACCAAGCTGGTCCCCATCGCCATCGTGGTGGCCGTTCTACTCGTGATCGTCATCACCAGCTATCGCCAGACCATCTTCGCCTACCCCAGCGGTGGCGGCAGCTACATCGTCAGCAAGGAGAACCTGGGTGTGATCCCCGCCCTCGTCGCCGGCTCGTCGCTGCTCGTCGACTACATCCTCACGGTCGCCGTGTCGGTCGCGGGTGGAACGTTGGCGATAAGGTCAGCGTTCGGATTTGACAACAAGTGGACAGTCCCCATCTGTCTCGGCTGCATCGTCCTGATGACCCTTGCCAACCTCCGTGGGCTCAAGGAATCGGGCGCCCTGTTTGCGCCGCCGACCTACATCTACGTGATTTCGCTGATCACCCTGATCGTTGTCGGGCTCGTCCGTGTGTTCATCCTCAAGAACATCGACCCCATCGACCCAGCCAGAATCAGCAAGGAAGCTGAAGAGTTTTCAAAGGGCGCCAAGGGCATCGGCATCCTCGTGCTCTTGCGCGCATTCTCATCCGGCGCTGTCGCGCTTTCCGGGGTGGAGGCGGTCTCCAACGGTGTGCCCGCCTTCAAGAAGCCCGAGAGCAGGAACGCGGCGTCCACCATCATGTGGATGGGCGCCATTCTGGGTACCTGCTTTGTCGGCATCTCGGTGCTCGCTGCGCACCTCAAGCCTGTTCGCGGCGACGGCGATCCCACCGGCATCGCTCTCATGGCTGAACAGGTCTACGGGGGCAAGGGGCTGCTGTTCTGGATCATGCAGATCTCGACGTTCGCCATCCTGATCCTTGCGGCCAACACCGCGTACGCGGACTTCCCGCGGCTGTCCAGCATCATTGCGAGAGATGGCTTCCTGCCCCGCCAGTTCGCCAACCGCGGCGACCGATTGGTGTTCTCCAACGGGGTCATCTTCCTCGCGGCTGTCGCCAGCGTGCTGATCATCATTTTCGACGGCCAGATCAGTGCGCTGATTCCGCTCTATGCGTTCGGCGTGTTTACCGGCTTCACGCTCAGCCAAAGCGGTATGGTCGTCCACCACATACGCCTCAAAGAGCCGCGCTGGAAACTGAGTCTCACCATCAACGCCATCGGCGCCGTCACCACCGGCATCATCGCCGGCATCGTCGTGGTCTCCAAGTTCTTCCAGGGCGCCTGGATTCCGGCGGCACTGATTCCGATCATGGTGTTCTTCTTCCACTCGATTGGCAAGCACTACCAGCACGTCAAGAAGTCCTTGGCAGTGCCGCCCGGGTACAAGTCGCCGCGGCGCACTCACTACGTCGTGGTGCTGGTGGGCAAGGTCAACCGCGGTGTGCTGGATGCGGTGCAGTATGCGCGCAGTCTCGCCCCCGAGCGCATCATCGCTCTGTCGATCGTGCAGGACGCCGAAGAAGAGCGGGCGCTGCATGCGCAGTGGGACGAGTACAACGTTCCCATCGAGCTACACACCATTTCTTCGCCGTACCGCGAACTCACTCGCCCGGTGATGGCGTATCTCGACGAACTGGACGAGGAGCGAGACGACGACATCATCACCGTTGTCATTCCCGAGTCGGTGACCAAGGTCAGCAGCCAGTGGTTGCACAACCAATCGGCGTTTGCGTTGAAGGCTCGCCTGCTCTATCGCCCCGACACCGTGGTCGTCAGCGTGCCGGTGCACGTCGACGCCGACGAGGACGCCACACTCGAGTGATCGAGGGCCTCTTCGACTAATTCGCGGTCACACGACGACAGCGCCCGCAGGTCGTGCCTACTGTGCAGCATGCGCGTGATCATCTCCGGGGCCAGCGGCCTCATCGGCTCCGCTCTGTCGGGCCAGCTTCGCAGTGACGGGCACGACGTCGTCAAGCTGGTTCGTCGTACCGCGACAGCTGGCGAAGTGCAGTGGGATCCGTCGGCCGGCGTGCTGCCCGTGGATGCGTTGGAGGGTGCCGACGCCGTCGTCCATCTCGCTGGCGCGGGCATCGGCGACCATCGCTGGACCCCGGACTACAAGGCCGAGATTCTCAACAGTCGGGTTCTCTCCACGACGTTGCTGGCGGAGTCGATTGCATCATGCACCAACCGACCGCCCGTTCTCCTCAGCGGTTCCGCGATTGGCATTTACGGCGCCAGTGACAGCCGTGAACTGGACGAGCAGTCTCCGGCCGGCACCGGTTTTCTCGCCGACGTATGCAAGCAGTGGGAGGCCGCCGCCGCACCGGCAGCCGCCGCTGGCACTCGCGTTGCGTACCTGCGCACCGGCATCGTGCTGACACCGAAGGGTGGAGCGCTGAAGAAGATGCTGCCGCTGTTCAAGTTCTTCGTCGGCGGCCGCTTCGGCAACGGCAAGCAGTGGCAGAGCTGGATTTCTTTGCCCGACGAAGTCGGCGCCATCAAGCATCTGCTGACCGCCGATGTCAGCGGTCCGGTCAATCTCACCGCACCGAACCCTGTCACCAACGCTGTCTTCGCCAAGCTGTTCGGCAAGGCACTTGGGCGGCCGTCCCTGTTACCGGTACCCTCGTTCGGACCCAAGTTGTTGCTGGGCAGCGAGCTAGCGGAAGCATTGCTGTTCACCGGGCAGAACGTGCTGCCCAAGGTGCTCCAGAACTCTGCGTATCAGTTTCAACACCCACGCCTCGATGAGGCGTTTGCGGCGCTACTGAAGTAGCGGTCAGTGCTGCCCCGCTATTGATCCGCAGTATCGACGGCTGACCAACGCTGCAGGGCGGCATCCAGATCCAGCGGCAAGATCCCGATCTCGGTGGGCCAATCGGCTTTCGGAACTGCCCACATGATCTCGAACTCGATGCCGTCGGGGTCTTTCCCGTACAGACTCTTGCTCACACCATGGTCGCTCTCGCCGACCAGCGCGCCAGCCTGTGCGAGGCGGGCACGCAGCGCCGCCAGGTCTTCGAGAGTGTGGACCTGCCAGGCCAGGTGGTACAGGCCTACGGACTGTGCTGCAGGTCGCCGGGCACCCACGCTGAACAGCCCCAGATCGTGGTCGTTCTCCGAGCCGTCGGCTCGAAGGAAGAACGCTGTATCGTCCATGTTGGTGACGGTTTCAAAGCCGAGCACGTCACCGTAGAACGCCGCCGACACTCTGGCGTCGGTCACGTACAGCACCGCATGGTTGAGTCGCTTGATGGACACAGGGTTTCCTCCTTCGAGCCGTCTGGCTCGGTGACGTGGCTCTCAGGACTTGAGGGCTTCGATTTCGAGTGTGATCTTGACAGCGTCGCCGACCACGAAGCCGCCGGCTTCGAGTGCAACGTTCCACGCCAGACCGAAGTCCTTGCGACTGATCTCGGCTTCGGCGGTGAAACCGGCCTTGGTGTTGTTCCACGGGTCGACGGCGACACCGTCGAACTCGAGGGCGAAATCGACGGCCTTGGTGACGCCCTTGATGGTCAGGTCGGCGTGCAACACGTAGTCGCTGCCCTTGGCATCGATACCCGTGCTGACCAATGTCCACTCGGGGTGGTTATCGGCGTCGAAGAAATCGTCACCGCGCAGATGGCCATCGCGGCCGGCGTCGCGGGTGTCGATCGACTTGGCCGTCACGACAGCCTCGACCTTCGAGTCGAGCGGGTTCTCGCCGACGGTGATGGTGCCGGAGAAGTCGGTGAATTGGCCGCGCACCTTCGCCACGACAAGGTGGCGTACCACGAATCCAATGGCGGAGTGGCCGGAGTCGACTGTCCAAATTCCTGGAGTGAGTGCGATGAGGTCTGACATGTGATTGCTCCTTCGGCCACGCATCGAACGAGAGCATCGAACGACACGGGAAATGACGAGTGACTCACTGGATAGTTGAGTACCCAAATGATTGTAGACGTGAATACTTGTGTGCACAACAGTTTCCTACAACAACTCTTTTCGCTAGACTGTGCACATGTCCGCGAACTGGCTCTCTGAAACCGAACAGACCGCGTGGCGGAACTTCGTCACCACGATGCCCGACCTCGATGCGGCCTTCGAAGCAGATGTCGCGACCCACGGCATCACCATGGGCGACTACACGGTCCTCGTCTTCCTTTCCGAGGCCGATGACCACCGCCTGCGCATGTGCGACCTGGCGGCCTCGCTGCGGCTCTCCCCCAGCGGCCTCACCCGCCGGCTCGATGGCATGGTCAAAGCGGGCTGGGTCGAGCGTTCGGCGTGTAGCGCGGACCGGCGCGTGATGTACGCCCACCTCACCGATGTTGGCATGGCCAAGATGAAGGCAGCTGCACCCGACCATGTGGAGAGCGTCCGTCGACACTTCCTCGAGCCACTGGGCCCTGAGGGCGTGCAGCAGCTCAGCAAGCTGTTCGGCCGGATCCGTCAGCACCTGCACCAGACCCAGCCTGCGTGACCATGGCCGAGCCGTTGCAACTTCCCCTCGGTTTCCGCGCCCATGTGGCAAACATCGGTATCAAGGACACCACCGACGACTTCACGGTGGTCGCCTCCGACGGCCCGTGTGTGGCCGCCGGAGTGTTCACACAGAGTTCGTTTGCAGGCCCCAGCGTGCTCGTCAGCCGCCGTCACGTTGCGGCTGGAACCGCGCGGGCGATGGTCGTCATCTCCAAGAACGCCAACGTCGCCACCGGTGCCCAGGGCCTCGCCGACGCTGAGGAAGTCGTGTCCGGCGTGGCTGCGGCGTTGGGCTGCGAAACCGGGGACGTGCTGTTGGCCTCAACCGGCGTGATCGGTCGTGCCTACCCAATGGATGTGGTTCGTGCGGGGCTGGCGGCCATTCCGTCGCCACTCCCAGGCACCGACGCCGACGCCGTCGCTCGCGGCATCATGACGACTGACACCGTCGCCAAGACCGCTGACGCGACGGTAGGCGCCGCTCGCATCGTCGGCGTCGCCAAGGGTGTGGGAATGATCGAGCCCAACATGGCAACGATGATTGCGATGTTCTTCACCGACGCCGAGGTTGCGCAGCCCGCGCTCGATGCGACGTTCCGGCGCGTCATCGACCGCACCTTGAACTGCGTGTCGGTCGACACCGACACCTCCACCAGCGATACGGCGGTCATGTTTGCCAACGGCGCTGCCGGCTCGGTCGATGCCGATGACTTCGAGGCTGCGCTCTACACGGTCGCAGAGTCACTGACCAAGCAAATCGCTCGCGACGGCGAGGGCGCAACCACACTTCTGGAAGTAGTCGTCGACCAAGCCGCGTCGGCTGAGCAGGCCAGGCGAGTCGCTCGGGCAATAGTCAACTCACCGCTCGTCAAGACCGCTGTTCACGGCGCCGACCCCAACTGGGGCCGTGTGGCCATGGCTGTCGGCAAAGCAACCAGCGCCGACGAGGTCGACCAGGCCGCAGTGATGATTCGGTTCGGCACGCAAGAGGTGTACCCAGCGCGGCTCGACGACGGCGACCTCGAGGCACTCGCCGCGTACATGCGCACCGACGACGTCTTGATCCACGTCTCTCTCGCCACTGGCGGCACGTTCGCCGCAACGGTGTGGGGCTGCGATCTCACGGATGGCTACGTGCGCATCAACGCCGACTACACGACGTAGACCGCTCATCGCTCGAGCGGGCCTATCGACGCGAGGTCCTGTCACAATACAACGAACCAATATCATCCAGCTCGGATGTTATCAAACAATTCAGTGAGGTCGGGCGGGCTTCGGGTGCGGAACGGCCAGAAAGGCATCCACCGTCTCGACGATGTCGCGGTCCGTCACCTCTGCTCGTTGCAGGAGACGGCGAAACAGTACGGGGCCGGCGAGCCGAGTGAACTCGGTTGCGGTCACCTGCATGGTCTCACCCAGTAGAGCATTGAGCGCCGTCAGTCGCTCATCGGCCAAAGTTCGCAGGGCCGCTGCTGCACTCTCGTCGTGTTCTGCCGATGAGATGAGCGCAACGAGCCCAGAGGAGGTCGCCGGCTCATCGAGGCCTTGGCGCAGGCTTGCCAGGAAGCCGATGATGTCGGCCCTCGGGTCACCGGTCGACGTGGGGTACGCAACGGGCGGACCGGTGTTCAAGGCATCGACCAAGAGATCGGAGATCGTCGGCCAGTGCCGGTACAACGTCTGTCGGGTCGCGCCCGTGCGGCGCGACAACTCGCTGTACGTCACAGCGGTGGCACCCCGCTCGGCGAGCAGTTCTCTTGTGTCCGTCAACACCAGAGTTCTTGTGCGGGTAACTCGGACATCAACCATCGGGTGAGTGTACGCCCCCCAAGTTTCTGTTTGATATGATACAGACCGTCTAATATGAAGAAAGATGGAACTCCCATGAATTCAGCCGAAGAGACAGGTGGAACGTCGCCGGAGCGGTTTTCCGCCTTCAGCGACGGTGTGATTGCAATCGCTATCACGCTGCTCATCCTTGAGATCAAAGTGCCCGAGGCAGAGAACGGGCAACTGGGGCACGAACTGGGGCAACTCTGGCCTTCCTACATCGCATATGTCGTCAGCTTTCTCACGATCGGCATCATGTGGGTGAACCACCACAACCTGTCTCGTCGGCTCGTCGC
>Ga0105047_10008932_pt1 | contig 16596 bp, 14 predicted proteins | sample MAT04_FD_78384 | JGI IMG/M metagenome (GOLD analysis project Ga0105047, IMG submission 78384) | Freshwater microbial communities from Lake Fryxell liftoff mats and glacier meltwater in Antarctica - MAT-04 (megahit assembly) | ecosystem: Environmental > Aquatic > Freshwater > Ice > Liftoff...
GAGCGGTGCGAGTATCACCTGCGGGGCGAGCGCGCGGCGACATGCCCGGAGTGCGGGAGGGGCGTCAGCGCGCAAGGTGGCGAAGGGATGAATACAGGCGGGCGCGGATGAGCGGGTGCGGTTGCCGGGCAACGTGCCTTAGCAGGGCATGTTGAAGAACTCGGTGATGAAGTCGGCGAGATCATCGGGGTCGATCAGGCCATCGCCGTTGAAGTCGCACGCGGCGGGCGGGGCTTCACTGAAGTACGCGGTGATGAAGTCGGCGACATCGTCGGGGTCGGCCAGGCCGTTGCCGTCAAAGTCGACGCTGCACGTGGGGACGAGCGTGAGGACGAAGCCACGGGCTTGGCCGGCGCGGGTGCCGCGACCGACGATTTGGCCCGAGTCGTTGACGTCGAGGGCGGTTTCGAGGATCCAGCCGGAATCAGCGGGGATAAGGCCGTTGAGGTCAACGGCGGGGGCGCCGACAGGGAAGAGGACGGCGCGGGGGCTGGCGGTGTTGGCGAGGCGAGCGCTGCCGACGGCCACGCCATTGTTGTTGAGGGCGTTGGCGACGCTGGCGGGGCGACCGGGGATGGTACCGAGGGAGAGCGCAGTTGATGAACCTGCGGGCCAGATGGCGGCGATCTCCATGCCACTGGGCATGTCGGCGGAGCCAACGATGGTGCCGGCATCGTTGATTGCGGAGGCGGTGCTGCGCGGGCCGCCGAGGGTGCCGAGATCATCGGCGATGCCGGCGCCGAGCAGGGTGCGGAAGGCGTGCTGGTCGGGATTGGCGCCGACGCTGGAGTTACCGCAGACGATGCCGGCATCATTGATGCCGGTGGCGAGTGCGCCGGCGGTACCCAGGGCTGGGAGCTGGCTCGGAGAATTGCCGGTCCAGACGACGGCGAAGCCGGGGTTGTTGATGCAGAACGGGCCACCGCAGCCGATGCTTCGGTTGCTCCAGCCGACGATCACGCCTGCGCTGTTGATGGCGTATGCGACAGAGTCGCCGCCGCTGGGGAGTTCGTCGAGGTTGGCGCCGATGGACACGCCTGCTGTTCCGCGGAAGGCGGTGCCGAAGCCACCAGACTGCGTGGTTGCCGAACCGGTGATCTGGCCCGAGGCGTTGATGGCGGTGGCTAAGGAGTTGAACGAGGAGGAACCGAAAAAGCCGAGGTCGAACAGGGTGCCGTTGGGGGCGAGTGAGTAGGCGTGGTATGCGCTCGAGCCATCGACGGAAGCAAAGCCGATGACGGTGCCATTGGGGCTGATGCCCTCGGCACCCGAGATGCCGGTTCCGTCGGTGCGGAGGGTGGGGATCTCACGAATGGTGTAGGTTTGAGCGGCGGTGAGGGTGGCACCAACGTGGAGGGCGAGGCCGCAAACGGCGGTCAGGGCTGCGAAGGAAAACTGCATGAAGGGCTCCGGAGGGAGCTCTGGCGATTCAAGAAGAATGGGCGAAGCGCCGGGCTCGTCATGCAGTTTACCTCAATGTTGGTGTGGTGCAACCGGTAGATGGACGAAGCCACGAGAATCAGGGCAATTTGCGAAGATCTCCGCTGGAGAGGCGTCAGCGCGGATCGCGGGCGAGCGTGAACTCTTGGTTATCAGTCCCTCGAAGGGTGATGGTGAGAGTCTGGGCATCGATCTTGGTGAGTGTCCACCCTGGGGTGACATCCTCGCCGAGGCGATAGACCTTGCCGCTGATCATGACGAGGGCGCTGGCGGGATTATCGCCGGCCATGATGGCGGAGAGCATCAGCTGGGCGGCGGGCCTGGCTTCGATCGCCGGAATGGCGAGAACGGCCGGCGCGGGGGCCGGTGTTTGGGTCACGGGCGGCGGGAGCGGTGTGGGGACTTGGTCCATCGGGCTGGGCACGACGGCGCGGGTTGTGGCCTGCATGGCGAGATAGGCCACGAGCCTTTGCTGGGATGGCGTGAGGGCGCGAGTTACGGGATCGGTTAGTGCGGGCGCAGCTTCGGGCACGGCGGCGTGTGACTGCGAAGGAGTGAGGCCGATGAGGAAACGCGCGGCGACGACGAGCACAACGGGGGCCACGAGGGCCAAGCCCACCAATAAACGGCCGCGGGCGTGCCTATCACCGACGAAGGAAGGAGAGATCATTGCACGGTGTCCGTGGTGGTGGAGGGGGCGGAGACGTGCGGACCGGGGAGGGGGAGCGCCCAGTGCTCGGTCTCGATTGAGCAGAGCACGTTGGAACTGCCCGGGGTCGTGTCGGGGGTGATTCGGACGGCGCGCACGACGGTGAGGCCGAGATCGTTCTGGAGGGCTTGGAGGAACGACGCGACAGAGGGGTAGGGTCCCATGGCGGAGATCGAGTAGGCCCGCTGAACGGACTTGCCGGTTGCGGGGAGGGCGGAGGCCACCATGGGTGCGGCGGCGTCAACTGGCGCCGGGGGCGGAGCAGTCTTGCTGACGCGGGTCGCGATGGGAAGTACCTCATCGATCCGGAGGCCGTGCTTGTTGGCGGCGGCGACGATGGCGGCGAAGATGCCGGCTTCGGTCAGGGCGGTGGCGCTTCGATCGGCGACCTGCTTGCGCAGGCCGGCGGTGCTGTTGACGAGTCGCTGTGCGTCGGGCGCGGCGAGCGGAGCTAAGGCATCGGGCAGAGTGAGGGACCGTACGGCCGCGATTTCCTGACGGGTTTGGGCGATCTCGCGCTCCATGGGCTCAACGAGCATGAAGTAGCCGCCGGCGCAGACGGCAGCGCCGATGACGGCCTCGGTGGCGAGGGTTCTGATCGTGACGTGCTTCACTGGCTGCCTCCGTTCATGGGCAACGATGCGTCGGCGGTCTGCCAGCGGACGAGTTGGTGCGGGATGGAGACGAGGGAGAGTGAGAAGTCGAACTTGTGGACCGATGCGCCGCGGATTTCGGTGCGGTGGGCGCTTCCGAGCTTGACGCTGGCGACCATGGGGAGTTTGCCCAGCGAGATCGAGAGATCGTAGAGCGCGGCGGCGAGTTGCTGCGGGTCGGCAGTTTGGGCGAAGGCACCGACCGAGCAGGTGAGCGTGGGTGACTGGGTGTCGGCGTCACGGCCCTGACTTTCGATGCTGAGGCTGGTGAGTCTGACGCCTTCGGGCATGGCGAAGGAGATGGCGGCAAGCAGGTCGCCAAGGGGAGGAGAGTCGCCGAGTTCGCGGGCGAGTTGGGTGGTGATGATGGTGTGCTGCTGCGCGGCGAGCCCGGCCGAGATCTGGAGCGCCCCGGCGGGGCTGGTTCTGGCGGCGTCGATGCGGAGGGCGTCGAGCCGGTTGCGCTCGGCGCGGAGGGAGAGGAAGGTGAGTGAGCCGTAGATGGCGACAAGCGCCGCAGCGCTGGCGAAGCCCGCCCAGGAGCGTGAACGCACCTTGTGCATGGTGACTTCGCGCTCGAGCTCGACGGGGAGCAAGTTGAGCGTGCAGCGCGAGAGCGAGGACCATGCCGCGATGGTGCCGGTTCCGGCGGCGGGGTCGCCGACAAGCTCGCCGACCGGAGCGGCGACGGAGCTGTCAGAGGGCATCGGCTCGACACCGGCGAGTTTGGCGAGTGACGCCGTCAGGTTGGTGACGAGCGAGCCGACGCCGTCAAGGCGGAGCGCGATGCTTGAGCGTTCTGTTTCGGAGAGACTGAACCGGAGGGACTGTTTGAGCTCGATGGCGACGCGCTGAAGCACGGGCTGGAGCAGCGGGAGCATGTCGGCGCCGTTGATGCCGAGGCTGGCATCGACGATTGAGCCTGGTTGCGGCACGCCGGCGCTGAAGAGCAGTTGCCGGGCTGCGGGGCGAGTGAGTGAGATCATTTCGGCCCGGCCGGGCCCGGCCTCACTGGTGCGGGAAGAGCGGATCGGACGTCCGAGGGCTTCGATGAGCGACTCGGTGCCGAGCGAGATGGTGCGAACGAATCGGAGCGAGCCCTCGCTGCCTGCGGCGATGATGGAGGCGTGCTCGCCGAACCACATCCAGACGGTGGTGGTGGGACGGCTGGTGACGATTGTTGACGCGGCGAGCAACGCGGGCACGTCGATGGGGAGGATGGAGATGGGGTTCAGGCCTGCCGTGATAGCCCACGCGGCGAGCGCGCCGGTGCTGAGATTCGTATCGGCGGCGGCGAGGGTGTGGAGCTGCGGCTCGGACGGGGCGCTGGAGCGGGGGGGCGACTTGATGACCAGAGGCTGCGCGTCGAGCGTGCTGAGCCCTGGGGTGAACGCTCCGGTGCCGCGGAGGGCAAGCTCGGCGGCGCTGACTGCCCCTTGGGCTCCGGCGGCAGCGGGGCAGGAGAACACGGAGGCACTCGAGGTTGGCGAGGTGTAGAGGATCGTGGTGTCGGTCTGCTGGAGCTTGAGCTCAGCGACCCAGGAAGCGAGCACGGATTTGATCGACTCGAGCCCGGCGGGCCAGCGCGCGGATGTCTCTGCGGCATCAAACTGGAGGGCGCGATGATCGACCGTGCGTCCGCCTTGGATGACCGCGAGCAGCAGGCGCGTCGTCGAGAGTTCGATGAGCGTTCGAGTCTTGAGCACGGAGGGACCTCTTCGGATCGGCGCGAGAGCACGGGAGAGCCGTACTCCGATCGGCGGATGAACAACGGGTGTATCGACTAATCAAGCAGGAAACTTCGCACCCGTTCGCTGCCGGTTCGGGGCAGATTTGGCGCAGATGGCAGCAAAAACGCTCATGCCGTGGAGCAAAATGGGCGAGCGCCTTGGCCCGATCGGCCGCCCGGTTCGGCGCTCATCACGGAGTTTCGAGCCAGTCGGAAAGCACAGTGACCATTGCGCCGCCCCCCCCGCCCCCGCCACCGCCCGGCGCGGCTTGCCGCTTCAACGAGGTGCGGATACTGCGGTTACACGCCGCCGAGGTTCCAAGCGAGTCGAGCGAGACGATGCCGGTCGCGCCGTTTGAGGTGGACGTGACGCTCGCGGTCGCCGGGGCCAGTGTAAATGTCGCTATCGACCCCGCGATGCCGTCACCGCTCTCGTCGGCCTCAAGGGCATATTCGCGGATGGCCATGTTCATGGCGCCCTCGGAGGCGTAGAACGCGCGGAGCGTGTCCACCCGCTGAATCGTCAGGTCTTCGTCGCGTCCGCCGCTCAGGACCGCGCCCGTCACGGCGATCTGAAGAACGACTAGCGCAATGATGATCGCCACCGCGGCCGACGCGCGTCTCCGCACGCGTCTCGATACGCGATTGGGGTTGGGGCAGTGACGGCTCATCTCGCTCAGTTGCCTCCCGCCGTCATGGCATTACGGAGGTAAATCTTGGTGCGCAGCGAGTCTGTCGTTCCCGACGTACTGCTGCCGAGTGTGATAGAGAGCCGGCGAACTGTGTCGCACGCTGCGCCGCTGAGTGTGCCGGCCATCGCCACATCGGCTTCATCAAAGGCGGCAATGGTGAATGCCGATACGGTATCGAGCATCACCGTTGTGGTTGCCGCAGTGTCGGTGAAGTTCAGGGTCGTGCCTGTGAGCGATACCGCTTTGCCGCCGCTGAACGTGATCGAAGTCGGGGTAATCGAGGTTATATCGGGCGCGACAGCACTTCCTGACTTGAGATCGATCTCTCGCAGTTCGCGATCGATGCGCTCGAGGGCGCTCGTGAGTTGCTCGTGTGCCAGGGTCCCGGTCGCGGCGGTCGAATAGCCCTGCATGGCTTCAAGCACAACCGCCGACACCACCGAGCCCAGAGCACCGAGAATGACCATCGTGGCGACTGCTTCAACGAGTGTAAAGCCCCGCCGGCGGGGCCAGCATCGTCGAGCGGTATTGACGCGGTGATGGCTCATAGCGGTGAACGTCAAGGGGTGTAGTCGGTGATCACTGTTGCGACAGCAAGGGAGCGCGATGTGCCGCGAGTGTCACGCCACGACACCGTCACCGTCGCTCGTTTGTAGCCGGTGCCGGCGCTGGAAAGATTGGCGGCAGTCTCGGCGATGACGACAGACCGCGAAAATCCGGGAAAGCCAGTGATCGTTGCTTCCGCGGGGTAGTTGGCCGTTACCACATACCCGTATCCACGCGTGGTGCTATGGCGATCAGCGATGACATCTTCCATTTTTTCCTGAACCAGCCAGCGCGCCCGCGACGCCTGGACTGGATCGACCCGTCGCAACGTCGCATCGCGCACGGCCAAGAGCATGGGCGGCACCGCTACACCGAGGATCACCACGCAGACAATCGCTTCAATGAGCGTGAACGCGGACCGGACACTTCGTGCGCGAACGTGAGGTTGTCGTTGAGGTTTCCGCATTAATTAGCGCCGGCAACATATGTCGCGCGTCCGGTTTGGGCCGAGAGTGAAGCGATGTGCCCGCCCGTGACGGTGATGGTTCCTGTCGTGGTGAGCAGCGCGCCCGATGTCAAGAGCGGCCGGCCAAGCCGGTCAAACCCGACCTCGCTCCCGCCGCCAAATGCGCAGGCCGTGATCGCGACACCAGTGAACGTGCCCATTCCCGGCCGCACCACAAACAGACCGCCGGTTGCCGGATCGTTGATCGTCGTCGCTCCCGCCCGGCCCGGCGATGTGTTGCTCTCGGCCAGCACGCTGTATGAGCCGCCTGAGACAGACACGACAAACCAACTCTTAGCGTTAGTCGCCATGGCACGCTCGCGGGCGTAGGTCAAATCGCGAACCACCTGACGCGCTGCTGCGCTGTGTTTTTGAGTGCCAAGCGATGCGAGTGAGGGAATTGCCGCCACCGAAAGAATCGACATCATCAGCATCACCACGATCAACTCGATCATCGTGAAGCCGCGCGCACCGTGACCGGCGGATCCTCCCACCGCCGGCCGCCTTGCGAGCGAATCAAGATGGCAGAGCGCAGTCCCGGGCATGATGGTGCTTGATCGGCCGGGGGCCGTTTAGAGTTGATTGGCGTTGAGAATGCCGCCGGCACCGTTGCTGACAGTTGTGGCAGTCGTTGAGTTGCAGTAGAAGCCGAAGGCGGGCGGGGTGGTGGTGTTGTCGACGTAGTACCGCCAGCCAAACGCGCCGCTGGCTGTGCGGGCCGCATATTCTGCGGCCGAGGCGGCGGTGATGGTGCTGAGGTTGTTAAAGGGGTTGGTGGGGAACGCATCTTGAATGACGGTGCCCTGGGTGGCGAGCTGCTGGGCCGTCGGGTAAGCGGGTGTTCCAGAGAGCGATGTGTTGGCGTAGTAGTTCTGAAGGGCGGAGCGAACGTTGCCGAGGGTGCCCTGAAGGGCTGAGGCCTTGGCGCGGTCGGTATAGTCGAAGTAGCGGGGAACCGCGACACCGGCGAGGATCGCGAGCACGACGATCACGGCGATGAGCTCAATGAGGGTGAAGGCACGGGAGGTGACGGAATGGCGCAAGGTGGTTTGCATATGTACTCTCGGGCGGATGCTCGATGATTCGCGAACAACTGGCGACAATGACGAATCGTGCCAGTCCTCACCTTGGGTGCCAACGATGTATCAGCCGTTTCAGGGGGGTTGTTGAGTCATTGCCTTAAGTATCGGAACAGTTCTATGAGGTGTATACCACATGAACTTGTCCTCATCTCGACAAATCGATTCTCGGATCAACGAGGTGTTTGAGTGCGCGGGGGGTGAGTGTTGGCCGTGCGGTGCGCTGCGCGAAATTACAGGACCTACTTCACGAGGTTGACCATGTTCCACATCGGAAGGAAGATGGCCAGGGCGACGATGAGGACGATCAGGGCGATGCCGATAACCAGAATGGGCTCGATGATCGTTGCGAGATTTTTGGTGGTGTAGCTGGTTTCGCGCTCGAAGTGTTTGGCGACGAGCGTGCACATCTGGGGCAGTTCGCCCGAGTGCTCACCAGCGGAGAGCATTCGTTTGGCGAAGCTGGGCAGGTAGGTGCAGGTGCTGAGCGCCTGCGTGAGCTGAGACCCGGAGCGAATACGAGTGGCCATGTGATTCACTTCGGCAATGAGCAGGGGCCGGCCGGAGGCGCGGCCAGCGAGCTCGATTGCCTCGATGAGGCCAAGGCCAGATCCGAGCGAGATGCCGAACACGCGGGCGAAGCGCGAGACGGAAAGGCCGACGAGAACGCTCTTGATGGCGGGAATGCGGTGCAGAAAGCGGTCGATGCGTTGCTGGCCGGCGGGGGTCTTCCACATCGCCCGGATGCCAAAGACGGCGGCGACGATGACCATGAGGTAGAGCCACCAGAAGTTGCGCACCGAGAGGCCCAGGTGCTGGAGGTACTGGGTGATGAGCGGAAGTTCGACGCCGCGGGACTCGTACATGGCGGCAAACTTGGGAACGATGTAGCCGACGAGGAAGGTGACGCCGACGGTCATAGCGCCGATGGCGCAGGCGGGGTACATGAGCGCGCCTTTGACCTGCGCGGCGGTTTCCTGCGAGCGGTCAAGAGATTCGGCGAGGTACTCAAGCACTTTGACCAACGAGCCGCTTTTCTCGGCGGCGCGGATGGTCTCGATGTACATGGAGCCGAAGACGGTGCGGTGGGCGTCCATCGAGTCGGCGAGGGATTGGCCGGACTCGATGCGCGAGGCGACATCCATGATGACGGCGCGAAGGCGCGGATCGGGTTCCTGGTCGCCGATGGCGACGAGGCCGTCGCTGATGGAGATGCGGGCCCCGATGAGCACGCCGAGCTGGCTGGTGAAGTGAGCGATCTCTTTGAGCTTGATCTTGCGAGCCCTGCCGAGTGTTACGGGCTTGATGGTGAGCGGGATGAGCCCCATGGCGGCGACGCGGCGGTAGGCTTCGGCCTCGCTGGTGGCGGTCGCTGTGCCTTTGCACCTGGAGCCGTGATTGTCAACGGCGTGGTAGGCGTAGGTGAGAGCGCTCATGCGGCGGCCCTCAGGGCGGGTGCGTCTTCGTCTGCATCGGTCTGAGTGATGGCGGCGACGCGCCCGATTTCGTCGAGCGTGGTGAGCCCGATGAGCGCTTTGTTCAGGCCATCTTGCCACATGAGGGGCATGCCTTCACGGGCGGCCTGGCGGCGGATGGCGTCGGCGGAGCCGCCACTTTCGGCGAGCTTGCGGATCGAGGGACTCATGGTCACGAGTTCGTAGAGGCCGACGCGGCCGCGGTAACCCGAGCCGCTGCACTTGGCGCAGCCGGTGCCGAGCACGAACTGGCCGTGAAGCGCGGCGGGGCCAAAGCGTTCGAGGACGAGTGGGTCGGGCGTTGCCGGGCGGGCGCAGTCGGCGCAGGTGCGCCGGACGAGTCGCTGGGCCAATACACCGAGCAGGGCGGCGTTGACGGCGAAGGCGGGAACGCCAAGGTCGGCGAGGCGGGGGAGCGCACCGGCGGCGTCGTTGGTGTGCAGGGAGGAGAGGACCATGTGGCCGGTAAGGGCAGCCTGCACGGCGATGCGGGCGGTTTCTTCGTCGCGTATTTCGCCGACGAGAACGATGTCCGGGTCTTGGCGAAGGATGCTGCGGAGGGCCCCGGCGAAGGTCATGCCGATCTCGGCATTGGTCTGAATCTGCCGGATGAGGGGCATGCGGATTTCGACCGGGTCTTCGACGGTCATGACGTTGACGTCGGGGGTGTTCATCCGCTTGAGGGCGGTATAGAGGGTGGTGGTTTTGCCGCTGCCGGTGGGGCCGGTGACGAGCACCATGCCGTTGGGCTGGTCGAGCAGGGATTCGAATCGTGCGGCCATCTGGGGATTGATGCCGAGTTCGCTGAAGCCCTTGATGTTGCCGGCGCTCGTGAGCAATCGCAGGACAACGTTCTCGCCGCAGACGGTGGGGATGAACGAGGCACGGACGTCCACCGATCGGCCGGCGTGGGTGAAGCGAAACTTGCCGTCCTGGGGCCTTCGGGTCTGGGTCAGGTCAAGATTGGCCATGACCTTGAGGCGCTGGACGATTCCGGAGTGGGCCGCGAGGCCCGGTCCCTGCTGGGGCTGCAGCGAACCATCGATGCGGAGGCGGATGTTGAGCTGGGCATCATCAGGCCCGATGTGAATGTCGGAGGCGCCTTTCTCAATGGCGGAGGCGAGCAACTGATTGACGAGGGCGACGATCGGTTCTTTGCCGGTGGTGAGCGTTGTGGCGCTGCCGGGCTCGGATGCGCTTTGCGTTTGAGTCTGGCCGGCGAGGGCGTAGCTGCGCTCGATCAACTGGCTGAGTGCGCCTGGCTCGCAGAGCACGACCTCGATATCGCCTTTGATGATGGCGCGGAGCTGGTCAACGGCGCGCAGATCGAGCGGGTTGGCCATGCCGACCGTGACGACTTCGCCAAGATCAAAGAGTGGGAACGCGTGAAGAGATTCGGCGATGGCTCGACCGAGGCGCTCGCTGTTTTTGATGGCGATGTTGAAGTTGGCGAGATCGACAAAGGGACACTCGCAAATGCTGGCGCGCACGAGGGCGACCTGCCTGCTGGTGATGGCCCCGCCGGCGATCAGCGATTGGCAAGTGGTGGACTGGGTGGCGGCGGCGGCGGCGCGGGCGGCGTCAACACGAGCGCGGTCGACGAGCCCCTCTTCGAGGAGCGCGGCGAGAACAAAGTCGTCATGGTCAAGCAATGGTGGGCCCTCCGACCGTAACGGGGACGGCGGGGGGAGCGAGTATGGTCGATGCGGCCGAGGCTTTGGCGGCGGCGACGAGTCGGGCGAGGGCGCCGGCGATGGCGGCGGTGTCGTCGACGAATGAGGTGCCGAGGTAGTAGGTTGGAGCGCGATCGACCATGGCCACGCGCATCACCTTGAGGGCCAGGTGCACAGGGGGCTGCCCGTCGGCGAGATCGACGTGAAGTTGAAGGCGGGTGGTTTTGGGGAGGAAGATGGCGGAGCGCAGCCCGAGGCCGCCGTGCGAGACATCGGTGAGAGTGCAGGCGGTCTCACCCGCGCCGCCGCCGGCGAGTTGGACGGCGATGCCAACTTGCTCGGCCTGCGCAGCGTCGATTCCGCCCCGCGCGGGAAAGCTGCACGTGTGTCGCTCGTGCTGGCGGACAACCAGTTGGCTCGGGGCGGTTTCCATGGCGTTTTCTCGATTGCGACGCAGGCAGAGCGCTGCCATGGGGTCAGGAATCTGCAAGGCTGGTGGAGAATCGTCCAAATGGAGGTGCAAGTTCAGATGAAGCGAACGCCGAAGGGCCAAGTATGGGTTTGCACTCGGTTCGCGTGGGGCGGGTGTGTTTATTGGGACGTTGCCATGAACAACAGTTGGTAAATTTGGCACCAATCGGCGGCAATCTGGCCGAACTCGTCTAAACTTCGGGTAGTCCAAGAAGGTGGCCCCGGACGGCCCATCACCCAAAAAATCCCGCCAAGGCCAATCACAGGCTGATGGCGGTTTGTGTGTTTCCAACTCGCCCCACCGGGCGAGCCACGACCGGTGTGTGTCATTTTTTTCGGAGGGATCATCGATGAAGCATTCTTGCCTTACCTCTGCCGCGGCTGCGGCATTCGCGCTTGCGTGTTGTGCCGGGTCTGCGATGTCGCAAACGGTGTTCACGCAGTGGACGTTTGAGGGGGCGACTCCGCTCTCCCCGTCCACCAACACCATCGTTGGCAACAACCCGACATTGGCTTACTTTGGCGGCACGACGTTTCCGTCGAGCGGCCAGTTCCCGGTCGGTGTTTCGGGTAGTGCACTGAGCAGCACCGGCTATCCACTTCAGACCTTCGGAAGCGGTACGGCGGGTTTTATCTTCACCTCGGCTACCTCGGGCTATGACGCGGTTCAGGTGACTTTGTTCCCGCGCGGCAGCAACTCGTTCTCGCGATTTGTGAGCTTCGACTATTCGACCGACGGAGGTGTGTCGTTCTCACCCGTCCAGACGCTGACGATTACGTCAGGCTTCCCCGGCACGCCGGTGGTGATCGACCTCGCGGGTGTTCCGGCGGCGCAGAACAACCCGAACTTTCAGTTCCGCCTCGTGTCGGTGTTTGCGGCGGATATGTTCACCGCTAACAACGTCGCGTACTTGGCCAACTCCGCGTATCAGCCCATAGGCACTGGCGCGGCCCAGGCGTACGGCGGCGGGAGCACACCCACATCGAGCACGTTCCGCATCGACAACGTGACGATCCAAGGCAACCCGCAGATTTCGCTGCCCCCAACCGGCACCGGTCGCGGTGGCCCGGTCTGTCGCGGGCAGAGCGTAGTGGTTTCGGTCACGACGGCGTCGGGGGCCAATCCTCCGTCGAGCACGATCAGCGTGGCGGCGAATCTCTCGGCGATCGGCGGATCGGCCACGGAGACGCTGGTTGACGACGGTACCAATGGCGATCAGTTTGCCTTTGACGGGATTTACTCGTTCGCGCAGCTTGTTCCGGTGGGAAATGCAACGGGCGCTCAGGCCGTGACATTCACCGTGACGGACGATCAGGCCCGTTCGTCGAACGGTTCGTTCAACGTCGGCGTGGGCGATTGTGCGGTTGATAGCGGCCGCCCGGTGGTCATCAGCAAGGTCTATGGCGGCGGCGGCACGGGTACGGCGCTCTACAAGACCGACTTTGTCGAACTCTTTAACCGTTCGCCCGACCCGGTTGCGCTCACGGGCCTGTCGGTGCAGTACGCCTCGGCAGGGGCGGCTTCGGGGTTTACGGATGTGAACGGTGTGGCGCTGCTTTCGGGCGTGATCAACCCCGGCCAGAACATCCTGGTGGCGATGGGCCCGGCAGGAACGGCGGGTCTTAATCTGCCCCGGCCGGACTTCTCGGCTCCGAGTGGGTTCTCGGGCATGGCTCAGACGGCCGGCCGCGTGGCGCTGGTGATGAGCACTACCCCGATCGGGGCTGATTGTTCGGACGCGGCGATTGTGGACCTCGTCGGCTACGGCACGACGGCGTTCTGCTTTGAGGGCGCGGGCCCGGTTGGCAACCTGGCTGGTGACATGGGCGCATCGCGTAAGAACGGGCTCACCCAAGACAACAACCAGAACTTTGATGATTTCGAGATCGGCATCACGATCCCGCAGAACAGCGGCAACTCGGTGCCGCCCGCGGTGACGAATCCGACGGCGAGCCCCGTGGCGGTGTGCCCGAGCGCGGCGGTCCTGCTGACGGTCGCCGTGAGTGGTGGCTTCAACCCCAACAGCACGGTGACGGGTGTGACTGGCAACCTGGTGAACATTGGCGGGCCGGCAACGGCGCAGTTCTTTGACGACGGAACCAACGGCGACCTCGTCGGTTTCGACGGCATCTACTCGCTTTCGGCAACGGTGGCGGCTGGGACCACGGCGGGCACGAAGTCGCTGGTGGTCTCGGCTACTGACGATCAGGCTCGTGTGGGGACCGGCACGATTACGGTGGGCGTTGGTTCGTGCGTGAACGCGAGTTCGACGGTGGTGATCTCGCAGGTGTATGGTGGCGGCGGCAACTCCGGTGCGCCGCTGAATGCCGACTTTGTTGAGATCCTCAACCGCTCGGGCTTGGATGTGAGCCTTGTGGGTTACTCGGTGCAGTACTCGAGCGGTACGGGCAGCCAGGCCTTCGGCGCTGCGGGTGGTTTGGTTGAGCTGTCTGGCTGCGTCGGACCCGGCGAGTTCCGTTTGGTTCGCATGTCGCCAGTGGGCTTGACGGGCGTTGCAATCCCGACCGAGGACTTCGCGGTGGGCGCGACCTTCCTGGGTATGAGCGCGACGAGCGGGCGGGTGGCGTTGGCGAACATCGCCACGGCGTTGGCGGGCGGCTGCGGCGATCCGGCCATTGTGGACCTTGTCGGTTACGGCACCGCGACCTGCTTTGAGGGCAGCGGCGGCGCCGGCACGACGAGCAACGTTCTGGGCGTTTCCCGCAAGACGGGCGGCACGGCTGATACGAACGAGAACTTCAACGACTTCGTGGTTGGCGCTCCCGCCCCGCGGAACGCGGCGACGGTCGTGAATCCGTGTGCTCCGACCGGCTGCGCGCCGGACTTCAACGGTGACGGCAATCTCGATCCTGATGACCTTGCCGACTACATCGGCGCGTACTTCTCTGAGCCGGCACCGCTTTCGGCTGACTTCAACAGGGACGGCACGGTCGACCCCGACGATCTGGCTGACTACATCGGTGCGTACTTCGCGGGTTGCCCGTAAGACTTGACGAAGTGCACGAAGGTTTGAGATGAATCCAGGGCCCTCGCGAATCGATCGCGGGGGCCTTTTTTTCGTTCGGACTGGATGAAGTTGGAGGAGTGGGGCAATGCGGCGGCTGGACGGACGTTTGGTTCTGGCCGGGGGCTCGCGCCGGCATTATCGAGGAACCCTTTATGTGCACCAGATCAGTCGTTGCCACCGTTGTGATTCTCGCTGTGGCGGGCCGGGCGATGGCCGAGGATCGATACGACCTTCGAGCCGTTACGTCGCTGGCCGCCGGGGCCGTGACGGGACAGAATGTGAACTCGCCGGTGCCGGGGTTTGAGTTACTGCTGCTCAAAGATGGTCGGCCGGTCTATCACCGGGCCTTTGGTGCATGGTCGGTCGGCCGGGTGGCGAACGCTGACTCGGCGACGAAGACCTTTTCGGGCGCGCTTGTCATGTCGGTGACTGAACAGAGCGCGACCCCGTTCTTGCTTGACTCGCGTCTTTCGGACTTTATTCCTCAGTTCGACGGGCTCATGACACCGATCACGATCCGCCAGTGCTTCTCGCACACGGCCGGGTTTGGAAACTCGGCGGCGCTCAACAGCACCACGCTGACGCTGCAGCAGGTTGCGCAGAGCATCGCGGGCGGCACGCTGCGCTATCTGCCGGGGACAACGTTTTCGTATGGTGGAACGTCGATGCAGGCCGCGGGAGCGGTCGCCGAGCTCGCCGGCGGCGCGCCGTGGAACTCGCTCTTTTCGCAGCGCATCGCCGGGCCACTGGGTCTGTTCCAGACCCGCTATGTGCTCTCGAGCCCGAGCAATCCGCGAATCGCGGGCGGAATCGAGTCGACGGCAACAGAGTTTGGGACGTTTATGGAAATGCTCCGTCGCGGCGGGGTGCACGAAGGCCCGGCCGGTGCGGTCCGTGTGTTGCGGGCGGCATCGGTGCAGGCCATGCTTACACGCCAGACGCCGGTGGGCGTGCCGATCGCCAACTCGCCGATCGATACGCCGTATACCGACAATGCCGACTACGGCGTGGGCATTTGGCTGGATGATCGTGACCCGCAGGGGAATCTCCGCGGGGCGATCGCGGCGGGTGCGCGCGGGTTCTCGTCCTGGCTTGATCTTGATGACGGGCTCGTCGGGGTGTTTGCGACGGATCTCACGACGTCGGGCAACATTCAGCCGCTGCTCTACATGATTCGGACGGCGACCGAGCAGGCGGTGCGGAACCCGTACTGCGCGGCCGACTTCAACTTTGATCACGCCGTTGACCCCGACGATCTGGCGGATTTCATCGGCTGCTACTTCAGTTCCGCGCCGTGCGCGGAGGCCGACTTCAACGTCGACACTCAGGTCGATCCTGATGATTTCGCGGACTTCATTCGTGCGTACTTCGGGGGCTGTGAGCTTTGATGGCGGGCCCATGCTGATGGGGCCAAGCAGGGCGGATTGCCTACTGACGTTTGGCGATGTCGGCCACCATTTCGTGACAAGCGGCCGCGAAGCGGGTCGCGAAGCCCGGGGCATCGCAGAGGCTCGAGGCGAGAACGCGCTCGCGAAGGCCGCGGGAGAGCTCGCTCAGCCCGGCGCGGTCGGAGGCGAGGCGGATGGCGAGATCGACGAACTCATCCTCGCTGCCGGCGACGAGCGAGCCAAGACCGGCGGCATCGAGCAGCGAGCCACCGACGCGGGCGGCATGCACGGGGCCGCAGTAGGTGAGGACGGGCACGCCCATGAACAGAGCCTCGCAGGTGGTGGTTGTTCCGTTGTAGGGGAAGGTGTCGAGCGCGAGGTCGATGTGCTGGTAGGCCGCCAGGTGATCAAACTGGGTCGCGGCGGTGCCGCGGAGATCGAACTGGTCGACCGGGGCGTTCACGGTGCGCAGGCGTTCATGGAGGAGCGCGCGGGTGCCGGGCTCTTCGAGGCCTCTGCACTTGATGATCATGCGGGAACCGGGAACGGCGCTCACGATTTGCCCCCAGACGCGCAAGACGTGGCTGTTGAGTTTGGACAGCGCGTTGAACGAGCCGAAAGTGAAGGGGTGCGAAAGCCGGGCGGTGGGATCGGCCGGTGGAGGAACACGTTTGTAGAGGGGCGTGAAGCAGATGAAGCATCCGGTCATGCGCAGGAGCGTTTCGGTGCAGTGGCCGCGGAGATGGGGCGGGTCGGTGATGGCGTCGACGAGGCGAAAGTCGATGGCAGCGTTACCGGTGGTGCTGGGGTAGCCCATCCAAGTGACCTGCACAGGCGCGGGGAAGAACAGGAGCGCGGGCTGGTGGTTTCCGTGGGTGAGGCCGGAGAGTTCGAAGAGGACGTCGAGTTGCTCCGCGGCGATCGAGTCGGCCGTCTGGCGTGAAGAAGCGCTCTTCATCGAGTGCCAGGAGGCGGGCGGGAGATGCGTTCGGAGCGCGGCGGTGAAGTCATCCTCGCGGCCTGCGGTTGAGAAGACGCGGATGTCGAGCCCGGCGGCGCGGCCGTGGGCGATGACGGCGGCGGCGAAGAACGCAACAGAGTGCTCGCGGAGATCGGGCGAGAGGAGACCGACCCGGAGTGGTCGGGAGCCGTCGAGTGCGCTTGGAGAAACTGGCGGACGCGCCGGGCGGGGGATGGGGGCGGTGCC
>Ga0105047_10008933_pt1 | contig 16594 bp, 13 predicted proteins | sample MAT04_FD_78384 | JGI IMG/M metagenome (GOLD analysis project Ga0105047, IMG submission 78384) | Freshwater microbial communities from Lake Fryxell liftoff mats and glacier meltwater in Antarctica - MAT-04 (megahit assembly) | ecosystem: Environmental > Aquatic > Freshwater > Ice > Liftoff...
CGCACCGGCCGCATGGACGAGGCCGTGCGCCTCTACGACGCCGTGCCCCGCAACGGCGTCAACGACTACGCCCGCGCCCCTCTGATCGAGGCGATCGCCGCCGCCGCCGTCCGCCACTGGCCCGCCGACCGCCTCCGCCGGGCCATCGACGCCGAGCCCGTCGCCGAACTGCGCGCCCGCGCCTACCTCGCCGCCGCAGCCGCCTCCAACGCCCCGACCGCCCGCCCGTGGGTGTGGTGAGCCGCCGTCGTTCGCCGCTCCGCGATTCCGTGAGATAATTTACTTGACATCGTCCTAACAAGCGGACTATCCTCACCCCGTCCGCAACCCGCGGCCACGCGCGCCGTCGGGGCGGCGGTTTGTCGTGTCCCCCGACCACGCCCCCGGGGAGTGCCCCGTGCCGACCTACACGCCCGCCCCACATCGCCCGCCGCACGCCGCACCGCCGTGCCCGGTTCCTTGCGCCGCCCGGCCCCGCCAGTCCAACCCGCCTTCGCCGGTACCTTTCCGGACGTGCGCGGGACGGGGTCGGGACGTCTTCAGGACGCAAACGGGACGTCTTTGGGACGTTTTCGGGACGGCTCCGGAACGGGGTTTGGACGGGGTTCTGATCGACGTTTTTCTCGTAAACCCTTGTCGTTTCTCACCCCGCGCCCGCCGCAACGCGTGCGGCGGCCTGCGGGCGTGGGGCGGCCCGGCGCCAACGCCCCAAACGCCACCCGCGCCTTCGCGCGCGCCTCAGTCGGGGGCGTCGATGGTCGATCACACCTGAGCGGACGTCGGACTGGCCGCGCGCCCCGGTGTGGGGTGCGGGGGTCCGGGCTGCGCGACGGGGTGATTCGCGGGAGGCGCGTATGGCGGTCGTAACGGCTCGGTGGGCGCGGGTGTGCGTGGCGGCGTTGGCGCTCGCGGGCGGCGCGGCCTGGGCGGCGACGGGCGAGCTTTCGCCGGAGGAACGGTGCGCGCGGGCCGCCACCCGGGCGGTGGAACTGGCGCGCGGCGGCGAGCGGGCCGCGTTCCAGGTCGCCGTCGGCGAGGCCGTCGCGACCGCCAACGGCATCCGCAACCTCGAGGCCCGGGCCGACGCGTGGGGCGCGATCGGCGCCGCCTACGCCGCGATGGGAGAAAAGGCGGCGTACGCGGCGTGCATGACGCGGGCGATCAACGCCGCCAACGACCTCGACGAGCCGTCGCGGCGCGCAGGCGCGCTCCTCGCCGTCGCCACGCACCAGGCGGTGTCGGGCGACGTGGCCGGGGCGACGAAGACGATCGGCGGCGTCGAGGATGCGCCCGTCCGCGCTGACATGACGATCCGCCTGGCCCGCCGCGCGCTCGACGCGGGCCGCGCCCAGGAGGCCGCGGCGCTCGTGCGCGCGGCCGCCGACGCCGTCGCCCCCCTCAAGGCGGGGCCGGAACTCGCCGCCATGCGCGGCGCCCTGGCAGCGCTCTACGCGGAATCGGGCGACGTCGAAGGGGCTCGCCGCGCCGCGCGCGAGATCGCCGACCCGGCCGCCCGCGTGCCGGTCGAGCTGGCAATCGCCCGGCGTCATCACGCCAAGGGGGATGCCGCCGAAGCGGCGGCGGCGCTCGACGCCGCCCGGGCCCTGGCAGGCGGGATCCGCGACGGCGCCGCGACGGGGGCGTGGCTCGACATCGCCGGGGCCGAACTGGACTGCGGGCGGGCGGCAGGGGCATTGACGAGCCTGAAGGAAGCGCGCCGGGCGGCCGATGCCCTCAAGGCGCGCGACAAGCGCCGGGCACTGGCCGCCGTCGCCGAGTTGGAGGCGCGGGCGACCGGCGGCACCCCCCCGGCGGCCGGGCTCGCCGGGCCGGCGTTCACGATCGACATGGGCACGGCGACCGATCCGCGCGCCGCAAGCCATTGGGTGCGGCGGGCCGCGATAGAGGCGGGGAAGGACCTGCCCGAGGACGTGGCGGCCGAGGTGCTGCTGACCGTGGCGAAGGCCGCCATCGGCGCGGGCGACGCCGAAGCGTCCGGGGCGGTCTTGCCCGCGGCGCTGGCGGCGGTGGAGGAGGACGACGGGCCGGGGCAGTCGGCCATGCTCGCGGACCTGGCGCGGGCGTACGCGGCACGGGCCGACCGGGCCGCGGCCGAGCGGTGCCTCGCCAAGGCGCTGGCCGCCCGGGCCGAAGTCGAGCGAAACGAGAAGGCAAACGCCCGGGACGCGACCGGCGCGGGCGGGCCGGACCGCGACGCGAACCCCGGCCCCGCCGGCGCGGACCTGTTGCCGGTGATGATGGCCCAGGCCGTCCTGGGCGACCTGGCCGCCCTGCGCGAGGGCGGGGCGCGCATCGCCGATCCAAACGAGCGCGCCCACCTCTACCTCGAAATGGCGACCCGGCTGGCGCGCGAGCACCAGGCGCCGGCCGCGAACCACGTGGCGAAGCTCGCCGCCGAGACGACGGACGCCCTGCGCGGCCCCGAACAGGCCCCCGCGCTGATCGGCCTGGCGCGTGTGCGAGCCATGCTGGGCGACGCCGCCGCCGCCCGCGCGGTCGCCGCGCGCCTCGCGGCAATCCCACCCGCCCAGGCCCGCGCACACCTCGAGATCGCCCGCGCGCGGCGCGAGGCCGGCGACGACCGTGCGTGGCAGGCCGCCCTCGCCGACGCGCGGGCTGCAGCCCGCACCCTGCGCGGCCCCGAGGCGGCCGGCACGCTTGCCGGCATCGCGCTCGAACTGGTGCGCGGCGGCGACCGCACCGCCGCCGCCGCCACCTTTCGCCAGGCGCAGGAATCCGCCAGCGGCGTCGCCGGCCGCGACGACGCCGGCCCCATCCAGTTGGCGCTGGCCAGCGCGGCAGCGCGGCTGGGCGACGCGGGGTCGGCCGGTCGGTTCGCCGGGCAGGCCCAGGTCCGCCCTGCCGCCGGGCGCGACGCCGACCCGCGGGCGATACAGGAGGCCGACCAGTTGGTCATGATGTGCTACCCCGAGTTGCTGGCGGCCCACGCCGAGGCAGACAACGCCGCCGCTGCCGCCGCGCTCGTGGACGCCCTGGGCGACCGCGCGGTCGCCCAGGGGGCGCGCGTGGCGCTGCTCCGCGCCCTGGCGCTGAGCGGCCGGGCCGAAGCCGCGAAGGCCGCCGCCGCCGGCTTCGACGACCCGCGCGACGCGCTGAACGCCACCGGCGCGATCGGCGAGGCCTACGCGCGGGCCAGGCGTGTGGAGGAACTCGCCCAGTGGGTCGAGTCGCTAAAGTCCTCCGAACAGCGGGCGTACGCATGCGCCGGCGCGGCCCAGGGGCTGCGGAAAGGGGATGCCGGACGGTAAGGCGGATGTCCGGAGCGTGCCGTCCGCCCGCCTGCGCAACGTTTTGTAGATTTTGCGCGATGCGAATTGTGGGTAAAGTGTGGATGATGGGTGCATGAGCATCGCCGTGCCCACCCCGTATTGTGGTCCCCGGCCAGCGGAGGACGATGGCGACGGTGGCGTGCCCGGCCGCGCCGTCCGCCTCCTGCTCGCCGACGATTCGCCCGTCGAGCGGCTCGCGCTGGCCCACCTGCTCCGTCGCGCCGGCTACGAGGTGGACGAGGCCGACGACGGAAAGTCGGCCATGCTATTGTTGCAGCATCGCCCGATCGACCTGCTGCTCCTCGACCTGCAGATGCCCACCGCCGACGGCTTCGACGTGCTCACCTACCTCCACCAGCACCGCCCCGGCCTCCCCGTGATCCTCCTGTCGGGCCTGCCGCCCAACGAGATCCAGCACTCGATGCACCGCCTGCCGACCCAGGAGCTGCCGCCGCTGATGCTCAAGCCCGTGGACCCGGATCAACTGATCCAGTTGCTGGAGCTGAGGCTGAGCGGGGAACTGCCGGGGGCGGCGATGTCCTGAGTCCTGAGTCCTGAGTGCGGAGGAGGGTCGAGGCGGTGATGCACCCGCATTTCGACAGACTCGTCATCCCGAGCTTGCGAGGGATCTCAAGGTCAATGAGGCCTTCGATGCCACCGAGATCCCTCGCAGGCTCGGGATGGCACTTGCTGCCTTTTTGTGGTGCGAGGCCGTCACCAGTGCACGCTTGTCCAACGCAGGTTGGCCGACCAGCGGCGGTTGCCGGTCGCGGGGATGGCCGTCGGCGGCGTCGCGTCCGACCCGGCGAGCGGCAGGCTCCCCAAGCACGTGTCGGACCAGAAACCGTCGTCGAAAAGGTCGAGGCGGGCGCGGTCTTCCGACCAGAGGTACCGATCCGCGAGCGGCCAGGCTGCGGCGGTTGACTTCTTGAGCGTGGTCGTCGTCCAGCGCGTCTTCTTCCCATCCGGGGTCGCGAGGCGGACGTAAAGGTCGCGGCGCTTGTCGCGGGCGGCCGGCGCCAGGGCAACGTCAACCTTTTCCAATCGCCAGCCGCGGCGGGCGAACGCCTGGGCGTTCTTCTCGCGCCATCGGTCGTGGTCGGCCTGCGCGATCGGCTCGCCGTTGTCGGCGTCGGCCGGCAGCACCAGCGTCGCGAGGTAGTCGAGCTGGGCGTCGGTGGCGCCGCTGCGGACGAGTTGGCCGACGACCTCGCCCATGCGGCGCGAGTGGATGGCGTAGTGCGGGCGGACGCCGGCCTGGTCCTTCACGAAGCAGGGGACGGCCAGGTTGTGGACGCCGGGGGCGCGCACCGCGCGGCGGGCGACGAGGTTGTCCGTGCCGACGAGGCGGTCCCACATGCCGTCGGTGCGGAGGCGCGGGTGGCCGAATCGCTCGCGCCAGCCGGTCGTGAGCGCGATGCCCTGGTTCTCGTCGAGGCCCTTGAAGAAGTCGGCCCACCGGTCGGGGACGGCGTCGGTGTCGGGGCAAAGTGCGACGACCGCGCCGACGTTGGCGAGGGCCTCCGCCGAGCAGTAGATCGGCAGTTCGAGGTCCCCGCGGTCGGCGTCGTGGAGGCGCAGGTGGGGGTGGGGCGTCGAGAGGCAGACGAGCAGATCGATCCGCCGCTTGCACAGGCCTGCCGCGAGCAACGCGACGTTGCCGCCGTGGCTGTGGCCGACGATCGCGACGCGGTCGAACGCCAGTCCCTTGCGGTCGATCAGGTCGGCCAGGTTGCGCGCAGCGGCAAGGCGGGTCTGGTGGTTCAGGGCCGACGCCCAGAGGAAGGGGTAGACCTCCGTGCCGGGGCCGGCGGCGCGCCGAAGCTCGGAGCCGAACGTGGCCTTACCCGCGACGGCGACGGGCCAGAAGTCCGCGTTGCCGAACGCGCCCGGCACGATGACGACGAGCGTGCGGGCGGCCGGGGCGGTCGTGGGCGCCAGGGCGCCCGCCGGGGTGGCCCAGCCCAGGAGCAGCAGCGCCAGCGCGACGATCGGGGACAGCAGTCTTCGCGTCATCCGTGCCTCCGCACAAGTTGGACACCAATGGTAGGCGCCGCCGCGAACGGCGGGGCGTTGAACGCGCGGGCGGACGTGCTACCCTTCCTCTTTCCGCCCCGGCCGGCGTGCCGGGGCATTATTTTCGCCCGGAGGTCCGCCCGTGTCCGTTCATCCGCCGCTCCCGCTCCCGACGACCGACCCGACCGCGATCTTCGACGCCTTCCGGGGCATCTGCGCGACCGAGATCCTGGCGGTGGCGGTGGCCCACTTCGACGTCTTCTCACTGTTCGCACAAGGCCCGATCGGGCTGGGCACCTTCGCCCAGCAACTGGAGATCGCCCCCCGGCCCGCGACGGTCTTCCTCACCGCCCTGAGCGCGCTGAGCACGGTCGCCCGTCAGCCCGACGGCCGGTTCGCGCTCACCCCAGTCGCGCGCGAGCACCTCGTGCCGGGCGAGCCCTTCTACGTGGGCGACTACCTCGCGCAGGCCGCGGAAGCGCCGGACGTGCTGGCGCTGGTGGAGCGGCTGCGGTCCAACCAGCCGCTGGGCGCGACCGACGGCGACCCCGATGATGAAGGGACGGCGTTCATCTACCGCGAGGGCGTGCGCTCCGCGATGGACGCGGCCGAGACGGCGCGGCGGCTCACGCTCGCGCTCGCCGGGCGGGCCCGGAACCTCGGGCCGGTGCTGGCCGAGCGATTCCCCCTGGACGGCGCGCGGGTCGTGCTCGACGCCGGCGGCGGGACGGGCATCTACAGCTACGCCCTGCTGCGGCGCAACCCGCAGCTCCGGGCCGTCGTGTGGGACCGCGCCGAAGTGCTGAAGGTGGCCGCCGAGATGGCGGCGGAGTACGGCGTGGCCGACCGGGTGCAGTTCGTGCCCGGCGACATGTTCGCCGACCCCGTGCCCGCCGGCTGCGACGTGGTGCTCCTGTCCAATGTGCTGCACGACTGGGACGTGCCCGAGTGCGACGCGCTGGTGCGCCGGCTCGCCGCCACGCTGCCGCCGGGCGGGAGGGTGCTGATCCACGACGTCTTCCTGAACGACCAACTGGACGGGCCCCTCCCCGTGGCCCTGTACTCCGTGACGCTGTTCACGCTGACCGAGGGGCGCGCGTACAGCCGGGCCGAGTACGCGGGGTGGCTCCGGGCCGCCGGGCTGACGCCGGCGGACGAGGTTGTCCCGACGATGGTTCACTGCGGGGTCCTGGCCGGCACCAAGCCGGGGTGAGGCAGGCGCGCGATGACCGACGCACGACAACCCAACCCGCACTTCATCCTCCCCGTCGGGACCCAGGTTGTCGCGCTGGTGGAGGTGCGCGGGCCGGCCGGCACCGTCGTCCACCCGCGCGGGGCGGCCGGCGCCGTCGTCCGCAGCCCCAGCGACTACTGGCACACCTACGGCGTGCGGTTCCCCGACGGCTTCGAGGCCACGCTCAAGCGGGCCGAGCTGGCCATCCTTTCCCACTACAAGGCCGGCCCGGTCGGCGGCGGCGGCGACCCGCTGGTCGAGTACGACCTCTACGAGCACGTCATCTACCGCTGCGTCGTCGGCTCGCGGGCCTACGGCCTCGACGACGCCGACAGCGACACCGACCGCCGCGGCGTCTACCTGCCCCCGGCCGACCTGCACTGGTCCCTCTATGGCGTGCCGGAGCAACTGGAAAACCCGGCGACGGAGGAGACCTACTGGGAGATCCAGAAGTTCCTGACGATGGCGCTCAAGGCCAATCCCAACATCCTGGAGTGCCTCTACACGCCCCTCGTCGAGCACGCCAGCCCCCTGGCGCGGGAGATGCTGGCGATGCGCGAGCGGTTCCTGTCACGCACGGTCTACCAGACCTACAACGGGTACGTGATGAGCCAGTTCAAGAAGCTGCAGGCCGACCTGCGCAACAAGGGCGCCGTGAAGTGGAAGCACGTGATGCACCTGATCCGCCTGCTGCTCGCGGGGGTCACCGTGCTGGCCGAGGGGCACGTGCCGGTCCACGTGGGCGCGCACCGGGATCGGCTGCTGGCGATCAAGCGGGGCGAGGTGCCGTTCGACGAGGTCGAGCGGTGGCGGTTGGAACTGCACCGGGAGTTCGACGCGGCCGCCGCGGCGACGAAGCTGCCGGATCGGCCGGACTACGCGGCGGCCAACGCGCTGCTGTTGAAGGCCCGCCGGAGCATGGCGGAGATCAGTCCTGAGTCCTGAGTGCTGAGTCCTGAGTTCAAAGAACGGAGGGGCCTGATGACGGATGTTGCGATTCGATGGGATCTGCTCCGTCGGCGGGTGGCGGCGCAGGCGTACCCGCTCGTTTTTGCCACGATCAGCGGGGCGCACCTGTACGGGTTCCCGTCGCCGGACTCCGACTACGACCTGCGCGGGACGCACGTCCTGCCGGTGCCGGAGGTGGTGGGCCTCGACGTGGCCCGCGAGACAATCGAGGCGTCGGGGATCCACGAGGGGGTCGAGGTGGACCTCGTCACCCACGACCTGCGCAAGTTCATGGGGCTGATGCTCCGCAAGAACGGCTACGTGCTCGAGCAGCTCTACTCGCCCCTGGTCGTCCACACCTCGCCGGCCCACGAGGAGCTCAAGGCGCTGGGGGCGAAAGCCGGAGGCGGCAAGGACGGCTTGTTCAAAGTCAGGGTGGTCGGCGAGCCTCATGCCGGGCCCCCTTCCCTTCGGCGAGGTTTGGCCTGCCAGGCGGGCGCGTGGGTGAGCGCCGCGAGCCGGCCGAAGTCGAAACGAGTGAGCGGGTTGAGGGTCTTGCGAAGGGTCGCCAAGGCTCGCGGGGGACGGCCGAGTTGCTGTCCGACGGCCCCCAGGATCGCGCGGACCCGCGGTGGCTCGGTCGGGGCCACAGCAAGCAGCCGGTCAAAGGCATCGCCCTCGGCCAGCATCGCCAGCAATTTTGCCACGGTCGCGTCCGGGGGGAGCTCGCTGGCGTTGCCGCGGTCGCGCAGGAATTCGAGCAACGCCGCGTCGTGCTCAATGAGCGCGGACCATGCCGACGGGCGGCGGGTGTGGACGACGGTGTCTGGGCCGATCAGCTTGCGCGGCAGGCTTCCCGACGGGGTGGCGACGGCCGGACGTCCGGCGGCCTGGGTGGTGAAGCCGAGCAGATTGGCGGCGGCCACCCCGGACGGGAACAGGTTGGCATGGCGGCGGGCAAGCTGCTGGATGGCGGCGGGGTTGGGCTGGCTGTGGCCGAACGGGGTGCTACGGCCCCGGTAGTAGACGCCCTTGCTCAACCGCTGGATGAGGCTCTCCCGGGCGAGGCGAGACAACGTCTGCGCAACGGCGGCAATCGGCAGGCCTCCAAAATCCTGCAACTGCCAGAGTCGCTCGCCGCCGGCGTCGATACGGGCGCGGACCGCGGCCGCCGTCGTGGTGAACTGCCGGGTGTGCCGATGGCGTTCCGGTGGAGTTTTACCGCGGGCAATCATACGAAGACTGTTGTACGGACCCGTCAAAACGTCAAGTTTTTTTGCGATAAAACGTGACGATGAGTCAACCAGAGAAGAGGTTCGACCGAATAAAGTGGACTTATTGGTCCGGATATGCAATATTGGTCCCCGCGGGTCGCGATGGTTCGCGGCCGCCTAGAACCCACGGGAGACCAGTTCGATGTTTTGCAACCAGTGTGAACAAGCGCGCGGCGGGACCGGGTGTGCGACCAGCACGGGCGTCTGCGGCAAGGACCCCGACGTCCAGTCCGTGCAGGAGTTGATCCTATACGGCCTCAAAGGCATGGCGGCCTACGCGAACCACGCCCGGCGGCTCGGCAAGAGCGACGAGGCCGTGAGCGCCTTCATTGAGGAGGCGCTCTTCGCCACGATGACCAACGTCAACTTCGACCTCGGCCACCTGCTCGAGATCGCGATGGAACTGGGGCGGGTCAACCTCCGGGTCATGGAGCTGCTCGACGCTGGCCACATCGAGGCCTTCGGCGCGCCCGCGCCCGCGCAGGTCCGCGAGGGCACGAAGGCCGGGAGGGGCATCCTCGTGACCGGCCACGACCTGGTTGACCTCCGCGACCTCCTGCGGGCCGTCGAGGGGACCGACCTCATGGTCTACACGCACGGCGAGATGCTGCCGGCCCACATGTACCCCAACCTGCACAACCACCCGAACCTCGCCGGGCACTACGGCGGCGCCTGGCAGGACCAGCGCCGCGAGTTCACGGCCTTCGCCGGCCCGATCGTCGCGACGACCAATTGCGTGCTGATCCCGTCGCCCGCCTACGCCGACCGGCTGTTCACGACCCGGGTCACCAGCGTCCCGGGCGGCACCCGCATCGCGGGCGACGACTTCTCCGCCGTCGTCGCGCGGGCGCAAACCTGCCCGCCGCTCGAGGACTGCCTCGTGCGCACGAGCACCGTCGGGTTCCACCGCACCGTGCTGCTTGGGGCGGCCGACACGATCGTCGAGGCCGTGAAGGCCGGGAAGGTCAGCCGCTTCTTCGTCATCGGCGGCTGCGACGGGGCAGAGCTGGGGCGGAGCTACTTCGCCGACTACGCGGCCGCCACGCCCCCCGACTCCTTCATCCTCACCTTGGGGTGCGGGAAGTACCGCATCCGCAACCAGGAGCACGGCACGCTGCTGGGCCTGCCGCGGCTGCTCGACATGGGGCAGTGCAACGACGCCTACGGCGCGATCGCGGTGGCCGTGGCGCTGGCCAAGGCGTTCAACTGCGGCGTGAACGACCTGCCGCTGACGATGTGCATCAGTTGGTTCGAGCAGAAGGCCGTCGCCGTGCTGCTCACCCTGCTGTCGCTGGGCGTAAAGGGCATCAGCATCGGCCCGCGGCCCCCGGCGTTCCTGACGCCCCGCGTGTTCCAGATCCTCCAGGACATGTTCGACCTGAAACTGACCGGCGATGATGCGGTCGCGGACATGGCGGCGGTGATGGCCGGGAACGCGTAATGGCGTGACGGGACGAGGGGCCCGCGCGGTACGATCATGGGCGAGTTCCAAGGCTCGCCCATGATCGTCTCCGCCAGCTACCGCACTGACATCCCCACCTTCTACGGCGCGTGGTTCATGAACCGCCTGCGCGCCGGGTACTGCATGGTCCCCAACCCGTACGGCGGGCGCCCCTACCGCGTGTCGTTGCGGCCGGCGGACGTTGACGGAATCGTCTTCTGGACCAAGAACCTCGCCCCGTTCCTGCCGCATTTGGCGGAGGTGCGCGAGCGCGGCGTCCAGTTCGTCGTGCAGTACGCGATCAACGGCTACCCGCGGGCGCTGGAGAGCGCGGTCGTGGACGTCGCCCGGTCGGTGGCGCACGTCCGGCGGGTGGCGGGGGAGTTCGGGCCGAAGGTGTGCGTGTGGCGGTACGACACGATCGTCTCGTCGTCGCTGACCCCGCGCGACCACCACGTGCGCACGTTCGAGCGGCTGGCCGGGGACCTGGCGGGGGCGGTGGACGAGGTGGTGATCTCCTTCGCGCAGGTCTACCGCAAGACGAAGCGAAACCTGGACGCGGCCGCCGCCGCCCACGGCTTCACGTGGGACGACCCGGCCGACGAAGAGAAGCGGTCACTTGCGTCTGAACTGGCGGGGCTGGCGCAGGCGCACGGGATTCGGCTGACGGTCTGCTCTCAGCACGCTTACCTCGTGCCCGGCGCCGGCGACGCGCGGTGCATCGACGCGGAACGGCTGGCCGCCGTCGCCGGGCGGTCGCTGCCGCCGGCCCGGCTCAAGGGGAACCGCCCGGAGTGCGGGTGTTACGAATCTCGCGACATCGGCGCCTACGACACCTGCCCGCACGGGTGCGCCTACTGCTACGCCGTGCGCGGCCACGACCTGGCGCGGGCCCGGTTCGCGCGCCATGACCCGGACGGGGAATACCTGTTCGCGCCGGCAGGGGGGTAGGCGGGAGGGGCGGTGCCGCTCGCACGGCGCGTTCGATTCGCGCCCCCACCGCTGAAGCGGTAGGCCACCGGACCCATGCGCGGTCCTTACGAGGGCCGCGCGGCGCCCCGCCGGCGGCGCCGCGCCAGCAGGCCGGCCGCACCGGCAAGGACGACGGCCACGCCCGACGGCTCGGGGACGGCGTTGCTCGAGAAGCCGGCGTCGGCGTCCGACGGGATCGGCAGGCCCTGGGGAAGGCTCATCGGGGCGAGCAGGCTGGCCGAGAGCGTCGGGTTGTCGTTGGCGAACCACGCCAGGGCGTAGGTCTCGGCGCCGTCGCCGCGCACCATCAGTCGGTAGTTTCCGGCCGACAGGTCATCCATGGTGATCGACTCGACGTTGTCCACCGGGCTGTCCGACTTGAAGACGCGGCGCCACGTCGTGCCGACCTTCTTCGCCAGCACCAGCTTCAGGTCGCGGACGGTCGCGGTCTGGTCGAACTGCCCGCCCGACATCCCCTCGATGTGCCGGAACCAACTCAGCATGGCCGTGAACTGTTCGACGGGCTTGGTGAGCCGGAAGCTGTAGTCGTAGCCGGCGCCGGTGCGCATCGTGCGGAGGTCCCAGCCCGTGCGGGTCGCGAGCCGGCCGGGGCGCTGCGGGCCCTGCGACAGGATCTTGAACGCATTGTCGATGCGGAGTTGCCCGGCGCCCTGGTCGTAGTCGAGCGGGTGCGCCTCGTCGTCGGCCGCGCCCGCGCCCCCGCGCCGCCAGCCCGCGAGGCGCTGCGCGCCGGCCATCAGCATCGCCTTGACGGCGATCGGGCCAGCCTTCCAGCCCCGCGCCTTGGCCTCGGAGAGCAGCACCGCGCCCGACCCGGCGACCAGCGGGGCCGCCCAGCTCGTCAGCGACTGCGGCGCGATGATGTCCACCTTGCTGCGGCCGGCCGGGCCGTCGATGGCGATCGGGCCGCTGGACGAGTCGGCGTTGCCCACGGTGACGCCGTTGTAGGCCGGCGCCAGCAGCTTGGGGAACGCCGACGCCGCGCCGTTGTCCAGCGCGTTGGTGACCAGCACATTGTCGCGCTCGATCATGTAGTCGAGGCGGCGGATCGCCTCCGTGTTGAGCGCGTCGCTGTTGAAGTCGCCGATCCAACTGTTGTTCAGGATCGACAGGTTCAGATCGACCGGCGCGAACGTCGGGTTGCCCACCCGCAGCCCCTTGCCGGTCGCGAAGTCGGTGTCCGTCATCGACACGATCCGCTGGATGCCGCGGGCCACGCCCGACGTCCGGCCGTAATACATCGTCCCGACGCCCGTGGCGTGGCCGCTGACGGGGAGCGGGTTGCTCTTGAGGATGAACCGCTTGCCCGCGAACTCGGCGTTGGTGGCGTCCGGGGAGAAGCCCCCGCCCTGCACCGTCTCGATCTGCGCGACCGTGAACCCGCGGCCCAGGTTCGTCGCCTTCCCGCCCGCGAGCAGGCGGTTGAAGCCGATCTCATCGAGCGGGTCGGTCGCCCGCGCGGGCGCGGCGGGGAAGGCGGCGGCGGCAACCGTGAGGGCGGCCAGGCAGATCGAACGGGAAAACCGGGGGTGGCGGCGAGGCATATCAAGGCTCCGGGGGAGGAGGAAATCCAGTTGGTCAACTCTAGTACACCACATCGGCCAACGGGCGGGGGGACATGGAAACTTGTGCGGCCGACGCGGGTTGCGCCGGGGCGATCGGCGCTCGGAACGGCGGGCCGCCCGCGGGTGTAACGCCGCTGACAGGTTGGCGCAACGGCGGATTATCGGGAAGGGTCAGGCGGCGTGGTAGATCTGCGGCGGGGGGGCATCGTCGGGACCGTCGTTCGCCTCGCGACCGGACGCAGCCGGGGGGCTGCCGTCCTCGCCCGCTGGCTTCGTGGCCGGGATGCCCGCCAGGCGCATCATCGTGGAGCGACATCGGTCCATGGCCGCGAGCGGCCAGAAGACGCACCCGATCGGCTCGCCCCCTTGGAGGATGCCGCACGTGTCGTCAGAGTAAACCGCCACCGAATAGACGTTTCCGTCCGTACCGGTGACGCCACGCAAGACTGCCGTTATTTCCCGAGTAACGTCCATTGCTTACCCCAAACCCGACCAGTGGCCGACGCTGCCCGGCGTCGGCTATTGGTAAGATACGATGGGCGGGGCAAAAACGGAAGGAAAATCGGACTATTCCGGGCGACGTACTTCGCCGCGCGACAAGTCCAGACGGCAGCTCGTTTTAAGAATTTTGCGGGAATCGCATTCGCCGGTCGAGCGGCGGCAAACTACACCCCGCGGGCGAGGAAACCGCCGTCCACAATGATCGTTTCGCCCGTCGTGTACGACGCGCTCGGCGAGATGAGATAGATCGCCGCACCAACGAGCTCGTCGGCATCGCCGAAGCGCCCCAGCGGCGTGTGGTTCCGCAGCCACGCCCCGCGGGCCGTCCCTTCGATGAGAGGACGATTAAGATCGGTCGGGAAGACGCCCGGCGCGATCCCGTTCACCCGGATGCCATATTGTGCCCACTCGTTGGCGAGCCCCCGGGTGAGCCCCATCACACCGCTCTTCGAGCAGGCGTACGCGAGCACTTCCGACAATGAAATGAACGAGTTGAGCGACGCAACGTTCACGATCGCGCCCCGCTGCCCCTTGGCGTCGGGTTGCTGGTCCTTCATGACCCGACCGGCCGCCTGGGCGACGATGAAGTTGCCCACGAGGTTCACCCGCACGATGCGCTCGAACTCGCTGGCGGGCATCTCCAGCGACGGCTGCTTCTTGATGACCCCCGCGGCGTTGACGATCGCGTCGAGCCCGCCGTAGGTCTTCACGGTGTGCTCCACCGCCGCCTGCACGCTCTGTTCGTTCGACACGTCGATCTGCACCGCGTCGTGGCCTGCCCCCAGCTCCTTCTTGATCGCGCCCACCTTGTCCGGGTTGGTCGAGCCGGCCACCACCTTCGCGCCCGCCTCGGCGAACCCGAGTGCGATGGCCCGGCCGATGCCGCTCGTGCCGCCGGTGACGAGGCAAATCTTTCCGCTGATGTCCAACCCGCTGTAGGCCATGGTCGCGTGCTCCTGTGATGCGCTTGGTTTGAGGGAGGGCGAAGTGTAACGCCACGCGGCATTCATGACGAGGGGGCACCCGCCGTTATGTCGCCGTTACCCGCGCTCGACCGCCGCCCGCAGCTCCCCGAACAGCCCTCCGAGCGCCGCCAGACCATAGTGCGCGTTCAACCCGCTCGGGTTGGGCAGCACCCACACCCGCGCCTCGCCGATCATCTCCGGCTGCGGCCCGACGACCGCCTCAGGCAGGGCAAACGCGGCGCGGTAGGCGCCGATCCCCAGGAACGCCACCACCCGCGGCCCGTACCGCCGCACCTTCGCCGCCAGCCGCCGGGCGCCGCGCGGGTACTCCGCCGGCCGCAGTTCCTCCGCGATCGCCGTCGCCCGGTCCACCACGTTCGTGATCCCGAACCCCAGCGCGAGCAGTTCCCGTTCCTCGAACGGTGAGAGCCGCCGCGGCGTCAGCCCGCCGAGGTGCAGCGAGGGCCAGAAGCGGTTGCCCGGCCGCGCGAAGTGGTGCCCGACCGCCGCCGAGTAAAGGCTGGGGTTGATTCCGACGAACAGCGCCTTAAGCCCCGGCGCGACCAGGTCGGGCACGCGGGTGTCGCGGGCGGCGGCGAGTTGGGCTTTGGTCGGGCGCCAGGGCGTTTCCATCGGCGGGCGATCGTAGGCCCGCCGCGCCGCCCACATCCCGCCCCGCCCGTGGTAGTAGACTCCGTGGTCGATCCGGCACGCGCGCGCAACTCCGCCGCCGCCGCGGGCTCGGGTCAAACGAAGGAGGTCTCGGAACGATGACGATGACGACGACGTGGCCCACCCTGCTCCGCCCCTTGGCCTATGTGCTCGCGCTCGCCCCTGCGCTGCTCGCCCGCGCCGGCGACGACTGGCCCCAGTTCCGCGGCCCCACCCAGGACGGCCAGGCCGCCGACGCCGCCGATCTCCCCACGAAGTGGTCGGAGTCGCAGAACGTCAAGTTCAAGACGAAGATCCCCGGCGAAGGCTGGAGCTCCCCGGTCGTCCTGGGCAAGCAGGTCTGGCTCACCACGGCCCTCAACGGCGGCCGCTCGCTCCACGCCATCGCGATCGACCGCGACGGCGGCCAGGTTATCCACGACGTCGAGGTCTTCGCCGTCGCCAATCCCGATCGCAAGAACGCCTACAACTCCTACGCCTCGCCCACGCCCGTCCTCGAAGCGGGCCGCGCCTACGTGTCGTTCGGCACCTACGGCAGCGCCTGCCTCGACGCCGCCACCGGCCAGGTCCTCTGGAAGAACCAGGACCTCAAGATCGACCACAAGGAGGGCCCCGGCTCCAGCCCCATCCTCTACAAGGGCCTCTACCTGCTCCACTGCGACGGCACCGACCAGCAGTACGTCGTCGCGCTCGACAAGCTCACGGGGAAGGTCGTCTGGCGGACCGACCGCACCCGGACGCTCAAGGAGAAGATGCCCGACTACCGCAAGGCCTACTGCGTGCCGACGATCGCCACGATCGACGGCAAGGACCAGGTCCTGAGCATGGGCGCCCAGCGCATGTACGGCTACGACGTCGAGACCGGCAAGGAGCTGTGGTACTGCGACGTCCCCGGCTACTCCACCGTCCCCCGGCCGCTCTGGAAGGACAATGTCGCCTACGTCTGCACCGGCTACGACTCGGCCCAGCTCTGGGCCATCCGCACGGACGGCGCTGCCGGCGACGTCTCGCGCACCCACGTCCTCTGGAAGCACCGCCAGGGCGTCTCGCTCAAGCCCTCGCCGCTGCTGATCGACGGGCGCATCTACATGGTGGCCGACAACGGCATCGCCCGCGGCCTCGACGCGAAGACGGGCCAGCAATTCTGGCAAAGCCGTATCCCCGGCACCTACAGCGCCAGCCCCGTCTACGCCGCCGGCCTGATTTACTTTGCCAACGAACAAGGCGCCACCACGGTCATCCGCCCCGGCGCCGAGCCGGTGCTGGTCGCGACCAACGAACTGGCCGACCCAAAAATCATGGGCTCCCCCGCCGTCTCCGGCAAATCCCTGTTCCTCCGCACCCTTGGCCACCTCTACCGCATCGAAACCCCCTGAGCATCGGCCCGTCCGCCCGGGAGAACCCCTTGATTTTGCGGGATCGACCTCGTAGAGTGACATGACAATTAGGGCGATTAGTTCAGTTGGCTAGAACGCACGGATCACACCCGTGAGGTCGCAGGTTCGAATCCTGTATCGCCCACTGCCTTGCAAATCACGCCGAACGCGAGACTTAGCGTACCCCGCCCCGACGGCGGGCGCGGCTTGGGAACAGATAGTTTCGGGGTCAACTGACCCCTAAACCCTTTTCTCGGAGCGCACGCATGTCCCGCCCCAGATCCCTCAAGCCCGCGTA
>Ga0105047_10008934_pt1 | contig 16592 bp, 9 predicted proteins | sample MAT04_FD_78384 | JGI IMG/M metagenome (GOLD analysis project Ga0105047, IMG submission 78384) | Freshwater microbial communities from Lake Fryxell liftoff mats and glacier meltwater in Antarctica - MAT-04 (megahit assembly) | ecosystem: Environmental > Aquatic > Freshwater > Ice > Liftoff...
GATGTTGTTGGGGAGAGTGACGCCCGCCGTCGAAAGCAAGGCGGCGCTGCCGAAGCTACTCGCGCCAAGCGTAACGGTATTGCCCGCGACATTGCCTAACGCCGCTGCTACGTTAAAGGTCGTCGTTCCAGCCTGCAGGAGGACGGTTCCGGTGAATGAATTGGTGCCGTCTGAAACCGGATCGATCCCGTTTGCGAGAGGACCGAGACGGCGTTATTGATCGTGATGTTGCCGGCGCCGGAGAGGGTGCCAATGATCTGAACCGAGCCGGTGGTATTGGAGTTCGACGCATTGGTGTTGCTGATGGTCAAATTATCCGCGAGAACATACGAGCCGGTGGACAGAATCAAGGCGTTGTTCGTGCCGGTGCTGGTATTCGTATTGCTGATCGTGGCAAGCCCAGAACCAGCAGTGTCCTGGTTGAACGTCAGCGCAGAGCTGGCGGCAATCGTCCACGAGACATTGGACGAACCGCCGAGGGTCAGCGTGCCAACGGTTTCGATTGCATCGACTGTGGTCGTGGCGGAGACCGAGCCCGTGTATTGGGCGGTCGCCCCAACGTCATTGGGAATGCCGTTCAGCCAGTTCCCAGCTGAGTTCCAATTGCCGCTGGCGACATTCCATGTTGACTGTCCGTGAGCGGTCGGCGCCGCAACGAGTTACACTGCCGCAACGATCCCCAGCGCAATAACTGAACGAAGTGGCACTCGAAATCGATAAATGCTCAAGAGGAACTTCTCCAAAATCGGACTCGTCCGGTACGCGCTTGCGTCGGGAACTAATGAGGAGGGAGCGCCGAAACTCAGGGAGGAGTCCGACTACATTTAAATTTGTCCATCATCTGGGGATAATGCGCGTAGCGATTGGAGAGGTCGAGATCGCTTCAAATGAATTTTAACAAGTGGCTATCGCCTTTACCAGACTGTGTTTGATGAAAAAATGGTCACGAAACAGTGAAAAAGTAATCGGGAGTCGCTTTCGAAGCCAAAGAAGACTCCCCATCCGTCTTTCTCACAGCCCAAAGTCGCTGGGCAGGTGCCGCCAGGCGCTATGGATGTGGTTGGCCGGGTTGCCGGAGCCGTCGGCCTGGACGTTCAGGAACTCGACAAGGAACGACGGGCCGTGGGTGCGGTACATATACGGTTTGCCAGGCGTCGGGTCGCCGGAGTACGCGAAAAAAATCTTGTCAAAACCGGCCTGCTTGGCGGCGTTGAACTCGGCCATGCCGACGTTCTCCGGCATGCGGTCGGTGTAGGCCTTCATCAGTTTCAGCAGAATCTCTTTCTGCTTCTCGTCGAGACGGGTAACCGGGATGCCGACCGGCGTGCCGGGAGTCGCGGCTTTCGTGTTCTCGGCCACTTCCTTCAGGTCGCCCTCGGCTCGCTTGGCGTCTTTCAATTGAACGCCGTTTAACGACTTGATCAGCTCCCGTGCATGATCTTCGATCTCGGGCAAAGCGCGTTGCCCCTTCTTGGGGCCTTCTTTCACCTCGGCCGGGTTGGCGCCGAACATGTAAGGGGTGATCGAAGCGATCTGGCCGCGATCAAGCACGAAATTGATCGAGAGATGGTGCCCTTCGAAACGCCAGCCCCACTTGCCGGTCTTCGTCGGTGAGCCGAAGAAGCTGACGAAGTACCAATTGGTATTGCGGACCATGCCGTTCTTCTTCGGCGGCTCGGTCTCCTTCAGAACGTTTTCAAGGCTCATGATCGTGGTCGCCTGATTAAAGCCGACCGGACTCGTGCCGCTCTTCAGCAATTCGAGCGCGAGTTTCTTTTGATCGTCGTTCAGGTCCTCGAACGGCAGGCCCTTGCGGGTGTACTTCTTCGTTTCGTTGTTTTGCTGGGGGGTAAAGAACCACTCGACACGGTGCTTGTCGTCGAAGTCGAAGGTCGCCTTCTTCCGCTGCTCGTCGTTGAGCGAGGCCAGGAACTTCTCGGCGGCATCGACCATCTTGGCCGAGACCGGGGCCGCATCTTGCGAGATGAGGGCCAGGCTCGTCAGGCCGCAAACGGCGACCAGGCAGATTAGAATGCGTGACAGCTTCATCGTGATTTCTCCCACTGAGGTATGCAGACAGGATACGTGCGGCGAGCGTGGCGGGGAGTTCGAAAACGGGAGAGACTTCAAGCCGGCCCGTCAAACTACACGTGCTCCGGCGGCTGAATCTTCTCGATCTTCCCGTCAGCAAGCAATTTCTGGTACTCGTTCCAACTCATCGACGACTTGCCGGTGTCGATTTCCTTCATGGTGATGCAACCCGAAACCGGGCAGACGAGACTGCACATATTGCAGCCGACGCAGGTGTCTTGCTTGATGGTGAAACGGTTGACCACGTCGCCGCCCGCGCCGGGTAGCACCTCGACGCCGCCGGAACGGATGAGCGTCTTGCCGCTGGCTTTCGCGTATTCGCCCATGGGGACTTTGTCCCAGCGGATCGATTGATGAGCGCCGTCCTCGCAGGCGATGTAACATAAGCCGCAGTTGATGCATTTCTTCTGATCGATCTCGGCCACGACCTTGTAGTTGAGGTCGAGATCGCCCCAGTGCTTGATGCGCGGGACCGACTTGCCGACGAAGTCGTTGATTGTCTTGAATTTCTTCTCGCGCATCCAGTTTTCGAGTCCGCTGATTAGATGCTCGACAATGCGGAAGCCATAGTGCATGACGGCGGTGCAGACCTGCACACTGCGGGCGCCCAGGAGGAGGAACTCGACGGCGTCCTGCCAGGCCTGGATGCCGCCGATACCGCTGATGGGGATCGTGACCGCCGGGTCGGCGGCGAGAGACGAGACCATGTTCAGCGCGATCGGCTTCACGGCCGGGCCGCAATACCCGCCATGGCTGCCTAGGCCGCGCACGGCAGGCCTCGGGGCGAAGGTGTCGAGGTCGACTCCCATCACGCTGTTGATGGTGTTGATGAGTGAGAGGGCGTCGGCCTTCGCTTTGACGGCCGCGCGACCGATTACGGTCACGTCGCTGACGTTCGGCGTCAGCTTCACCATCACGGGGATGGTTGAGACTTCCTTGACCCATTCGGTAATCATGCACGCGTATTCGGGCACCTGGCCGACGGCCGCGCCCATGCCGCGTTCGCTCATGCCATGCGGGCAGCCGAAGTTCAATTCGATGCCGTCAGCCCCAGCTTCCTGGGTGCGTTTGGTGATGTCGTGCCACGACTCCCGCTTCGACTCAACCATCAACGAGACGAACAGGGCATGATGGGGGAACGCTTTCTTGACGCTGCTGATCTCGCGCAGGTTATCGTCCAGTGTGCGATCCGAGATGAGCTCGATGTTGTTTAAACCGAGTAACTTGCGACCGTCGTAATCAATTCCGCCATACCGCGAGGAGACATTGACGATGGGCTCGTGGCCGAGAGTTTTCCAGACCGCGCCGCCCCAGCCGGCATCGAAGGCCCGCTTCACCTGATACTCGGAATTCGCCGGCGGCGCCGACGCCAGCCAGAACGGATTCGGGGCCTTCACGCCGCAAAAGTCGATCGCGAGGCTTGGCATCGTCAGTTCCTCTCCATCAAATCGATTCGATCACACCCGCCGCTTTTTCCCGCCGCGCTTCTTCTTCGTCTGTGGCGTGGCGACGGTTTCGCCCTTCAGCTTGGCGATGCGGTCACGCAGTTCCGCGGCTCGCTCGAAGTTCAGATCCTGAGCAGCCTGCAACATCTCGGCCTGGAGTTCTTCCAGATATTCCGCCGTCACATAGTCCTTCTCGGCGATGCCGGCCGCTTCCTGGGCCAACTGGTGGGCGGCCACCTCGTCTTCGATCCCGCTCTTGATGGCCGAGTAGACCGTTCGCGGCGTGATGCCATGCTCTTCGTTATAAGCGATCTGGATCTCACGCCGTCGATTTGTTTCCGACATCGCCCGCTGCATCGAATCAGTCACGTGATCGGCATAGAGGATCACTTCGGCATTCACGTTACGTGCCGCCCGACCGATGGTCTGGATGAGCGACGTGCCGCTGCGCAAGAAACCTTCCTTGTCCGCATCGAGAATCGCCACCAGCGAAACTTCCGGAAGGTCGAGACCTTCACGCAACAAATTGACGCCAACGAGGACGTCGAAACCGCCTTCACGCAACTCGCGGAGCACCTGGATGCGCTCGATGGCGTCGAGTTCCGAATGCAGCCATTTGCAACGAATGCCCGATTCGCGAAGGAAGTTCGAAAGATCCTCCGACATCCGCTTCGTCAAGGCCGTGACGAGCACACGTTCCTTACGATCCGCCCGGATCTTGATCTCCTTGACCAAGTCGGGGATCTGCCCTCGGGCCGGCTTCACGTGGATAATCGGGTCGACGATCCCCGTCGGACGGATGACCTGCTCGACGATCTCGCCGCCGGTCCGTTCAAGTTCAATTGTGCCGGGCGTGGCCGACATGAAGAGTGCCTGCTTCAGCCGGCCTTCCCATTCCTCGTAGCGCAGGGGGCGGTTGTCCATGGCACTCGGCAAGCGGAAGCCATGCTCCACGAGTGTCTTCTTGCGGCTGGTGTCGCCAGCGTGCATGCCGCGCACCTGCGGCAGTGAGACGTGCGATTCGTCCACGATGCAGAGAAAATCTTCCGGGAAGAAATCGATGAGCGTGTAGGGCGCCTCACCTGGCAGTCGACCGGAGAACCAGCGGGCGTAGTTCTCGATGCCCGAGCAGTAACCCACCTCGCGCAGCATGTCGAGATCGTACCGGCAGCGTGCACGCAGTCGTTCGAGTTCCAGAAGCTTGCCTTCCGTCTTGAACTGCTCGAGACGGCTTTGCAATTCGAGTTCGATTCCTTCGATGGCCGCCCGCGTGCGTTCTTCCGGCGTGACGAAGTGCTTGGCCGGGTAGAGGAAGAGTTGATCGAGCACCTGAAGCGTCTCACCCGAGAGCGGGTTGATGTTCGACAACTTGTCGACCTCGTCGCCGAAGAGTTCGATGCGCATCGCGTATTCTTCGGAAGCGGGCCAGACTTCGATGGTGTCGCCCCGCACGCGGAACTTGCCGCGCTCGAAGGCGACGTCGTTGCGCTTGTACTGGATGTCGACCAGTTTCAAGAGAATGTTGTCGCGGTCGACGGTCTCACCCTTCGTCAGATGAATCATCATCCGCTTGTAATCGCTGGGCGAACCAAGGCCGTAGATGCAGGAGACACTGGCGACGATGATGACATCCGGGCGGCTGACGAGAGCGCTCGTTGCCGCCAGGCGCAGGCGATCGATGTTCTCGTTGATCGCGGAATCTTTTTCGATGTAGATGTCGCGCTGGGGAATGTACGCTTCGGGCTGGTAGTAGTCGTAATAGCTGACGAAGTAGTTGACCGCGTTGTGGGGGAAGAAGCCCTTGAACTCCTTGTAGAGCTGGGCCGCGAGCGTTTTGTTGTGAGCGAGCACGAGCGCGGGCTTATTGAGCTTGGCGATGACGTGAGCGGCGGTAAACGTCTTGCCGGTGCCGGTCGCGCCGAGCAAGGTCTGGAAGCGCTTGCCGTCCTGGAAGCCGGAGACGAGTTGCTCGATCGCCTTGGGCTGGTCGCCCGCCGGTTCGAAGTCGCTGACTATCTGAAACAGGGAAGACATGCAGATCCTCGTGAAGCGAGACGACAACTTTTATATTAGGTGTATGGCGGGGCGAATGGCATGGCACGTTCGAACGTGTTAGCCGCGCTCAGCCAAATGGCGAGGTAACCGAATTGGCGCATGATGCGTCGTTTCCCGCAATGATGCCTGCCCGCTTTTGGCTAAAAGCGGCTCGGGAATAGCGAAATCGTTGACAACCATCGTCCGGCTTTTCTTCCGCTTTCACGCAACAGGAGCGTAAACTGTTCTATAGTATTTCAACTCCCGCCTGAATTTGACTCTTCATGCGGGAATTCCCCCCTCTGGTCGGCCTGAGACGACGGAGTACCGTCAATGTCGTCGAGCCAAATGATCACCCGTTTTCAACGCGACGTCTCGCCTTCCGGCGTGACGCAAGTCCTTCGTTCGTCAATATTTAATAATGGGACGGCGACGATTGCTCCGGGACTCTCCCGCGACGATCTCGTTTCCGTTCTACGCATCGAATTTCGCCGATCTTGGTTTACTGACGCTCCTTTGACCGTCGAACAGTGTCGTTCACTTCTGGACCAAGCCGATGCGCTGCCCGATGACTGGATAGAGCTCATCTCGTGTGAAGTCGCCCTTCGGCGGCTCAACGGCAACGAACCGACCCCCGAAGAATATTCCATTCGCTTCCCCGAGCTGGCGGATCGGGTGGGTGAAATCTTCGAACGTTCCAAACATCAGGAAGCGGACGAGCCGACTCATCAAGAACGGCCGTATCTCGTGAAGATGTTGGACGACCCCGGGAACACTCTTATCCAAGGAGTACTTCCTGCCGCTGGCGGGCCAACTTGGGATACACAGGTGCCGGGTTATGATGTCCTCGGCGTGCTCGGCCGCGGCGGTATGGGCGTTGTCTATAAAGCGCGGCACGTTGCCTTGAACCGGGTCGTCGCGCTCAAGATGATCCTGGCCGGCGCGCAAGCCGACGAGGACGACCTGGCCCGCTTCCGGCAGGAAGCGGAGGCCATTGCGGAGTTACATCACCCCAATATCGTGCAGGTGCTCGAGATCGGCGAGCACAATGGCACGCCCTTTTACTCGATGGAGTACATTGAAGGCGGCACGCTGTCAAAACTAATCAACAATCAGCCGCAATCGGCTACATTCGCGGCCGAGTTGACAGAAACCCTCGCCCGTGCCATTGATGCGACCCACCAGCGGAATATCATCCATCGCGATCTAAAGCCCGGCAACATTCTTCTTGGAAATGCGGAATGCGGAATTCGGAATTCGGAATTCAATACGCCGCAAGGCGACGCCTCATCGAATCTGGCTCTGAAACAGACTCAAGTTCCCAAGATCACGGATTTCGGCCTGGCGAAACGTCTCGACCGCTCGCTGGCGCTCTCCTCGAGCGGCTTGATTGCCGGCACTCCACAGTACATGTCGCCGGAACAGATTACGCATCGGCCCGGCAGCATCGGCCCGGCAACGGACATTTATTCCCTCGGCGTCATCCTTTACGAGATGCTCACTGGCCACCCGCCTTTTCAGGGCAGCACGCCGGCCGAGATCTTGAATCACGTTCTGCGCCAGGAACCGGTGCCGATCCGGCATCTGCAACCGAAGACGCCTCGCGATCTGGAAACGATCTGTTTGAAGTGTCTGGAGAAGGAACCGGCACGCCGGTACACGAGGGCGGAGGATCTCGCGGACGATTTGGACCGTTACCGCAATGGCGTGCTGATCAAGGCCCGGCCGATTGGCATCTTCGGTTTAGCGCAGCGATGGTGTCGGCGGAACCCGGCCGTGGCATCTCTGATCCTGCTCACGACGTTCGTGCTGATAGCCGGGGCAGGTGTTGCCTCGTACTTCGCCTACGAGGCGGCCGGTCAGGCTCGCCGAGCTGAGCAGAACGAACGCGAAGCCCGGCAGGCGGCAAACGAACTGCGCGACGAAAAGAAGATCGTCGAACAGGCCCACCTTGAACTTTCTCTTTCGCATCAGGAAGTCATTGATGGGCAATTAAAGCTAAAGAAAGCGCTCCAGCAGGCGTCCGACGCCCGGCAGGAAGAAGAACGACTCAAGCGTGAAGCGGTTGAACGCGAACAGTCGCGTGCCCGCGAATTGTACGACTCCCAGATGCTGCAGGCGTTTCGCGCCTGGGAAGTCGGCCAGGTCGCCATCAGCCGGCGTATACTCGCCGCCCAGGAACCGGCCCGCCACGACCAGCCGGACTATCGCGGCTTCGAATGGCACTATCTCACTCGCCTGAACACATCCTACGGGGTTCAGTTCTTCGTGCCGGACGGTTGCCGCAGCGTGGCCATTTCTCCCGACGGCAAGCGCATTATCTGGGCGTTCCGCAACGTCTGCGAGATCTGGGACCTGACCGGTAGTCCCAAGCGCATCACCGCTCTGGGCCAAGATCCCCGGACGGCGCACCAGCATCTCATCGAGCGTGTGGCTTTTGATCCCACGGGTAAGCGCATCGCTACCTCCAGCCATGACAAAACCATCAAGATCTGGGATGCCCAGACTTACAAACTTCTGCGGACAATATCGACCGGCGAGGTCGGATCGCTCGGCTTGCGCTTTGCGCCGGGGGGCGGATTCGTCGCGGCCGTGTTGGCAGATGAAAGTCGCGTTAACAAGCCCGGTCAACTTGTTGTCTGGGACGTGGCCACGGGTGAGAAGGCAATCACGGCGGGCCACGACGCTTCGGTCCACGATCTGGCATATTCACCGGATGGCAACCGGATCGCCACGGCGGGCGCGGACGGCGCGGTCCGCGTTTGGGATTCAAGCTCGGGCAAACTGATCCACACGCTGCCCTTGCCCAGCGGAGTGGCGGCCCGCTCGGTCACCTTCGCACCGAAAGGGTCGCTGTTGGCGGCAGGAACCTCGCGCGGCGAGATCCTCCTTTGGAATCATGAAACTTGGAAGGAAGTACGCCGGCTGCACGGCCACGTCAATTGGGTCCACTCGCTCGCGTTTCACGAGGACGGGCGCACCTTGGCCTCCGCGGGTAGCGATCAACTCCTGAAAATCTGGGATGCCTCCACCGGCGAGGAACGGCGCACCTACCGGGGCCACACCCAGGCGCTGGTCGACGTCGCCTGGGCTCCCGGCACGCCTTTCGTCTATTCCGCGGGGATGGATCAGACCATTCTCAGTTGGAATACCGCGGAAGATCCGGAGCATTTCGTGATTCAAAGTCGTTGGGGGCCGCTGACGAATATCCATCTTCTTCCCGATCAATGGAGAGTGGCCGTCGCGGGCGGCCCCGGTTTCGTCGGCGTCTGGGATAGCAGGCAGGGCAAATCCCTCGCTACGGCTGACTTCCGGATGGACGGCCGCGGTCCGATTTCCAGTTCCGCCCTTGCTCCGGACGGAAGATCGCTCACCTTCGTTCGCGCGGACTTGAAAGACGACGAAGCATCCGCGGTCTATTCCTGGGACCTGGAAGCCAAACAGCCCACCCTGTTCGAATTGCCCGGCCTCGCTCAAGGCGTCCGCAGAATCGCCTACCGCCAGGACAGCAAGCGGTTGGCGACAATGCATCGCGATGGAACGATTCAGGTTCACTCGCTCGTTAAGCAAGAGACGCCCGTAACCTGGAAGATTTCGGGACGGGGGGCGTCCGACGTGTTGTTTCGTCCCGGCTATCCCAATCATTTGTTGGTGCTGGGGGTCGACGTTGCTCCTCGCCTCTACCTACTGGACGATCTCTCGTCGTATCGCGACTATTCCGAGAACGCGCTTCCGTCCCGCGTTGCGGCGTTCTCACGCGACGGTCAGTGGCTGGCTACGGCCGGCGACGATCTGGTTGTCCGCGTCTGGAACTTTACGAGCGGTCGAATCGAGTACAAACTCGAAGGACACACCGGAGCGATCCGCAGCCTCGTGTTCAGCCCGGAAGGAGACCGCCTTCTTTCCGGCAGTGCTGACTTGACAATGAAGCTCTGGGATCTCCGTACCGGCCAGGAAACGCTCACCCTTCGTGGGCACACGCGCGACGTGACGGGAGCGATCTTCTCCGACGATGGCCGGCGCATTCTGTCGACCTCGCCTGATCAAACAATTCGCGTGTGGGAAGCGGGGGCCGTGACCGATCGCGAATTGTTGCGAGCCGCCGCGGTCGCCTGCCGGATCGACTCATTTCGGCTTGAAGGCAAGCCCGTGAGCGGCATTGATGTATCGCTTCACTACAAACTGGCCAACGTCACCGGGAAGGCATGGCCCGTGCCGCCCGCCAAGTTGCTCCATACTCCTCATCGCACCGTGTTGCGGGTCAGCGCGTTGGAGTTAGTCAATGGCGTGCCCGACCCCGTACGCACGGCTCAAATCGGCAAGCATTCGTTCTTCCCCGTAGAAGGGCTCAAGGCCGACGACACGCCGGAAGGCGACTTTCCCGTGTCGTTCCGCTATCTGAAGCCAGGCGCCTACCGTGTGCGGCTGCAACACGGTTGGCAAGGGAATGACTTCGTCCCCATTTCGGAACAATCGATCAATGTGACGGTCGAACCTGACCCGACCCGTAAGGGAGAATAGGCCATGTCGATATCCGATCTTGATCGCGAACTGCCGACTCGCCGTTTGCGACCGCCGCCACAGGCCGGTTCCGCTCCCCCCACTCAGTTGCCCTTCCACGTCTCGACCATGGTCGCTCCAAATTCATCCTTCTCTCGCGGCGATTCGGTTGCTCCCTTGGGCTACGAAATTCTCGGCATCCTCGGCCGCGGCGGCATGGGCGTAGTCTGGAAGGCCCGGCAGATCGGCCTGAACCGGATTGTCGCCCTCAAAATGATCCAGGCGGGAATGGATGCCGGCGGCGAGGCCAGCGAACGCTTTCACCGCGAAGCCGCGGCCGTCGCCCGCTTGCGCCATCCCAACATCGTGCAGATTTTCGAGGTCGGCGCCTGCGAAGGCCGACCGTATTTCTCGCTTGAGTTCGTCGATGGCGGCACACTTCACCAACACATTGACCGCAAGCCGTGCGACGTGCGCTTCGCCGCCGAGATCGTCGAGACGCTCGCCCGCGCCATCCAGCATGCCCATGATCAGAACATCATTCATCGCGATTTGAAGCCGTCGAACATCTTACTCCACATCAAGGATGGGACGGTCGATCCCAATCAACTGAAAGTGGCGGACTTCGGCCTGGCCCGGCATCTGAATGAAGAGAACCGGCTGACTGCCACGGGCTTCACGGCCGGCACGCCGCCTTACATGGCGCCCGAATTATTCACCATCGGCCAGGCGGATCAAGCGGGCGGTTCGATCGACCTCTACGCGATGGGCATTATCCTCTATGAGATGCTCACCGGTCGGCCGCCCTTCACCGGCAGCCAGGCGGAGATTATTCATCAGGTGCTTCTCCACGATCCAATTCCGCCGCGCCGACTGCAACCGGCGATTCCCCGCGATCTGGAGACGATCTGCCTCAAGTGCCTGCGAAAGGACCCGCGCCATCGCTACACCCGAGCCGCCGATCTGGCGAACGATCTTGCTCGGTTTCTCGAAGGCCGGCCGATCACGGCTCGGTCGATCGGTCCGGTGGTTCAAGCTCGACTCTGGGGCCGGCGCAATCCCCTGGCTGCCAGCTTGATGGCGGCCGTCGTCGCGGTTCTCCTGATCGGCGCCGGCGTGGCGACTTACTTCGCGGTACGGGCCGAGCGCAACGCCGGCTACTTCCGCGAGCAGGAACGGATCGCCAATCTCGAAAAAACCAAGGCGCTGGAGGCGAACCGGGAAAAGGACGACGCCCTGCGCCGCGAGACAATCGAACGGGAAGCGGCCCAACGCCTCGCTGAACTCAAGAACGCGGAAGCGTATGACTCGGACATGGTGATCGCCCATCGCGACTGGGAGAAGGGGCAGATCGCGCGCGCCCAACAGATTCTCGATCGTTATCGCACCATCGAACCCGGCCGGCGCGATCCGCGCGGCTTCGAATGGGGCTACCTCGACCGCCTGACCAGGTCGGAACTCTTCAATCTTCCGGATGCAAGCAGCGGCCCCATCGCGGCCAGCCGGGACGGCACACGCATCGCCACCGCTCTCGGCAGCCACATTCTGATCCGGTCGGTCACCTCCGGCGAAATCGAACATCGGATCACTTCGCATCGAACTTACGTCTCGTCGGTCGATTTCAACAAGACAGGCAAGCTCCTCGTCAGCGCCAGCGACGACAAAACAGTCATGATTCATAATGTGGAATCGGGCGAGACGACCTTCGAGTTTAAAAAGCATTCGGAACAGGTCTTCAACGCTCGATTCGCCCCCGATGGCGAGACCATCGTATCCGCGGCGATGAACCCCCGCGACAATCAGGCGGGTGGCGAGATCTTCGTCTGGAAGACCGGCAGCGACAGGATTCTGAATCGGCTCGAAGGGCATCACGGCACCCTGATGAACTTCGACTTCACGCCCGATGGCAAGACGTTGTTGGGTTGCGTCAGCGGTACGGCGGTCTACCGTTGGGATCTCCCAACGGGCAAGGCGCTTCCGCCGTTTCGCTTCCAGAACGCGGCAGCCGTGCGGATTGCCGTTGAGCCTCCTACCGGTCGCACGACGGCATTGTCGATGTCCAACGGCGTAGTTCTTATCGTCGATACACGATCGGGTCAGGAATTGCGATCGTTCAAAGGCAGTTCCGAAGTCATGAACGCCCTCGCCTTCTCGCCCGATGGCGACTATCTCGCGGCGGGAGGAAACGATTCCCTGATTCACTACTACCAGGTCGCGGCCGGTCACGAAGCACGCACGTTTCGCGGCAGCGGCGCCAGCTTTATCAACGTGGCCTTCGCACCCGGCAAACAGTTAAAGTTAACGGCCACCAGCACAACCGGTGATGTCAAAATCTGGGATGCCCATGTCGATCCTGATCGCCGTCAGGTCGAACTCCCCGCAGGCGGCGCGTGGCGTTTGGCGATTTCCCCCGATCGTCGCCTGGCCGCCGTCGCCCTGTTGAGCGGCCATGTTGTCTTGATCGATACGGCGACCTGGAAGACCGTCCGCATGATCAATCGGCGCTACACGGAAAACAATCTTCCGCGAGATGTTCATTTCTCCCCCGACGGCAAACTCGTGGCCATGGTCACCGGCGGCGGGACAGTCGAATTCAACGCGGTCGATGCGGAGACCGACTGCCCGCTGGATCTGAAGAGCCCTGAAGGTTCGGCGATTTCCTCGGCGGCATTCTCTCACGACGGCAAGTCGGTTGCCACGGGGCACCACGACGGTGTCATTCGTATTCACGATCTTAACCGTATAAAACCGGTCGATGTTCTGAAAGGGCACGAGGACACCGTGCAATCGCTGGCATTCGACCCGACGGACGCGAATCGATTGGTCAGCGGCAGCGACGACTCCAGCGTTCGCTTCTGGAATATCGACAAAGGCGAAGCGGTGAGTGTCCGCAAGGTTCACGAGCATCACGTCAACTCGGTCCGCTATTCGTCGAACGGCAAATGGGTAGTCACGTCGGGCGCGTCAAGCCGCGTCATCGTCTGGGATGCCGCAACGGCCCGGCCGAAACACACGCTCGAAGGGAATTTGAACTTGGTCCCTCGAACGATCTTCAGTCCCAGTAACGACCGCGTCGCCACCTGTAGCCTAGATGGCTCGATCCGGCTGTTCGACGTTGAGACCGGCAAGGAAACGCTGATGCTCCGTGACAGCCGCCTAGGCGGCTTCCACGATCTCGCCTTCACCGCCGACGGCCTGAGGCTGTTCGCGACAAGCCGCGATCGCAATATCCGCTTGTGGGATGCGCGATAATTCAAGAAAGCCCAGGGACGGCCGTTTCTGGACTTTCGAGGTCCCCTATAACATCCCACATCATGGCCAAGCTCTCGCAACCTCCGAAATTGTCCCTGCTCTGGCAGGCGTCGCTCGACGATCACGTGATTGCCCTGGCGTGGTCGCCGGACGGCTCACGCATCGCGGCCGCCTCCGTTAGCGGGCCGATCCATATTTATCAAGCGACCGATGGCGTTCTCAAATACACACTGCCCGGTCACGGCTTCGGCACCACGTGTCTGTCGTGGCAACCGGACGGCAATCTAATCGCCAGTTCGGGACAGGACGGCAAAGTCCGCCTCTGGGACGGGGCCAAGGGAACTGCTGCCGGCATTCTCGATGCCGACGCTCCGTGGGCGGAACGCGTCGTCTGGAGTCCGAAAGGAGACTATTTGGTCTCCGCGGCCGGGAAGAAATTGCGGCTCTGGAATGATCAAGGCGAACTGGTCCGTTCCTTCGCCGATCTTCCATCAACCGTGGCTGATGTGAAATGGGCCCCGAAAGGGAAAGAGTTCGCCAGCATCGGCTTCGGCGGCCCGTGTTTCTGGTCTCCTGAAGCCGATGCGCTGTTGCGTCAGTTTTCCTGGAAGGGCTCGGCTCTGGTGCTCGCCTGGAGCCCGGACGGCAAGTGCCTCGTCGGCGGGGCGCAAGATGCGTCGGTCCACTTCTGGTACGTCAAGGACGGCAAGGACCTGGAGATGAGCGGCTACCCGCGCAAGGTCCGCGAACTGGCCTGGGATTCGACGAGCACCTATATCGCCTCGGGCGGCGGCCAGCTCGTCACCGTCTGGGATTGTTCCGGCAAGGGACCGGCCGGCTCGAAGCCGATCAGCTTCGCCTTGCACGAAGAACCGCTGAGCGCCCTGGCGTTCCAGCACAAGGGAGTTCTCTTGGCGTCAGCCTGCGCGGGAGGCAAACTCGCCCTCTGGTATCCCGGCGGCGCGAAACGGGTGCTCTCGGAAGCCAAGATCGAAGACGGCATCTCGCAGATCGCCTGGGCCCCGAACGACAGCCGCATCGCGATCGGCGGTGAATCGGGGTTTGTGGGGGTTATGAGTGTCTGAAATTCGAATCGTCAAGCTAAAGAATGGGAGGCACTGCCGATGGCAGGCCAACCCGCATGAAGAACCTTGCGAAAGCTTGCGAGAAATGTTCGAGATACGGAGACTCGAGTCGCCAGCGCGTACCTAGTGCCGAAGCATGTTGAACGAGATACTCGAATGGAAGGCTATAAATCTCACGAAAATCGACGACTAACGCTTCGCGCCCATCGGTGGGATTGATCGGCGATGCAAGCAAGAGCAGTCCTTCTCGCCGGCCCTTTCGAACTTCTTCCCAAGCGCCTTTCTTTCCATACGCGGGGTTCGTTGTTTCGAATATCTTGATCGAGTAAATGGGGCAGAGAGCGACTAGACCGCTCTTTGCTTTTGCCAAGTCGCAGCTTTGGGTTAGGATCACCAAATCAACGGTGTGGATCGTCAGGTCTGTCGTTTGTGATTGTGGTCCAAACGTGGGCGGAATGATCGGCACTAGACAGTCGGGTAGAAAATCGCCCTGGTTGAGCTGAGAATCCGTCAATGATTTCCAGAATGGCAACATCGGCTACTCATCTTCTGGATAAGGAGCAGGGGGTAACTTTCCTGCAAAAACGACTCTAGCTTGAACGGTATGGATCGACTTCGGTGGTACAGACGTGTACTCGAAATCGGTTTCGGCAACTTCCGGGTAATCGTCTGGGTACTCCCGGGGACGCAGGCGGGGGTGCTTCAAACAAGCTGCTCCGTTTGGGGGGTCTTCTTCAAAGTTGATTCGGACTCGCTGATTCTCGAGAATTGTCACCGGCTGAAGCGGACGAAAAACGCCCTTCTCGAATACTGTCTCGATAGTCGTTACCATGTCAAGCACCTCTTGTCCTCATTCTATCATCTTACAATTTCGTGTCGCTTGAACAACACTCAAATAATGGAGGTCGTTGTTGTCTTTCGGCCGGCTGTGTTCCCCCACATCCCCACGACATAAACCACCAGCGCCACGCCGAAGCTGATGAACCACGCGTAGTGGTAAAGCTCTTTCCAGATCGACGGCAACTCGACCGCCTTCACCTCCACCAGGAAGCCCGGCACGCAGGGGGCGATTCCCAGGATCAGGGCAATCAGGGCCGTGCGATTGAAGCCGCTGGAGTACCAGTACGGACCCTCTTTTCGATAGAGTCCGGCCAGGTCGAGCCGTTTACGGCGAATGATGAAGTAATCGCCGATGAGAATTCCGCCGACGGCCCCCAGCAGGGCGGAGTAGGCGATCAACCAGGTGAAGATGTAGCCTTCCGGGTCGTTGTAGAGTTTCCAGGGCATCATCAGGATGCCGATGATGCCGGTGATGAGCCCACCGGTGCGGAAGCCGATTCTCTTGGGGCAGAGGTGGGCGAAGTCATTCGCGGGGCTGACCACGTTGGCGGCGATGTTGGTGGCGAGCGTCGCCAGGCAGAGAGCGAACATGGCGATGACGAGCACGATCGGGTTCGGGAACTTCTCCAAGAGTTTGACGGGGTCCCAGATCTCCTTGCCGTAAATGACCAGCGTGGCCGACGTGACGGCCACGCCGATGAAGGCATACAGAGCCATGGTTGAAGGGAGCCCAAGCGCCTGACCGAGCGCCTGAGATCGCTGGCTGCGCGCGTAGCGAGAGAAGTCAGGGATGTTCAACGACAGTGTTGCCCAGTAACCGACATTGGCGGTGAGCGCCGGAAAGAAGAATGCCCAGAACTGGCCGGCCTTCTCGCCGCCGGGCTCGAACTTCGACGGTTGATTCAGGATCGGCCCAAAGCCGTTGGCGTGATAATATGCCCAGCCGAGCAGGAGCAGGCCGAGCGCGATCAGAAGCGGGGCCTTGATGTTCAGAAGCACGCGGATCGAATCGATTCCCATGAAGATGACGAGGATGTTGATCGACCAGAAGAATAGAAAACAGCCGAGTTGAGCGACGTTGATGCCGACCGCGAGCTTGGGCAGATCTCGCCAAGCGGGGTTGTAGATTTCACCGATGACGTAGATGGCTGCCCCGCCGATCCAGGTCTGGATGCCGAACCAGCCGCACGCGACTAGGGCACGCAACAACGCAGGCACGTTCGCGCCGCGAATGCCGAACGACGCCCGGCAATAGACGGGAAACGGGATGCCATAACGCGTGCCGGCGTGGGCGTTCAGGATCATCGGGATGAGGACGATGACGTTGGCGAGGAAAATGGTGAGA
>Ga0105047_10008935_pt1 | contig 16590 bp, 12 predicted proteins | sample MAT04_FD_78384 | JGI IMG/M metagenome (GOLD analysis project Ga0105047, IMG submission 78384) | Freshwater microbial communities from Lake Fryxell liftoff mats and glacier meltwater in Antarctica - MAT-04 (megahit assembly) | ecosystem: Environmental > Aquatic > Freshwater > Ice > Liftoff...
AAACGTTCGCGAAACACTTGAGATCATGATGCCCGGCGGCGGGTATTGCCTCGCGCCCACGCACTGTCTACAGGATAACTCCCCCACCGAAAACGTCCTTGCATTGTACGACACCGCCCGCGAGTTTGGCCGGTATGGATGAACGGCGGCAAGGTGATTCTTCCCCGCGCTGGAGGGCGGATGTCCGCATCCGCCGTCTGGAGAAGCGGATCTTCATCATCAGGCGGCGACTAAGGACAGTCACCCTCCAGAGGGCGTAACGCATCTTCTTGGCGAGTTTCTGACTCCTCTCCCCTGTACTGAACTCGCCGGCAACGCAGACATCACACGAGGGAGAGAGACGGTGAGGGGTTCACAGTGCAAACGTGCGCCGCATTAGAAAACGCGCTACCAAACCCCTCATCCCAACCTTCTCCCCCGTGTACGGGGGAGAAGGGGTAAAGCATTGCATCCGCCAAAAATGAGCGTCACGCCCTCACTCCAGCGGCGGTCGGTGATGTTCCCGCGTCCACCACCGAACGCTATTTGCAATCACCTCATTTTCCCTGTCGGCGACGAAGCAGCAGGCCGGCGCAGGCGATGGACATCAATGTGGTCGGTTCGGGGACGACTGTGGTGTTAAGGGTGGCGCGAAAGTCATCAATGCCGCTGATCTTAAGCTGCGAAGGCTGGTTGGCACTGTTGGCGGAGACGAAGCCGAAGCTCATTGCCAGCGACCCGTTTGGCGTGCCGGGGAGGATCGACGCGTTCGACGCATCAACCTGGTTGAACGACGTAAGCGGGATGCCCGCACCGGAGAAGCGCACCCAGCCGTTGGTCGGGCTGAAGATATTGTCGTAGGTGTTTAGGCGGTAGACATTTCCGCCTTGGAAGATGGCTGGAGCGAATCCGACCGCGCCAAAGTTCACTGTGCTGAAGAACTGAAGGTCGTAGGAGTAATCGACGCTGTTCGCCGTTTCGAGAGGAAGCGGCGACCAGTTGAAGTTGACGCCCTGATGGGTAACGACGATGGCGCCTGCGTTGGTACCGCCGAACGTGTGCGAGATCTCACGGTAATCCGGCGTCTGCGGGCCGGGCAGGAGCGCGCTTCCGCCGGTGTTGACCTGCGCGGCGCTAAACGAGCCAGTGGGGGTTGAGGTGTCGGCGTACTTCACGCCGATCCAGTCCGCATTGTTAAAGGTTGTATCGGTATAGTTATAAACCACCGCGTGAGCGGCGAAGTTCAACGAAAACACGGTCAGACCGGCGGCAATGTGTCGAAAACGCATGACAACCTCCAGGAAGTGAGATGAACGAACTGCATTCGCAAGCGCGAAGTGTTAGCGGACTCTCTCACAGTTGAGATTGGAATGCAATCGCAAAATCGCGATGCAGCGTGGTTTTCTGCAAACCTGTCGGTAAGACCACCCAGAATAGAGTGCTGACTTCAGGTCGATCTGTCGAGGAGTCATGAAACGAGAAAATGTCTCTGCGGAATCCCGAGGTGGTCGCTCTGGTCGGACGGTGACCGTGATCGACGGTCCTTAACTTCATTCCAGCAAGCGAGCGGGATCATTCCGCCGCCGGATGGTTCGCCCAGGATGGAGGTGGGGATAGAGCAGAGGCGGGCGATCTTCTTAGATCGCCCGCACTGGCTTGGATTGAGTGTTTGTTATGGTCGGATCAGTACCGCCAGGCGCGGTCATTGCTGGCGATGCGGACTTCCTTGTATTCCCAATGCCCGGCGCAGACGACTTCCTGGCGTTGGATGTCGCGCCAGTAGCCTTCACGGACACAGACGCGGCGTTCGACATTTTCCCAGTAGCCTTCCCGCACAAAAACCTGCTCGCGGCGGTCTTCCCAGTAGCCGGCGCACACCAGCACCTGTTCGCGAATGCAGATGCGATTGCCGCAATGATCGAACCGGAACACATCGCGCCATTCATACACCGCATCCACCCACACGCGATTGCACTGCGTGGTGTATTCCGGCTCGTGCCAGACGTTATCACAGATGACCTGATATTCCGGATCGACCCATACACGATCGCAAACGGTGCGATAGGTCGGCTCGATCCAGATGCTTTCGGTGCGGGTTTCATACCGCTGCGGACGTTCGAAGCGGTCGCGTCCAAGGGAAATATCCACATCCACACTCACGCCGCCGCGACGATCATGTTCGCGTTCGCGTTCCCGATCTTTTTCCCGTTCGCGATCGCGGGCGCTGCGTTCGTCGCGGGAATTGCGTTCCTCGCGCGCCGCTCGCTCGTCGCGGGCATCGTGGGTGCGTCCTCGATTCTCGTCGCGATCTCTCCCGCCTGCATACGCGGGAATGGTGCAAAGTCCAAGAACGACTGATGTCACGCAGGTGGTTAGAAGCTTTCTCATATCTTTCGCCTCCCGTGGCGCACAAGTCCACGTTCGGGAAGTTAGACACGTGTTTGAATCGGGGGTTAGTTGCGGATGCGGAGGGAAGTTGGACGCAATTATCGGTCACAACGAGGTTTTTCGAGATGATTTCGCCACTTTCGAGGGATCCGGTTCCATTGGAACCGGCGTGGGAAGGAATCCAGCATGTTTCATCCTTCGGTGTATTCACACCAGGTTTTGGGGGTTTCCCAGACCGTTACGCTTGCCAGTTCAGCGCCCAGGTCTGCAAAGCGATTCTTCAGCATGCCAAAGACGACCATCGAGATGTTCTCGACGCTGGGGATCAGCTGCTTGAACTCCGGCACTTCGACATTCAGATTCCGGTGATCCAGATTTTCGATCGCATATTGCCGCACGATTTTTTCGAATGCAGGCACATCGACAAGAAGACCATTGCTGTTGGGCTTTCCGCGCAGCGTCACCTGCACTTCATAATTATGCCCGTGCCCGAACGGATTGTTGCACTTGCCATAGGTTTGGCGGTTTTCCTCATCGCTCAACTTGTCATTATGCAGGCGATGCGACGCGGAAAATTCAAACTTCTGGCTGAGACGCGTGTGCATGGGGAACTCCGAAGCGAGTTGCGTGAGTGAGAGGTAAGGGGAAAGCCGAAGCGTGATGGCGTTCAGCAACCCGCCCGGCCAGGCATCCCGCAGAGAACGGAAGATGGCGCTCGGATTGAGCAGGTTTTTTGAAGGAATCACCACCTGGCGAACCACATCATCGATCTCTTTAATGTTCCGCAAATAGCTGTTTTGCGGGTGCAATTCGCCTTGCAATGTCACCTGCAATTGAAAGTACTGCCCACGACCGGTGATGGATGGGAATCCGCCATGCGCATTGCTCGCCGGGTGGGACAACTGATCGTCGGGCAAAGCGTTAACGGCGAAGCGGACCTCGCGGGTGAGACGGAACATGCTCCTATTATAGCAGTCCGCTGGGTGGGAGCGCGGCTTTGGAACCTCCAAAGGACCAAATAACAAGCTCTAAATCTCAATAGCCTTTGCTTACCGAGGGGCTACTTTGGACCTTTGAGATTTGGAGCTTGAGATTTCGTTGGAGCTTGTTATTTGGCTCTTTGGGGCTTCCCCATCGGCCAGCGATGAAGGGGGACGTCTGGTCATGGCGCGGGTGACGACATAGGCGATCAGGAATTCGACAATCAGAACGAGGACAATTGCCGGGCCGACCGGGACAACGCGGTAGGCAAGATTAATCAACACACCGCCCATCGCCCCGATAATGCTGGAAGCCACCGCAATAGCGGTGACGATGTTCCATCGCCGGCTTAACAGCGTTCCGATCACACCAGGCAGCACCAGCAGCGCTGTCACCAGAACACTTCCCGCGACCCGCACGCCGATGACAATCGTTAGCGCCAGCAGGATCATCAGCGTGTAATGAATCAGTCCCGCCCGCGCGCCAGAAGCCTGCGCGGTCACCGGATCGAAGCAATAGGCGATGATCTCCTTCATCAGCATCACCACGGTGAACACCACCGCTGCGCTGATCATCGCCGAGGCGATGGCGTATTCCCGCGACAGATTCTTCATCTGCCCGAACAGCAGGCTTTCAAACCACGCTGGCTCGTGGTGGGTGTGCTCAACATAAATCTGTCGCGCGACAAATCCCCACGCCAGCGTCGCAACCAGGAAAATGCCGATCGCCGCGTCCGCGTTGATCCGTTCACGGCGGGAGAGGATGCCAATCCCCACGGCGGTTAGCAGACAGCAAACTACCACGCCCATGTAAACCATCTGCGGCTGATCAACTGAGGGAACCATCACCGCCAGCAGCCACACCGTGCCTGCGCCGCCAAATCCTGCGTGAGAAATACCTTCACCGATAAACGCCCAGCGTCGCAGCACCACCGGAACAGAAAGAAACGCGCACGCTGTCGCCAGCGCGACGACGGTGATGAGGGAATTAACAAAGGTTGGATCCATCGCTAGACCGGTTGCTTATTTTGAGTCGGTTCTGCCGGAACATGCGGCATGTCGCACGTGCATTCGCTGATCGCGCCTTTAATGCCCATTGCCTCTAGATCGCAGGCAAACATCCGATACACCAGGTCGGCAGGCAGATGATCGGGGGTGTCGTGGTAGTGCAGGGATGCGTTAAGACAGGCAATGCGATCCGACATCGCCGACACCGCGCGAAGGTCGTGCGAGACGAACACAACGGTCAGACCCAGTTCTCGGCGAAGCTGCTGCATGAAGTCAATGAACATTTTCTGACCGGCTGAATCCAATCCGGTGGTGGGTTCGTCCAGCAGCAACAACCTGGGTCGCGGCGCCAGCGCCCGCGCAATGAGCGCCCGCTGCAGTTGCCCGCCGGACAGATCGCCCACGGGTGACTCCGCGAGGTCTTCAATACCGATGCGCGACAAGAGCGAATCCGCAAAAGCAACATCTTCTTTCGCGAGCGACTTGAACAGCCCCGTTTTCCCCACCAGGCCAAGTCGAACCAGTTGGCGGACGCTGATGGGAAAATTTTCCGGCAAGGGTGGATTCTGCGGCAGGTATCCGATGATGTTCCCGCGCCGCACCGCAGTGGGCGGATCGCATCCGTCAATGTGGATCGAACCGTTGCTCGGCGAGAGCAAACCGAGAAGAAGCTTGATCAGCGTCGTCTTGCCGCTGCCATTTGGCCCGATCAGGCCCAGAACGCTGCCCGCTTCGATTTTCAAATCAATATGCCGCAGCGTCAGCGTCCGCTGCGATGGGTAGGCAAAATCGAGATGGCTGATATCCACAAGGGCCATAATGCAACTCAGTTGCGATAGTATAGGTTGGGGTGGGAAGAGCAAATATGGAGTGATTGTCGATTGTGGGTTGTTGGTTATGGAAGGCGTTCTGAGATTCGCATGCCACGTACGCCATCGCCCACCTGATGGGCGGTGACGACATGCAAACCCGAACGATCGGCGAGGGTGATCGAAGATCAGTTCAGCGACTGTACGGACCGGCGCTGGGAAGTGCGATCATGATTGTGTTTGCGGCGACGCATGCAGTAACGCGGGGCAGGGATGTAACGCAGGGCAGGGATCGTCGGCTGCCCCAGCTTAGCTGGGGCAGCCGGAGATTCACGACACCTTCGGCAGAAGCGCCAGCACCGATGCGCTGGGGCGTGCAATGACGTGTGCAGCGATGAGTTTGCCCAGGCCTTCCACCTTCGCCTTGCCTGCTTCCACCGCCGCTTTCACTGCTGCGACATCGCCTTTGATAATGACGGTGATGTATCCCCCGCCAAGCTTCTCGCGACCCAGGATTTCGACATTCGCGGCTTTGCAGGCAGTGTCGATGGCTTCGATGACGGCGGTCAGGCCTTGGGTCTCAATCATGCCGATCGCAAAGGGGGCGGTTTCATTCACGGAATACTCCTTCAGGATTTCTGGGTCGGGATTGGCGACCACGTTCTGTTCGACCAGGGGATTGAATTCAATCTTCGCATTCCACGCGGCGGTGGCGTTGGCATCGGGGGCGTTGATCTGATGCGTGATGACGTCCACGCGCATCTGCGTCGCGATGTCTTCTGCCGCACCCATCGCCGCCTGCACATCAGCCGGCGAGCCGAAGAATTTGATGCAGACACCATACAAATCGTTCAGCTCGATCTGCCGAATTTGGATGCTCGCCGCCTTCCGCGCAGCGTCCACCGCCGCGAGCGCCGCGGAGAAGGATTTAATTTCGATAAGGCCAAGGGCGGATTGGTCATTCATATCAGTGGCATGGGCGCCTCGCCCATGCATTCGCCGCTTGTGCGGCTCTTGGATTCTTGGGTTCGGGAAATCGTAAACAATCGATGCGGCTCAAGCCGCGGGCGCACGTGCGGGACGCCCGTGCCACGAGGTCACGTCAACCCGCGCTCGCGCAATTTCATCATCACGCTTTCCGTCACGTCGCGCACGCGCTCTTTTAACGGATCTTCGTAATTCACGCTGCACCCGCCCAGCGGGGCATCCACCACGCCGAAGTCGGACAGGATGCATTGCAGCTTGCGGCGGATGTCGTCCATGTTGATCGATTGCTTCTCACTCATCGGCTGCCGACCTTTGCCGAGGTTGATGCCCCGCAAACCAACGGCCGCCCGGAACCCTTCCGGGAAATCCGCGGACAAGAGCGCCGTATCAAACAGGTCGATCAACCGCAGTTGCAGCGGAATCGCCTGATCGTAATTCTTCGCCTTCGCCAGATCGTAAAGTTTGCGCATCAGTTCCGGCACCACGCCGCTGGTGGCATTCGTGCCGCCGTCCGCGCCCATGAGCAGCATCGGCACAAGGACGACATCCCACCCGGTGAGGAAAGAGAAATCCGGACGCATCGGCCGCACCGCGTTGATCATCCGGCCCATGAACGCGACATCGCCTGAACTATCCTTGATCCCGATGATGCGCGGAAACTCCGCGAGTCTTTTCAAAGTCGGCACGTCAATCGGCGAGGCGAACATCGGAATGTTGTAAAGCGTGACATCGATCGGCGAATGCCGCGCGATCTCACGGAAGTAGGCATAGACGCTGTCAGGCGACAGCTTGTAGTAAAACGGCGAGACAATCGCGACAGCGGTTGCGCCGTACGAGTGATAAAGTTCGCACGCGGCGATGGTCTCCTTCACATTTGCTTCGGCAGCGCCCGCAAGCACCGGCACGCGGTTTTTGCATTGCTCGCAGCAGATCTTGATGATCCTGCGGCGCTCCTCGACGGTGAAACGGGTGAATTCACCGGTTGATCCGTTGGGATACAACCCGTGAACGCCGCGCTCGATCAGCCAGTCGATATACCGTCTGAACTCGGCTTCGTTGATGTTGCCGCGGTCGTCGAGCGGCACGAGATTGGGTGTATAAACACCCGCCAGTTTGCCTGCCATGCAGAGGATTGTAGCGAATGGATTGTAAATGGGAATCGAAGGTTCCCGTAGCTGCAGTTGCTCTCAGGAATGCGCGAAGATCCCCCTCGCCGCGTACGGTTTGGAGGGCGGATGTCCTCATCCGCCGCCGCATTGAGAAGGTCATCTTCGACAGACATCCCCCTCTCCCACGTTTTCCTGGGAGAGGATCGGGGTGAGGGTTCTGCTTCCCTTCTGAGTTGCCTCATTTTGCAGAAGACTCGTGACTCTGCGGAGGGGCTCTGCGGACGGGCTGGAGGGCGGATGTCCTCATCCGCCGTCGCATTGAGAAGGTCGGCTTCCGCAGACGGCGGTTGAGGACAACCGCCGTCCACAGCACTTTGCCGTTTCGGGTGCCGGGTGTGCCAGCGATCACGTTATCCCACATTCAACCCATTCAAATACTCTTCCAGTTCCTTCTGCTGCGTCTCTCTCTGCTTGGTCAGATCATCGCGCTCGCTTTGCAACTTTTCGATTTGCGATTCCTGCTCGTTTAGCTTCGCCTCCAGTCGCTTGTAGTATTGTCCGGCGCGGTCGACGGTCTTCATGTTTTCCCGGATGCGGGCCTGCTCTTCGGCGATCCCGGCAATCTGGCCGTTGCGTTCGTTGATGGTCTGCTCGGTGGTCATGATCGCCTGCTTCAACTGCATCGCTTTGGTGATCTGATCCCGCACCGGCTGCGGAATTTCGCCGGTCTGGACATACATCGCCATCGTTCCGGGATCGCAGTTCAGAAGTGCGATTGCCTCGCCGGTGACGATCTCTTCCTTTACCGTCAACTTCGAAGCCTTGCCCGCCTCGACGGGGCCTTTGAAGCGATAGAGCGTGTCGGTGGTTTCGATCGGTTTCTCGGTGTCCACCAGCTTCCATTGCTGTCTGATGGGATGTTCTACAATTACCGTTTTGGCGTGATCTGATTTGTTGTCGATCAGATAATCCTGCTCAGCGACCATCTTCCGGGTGATCTGCAGCACGCCTTTAACGATCTTGCCCGTCTGCACTGCGTTGGTGGAACGGTTCTTAGTCGCATCCACCTTCACCTGAAGGTCGATGCCGTAGCTGAGTAATCGTTCCTCGCCGGGAGGGAGATTGTCCACCTGAGCGTCGCCTGCATAGGTGGACCCTTCCAGCACGGTGATCGGCCCGGCAAGCAGATGCTTGTCGGTGGTGTTCTTCACCCGCGCGCCGTTCAGCGGGTTCTTTGGAAGGACAGATGCGTTATAGATGGAGAGTTTCTCGACTTCGATCGAATCAGTGATGATCGGCAGCATGGCGCTTTTCTGACGGGGCAGCGTGACATTGCCGACGGTGTATTGGAAGAGTTCGCCGATTTTTGATGCAGATGCGACCGAAGAGACGGAGGATGCGGCGTCCATCGGTGCGGCAAGTTCGGCCGCCGCGTCGCCGAGCTGGCCGCCCATGCCGCCTACTTGCGCCGGCGCTGCTGCCGCCGCCGGCGCGTTGCGGGCGGCGGTTTCCATCTTTCTTTGAGATTGAGGCGCTCGCCCGAACTTGCTCGCGTCCTTCGCATCCGCCAGTCCACCTTCATACATCTGCGGCCGAAGGCTCGCATACATTTCCGGCACCACCACCGGTCGCGGGATATACAACGGCTGATACAGGTCCTGAATGAAACTGATCGGCCGACCGCTTACCAGCGACAGTTGCACATCGTTCCAGTCGTTGTCGGTTTGATTTTCGACGATCGCCCAACCCTGAAGACGCGACTTGTCGTCCGCCCCACCGCCGGAAAGCAACAGGCGATAGGAGGTCTTCCATACCGGTGTTTCGACGACATAGCCGATCCGCACGCGTCGATCGCCCTGGCCTTGGAAGGCGATGCTGACGGGTTTCTTATCTTTATCCCGCGCCTGCGACAGCGCCGTGAGCGCGCGAGTCAGTTCATCCTGAAGCTTCGGATCTTCAATCTTCACATCGCTGATCTTGTTCAACTCCACCTGCCGGATGGTCGCATCATGAAGCAAATTCATGACCCACGACTCCATCGGCGGAGCGTTGTTCTCCTGCGGAATCATGCGCTTCTCCACACCAAGGACGATTCCGCTGACCTTCTCTGAAAGATAGCCCACCGTCACGCGGGCACCGCGCAGTTGGTTCAGCAATTCCGCAAGCGGCGGATTGCTGGAGATGTTCACCTGAAAACTCGCCAGCGTTTTCGCAATCGGATCCTGCGATGGATAGGTGATCGCATTCACCTTCCCGCCATCCAGGTCCTGCAGCACAAGTGATTTTAGAATGTCGTTGATCTGCTGGGTTTTGAAATTCAGTTGTGTCGATCCATCCCCCTGCACCGTGCCGAAATGCTCGAAATATCCCACACCCGATGAATACAGCACCACCGCTTTCACCGGCACATCCGCCGGCGCAGTTGCGGGCTGAGTTGCCGGAGTGTCCGCTGCAAACGTAACCCTCGGCATGGCGGACAGGATGGCGGAAGAAAGGACGAGTGAGGCGAACCACTTGCGCATGAAATCTCCTTGGAAATGCCGACAGTATCATATCGCGTAATCGATTCGACGCATCAGCCGGGAAAAAGTTCCGATGAATCGCATGTCCGTTGCGTCCATAATTCCGTAGCGTGGGCGTCTCGCCCACGTCCGAAGGGCTGAAGGAACGTGGGCGAGCCGCCCACGCTACGGGGTTGAAAGCAGCCGTTACGTTCGCGTTCGATTTAGAATGCGCTACAATACCGGCATCAGCGGGTCGTGCGATTGCAGCAGTGTGCGCGGTCTGACGTTCTGATTCCGCATGAATTCATGTCCAACTGGAAACTCCAACCCGCCGCCGATCTCGACTTGTCTCTTGCCGACAGGGCCGGAAGCCTTGCCCGCGAGACGAGCCTGATGGAGACCCTCGGGCATCCGACCGGGAAGGTCGGCAGGAAATCGCCCGCCGCACGCAGGAAGCCGTGGAAGCTCTCGCCCGGTGCCCCGCGGAATTTGATCCGTCACTGAAATAAACTATCCTTGCAGCCTGTTGTGTGTCTGGAAGATTGTCTCTTTGCCATGGGAATTCATGCAGGAATTGAATCGACGGGATTTTGTGGCTCTCACCGCGCTGACAGTTTGCGCCTGCGCGCTCGCCGAAGAAACCGCGCTTGCCGATCCCCCAACAGCGGCGTTTGACGCCGGGCCAATCACCGATTTCGCCACCGAGGGTATTTTCGACAAGTTCGCCAAGCCGCAGAAATTTCTGCTCATCCGCAAGGGATCTAAACTCACCGCGCTGAGCGCCAATTGCACGCACAAAAACTGCGTGCTGAAGCCCAAAGATGACAACCTTCGCTGCCCATGTCACGGCTCGATCTTCACGCCCGAAGGGGACGTGACCAAGGGCCCCGCCAAGACCAGCCTGGGGCGATTCAAGGTGACGATCGACGCGCAGAATCATGTGATCGTAGACCTCACCAAGAAGCTCGACCACGGGGCGGCTGAGGGTGAAGTGGAAGTGAAGTGAGGGGTGCGAATTGCGGACTGGAATTTGCAGAGGTCAATTGTCTCTAATCTGAGATTACGTCTGTCATTCGCAATTGATCCTCTTCGCCGATTGCGGATTTGGAACAGCGGATTGACAATGTGCGCCAGACATGAAAGCTGCAATCCGAAATCCGAAATCCGCAATTTTCCTCCTGGCTCTCATCATCCGTCTCGCCTGGGTTCTTCATCTCCCATCTGACAAATCCGTGCTCTGGCAGTTGCCTGACCAGGTGGAGTATTACAAGATCGCGCAGAACCTCCTCATCGGCAAAGGGTTGCATTTCTGGGATGACCGCTTCGATGGCGATGTACACGCCTTCCGCATGCCGGGCTATCCTCTCTTCGTGGCGGCGTGCGGGGGGAAGATTGTTGTCGTGCGGATCGTTCAGGCGCTGATCGACACCTCAACGGTGCTTGCGGCGTACCTTCTGGCGAAGCGATGGATGAACGACCGCTCTGCATTGCTCTCCGCGGGGCTGGTCGCGGTAAATCCATTTCTGATCTACTTCAGCGGCTTGATGCTGAGCGAGACACTGTTCGTCGCGATGCTCGCGTGGGGGATGTATCTGCTGGTGAGAAGCGTCACTCCAATGAAAGGTATTACCCCCTCGCCCGGTCCCCCGGGAGAGGACTGGGGTGCGGGTTCTTATTCGAACGAAAGATCTATCAATCCGCGGCAGAAACCTCACCCCGACCCTCTCCCAAGTGTACATGGGAGAGGGGGAAATGTTTTGGGAGCATCCGCGCTATGGGCACTGCTGCTGCTCGCCCTCAGCATCCACATCCGCCCGTCCGCGATGCTTCTGCCGATCTTTCTGCCGCTGGTGCTTTGCAGAAACTGGAAGCTGCCGATCATCGGAGCGGCGATGAGCGTACTTATCCTGCTTCCCTGGGCGATTCGGAACAAACATCTGCTGGGCGAGTGGATCTGGACGACCACCAACAGCGGCGTGACGCTGTATGACGGATTCAACCCGGATGCCACGGGCGCCAGCAACCAGAATTTCCTCCAGCAGATGCCGCAATTGAAGGAAATGAGCGAGATCGGGCGGTCGAGGTATCTTTCTTCGCTTGCGCAGAATTACCTGGCAACCAGCTTGCCACGTGTGGTGAGTCTTACATTCAACAAGATCGCGCGCACGTGGAGTCCGATTCCGTTGAGCGATCAATTTGGCTCGCGTAAGCTGTATCGATTAGTGGGCGGCGGATACGCAACGGCGCTGTTTGGGCTTGCCATCATCGGATTTTTTCGCGGCAACTTGCCGAAGAACGTCAAACTGTTCCTGCTTTTTCCGGCTGTGTATTTTACGCTGGTTCATGCAATGTCGGTGGGATCGCTTCGCTACCGTCTCCCCGCGGAAGCGCCGCTCGCGGTGCTGGCGGGCGCGGTGTTGACTGTAGAGAAGAAGCAGACCGCCGATCGACGACTGCCGATTGCCGACTAACCCATGCCGCGAATGCTTCCCACTCCCGACCGCCTTCTCGACCGCACCTGGCGGGCGGGGCATCCGTTTCGTCCCCGGCTTTCTGTGGCGCGGCGGATGATCATGTGGGTGTTCTTGTTGATCCTTGTCAGTCTTATCGGCGTTTACTGGTATCTCACCGACGCGAAACGCGTGCGCTCGATGGCGCAGGATTATCTCTCCCGCTTAAGCGGTGGCCATGTGGAAATCGGCAAGGCCACGCTATCCATCTTCGAAGGACTGCGCCTTGACGATGTATCCATCTATGTTGACGAACGCAAAGAGGAAGATTCCCTGCTTTTCTCCGCCAGCACATTCACGCTTGAATACAGCCCGACGGCGCTGCTGACCGGGAACATCGAAGCGACGCGCATCGTCGCAATCGATCCGCGCGTGCGCGTAAGTGAAGACGTGAATGCCCGCCAATGGAACTATCAGCGGATGCGCAAGACGCAGCGCGAAGTGCAAAAGCCATCGACCACCCAGAAGCAGCTCATCCTTCCGGAAGTGCTGCTGCGAAACGCCCAGATCGAATACACCCGCATCCGTGACAACCATGTCGAATCTCGCGGGGTCTTGAACATCGACGGCCAGCTTTCGCCCGCGGTGATGGCGGACCGTTATTTCTTCAAGCTGCAAAGTCGCAGCACCGCTGCGCTGGGTCCTCAGATGCAGGGATCGGTCTCGCTAACCAATGGCGACATCTCCGCACGCATGGCGGGCTTTCAGTTCGGCAGCGACATCAAGGCTCTCCTGCCCGATCAGGTGCGAACGTGGTGGGAGGATCATGGGCTTTCCGGCAGCATCGATATTCCTGATTTCAACGCAAACCTCATGCGAACCGACCAACCCTTCGCGGTGAAGGTGGTGCTGGTGGGCGTGAAACTCACCGTTCAGCCCGAAGAGATGATGAGCCACGACGAAGTGCAGAAGCGACAGTGGCTGAACAAGGCGTTTGGCTTGATGCGCATCGCCGGACTGAACGAACGCGGCTTCATCGATTACATCGGCGGGCTTGTTCAGCCGGGACCGATCGCGCTGACCAAGGTCGATGGCACCTTCGTCTTCACCGACAAAGGCATCGAACTGCAGGATGTCATCGCCGGCATCGAAGACAACCTGCTGAAGATCAACGGCAAGATCGATGGATACAAGAATGACGTGCCGTTTGCCCTGGCGATCCGCTCCCTCGACACGCAGAACATTTATCTCCCGCCGTCGCCGAAGTACATCAACTCAATGCCGCCTGGCGTGCGCGAGGTATACAACCGCTTTCGCCCGGTGGGCACGGCGTCACTTGCCTTCCGCATCGACCGCGAAACCACCGGCGGGCGTCCGGAAGTCGCCGGCGAAGTGAAGATCCTGGATGGACAGTTCGCGTTCGAGAAATTTCCCTATCCCGTTCGCAAGGCCACGGGCAGCATCCGCATCGATCGCGACCCGGTGAACGGGCAGGAGTATCTCAAGATCGTCAACCTTCGCGGCACCGGCGTGAAGGGCGGACCAAATGAAAAAGCCTATCTTGAGGTAAATGGCGAGATGGGTCCGTTCGCATCGGACATCGGGGTGCATGTGAATGTCCGCGGGACAAACATCTCATCCGAACCGGAATTGATTGCCGCATTTCCTCCCAAGACACGGGCAGCGCTGAAGCTGTTTGATGCAGAAGGCAAGGGTGAATATCCCACTTTCCGCGGCTCATTTTCCTGTGATATCGAGCGATACCGCACCGTCGAAAGCACCTGGCGGATTGAAACCGATGTGACGCTGGACGAGGCGGCGGGATCACTGGTTGCTTTCCCTTATCCCATGACGGGCGTGACGGCGGCATTTACGGTGTATGACGACTATGTCGAACTGAGGAACGCGCACTACGTGAAAGGCGACGCGACGCTGGATATTTGGGGACGAATTGACTGGGGCGACAAGCGGTTTCAGCACGCAAATCGCGCTCAACCCACCACCAAGCCGGGCCCTGAGCACAGCGATGGCCCGAATGCCCCCCTGGTCTCGAACGTTCCCGGTGCGCTCACGGTGCCTGACGCGCCCACCACCCGACGCTCTTCCCCGATGACCCCGGATCTTCATCTGCGTGCGAGAAACGTTCCCCTCGACAACGAACTTCTCGCCGCCCTACCTCCGATGCAGAAAAAGTGGCTGATCAAACTGGGGGCGCAGGGAAAATTTGACCTCGACGGCACGGTTCGATCCCGGGAAGTGACGCTGGCGACCGGAGTCAAGGAGGAGATTGATTTTGACTTCGACGTTCAGCTTCGCAACGCCAGCCTCTGGCCCATGGAAAGCATGGCGGCGGTGTCGGGGGTGAACGGGATGCTGCACCTGACACCTGACAAACTCACACTCACCGATCTCAAGGGAAAGCGCGGTGAATCGGAAGTGAAAGCACACGGCAGCGTCGCGTGGGCAACCAAGCCTCCTCAGATTGCGATTGTTGCAGAAGCATCTGATCTGAAGCTGGATTCATCGCTCTATCAGATCCTGCCGCCCGCAGCGCAGAAAGGCTGGGATGAAGTCCGCCCCGAAGGCAGCGTCGATGCCAGGTTGACCTTCAGCGGGCAGGCGGAGGATGAATCCGCGCCGGGAACTCAGCCATCCTCTCAACCCGCGAACTTGCCTATCGGATACGAATTGGTCCTCACACCACGGAGCTTGAAAATCTTTCCGCAGTCCGCGCCTTATCGACTTGAAAACGTCACCGGCGAAATGCTGGTCACTCAGCAGCGCGTGGAGTTTCGGAAAGTCACCGGAATACATGGCGACGCGAAGATTGAACTTGCCGCAACCGGCACGCTGGGTGAAACTTCGGTATGGGATTTTCAGTTGATCGGGCAGAACGTCTCCGTGGATGACGAGTTCCGCGCCGCAGTGCCGGCGGGGCTGGCGGATCTGATGAAGACCGCGAACGTCAGCGGGAAGATCGATTTCGACTTCACCCGCCTTCGCCTCACCTCGCCCGCGCAGTCCCCCACCACGCAGACCACACAGCCCACGGCGCACAACCTGGATACGGATTTCACGGTGAATCTGCAAAGCCACGATCTTTCGATCGACATCGGCGTGCCGATCACCAAGTTGGACGGCGGGGTTGCATTCTCGGGCCTGTCGCAGAATGGCAAACTGACCGACCTAGCCGGCGTATTCGACCTGAGGTCCTTCGCACTGGGCGACCGCACCGTGCGCGACTTCCGGGCGCAGCTGAAGAAGGTGCCTAACGAAGACGCCATGATGATTAAGGAGGCCCAGGCGAAGTTCGCCGGCGGAGAGTTGGCGGGACAGGCAGTCTGGGCGTATCCGGAGAAAGGCCCAAGTCGCTATGCAACCAACCTCGTCTTGCGAAGCGCCGACGTCGCGGAAATCACCGGCGACGCCGCCCCGCAACTGCGCGGACAGCTTTCCGCGTCCCTGGCGCTCGAAGGCAATTTCAACGATCCGCGCAGCCGCCGGGGACGCGGCGATGTCGTCGCCCAGGGTGAAGAGATGTACCGCATTCCCGTGATGCTCGGCTTGCTGCAAGTGACGAATCTCGCCCTCCCCATCACCAGCCCGTTTAACGAAGCCACCTGCCGCTACAGCGTCGATGGCAACCGGGTGACCTTTGAATCCATCGAACTTCGCGCGAAGGAAATGATGATGCAGGGTTCCGGCAATCTTGACTTCGACAAAATGAAAGTCCGCCTGAGCTTCGTCACCGAAAGCACCAACTGGCTGAAGGTGCCTTTCGTGGGGGATCTGATTCAGGGGGCGCGAAATGAGCTTCTGCAGATCCAGGTGCGCGGCTCGATCGAGAAACCCAAGGTCAGCGCATCGTCCATGAACACGCTGACCACGACGGTGGATGAAGTCTTTCGTGGGAGCGGGGATGAGAAGGGGAAAAAGTAGTTGGCCAGAACCGGCAACCCTTGAAAAATGACTCGCGGCTTAGAAATCGTGTCCTGGGATCAAAAATTCCCTCCGTGTCCTCTGTGTCTCTGTGGCCAATCCTTCCTAGAATGCTGGCATGAAATACCGCACCCTCGGCAGGACAAATCTCAAAGTCTCCGTCATCGGCATCGGCACCTGGCAGTTCGGCGGCGAATGGGGGAAGGACTTCTCGCAGGATGAAGTCAACGCCATGTTCGTCCGCGGTGGCGAACTGGGACTGAACTTTATCGATACTGCGGAGTGCTATGGCGATCATCTTTCTGAATCGCTGATCGGGCGCGCGATAGAGAAAACCCGCGACCAATGGATCATCGCCACGAAGATCGGCCATGTGTTCCACGGGTATATGGACCGAACCGACAAGCGCAGCGGTGAAGATGCGATCGCGCAGTGCG